>Ga0308160_10006427_pt1 | contig 11963 bp, 8 predicted proteins | sample PhyFR1_FD_201036 | JGI IMG/M metagenome (GOLD analysis project Ga0308160, IMG submission 201036) | Phyllosphere microbial communities from UC Gill Tract Community Farm, Albany, California, United States - DLSLF.R1 | ecosystem: Host-associated > Plants > Phyllosphere > Unclassified | place: USA... | reverse complement strand
CGCCGTGGCCCGCCTCGCCTCGTTCGCGGTCTTCGGCGTCGCGTTCATCGCCCGGCCCGTCGGGTCGATCGTCTTCGGCCACTTCGGCGACCGCATCGGCCGCAAGGGCACCCTCGTGGCGTCGCTGCTGACGATGGGCATCGCCACGGTGCTGATCGGGTGCATCCCGGCGGGCACCACGCCCGGTTGGGCCGTCGCCGGCCCGGCCTGCCTCGTCGTGCTGCGCTTCTGCCAGGGCCTGGGTCTCGGCGGCGAGTGGAGCGGTGCCGCGTTGCTCGCGACGGAGAACGCCCCGGCGAACCGCCGCGCGATCTACGGCACGTTCCCCCAGCTGGGTGCGCCCATCGGCTTCATCATCGCCAACCTGCTCTTCGTGCTGCTGAACACGACCCTCACCGAGGAGCAGTTCATGGCCTGGGGATGGCGCCTGCCGTTCCTGGCGAGCGCGGTGCTGGTGATCATCGGCCTCTACGTCCGGTTCAAGTTGATCGAGACGCCGGCGTTCCAGAAGGTCGTCGACTCGGGCAACGTCGCGACCCTCCCGCTCGCCCGCGTGTTCCGGTCGAGCTGGCGCCCCCTGCTGCTCGGCACGTTCATCATGCTGGCGACCTACACGCTCTTCTACCTGATGACGACGTTCACGCTGACCTTCGGGACGGCCGACGCCGCGGGCGACCCGGCCGGCCTGGGCATCCCCCGGACGCAGTTCCTCTGGATGCTGATCCTCGGTGTGGTGTTCTTCGGCGTCTTCACCCTCGTGTCGGGGCCCCTGGCCGAGAAGTACGGTCGCCGCGCGATGCTCATCTGCGTGACGGCGGGCATCCTCGTCTTCGGCTTCACGTTCGCCCCGCTGTTCGCCGCGGGGGCCCTCGGCGCGCAGGCGTTGCTCATCATCGGCTTCGTCCTGATGGGGCTGACCTTCGGACCGATGGGGGCCGTGCTGCCCGAGCTGTTCCCCACGAGCGTGCGCTACACCGGTTCGGCGATCAGCTACAACGTCGCGAGCATCCTCGGTGCCGCCGTGGCCCCGTTCATCGCCGTCGCGCTCTGGACGGCCGCGGGCGGCAGCACCTGGCTCGTGGGTCTCTACCTGTCCTCGATGGCGGTGTTGACCCTGATCGCGCTCGTGCTCAGCCGTGAGACCCGCGACGTCGACTACGACGCGGCCGGCTGACCGGACCCGACGTGTCGTGCCGCCCGGCCCGCGCCTCCTGACCGGAGGCGCGGGCCGGGCTGGTGACGCAGGTGGATGTCACCGGGACGAAGTACGGTCGTAGTCGGCGGAGGCACCGCCCGCGACACCGACCGCCGCACCCGCGACGCCGGTCACCTGGCACGAGAGGCATCATGAGCTCCGACACGCGCGCGCGCACGACGACGTCCGACGGGAAGGAGGCGCGGGTCGACCCACCGGCCGCGCCCCGGTCGCGATGGGGTCGCCGTCCGCAGCCCGAGGGTCCGCGTGCCACGTTCCGTCAGCTGTTGCCCTACCTGTTCGAGCACAAGAAGGTCATGGCCGTCATCATCGTGCTCAGCATCCTGGGTGCCGCGGCGTCGCTCGGTCAGCCGTTGCTCGTGCAGCAGGTCATCTCGGCCGTGCAGGAAGGCGTGACGCTCGGTCCCCTCGTCTGGGCCCTGGTCGCGCTGGTCGTCGTGGCCGGGCTGATCAGCGGGTTCCAGCACTACCTGCTGCAGCGCACCGGCGAGGGCGTCGTCCTGTCGAGCCGCCGTCGCCTCGTCGGACGCATGCTCCGGTTGCCCGTCAGCCAGTTCGACACGCGCCGGACGGGCGACCTCGTGTCGCGGGTCGGCTCGGACACCACCCTGCTGCGGGCCGTGCTCACCCAGGGGCTCGTCGAGGCGATCGGTGGCAGCCTCACCTTCGTCGGCGCCCTGGTCGGCATGTTCCTGATCGACCCCGTTCTGCTCGGACTGACCGTGCTCGTCGTCGCCGTCTCGGTCGTCGTCGTCGTGCTGTTGTCCGGACGCATCCGCGTGGCGAGCCGCCAGGCGCAGGAGAAGGTGGGTGACCTGACGGCCGCCGTCGAACGCGCCATCAGCTCGGTCCGCACGATCCGCGCCTCGGGCGCCACCGAACGCGAGATCGTCGCCGTCGAGCGAGACGCCGAGGGTGCCTACCGACGGGGGCTGCAGGTCGCGCGCATCTCGGCCCTGGTCGTGCCGATCTCGTCCGTCGCCCTCCAGGCCTCCTTCCTCGTCGTACTCGGCGTCGGAGGGTACCGGGTGGCCAGCGGTGCGATCGAGATCGCCTCGCTCATCTCGTTCGTGCTCTTCCTCTTCCTCATGATCATGCCGCTCGGGCAGGCCCTCGGCGCCGTGCTCAGCGTCAACCAGGCCCTGGGGGCGCTCGGACGGATCCAGGAGATCCTCGACCTGCCGAGCGAGACCGACGGCGACGAGCGCCTCGCGGCCGAGGTCGCGACCCGTGAGGCGGGTGCCGGAGGTCTCGAGGCGGACGACGGCATCGCCGTCCGGTTCGACGACGTGCACTTCCGCTACCCCGACTCGCCGGTCCCCACCGGGCCGGCCACGGGGGGCCTGCAGGTCTCCGGCGACCCGGTCCACGACTCGGGCGAAGGCCCCGCCGACGACGACCTCACGGTGTTGCGGGGCGTGAGCTTCTCCGTGCCCGTCGGCAAGCGCACGGCACTCGTCGGCCCCTCGGGAGCAGGGAAGAGCACGATCCTGTCGCTCATCGAGCGTTTCTACGACCCGACCTCGGGTGCCGTGCGTGTGGGGGGCGCCGACGTGCGCACCCTCGACCGGCGCGACCTGCGGTCCCGCATCGGCTACGTCGAACAGGACGCCCCGGTGCTCGCCGGCACCATCCGCGACAACCTCACCCTGGGGTCGCCCGAGGCGACGGACGACGACTGCCGTCGGGTCCTCGAGGCCGTGAACCTCACCGCCGTCCTCGAACGCGGCGACCAGGGCCTCGAGGCCCAGGTCGGCGAGGACGGGGTGATGCTCTCCGGAGGCGAGCGCCAGCGCCTGGCCATCGCCCGCACGCTGCTCAACGCGCCGCCGATCCTCCTGCTCGACGAGTCGACCTCGAGCCTCGACGGCCTCAACGAGCAGCGCCTCCGCGAAGCGATCGACGCGGTGGCCGAGAACCGAACGCTCATCGTCATCGCCCACCGGCTGTCGACCGTGGTCGACTCCGACCAGATCGTCGTCGTCGAGGCCGGCCGGGTGGTCGGTGTGGGCACCCACTCCGAACTGGTGGGGACGACGCCGCTGTACAAGGACCTGGCGAAGCACCAACTCCTCGTCTGAGGCCGGGCTCCGCGCGCGACGGGGCGCGGCCACGACACCGTGCGACGATGGCCCGATGAGCGATGTCGCCCCCGCGGTCCTGACCCACGTCGAGCGCGGGGTCGGTGTCGTCACCCTCAACCGCCCGGAGAAGATCAACGCGGTGACGCTCGAGATGCTCGGGCTCGTCGAGCAGGCGCTCGACGCCTGGGAGGACGATTCGCGGGTCTCGGCGGTGCTGTTGCGGGGCGCCGGGCCACGGGGGTTCTGTGCCGGGGGCGACATCGCGTGGATCCACGCCGCCGCCACGACGGACCCTCGGCGCAGCGTGGACATGTGGCGGCGCGAGTACCGTGGCACGCTGCGTCTGTCGCGCTGGTCGAAGCCGATCGTGTCGCTGCTCGACGGCATCGCGATGGGTGCCGGCATCGGGCTAGGCGGTCACGTCACGCTCCGCATCGTCACCGAACGCAGCTCGGTGGGCATGCCGGAGACCCGCATCGGGCTGACACCCGACGCGGGCGGGAGTTTCTTGCTGTCGCGAGCCCCGGGCGAGCTCGGCACCCACCTCGCCCTGACGGGCCGCGCGATGACGGCTGCCGATGCCCTGCACACGGGCTTCGCCGACCTGTTCGTCCCGTCCTCCGAGCTGACTCGAGTCCTGCCGGCACTGGCCGAGGGCGGCCCCGACGCCGTGCGGGCGCTGGGCACGACGGCGGGGCCGTCCGAGCTCGCGGATGCCGCCGGGTGGATCGATCGCGCCTATCGCGGCGACGACGCCGGGACGATCGTGTCCCGCCTGCACGCGCTCGCCGAGGAGGGTCTCGCCGACGCCGGAGCCGTAGTCGACGACCTCGCGGCGGCGTCGCCCACGTCGGTGGTCCTGACCCTCGAAGCCCAGAGGCGGGCGGCCCGTCTGCCCGACCTCGAGGCCGTGCTGGGTCAGGAACTCGGCATCGTCACCTCGCTCGCCGCGTCACCGGATCTCGTCGAGGGCATCCGGGCCCGCGTGATCGACAAGGACCGCCGACCCCGGTGGTCACCGTCGACCATCGCCGAGGTCGACGTCGAAGCGACGCTCGCGACGGTCGACTGGTCCACGCGGCTCTGACCGGGGACGAGTCGACCGCCGCCCCGCTCGCCGCTGGCCGGCTGCTCGCGGTTCGCCGCTTTCCGCTCCCGTCCGCCGCTGGCCGTTCGTCTCTCGCCGTCAGGTCAGAGGCGGACCACGCGTCCCTCCCCCGCGGAACGGCGGGCGGCCTCGATGACCTCGAGGGCCCTGACCGCGTCCCAGGGGTCGACCGGGAGGTCGCCGTCGCCTCGGAGCGCCCGGGCCAGTCGGGAGTAGAACTCGGGATAGCGCCCCGGATCGGTCGACTCGTCGCGACGCGTCCCGCCCGTGACCACCACACCACGCCGATCGCCCGCGTCGACCCCGTAGGTGGGGTCGACCGGCGGCAGTCCGGACGACAGCTGGGCCTCTTGCGGGTCGAGGCCGTGGACTTCGTACGCGCCGGTCGACCCCAGCACCCGGAACCTCGGCCCGGGGAGGGCTGCGACGTGGCTCATCGTGAGCCGCGACCGTCGACCCCCGTCGTGCTCGAGCGACAGATGCACGTCGTCGTCGGCCGAGCCGGTCGGGCGGCGGGTCGCGATCTCGGCATGGACGGACCGGACCGGCCCCAGGAGGCGCATGACCTGGTCGACGAGGTGCGGGCCCAGGTCGAACAGGATGCCGCCACCATCGGCGGGTGTGGCCCGACGTTTCCAGCCGACGCGGTTCTCGAGCTTCCACGGCTCGAAACGCGACTCGACCGTGTGCACGTCGCCCAGCTCACCCGACCCCGCGAGACGCGTCGCCGTCAGGAAGTCGCCGTCCCACCGCCGGTTCTGGTAGACCGTCAGCGGCCGCCCCAGCGACTCGGCGAGCCCGACGAGCCCGCGGGCGTCGTCGGCCGAGGTCGCCAGCGGCTTGTCGACCACCACGGCGGCCCCGGCTCGCAGGGCACGCACCGCGGTCTCGACGTGGGTGTCGTTCGGGGTGGCCACGACGATCAGGTCGAGTTCACGACGCCAGAGCTCGTCGACGTCTGCGACGACCTCGGCACCGGGATGCGCCGCGACGGCCTGCCCCGCACGGTCGGGGTCGCGCGTGACGACGGCATCGACCTGCCAGGCCGGGTCCGCCGCCAGGAGCGCGCCGTGGAACACCCGTCCTGCGAGCCCGTAGCCCACGATGCCGACGCGCAGCGGCTCGACGGCGCTCATGCGGCGGCGAACGGGTCGGGGGTGAGCACGTAGACCGTCTCGAGGTACTCGTGGATGCCCTCGGCACCGCCCTCACGGCCGAGGCCCGACGACTTGACGCCGCCGAACGGGGCCGAGGCGTTCGACACCACGCCGACGTTCAGCCCGAGCATGCCGGTCTGCAGCCGTTCGGCCAGCCGCTGCCCTCTGGCGAGGTCCCGCGTGAAGGCGTAGGCGACGAGCCCGAACTCGGTGTCGTTCGCGAGGCGGACCCCCTCGGCCTCGTCCCGGAACGTCGAGACGGCCAGGACGGGGCCGAAGATCTCGGTCGTCAGGATCTCGCTGCCGGGGGCGACGCCCGACACGACGGTCGGCTCGAAGAACGTGCCCGGACCGTCGACGGGGTGGCCGCCGGTCTCGACCACCGCGCCGTGGGCGACGGCGTCGCGGACCAGGCGGTCGGCCTTGTCGACGGCCCGGTCGTCGATCAACGGGCCCACGGAGACCCCGTCGTCGGTCCCCGCGCCCACCCGGAGTCCTCGCACGCGCTCGACCACCCGGGCGGTGAACTCGTCGGCGACCGACTCGTGCACGATGAACCGGTTGGCGGCCGTGCAGGCCTGGCCCACGTTGCGGAACTTCGCCTGCATCGCGCCCTCGACCGCGGCGTCGAGGTCGGCGTCGTCGAAGACCACGAAGGGCGCGTTGCCCCCGAGTTCCATCGAGGTGCGCAACACCTGCTGGGCGGCCTGTGTCAGCAGCGTCGACCCGACCGGCGTCGACCCCGTGAAGCTGAGCTTCCGGAGGCGCGGGTCACGGATCAGGGGCTCGCACACGTCGTTCGCCGACAGGGTCGTCACGACGTTCACCACACCGTCGGGAACACCCGCCTCGGCGAGCAGGGCGGCGAAGGCGAGCGTGGTGAGCGGGGTCAGCTCGGCCGGCTTGACGACCACCGTGCAGCCGGCGGCGAGGGCGGGCGCGATCTTGCGGGTCGCCATGGCGAGGGGGAAGTTCCAGGGGGTGATCAGCAGGCAGGGGCCCACCGGGCGGTGCAGCACCGTCGTCCGGCCGGTGCCCTCGGGGTTGGTGCCGTAGCGACCCGAGACGCGCACGGCCTCTTCGGAGAACCAGCGGAGGAACTCGCCGCCGTAGGTGACCTCGCCGAGCGACTCGTCCAGCGGCTTGCCCATCTCGAGCGTCATCAGGAGGGCGAAGTCGTCGCGCCGCTGCATCAGCAGGTCGAAGGCGCGACGCAACACCTCGCTGCGGTGGCGGGGGGACGTGGCCGCCCAGTCCTCTTGCGCGGCGTCCGCGGCGTCGAGGGCCCGCAGGCCGTCGGCGGGAGTGGCGTCGGCCACCGCGACCAGGACCTCGCCCGTGGCCGGGTCGACGACGTCGATCGTCTCGCCGGAGGAGGACGGGCCCCACGAGCCCCCCACGAAGAGGCCGGTGGGCACGGCCTCGACCACGCGACGACGCTCGGCGGCCGTCACGACCGGGCGGCTCACGCCGGGACCCCGGTCGAGCCGTCGACGACGTCGGACGACGGGACCGTGCGCACGCCGGCCGCGCGCAGCTCGGCCAGGGCGGCCTCGCTCGGAGCCGGGGCCACACCCGCCACGAGGTCGGTCAGCACCGTGACCCCGAGCCCGGCGGTGACGGCGTCGAGGGCCGAGGCCCGGACGCAGTGGTCGGTCGCCAGACCGACGACGTCGACCTCGTCGACGCCCGTCGCGGCGAGGACGTCACCGAACGGCCGCCCGTCGTCGACGAGCCCGTCGAACAACGAATAGGCCGGCCGACCGTCGCCCTTGAGCACGTGGACGTCGACGAGGGCGGTGTCGAGGTCGGGGTGGTAGTCGGCACCGGTCGACCCCTGCACGCAGTGGACCGGCCACGAGTCGACGAAGTCGGGCTCGAGGCTGAAGTGGCCGCCGTTGTCGCCGTCGGCCGCGTGCCAGTCGCGGCTGGCGACGACGAGGTCGTACCGGTCGCGATGGGCGCGGAGGTGGTCGGTGACCGCCTGCGCGACGTGGGCGCCGCCGGTGACCCCGAGCGCGCCTCCTTCGGTGAAGTCGTTCTGGACGTCGATGACGAAGAGTGCTCTGGTCATGCCACCATTCTCGCGCGCCGCACCGACAGCGGCACGCCTCAGCCGTTGGCCAGGTTGTCGCCGCAGTTGTAGACGGCCGTCGTCAGGGTGTCGAGGGCGGCCCGCGCGTCGTCCTGCACGGAGCCGATCGCGTAGAAGGCGAAGGTGAGCTTCGTGCCGTCCGCCGCGTCCACCGTGCCGGCCAGGGTGTAGGCCGTGTCGATCCAGCCGGTCTTGGCGTGCACGGCACCACGGGCCACGGCGTTCGCGCCCGTGAACCGGGAGGCGAGCGTGCCCGTCTTGCCCGACACCGGCAGCGCGTCGTAGACGACGCCGAGGCCGTGCTCGCGGTTCAGGACCTGGATCATCAGGCGCGCGACGAAGGTCGAGGGCACGGCGTCGTTCTCGCTCAGGCCGGACCCGTCGATGATCGTGAGCGAGGACGTGTCGAGACCATAGGTCGACGAGAACACGGACTTGTAGAGGGCGGTGAGCGACGCGGCCGACCCGTCGGCACCGGACGCCTTCGACGAGACGCGAGCGAGCATCTCGGCGAGGGTGTTGTCGGAGGTCGGCAGCAGCTGCGAGATCAGGCGGCCGACCGGCTGGGACGACACCTGGGCGATCACGGTGCCGCTCGTGGCGGCGCCCTGGGTCATGGTGGCGGAGTCGGCGCCGACGACGCCCGCGGCGACGAGCGCGGAGCGGAAGGCGTCGCCGGCACGGGCGACGGGGTCGGTGCTGCGCGGACTCGTCTGGGCCGCAGGGTTCGCCCGGTCACCGTCGACCATGAGCGCGGTGACCTCCGAGTGGTACCCGATGGTCTGCTCGGTGCGCTTCCAGGACGGGTCCCACTTGTCGGAGGGGTTCCAGAAGGTGGCGTCGAGCGTGATCTGCGTGAGGGGCTGCTCGCCGAGCGACGCCTTCACCTGGGTCGCGAGGTCGGCCACCGTGGGGGCCCCGGCGTACACGCTCGAGCCGGTGGCGCTGAGCGTGGCGTCACCGCCGCCGACCAGGGACACGGCACCCGTCCCGGCGTCGCCGGTCACCCGGGTCGTGAGACGCGCGTCGGGCCCGAGGACCGACAGGGCGACCGCGCTCGTCAGGGTCTTCAACACGCTGCCCGTGCGAGCCGGGGTCGAACCGTTGCGGTCGAAGAGGACCTCGCCCGTGGCGGCGTTGACCACGCTGCCCTCGAACTGGGCGAGACGGGCGTCGGACGCGGCCCCGGTGACCGAGCAGGTCCGGAGGCGCGTGGCACCCGGGATCTCGGCGGGAACCGAACGGGCAGGGTCGACCGAGGGGGTCGGGGTCGGGGTGACCGTGACCGCCGGCTCGGGGCTCGACGCGGCGACCCGTGCCGTCCCGGCGTCGGGCGCGGTGGCGGCCCCGGCGGCCACGGCGCCGCCGCCGAGCAGCGCGAAGGCGAGGACGCCCGCCGTCACGACGACCCCCCGCGGACGCGAGGAGACCCAACGCCGCACCGAGGCGCCCAACCCCGTGGACCGGGCCGCGTCGCCGGAGCCGACACCGTCGCCCCCCGTGGTCGACTCGGGACGGTCGTGACGTGGCTCACCCTGATCGCTCATCGAGGACATCATACGGAGCCTCGCGCCCACGTCATCCCTCGGAGGGGTACCGCACGCCGATCTGTCGGCGGACCTCGTCCATGGTGCGCATGACGCCCACGACGTCGGCGGCTGTCAGCAGCGGACTCTCTCGCTCGCCCGCCGCCACGACCCGTTCGAGTTCGAGCGCCTGGTGGTGCATGCCCCTCAACCCGTTCTCGTCGGCCTCGTAGCGTTCGACCACGGCGTCGTCCTGATCACGCACCGTGAAGCCCCCGGGCGCGTAGAACGTGTCGTCGACGTCGATGCGGCCGGCGGTGCCGAGCAGCGTCGCCGTGTTGCGCCCCGAGGTGTCGAGGGCGGCGTACAGCTGGGCCGTCGCACCCGACTCGTGACCGAGCTGGATCGCGACGCGGGCGTCCACGCCCTGGTCGCTCAGCGTGGCGGCGGCCGAGACCGTCGAGGGCGCCCCGAGCAGGTCGTCCGCGAACGACACCGGGTACACCCCGAGGTCGAGCAGGGCCCCGCCGCCGAGGGCCGGGTCGTTGATGCGGTGGTGGGGATCGGTGGGCAGCGACTGGACGTGCACGGCCGTCAGGAGGCGCACCTCGCCGATGACCCCGGAGCGCACGACCTCGCGCAGTCGCGCGCTCTGCGGCGTGTACCGCGTCCACATCGCCTCGAGGACGACCACGCCGGCCTCGCGAGCGGCCGCGTGGACCCGCTCGGCCTCGATGGCGTTCACGGTGAAGGCCTTCTCGACGAGGACGTGCTTGCCGGCAGCGATGGCCAGCAGGGCGTTCTCGGCGTGGAACGGGTGCGGGGTGGCGACGTAGACCACGTCGACCTCGGGGTCGGCGACCAGGTCGTCGTAGCTGCCGTGAGCCCCCGGGACCCCGGCACGGTCGGCGAACTCGCGTGCCTTGGCCAGGTCTCGCGACCCGACGGCGGAGACGGTCGACCCCGCCCCCTGCAGGTCGGACGTGAAGGTGGCGGCGATGCCGCCGGCGCCGAGGATTCCCCATCGAAGTGTCATGCGGACTGTCTACCAGTCACCGCCGACGGGGAGGCCCGCGAGGGTCGAGGCGCCGTCCCGCGGTTCGTTCAGCAGGCGTACCAGCGACTGGCCGAACGGACGAAGTCCGGGCTGTCGTCCGGTGCTCCCCCGTGCACGGCGGCGAACCCGACACAGGCGTGCGCGAGGTCTCCGCGGAAGTCCGGTCGGTAGACGGCGTCGCGGTGCGGGGCCGAGGCCCACCACTTGGCGGCGGCGACGTCGCCCGTGGTCGACGTGCCGCCCGCGAGGTTGCCGTCGCAGCCGACCGGGGGCACCCCGTCGCTGCGGACCACCTCGCCCTTGTGCCCCCAAGCGCTCAACGGATCGGGGCTCGGGTCGCCGGCGACCCAGAAGAGGTACTGCTCGAGGCACGCGTCGTACCGCACGTTCGCGGCCGGCAGCAGCCCGAGGCACGCCGCCTGTCGCCGCTCGTCGTACGCCGTCCGGAACGCGTCGAGGTCGGCGGCGGTCGTGCCCGTGGCGCCGCTCGCCGCGTCGGGGGCACCCGTCGCGCCGCTCCCGGCATCGGCGCCGGGCTGCGCGGGCGAGGGGACGGAGGCGCCGGTGGCGTCGTCGACGCACCCCGCGCCTCCTGCGTCCTCGGCCGTGGGACCCGCCTCGGGTCCTGCGTCGCCGCTCGCGAGGACCACCGTCGTCGGTCCGTCGGCCACGCCGGCCGTCGCGAGGGCCGAGGAGTCACCTCCGGCCCAGACGACCAGGAGGATGCCCGCCAGGACGGCGGCGAGCAGCGCGGTGCAGATCACTCGGAGGGGCATGCGGGCCACCTCCTTCCGGGATCAGGTGGTCGTCGCAGATCGACCGTAGGGCGACGGGACGACGCCCGGGGGCCGTTCGGGGTACAAGTCGACGACGCCCTCACCACTATTGGGGGCGGAGGGACCGGGACCGGGGCCTCGAGACGGCACGCCCTCGGACGAGAACAGCCCCGGGTCGTGGTGACCCGGGGCTGTGGTGGAGCCGCTTATCAGAATCGAACTGATGACCTTCTCATTACGAGTGAGACGCTCTACCGACTGAGCTAAAGCGGCGGGACCGGCCTCGGCCGGTTGCCCGTGCCTCGCGGCACGATTAGATACTGTACAGGATCAGCGGACCTCACGCGTCACGAGGCGACCGAGCTCGACGAAGCTGGCCTCCATGCGGGCGCGCAGGCTGTACCGCATGTCGCTGAGGTGGTCCACGTCGTCGTCGTCGATCCACTCGGCCCAGGCATGGCGGAGGGTGGCGATGCTGACCAGCGACACCAGGTGCGCGCGGCTGAGCAACGAGGCGTCGACGGCGTCGTCCGCCACCCCCTCGTCGGCCGCCATGCGTTGCGCGACGACGGTCGTCAGTCGCTCCTCGAAGACGCGCGTCGACGCGATGCGACGGGCCAGCAGGTCGGGGTGCGCCCGCAGCACCCGGCGACGCAGGACGACGAGCTCGCGATCGACCGTGGCCGACTCGACGGCGTGCGTCAGCAGCTGGATCAGGCTCGACAACACGGGCTCGTCGCGTTGAGCCACGAACCGCTCGAGGTCTCGACCGTCCGGCAGCGCGGGCGGATCGCCGACGACGGCTTCTTCCTTGGAGGGGAAGTAGTTGAAGAAGGTCCGCGGCGAGACGTCGGCCCGGCGGCTGACCATGTCGACCGTCACCGCGTCGAGCCCGTGTTCGACGATGAGGTCGAGGACGGCGACCTGGATCGCTCGTCGGGTGG
>Ga0308160_10006426_pt1 | contig 11964 bp, 9 predicted proteins | sample PhyFR1_FD_201036 | JGI IMG/M metagenome (GOLD analysis project Ga0308160, IMG submission 201036) | Phyllosphere microbial communities from UC Gill Tract Community Farm, Albany, California, United States - DLSLF.R1 | ecosystem: Host-associated > Plants > Phyllosphere > Unclassified | place: USA... | reverse complement strand
GAAAGGGTCGGATGAGTGGGTCGGGGTGGGTTGGGATGTGGGTAGGTTGGGCGGGCGGGGGAGAAGGCGATGGGCTGGATGAGAGACGGCGGGGGGGGAGGGACGCTCGCGCGACGGCTCCTTTGAGGGCGCCGCGCGCGACAGGCGGCGGCCCTTCCCTCCGACGCGGCGGAAAGAAGGGGGCGTCGTGGCGGCCGAGTTGTTTTGGCGTACACGTGTAGCTCGAACAGGAGGCGTGCGCAGCAGCCCAACGCCCAACCGGGACCTAGCCCGGGCAAGTAGAGGCAGAGCTGGCGAGCAGCCGACAACGATGGCGAGCGCAGCTGAGGGACGGCGAAGGCGGCGTGTGATGGCAAGAAATGAGCAATGAGAGGTCGAGCTTCGTGAGGTTCGTGCGAGGCAGGACCAACCGGTCCAGGGCGGGCCTGGACGAGCACGGAACCTGACACCGAGAGTCAGCAAGGGAGGTTACTCGAGTAGGGCAGGCTGGTCCAGCCTCGAGAGAAGCTTCTCGAGGTGCAAGCGAGGGCGAAGGTGTCGGTCGGCGGCTTGCAGGGTGAGGCGGATAGGGGAGAGACAGAAGAGGCGCGATCAGCGGCCGCTCGACCTCCTTGACGTTGCTGACGCCCAGGTGCTCAACACCTAGCTGACCGCCCGCCAAAAGCCTATCCTCACCCCTCCTGCAAGTACTTAAGGACACTCGATCTAGTAGAAACTCCTGAGCGGTTCATTGTCGGCGAGGGACGAGCGGCGCAACCGATGACGATGGAGTTGGCGTTTAACAGCACCGTCTACTGCGCACCAACGCAGACCGCCGGTTAGCAGCTTACCCCTCTCGACGACGTCGTCCTGTCTCCCCCCCCCCCCCTCGGGCTTACCGACACGCTCACTCTACCAACGAAGCAGCGCGACATGAGGCGCTCAAGGCCCTGACCTACAAGAAGCAGGCGCGGGCCTGGCCCCGGCTGTCAAGCGGCCGGCACCGACGGCCGGCCCTTCCTCGTACCACCCTTCCCCCCTCCTGTCCGCCTGCAGCGTGAGCCGGCCGGAGCATCCAGAGCGCCCATCACTCAACAGCTCGCCAAGCGGAGCGGACCGCATGCCGCCCTCTCCGCTGGCCGGGAGGGCGGCCTCACGCCTTCTCTGGTCGTCGCATCCCACATCCTCCTCGGCCAGCCGTCTGGCCTCCGCAGTTCAGCTCGTCGCCACAGCTCGCCCAGATCTGGTCCTCTACGTGCGTGCCGCTGCATCAACTGCACCTAGCTCAACACTGACCGCAGCCAGAGCTGACATCTGCTCGCCGATATGCCGCGCCCGCCTTCCTCCCAGCCTTAGATGCTGCTTCCCGATCTCTGGCCCGGGTCGCTACCGACCCAGATCTACATCCGCCAGCGGCAGTACGAGCTGACTACCGAGTCTGACAGCAGGCTCGTGCGTCGGGTCTTCTTAGGAATGCCCATGTACCGGTCGTGTCAGTCCACACCCTCGCTACCTCCTGCTCCGCCTGCCGGCAGTTGACTGACCATTAGGCCTTGCAAGCAGTCGACTCGATGAACGTGGCCTTGTTCTACATCGCTGGTTGTCCCTCGCTCAGATGCGACGTCGCTCTGCCGTACCTCTCGGTCGACTTCCTCAAGGACCTTGACTGGGCCGCGGACGCCCTTACTCCAGAGCACGCCGCTTTCTGCGAGATCCTGCACATCCTGTTCCCCGGAGCGAGGACGCTCTCGGCGCCGACCTCGCACGGAACGCCGCAATTAGCGGCTGGCCACTCATGGCGCACATGCACCTCCCGCCTGCGTCGTCGACGCTACACACCTGCGGCTCGACCAGATCGGCAAGAGCCGAGTGCGCATCCGGCAAGCTATCGGCCTGCCGTCGCCTGTGATCTTGAGCCCGATCTCGGACGCCCTCTTCCATCTAGCCAACCTTGCATCGCGCGAGGAGCTGCAGGACGTCAACCTCGGTCCAAGCGGCGAGGCACAGATCGCTGTCGACCATTCCTTCAGTTCGTGACAATCGGATACAATCGGTCAGTTCGTGACAATCGGATATGACGCGATAGGTCCGTGTACAGCACGCGCAGCGCTCCTTTCTTCTGCATTCACCAGCCCCTCCACCCCCCCCTCCCCGGCTTCTGCAGCTACAGGCCCACCTTCCGATGCCGGCCGCGCTCGCCTCGCAGTCCTTTGCCCACCCCGATCGACGACACGGCCGCCCTCGACCTAAGCGAAGGCGCCGTCCTCGTTGCCAGAGTGAACGACGACAGCGACACGAGCATGGTCAGCGTCTCCTCCGGCGCAGGAGCGAGTACGAGCGACGGCGACCTCGGCAAATCGGACCCCTGGACCACTCTCGACCCTGACGAGCCGGACCATGGGCGAAGCTCGGTCTCGACGAGTCGCTCAAGTGGGCTGTCCGTGGCGACCCGCACTCATCAGCCGGGTCGATCGAATGACGGTTTGGTTGCTGCGCGTCGGTGTGTTTAACAAAAGGTGTACGTGTACCCTCCGCCGACCCCGCACGACGGTTCTCGCTGGATCGCCCGCGCGCGTCGTGTACTCGTCGCTGACCGGCCTGCCGCTCGCGCGCGCCGCTTCCCTCAAAGGCAGGCAGCTCGGCGCGTTGGCCGTCGTCCCTTCAACAACTCCACTCCCACCCCTCACCCTCTTTCCCAACACCCCACTCACCCACTCTCTCATCAACAATGTCGTCTGGAGGCAAGGCTGCTGGAGGCAAGGGCGGAAAGACCGGCGGCGAGGCCGACAAGAAGTCGTCGTCGCGCTCGGCCAAGGCCGGACTCCAGTTCCCCGTCGGTCGTATCCACCGTCTCCTGAAGAAGGGCAACTACGCCCAGCGTGTGGGTGCCGGTGCCCCCGTCTACCTCGCCGCCGTCCTCGAGTGTACGTTCCCAACCTCCAGTCGCATCTTCGCCCCCGTCTGCTGTCGCTGACCTGCTTCCCTCCTTGCGCGCCCTCCAGACCTCTCGGCCGAGATCCTCGAGCTCGCCGGTAACGCCGCCCGTGACAACAAGAAGTCGCGTATCATCCCCCGGCACCTGCAGCTCGCCATCCGCAACGATGAGGAGCTCAACAAGCTCCTCGGCCACGTCATCATCTCGCAGGGCGGTGTCCTTCCCTCGATCCAGCCCGAGCTCCTGCCCGCCAAGTCGGGCAAGTCCAAGGCCAAGGCCTCGCAGGACGTCTAGAGAGCGCGATGCCTTTTCTCGCCCAACCCTTCTTCCACGAGTCGCCTACTGTCTCCACCTTCTTCGCCCTTCGCTGTCCTCATTTGATGAGTCTCTTGCTCAGAGTCATGTCGCCGTGTTGAGGAGGGAGGAAGCGTGCCCGCTAGGGGCGACGGCGCTGTCGCCTGCGCTAGGCGTCTAGCGAGATGTCTGGACGCGCCATCGGAGACCCTGTACACCATCAAACGACATGGCCGGCTCCAGCCGAGGAGACGTGTGTCTGAAAGTTGCCAGCCAGTCCGACGACGTTGCCCGTCGGATGACCGTCGACTCGACCTGATGCGCGGCCAGGTGCACGAACCCGCTCAGCAACTCCAGAGCATGCGAGCGCGATCCGTGGACGCGACGCACATGACATGTTCAGCCGAGGCAAGGGCGAACGGACATCCGTATACAAGAAAGCAAGCAGAGCAGGGATACAGGCTGGACAGACAAGAAGCCAGGAAACGGCGCCAGGCTGTAGTGAAAATGAACGATCCTAGAGGAGAAAGACGCAGGAGCGTCAGGCTCTCACGCCCGTCCCTGGGCGACGAGCTGGACGCACTCGACGAGCGAGCGGTAGAGCGGGTTGGCCAGCAGCTCGCCGTGCGTGAGGCCGGCGACTGCACTGGCACGTGTGAGAGCGACGTCGCCCTCGCTGACGCCGGCACCGAGCGCAAGAGTCGGACTAGTGATCGTCGGAGCACCTGGATGGGCGTCCGTCGGCATGGACGGGGCGTAGGGTGCGAGCCGAAGGAGGTCCGAGATGGACGGCAGATGGAGCCCTTTGTCTGCCGAGCGCCGGCGGTGTCCCCGGCGACGACTGCTGCGGCTGCTGCTGCTACCGGTCCCGCCGCTGCTGTGACTGCTCCGGCGAGATGAGACCGAGGGGGGCGCCATTGAGCCTTCCTCCTCCGAGGATGACGACGACGACGACGACATGGCCGACGGCGAGTGCTGCAAGTCGCGAGCGCCAGCGTCGCCGGCATCTGCTGGCAGGGCGGCGTCCAGAAGGACGGCGACGGCCGAAGCCTCACTGCCGGCTGTGCTGGCCGGGGCGACAGGCGGGCTCTGCGCCTCCCTCTGGCCGGCGTCGGTACCCTCAGCCGCTTCGTCGTGGGTCGACGACCGGCTCCGTTTGCGCGAGCGAGGCTGATCGCTGTCGAGCGAGGCGGCCGAATCCTTGCGCTTCCTCCGCTCGCCAGCGGCGGCGTCGTCGCTCCCGTGACCGTCCCAGATGGCCGCCTGCGGAAGCGGCGGGATGCCAGCGGCGTCTGACGAGGGCGGGGTTGGGCGGAAGGCGGCGAGCGGCTTCGGGAGGAGTGAGCCGGGGAGTGAGGGCGCCGCGAGCGAGAGGACCGACGACGACGGCGAGGGGAGCGAGGTCTGCCGCCTGGGCACCGGCGGAGCGGGGCCGAGGGGAAAGTCGTACCGCTGGAGGGGGTACTGCGTCGGGTAGCTCGATGGCACCGACGATGGGAACTGCTGGGCAGTCGGTGGCAGTGCAGCGAACGGTCGGTCGGCGATTTGAGGCAGTGGCGGCGGCGGCGCCGCCCAGTGCTGCTGCTGTGGTCGGGGAGGATGCTGCGCCCATGGCTGAGGCTGAGGCGGCCCATAAATGAGCTGCGGTTGCTGCGGTTGAGCCGGGTGATGGGCAAAGGGCTGGATGGCCTGAGCAGGAAAGCCGACCGGTGCTGAGGGCCGGCAAGCAGATGGCGACTGGAAGGCGCCGTGTACCGGGCGAGTAGCAGCGGCTGCGAGAGAGGGCAAAGAGAGCGGCAAGCGTCAGACGATGCGATGCTGGTGTCAGGAAGGTAGCGAGAAAGACGTACGTCCAACCCGGCCGGGCACGTCCTCGCCTGCACTCGAGCTCTCGCTCTCGTCGCTTCCACTCCCACCGACGTCGTGGTCGTTGTCGGTCGAGCGTCTTCGACCGCCTCTGCTGTGACGCCGATGGGCAGCCAGGCGGTCGACCTCGTCCGCGTTCTCGAGCGTGAATCGTCGCCGATGATGGGCGTGCGAGTGGTAACTCCCGCCAGCGGCTGAGCCGTCCCGCGCGTATGGCTCGCCGCCGCCGCCGATGGCGTGGATGATCGGCCGGCGGTGGGGGGGTCGTTTGCCTGCAGTTGCTGCGGAGGACGAGGCAGGGCCGCCGATCGGCAGATGGTCGTACGCATGGGGAGGGTAGCCGCCGTATCTTGAGCCCGCGCGCGCCAGGGCGTCGGCGTTCATTAGCGACGAGGAGGAGACTGGGTCTGGCCGGGGGGGACGCGAGGCGAGTAGAGGGAAAGAGAAGGTCAGTGACTGCCTGTGCCTATTCTCGGCGGTGCGCCGCCGGAAACAGCCCTGACCTCGGGCGATGGCGGCGAGACCGACCACTGCCCAAGCCCGGCATCGGCCACGACAGGAGACGAGAGGGAACGCACCCTCAACCTCGTTGCTCTTGTCAAAGCACCGCTCACCCCACGCAAGCGCCTTCTCGAGCGCGTCGGGCAGCCTCGGCCGCTGTTTGCCGTCAGCGCCGCGGGCGGCGGCGAGCGCGAGGAGCTCCTCGGCCCGCGTCCGGTCGACCGAGACGTGTTTTGCGATCGTCCGACGCTGCCAGACCTCGCCTGCGCAGGCGTACGAGGCGCAGTGGCAGTGGTACGACTTGGGAGGCATCGAGCTCGTTGGGGTTGGAGGGGTGGAAGGGGGAGCTGCGCGGTTGCTGCGGGTCTCAGGCGGCCCTTGCTTTTTGCACGAGTCGAGCGAGCGTGAGAGCGAGGTCAATCGAGGTCCACCGAAGGAAGCCAGAGGGAGTAGGGTCGAAGTCGTCGAAGAGTGCGTCGGGACAAGGGTGTCAAGACGACGGCGGTGTCTCTTGCTGATAGGCGGGTGGGTTGAGGTTGGGTAGGGAAGTGTGTCGGCTCGGGTGAGAGACTGGTTCCGGTCGGCTCGAGCTAGGCTGGCGGACGACGTGCGGTCCTAGGAGGACGAAGAAGTCTGACGGCGAGAGTGTTGTGCAAGGGACAGCTGAAGCGGTCGCTCAGAGGGTGGGTGTCGAAGAGGAAGGGTCGGGCGATGGTCGGTCGGGGCGAAGAAGGCGAACGAGCGAGGGCGAGCGGCGAGCGACCCAGATTAGGCTCGAGGAGTCGTGGGCGGCGGCACAAAGCGCGAGTCTGCTTTTGGGCGTGTGCCGAAAGGGGAGCAGGGGGGAGAGGAAGGACGGGTGAGAGTGCAGCAGGGGGGTTAGGATCGGCCGAGGGGACGAAGGCGGCGTCGCGCTGGTCGGCGAGCTGTTCTGGGCATGCATGCCCGCCCGCTCGGCTGCCCTGCCGGAGTCGGTAGGCGTCGTGCGCTGCGTGCACGGGCGGGCCGAGGGCTATCTTGGGGTCAGGGTCGGTATTCTGAGCGAGAGGTCAGCCGAGCCGGCGCGAGCTCGATGTCAAGCGAGGTTGCGAGAGAGATAGAAAGAGGTGAGGGCGGGCGACCGGAGGGGCTTGCCTCGGAAGCCCTCGTCGAGGAGGTCAGTCTGGTGGCCAGGCAGGGGACGGCCTTGCCATCGTACGGGGCGGGCTCAACGACGGTCCGGCTTGCTCGGTCGTCTGTCTATTCTCGGCGGGGAGGTCGAGTCGTCAAGCCGGCACGGGCGTGCAAGGCCGCGTTAAGCCCAGATTGGGCTTTTAACCCCAGTTGGGGCTGCTGACCTCCGCGCAGCAGCGACGCGTCGTCCGGCGCTGTCAACAACGCGGCGGCGCGCCCTGCCCGAGGTGACCGCCAGACCGTCGGCGTCGTCGTCGTCGTCGCCCACCCCTCATCGCCTCCCTCTACCCGCCCCTCCGCCCTCTCCCCTAGCCCGTAATCTCGCACAAGCACCGGCCGCTTCCTCGGCCGCGTCCTCCCTCGACCGGGAACCGCCTTCCCCCTCTTACCCTGGCCCGGTACGCGCCTCCTTCCCGTCTCGGCCGTCGCTACCCCACCCGGCTTGAGCTCACCCTGCCCTCCCGGGAAACCCTAAAGCCTCCTCGGCTCTCCTCCTCGATCAACCAACGCCCTTTTCTCCCCTCACCTACTTTGCAAGGCATCAGGCCGCTCATCGAGAGCGAGTCGCGCACGCGCCCATGTCCACGTCCGCGCAAGGCCGGCAGACGAGCCCGCGCAAGCCCGCGCTCGGCGAGTCGACCTCGCACAACCGGCGCCGGCCAGCATCGGCCTCCTCGCCTCTGGCCGGAGAACTCGGCAGCAAGCAGCAGCAGAAGGCTTCGCCGACAGCCTCGCCAACGAAGGGTCGCCTTCGTCGAGTCGCTCCTCTTCGCGGGCCCGGCTCAGGAGGCGTTCTCCGACTGGCCCACCTCCCCACTAAACAGTCGGCCGGCCAGTCCTCGCCAGCTTCCGCCTCGGCTCCAGGAGTCCCATTCTCGGTCGGCGCCTCATCCTCCTCGGCAGCCAAGACACGTCGGCCACCTCCTCCTCCAGCACCGCCCTCTCCCCCGGCGCCGCTGGCGAGCGCCCTCCTCCGGCCCGTGCGCTCGCAGCCGTCGCTCCGGCCGCCTCCCCGCCGGCAAGTCAGCGACCACCCGCCCCTGCCCTCTGATGCCGACGAAAGCGAGGGCGAGCGCGAGCGGAGGCGGATGAAGAGGGCCCTCCCGCCCAGCCCTTCGTTCCCTCCCGCGTCGACCTCAATGTCTGCGTCAGCTGCCGCCGAAGCGGCCATCGCGGCCGCGGCCGGTCTTTCCGGTCGGCCATCGCTCGATGATCTACCCTCCTTTTTGCCCTCGGTCGAGCATGACCTCGAGGTCGGCAGTCGACCAGCCTTCAACACCCTCCCGCACTCCTCCGCGCACCCGAGCCTCCACTTGACGGTCGACCCCGCCGCTTCGGCCGCGCCTGTCGCCCCGCGGGTCCTCTTCCGCAAGGAGCTCTTCCTCTTCCAGCACGAGCGCGAGTTCCCGCATCTCCACCGGCGAGGCGCCTCGACGACGACAGCGGCGATACCGGCCGTCGTCCCGACGGCAGCGACGGCGGAGGCGTCTGCGGTGTCGACGGCCACTCGATCGACGCCGCTGCTCTCGCCCCCTCCTTCCCCCCCGGTCCAGGCTGTCCCACTTGCTCCTGCCGGCCGACCGACGCTTGCCCACGCAGCGAATGTGGCCGACGAGATTTCAACCGGCGCCAAAGGCCCCTTTGCGAGCTTTGCCAGCGCTTCGGACGACAACCCCTCGGCTGGCGAGAGCGGTAGCGGGGGCAGGTCCTGCAACTCGTGCGACGGCCCGTCGCAGTGGACCACAAGCGGTCGGGCTGATGGGGAGGTCGCCTCGCTCGGCGGCCGGTCCAGCGCCGACATGTCGTCCGAGGCCGACCTCGACTTTGCATTCGACCCGCCCCTGGCGACGACGGTAACGGCACCCCCACGGCTTGCAGAGCCCATCATCGTAGCCGTCCGAGCCGGCCCGGAACGGTCGGCGGCGCTGACGGCGGCTGCGACCAGCGTGCGCACATCGTTCGCTGTCCGGCCGACGACAAGGGCGCTGCCGACCGTCGCCGGCAGCACCAGTACCAACTCGAGCCGATCGTCCTCGCCGGCCAACGACAACTTCTTTGGTGCCGAGGAGCCCTCGCCCAATCCATCGTCGCTTTACACGACGCCTGAGCACCCGTCCGAGCCGCGCTTCGGCCCGGCGGCCGCGCATCCGACCAACTTATCGGCCGCTTATGGTCTGCCGAGCAAGGCGGGCCAGGACGGACGGCCGGTCGCGCCGCCGGGGCTCGTGAGGGTCCGGTCAAACGACCACCGGCGAGGCCCAAGCAGCATCAGCTATCGCTTCTCCCCGCCCCCTACCTCCCCCTCCGGAGCTCAATCGCAGGCTCCGGTTGCGGTCGGCAACCGGCCTACCCTTCCCGCTTCCAACTCGGCCAGCACGGTCGGGTCGAGCGAGGCGCACCGTCAAGCCTGGCGGCTCTCGGGCGTCGACCCAAAGCAGATTGAGCGCGAGCTCTTCTGGCGGCCGCCGAGCCCCGAGCGTCAGAGCTCCTTCGCTGGTCATCAGGTGCGCTGATCCCTGTTCCGTCTCATGCACGACTCCCTAGATCGAGGTCCTGACGTTTGCTCCTCTGCGATCTTCATTCGCAGCTTGTACTCAAGTCGCCTGCACTCGACGGTGATGCTGGTAGTTCGGGCGCGCTCACGCCGCCTCCGACGGCCGTCACGTTTGGCCGCCCGACGTCGACGACGCCGGCAGATGCTACGTGGCCGCAGCCGTCGCACGACAACAACGCCCACCAGAGCAGCGACGCTCCCCGGCCCCCGCCGGCGTTCGCGCCCGTCCTTCTTTCGCGCAAGACACTCGACCCGGCCCGGCGTGCCCGGCTCGACGGTCCTTGGCGCTCGCCTCCACGCATGTCGGCGCGGAACAACGTGGCGATCGTCGTCCAGCCCTCGACGCCGCGCGCGTCTATCCCAGATGAGGACGACCTGCGCATGGGACGTCTGCGCTCTGCTGATGGCGAGGCGGCAGCGCTTCGCCTGCCGGGCGCGCACCGGCCCCGGCGGACCGTCTCAATCGACTCGACTGCATCCTCGTCTGCGTCTGCCCAGTCGAGCAGCATGGTCCGATCCGCCGGCTCATCCTCGTCCATCTCGTTCGACCGGCCGGCCGACCTTCCCCGAACCGGTGGCGGTCATCACTTTCGCAGCCGGTCGTCCATCTCGCGCCGGGCCCGCATGCGTGCCGGCCCACACGCGTCCGAAGGCGGGCTCGCGACCGCCCTTGCAGCCGCCGTCCGAGGCAGTGTAGCCGAGCGCGTGGAGCGCGTCGTCCGGGCGCCGCTTGGCTTGCTCGAAGAGGTCCTGCCAGCCCAGATGGTGTTCTGGCTCGGCTTCGTACTCGGACCTTGTGCGTGCCGGCCTTGCTCAACCACCTCGCGCTTGCAGAGCTGATGATTGGTGATTCTCTCTTCTTGCTGCTCGACAGGGTGCTTCGTTCTCGGTGGCTGGGGCCTCGCCTCGGACGGCTCTTTCGTCCTCACTCGCCTTCAAGGCGCACGCGTCGCCGACCCGCGCTCGCTCAACGTCAGCGCCCGGCGCCGGTCGCAGCACCCTTCGACGCTCCGCGCCGGCGGCAGCAGCGGTTTCTGGGGGCCTCCGCCCGCACCGAGGCAGTCGTCCTTCGACTCGGCCCGGTCGGGCTTCTTCTGGCCCTTCAGCTCGTCGACCGTTCTTCCCGCGGTCGCCCCCGACGACGACGGCTCTCGCAAGCGCTTTCTCGGCGCTGCGCCCGGCCCGGCTGCCGGCCGCCGGATCCGCGCTTATGCCCAGCAGCAGCAGCCGCAGAGCCGGCGCAAGCTGTGGGTCCTGCCCGCTCTCCGGCATGACGCGCCGAACAAGTGGGTCTTCCGCAACCGGGTCGCCGCTGTGAGTACCTTATAATCGTGTTCCTTCGACCGTCAGCGCCGGAGTTGACTCCTCTTCAATCTTCTCGCGCCCCCCTCAGATCCTCAGCGGCCTCGTCGTTCTGCCCGTCCTCGTCATCTCGGTCATCTTTGCCATCCTTTGACTCGCGCCCGCCGTCGGCCTCCGGCAGCTCTACCTCGGGTCGCTCGCTGCCCTCGGCCCTCCAACCTCGCCGACCCAGACGTCGACGGCGGACACGTCTCCTTCTCGTGGCGGCAAGCGCTCCCGGCTTGCTGCTCGTGTCGGGCAGACTGCCTTGCGTGCCAGCCACTTTCGCTCGCGTTCGGTCTGAACGACCCATCTTCCTTTCGGCCACCGGAGCGGTCGACGCCTTACCGCTCCGCTAACAGCAGCCTCGCAAGGGCTGCTCTTTCGTCTCCTCGTTTCCTTCTCATCTTCATTACGACTTCTCTATTCCTTTGACGACCGCCTCCTCTCATTCCTCGCCCACTGAGTCCTTCGCGTCTGTCTGTGCTCTCGACGTCCTACCTGCCCACATATCCCTAGCGCCCCCCCCCCCACCCTATCGCTCTTGTCATCCTTGCGAGGCTTGTCCAGCCAGCGCATCCGCTCCTCTCCGTCTTCAATACCCATTTATGCCCTTGCTTTCTGTCTGGCAACGTTGAGCGACAGCAGGAGAAAGCGATAGCACTTCAAGGACGCGCACGACGGGCGGGCTGCTGCGCAGTTGGACGACGGTCTCTGCGCGACGAGGCCGAGCTCGTCGAGCGGTCGTCCTCGCTCGCTTGACGACAACGACGAGCCCCCCCCCTCTAATACAGCCGACATCCCCATCCGCATGCTTGACTGAGGCGGTACGCTCCTGGCACTCGAGCAAGCTGACCGCCGACCAGAGCGTGTGCGAGCGCGGGCGACGAGGACGGCCCGCTTGAGCAGGACAAAGGGAGCCGGCCGTCGGACCGCCCCCGAGCTCGTCTGACGCCGCCTCGCCAGCTCTCACCGGCATGCCGTCCTTCAGAGGCAGCCCTGCGCGCACACGACCGCGAGGAGCGGACGCAGTTTCACGAGCAGCCGTACGCTCGAGTGCACCGTCAGACGCGACATGCCGAGTCCCGGTCGGTGCGGGCAAGCCACCGTCCGCCTACCGCGCTGGCCGCCAGCTCGAGCCGGACGACGCGGGATGGACTAGCAGGACGACCCTCTCCGCGCACGGAGCGTGACGGGGAGGGCGACCGAGGACGCGACCGTCTTGGCTCTGAGAGCGTGCGCTGGTGCGCTTGCAGGCCCGCCGGCCCGCCTGCCCGCCTGCTGACCCTGCCCTCGCTCAGCCCGCCCTTCTCTCCCGGTC
>Ga0308160_10006425_pt1 | contig 11964 bp, 13 predicted proteins | sample PhyFR1_FD_201036 | JGI IMG/M metagenome (GOLD analysis project Ga0308160, IMG submission 201036) | Phyllosphere microbial communities from UC Gill Tract Community Farm, Albany, California, United States - DLSLF.R1 | ecosystem: Host-associated > Plants > Phyllosphere > Unclassified | place: USA... | reverse complement strand
ATCAGTGAAATTCGTATGTGCCAATAGGACTTTGGAGGAAGCAAGCTGACTAGAATTAGATCAATTCGCTGCTTTCAATTTGGCATATGGTGAGTCTCCGTTATCCGCCACCCCCAATTGCCTGCTGACTTCTAGCAACTGCATCGTCAATAGGTGCTATAGCAGGTGGTCAGATGTACGACCGTACATCGATAGGATGGGCCGCTGTAGTTTGGTACGTCTCCTCCCCTTCAATCTATAGCGGAATATACACTGATCCCCAGGTTCTGCGTAGCAGCATGTGCAGTAGGAGTACCATTGACCGGTATGATGGCCGGTAAGCGACCTTTGTTTAGACGAATCATGGACTTTCGTCGTCAGCAGAGTGTAAAGGAGGATCTGGAGTAAATCAGCATCTGCATTTGCATAACAAGCATTGTCATCGTGTCAATCATGTATATTAGTCATTCATCGCTATGGAATCAGATGCACACTTTGCAGTCGCCGCCCACGTTCTACTACGCCTGCGGAAATCCATTCTGCACGTCAAAGACGACTATGCAGTACATGTTGAGAGTGGATATCAAAAGATCTACTTCTAACGCCTTGCTTTACCCCTTGGTCTCTCGCTCACCACACTAGTTCGTCAGTCCAGCACCTAAAGCATGACAGAAGACTCACGCCTTATTACCGTCCTTGTCCTTGGGCCTCCTCGTCCTCTTTCCCTTTGTCAACCAACCCCAAACAGATCGAGGGTCCTTGTTTCCCTTTGATTTACCTCGACCACCACCATGAGGATGATCACATGCGTTCATTGCTAGACCCCTGACTCTTGGTCGTTGACCTAACCATCTTGATCTACCTGCTTTACCGATTTGTTGCGAGTGATGCTCTTTGCTGATATTGTTAGATGGAATTTGTGAGACTTGGGCATGAGACATGGGACGTACTTGCTGACGGTACCGACAGTAGCGACACATCCAGGTTCTATCCTCCTTACTTCCCCAGATTGGAGTTTGACCAATACACTTCCCTGTGCCTTTTCCCTAGTCCCATCCGGCCTGACGTTTCCTCCCATATTCAAGATTTCTGCTCCTCCCAATGCATTTCCTTTAGGTCCATGATGGGCGATGATCTGGGCATTTGATCCGGCCGATCGACAGAGTTGCATTCGACCATCAACCCTCAAAGCGATATTGTGGATGGTCGTTCCAGCAGGCAAGAGGTATAGCGGTAATACATTTCCAGGTTTGAGGGTCATTGTTCTCAACAAACCTAGAGCTCGTGCCGAAGCGGTGTTGGAAGGGTTGTCGACTGACTGAGGTGTATTTGGGTCTGTCGACATTTTCTGATCCCATCCCTCGACTAAATCACTTGGTAATCCAGATCGATAAGATGTAACGACATCTCCAGCCCTCAAACCTTCAGGAGCTAGAATATAACTCCATCCTCCTCTTACTTCATTCCTGATTTTCCTTCTGTCATCAGCAGTTCCAGCTCCTCCATCTTCTTCCTGCTCAGCTAGGACAGCTCCGGCATCTTCATCGACATCTGCCACACCACCCCCACGTCGTCGAACAAGGGCGATATGGGCACTTCTTCCTGGATCGTATTCGATTCGAATGACATCATGTTCTCCAGGTTCTGTACGGTGGAAATCGACTATCCGTAGACGCCTCTTGTGTCCTCCTCCAACAGCTCGATTTACTACTTGGCCAGATTCGTTTCGACCACCTTTACGTCGGAGTGGTGCCGTCAGAGGTCGAAGGGGTGCTCCGCCGTATAAATGAGGGTGGTAGGCATGGACCAAGTGTCGTAGTCCCTACTCGTCAGCTCATCTTCTTGTTCTCAACATTGTGACTCACTGGGATGGCAGGGAACCCTTTCCCAGTGTACTTCTTCATAATAGCTCCCTCTGGTCCTTTTGACGTCCCATAAATCTCGCTCGCCGTGACTGTCGATTCAGTCGCATAAGTCCGCGTCAACCTCGAGGTCGAGGCAACACATGGCCGGGCGAATGTACGTGTAGTACTGAACGCCGTACGTATCAACGATGCCATCGTAGGGATAGGGTACAGTACAGTAGGTGAGTGAGTGTCGATGAATTTCGTGCACAATCCATCACAGATTTCTAGGAAAACCCCACGTGGCAGAATTCTACTTTTCCGGTTACTTGGAAATTCAGAAAACTCCATTGACCTTGTCCACGTCGAAACCATCCCTCTCTCTCAACAGCTTCATCAACAATGGTGTCAGTCACTGTATCCCTCAAGGGGAAACCAACGATTAACTGCGACTTCCCAGCTAAACATCCAAACAATGTTACCGTACGAGAAATCAAAGCTGCCGTCCAAGCGAAATTCCCAAAAGTAAGCTCGGCCCTGCCCTTCCAGTGCAGACTGACCAAGTAGATGGTTTTCAACCGTCAACGACTTACCTTTCCCGTCGAAGGCCAAGCTAAGCCAGTGGCACTTACAGAAGAGGGAAAGACACTGGGTGATTACGGTGTTGGAGAGAGCGCTAAATTGCGCCTGAAGGATCTAGGACCTCAAGTCCCATATAGGTGGTTGTACCTCTGGGAATATGTAAGCTTGCCATCCCAAACTGAGAATAAAGCTGATCAGAAGGGTGGAGTCATCTTCCTTAATCCTGCTTTGTTCTGGTTATCGCAGCTCTCTGGCGCTAGTATCGTACCTACCTGGGGACCTTACCAGCCTTCGGACCTTCAATAGTGAGCTACCCCTACCCGGTCGATTGAGGGTTTAGCTGATCTGTAGCACTGTCCGAAATTTGATCATTCTCCACTTCCTCAAGAGGTTTTACGAGTCTGCATTCATGCACACCTTCTCGAGACCCACTGTTCCTCTCGCCTACGTGTTCCGAAAGTGAGCTACTCGTCTTCGACCTACTTGAGTTATATGGGAGAGCTGACTGGCAGTATGGCATATTACTGGGGCTTGGTCGGTATATTGATGCCACTCACCATCTACCGACCTGCATACTCAATCCACGGGCTCAAAGGGTCCATCTTGAACTCTCCAAACTGGCTCCTCGGATGGACTGTCTTTATCTTGGTATGTCCCTCCTTCCTTGCTCGTAGGCCGGTTCTGATAACCAGATCTGCGAAGGCCTCAACTTCTACTCCCACTACCACTTGTCCACACTACGTGTCCCTGCTGGTCAGCCTAGAAAGTATCCCACCGGTCTTGGATTCGGTACGGTCGTCTGTGCCAATTACTGGTACGAAACCCTCGGTGTTTTAGGGATGGTCATCATGACTGGATTCGATATCGGTAGTAAGCTGATGAACTCCACACATGGTGACAGCAAGCTGACGAGATAGCGGTGATTTACTTGGCAGGAGCTGTATTCTTCATGCAGCTCTGGGCGGGACAAAAGTACGCTAGGTACAAGAGGGAACAGGATCCTAAGGTCTTTCCCGGAAAGAGGTGGAAATTCTTCCCTCCTCTATACTAGACTCTATCCTAGAGGACAGTCTGCTCGTGCGCTCAGCCTTGAGCTTAATGGAGGGATAGAAGGACAGGCCAAGATAGTTAGATTGCAATGCATACATGAAATCAATACTCAATCGTGCCCACCAAGCTTGGACACGCGCGTGATGACTAGACATGAGTTCCGACGCGTCAACAGAAAGTCAAAATAACAATAATCAACTTTCGATACTCCATTGTCTCCTTAGACAAGCAGCATGGACGCGGTCAAAAGGCTCCTCAGAGAGTCTGGTACGGCTCCCAGTGACCCTCCCTCTCCATCAGGATCCACGACGACGCCAAGCCCAAGCGCTCACTCTCCGTCCTCGCCGAGAGATTCTGCTGGAGGCGAAGTAGAGGTGGAAGCTGGACCAAGTACGAACCAAACACCATGGTATAGGATCTCACGGCGAGATCATCCGAAATCAAGACATGGCTATGAGCCATACAGGCTCAGTATCGTTAGTCTCCCATTGTCTTTCGAGGAACAACATGTACTGACGACAATAGCAAGGAGCAGGTGGATTGAGATTAGCTGAATGTGTGTCCTTTTGGCCATTCTGTTCACCTGAGCATTTCGCAATGGCAGAATCTAGATGGGATGATATGGAGGGTGTATTTGCTATTGGTTCTTATGGACGGGTGATTGTGGCTAGGGTATCGGATGATGGATATGAGGAGCTCTGGACGTACGAGACTGCAGAGGTGAGCCCCGACTAGATTCTATACCTCAATTCCTTTGTCCTCGTGGTTGACAAGCAGAGTGTATGCTATTGGAAGAAGGCTGACGAGCAGGATAATATTTACCACGTCACATGGTCTTATGATCCCATTACACTCCGTCCAATCCTAGCATCAGGCGGTAAAGCCCGTATAGTCTGGTTATTCGACCACTGGCAAAAAGCCCCATACAGAATATTCCGAGGGCACGGTGATGTAAGTCCTCTACAAGGATCAAGCTGAAGTTCAGGAAATCCTATCACTGACTTTTCATCCACTTCATCCCCATATACTAGCTTCGGCATCTAGTGACAAGACGATCCGGATATGGAATATCTATGGGACGGACGTAGAACTGGAGGAAGGGGATAGTGATCCACTGAGTGAGAACTATCCTCAGGGAGATGCGGATGAAGGGAGCTGTGCACTTGCGATATTGGCCGGGGACAAGTCGGGACATAAAGCTGGAGTTGCGGCTTTGGTGAGTTCTCTCCGTAAACTCCCCATGCCTGAGCTAAGACACAGGCATTCCACCCACATCACAATGCCATAGCATCGGGAGGAACGGACCATCATGTCAAGATATGGTCTCTGCCTCCTATCCCAGATCCGGATCCTACAATGCCGCCAACACGGAGGGGTCATCGACCATTATGGATCCATCAACCTTTATTCTCGACTGATCGACTACACGGTGCGCCACTAGATTGCATTGGCTGGTAAGTACCCATATACCGGCAATCACTGTCATCACGCTCGCGTAGAACCTGACAGACAGGCTCAACAAGGATACACTCCTGACTCGAGCCGGGGCAGAGATATGCGGTTGGAAGTGGCTCGGCTATAAATCTTGTTTCAGACCTGATCATATGGAACCCTACAACACCACAGTCTTGCATTCCGATCGGATCTCTTCGCGTATGTCCCCCACTCACTGTAGCCAAGAATCATGACTGATGACCAGACTCGTACTCGATCAGCCTGGATATACTTGAAGAATCATCAGATTGGTTCTGGCGCGCAGGCCTCCATCTAGCATTCGATCCGACAGACGACGAAATTGATTTCGCGACAGTCGACTTGGTGACCGATACGATTTTCGCTTATCCCGTCAGAGGTTTCCCACCACGAATACATCTAGTCAATCCACTAGCTTGGGATCCTGGGCCATATCCGCCCCCACTAGTGGATGGATATCGACGAGCGTTAACACCTGATCAACATGGGGATGTGTGGGAACCATCGGGTTTACCGGGTTGTTCGGATGTATTGCCTATTGAGATTGATCTTGATGGGATTGATGATGAGATGGAGAGGGAAGAGGGGCATATGAGGGGTGATGTCCGACACAAGCACAACGACAGAAGTCGGGAGCGGGATGATCTAGAGTCTGTTGATGGGGACGATGACAATCTTGAAGAGGATGATGCTGGTGATGGTGAAGTGGATGACGCAAGGAATAGGTCAATGTCGAGAAGGAGCAAGAAGATCGACGATAGTAGTCGAAACACTCGATCCGACCTCACCGGACGAGGAAGAGAATTATCAAAATCAAACGAGATCTTACCTACCCCAACCTCGATCGTAGCCCCGACTCCAACAGACACATCCATCCAAGACAACTCGTCATATGCCCAAAACCCGTGGTCACTGATCGTCAGAGCGAAAGATCTAGAAAAGGCATTCATGATGTCGAAAATATCGGCTAGTGATAAACGGGAGTTGAAGCGGTCGAAAAAATTGTTGGCCTGTGTGGATATCAGTCCGAGAGGAGCCAAGTGGGTGGTAGCTGTTGGGTTCGGCGAGACTATTGCTATCTGGAGGTTGAGGGATAAGGCGCCGGACTCGTAGGATGAGGGGGACAGAATACAGCCAGCCAGTGTAACCGAAGTATAGTTGTCAGACTAGACCATAGATGTTGTACAGAGATCTCGATTTCATTCATGTTGGCTTAGCATGATCAGCATATAATTATAGGTTCCATTATGCATGTACCCATGATGGCGACTCATTTATACAATAGATCATGCGGTACAGGAGACCCAAAACCCCGTGTTTACCATTTACCGTTTCCTCTCACCCCACGCTTATCCGGCGACTTCAGCATTATAGATGAATTTGGCGAGATACAACAATCCAGCAGAGACTTCATCTGCAGTCGGCCTGATGAGATGAGGTGGAAGCATGAACCCGTACTAACTATCAGCCTCAATCTTGGATCCAGGAGATTGACTTACGGTTCCAGTATCCCTCAATTCGGCAGAGTATGACCATCTGACGTCTGCTATGCCGTATGCGAAGTCGATCGCGTCTCCAGGGGCTCTGGTCATCAGTTATGGATGCAGCTGACTGAAAGGTAACTGACCTGTAGGTGAGATCGCAAGCTTGTCCAGCTTGATACCCTTCTCCGTGTCTTGTCCTCATTGCCTTGCCCACCCCGAGGGCAGCCTCTTCCAACATCTCGGCATCAGGTGGGAAATCATCACAAGAGTAAGCGAATGGGAACATGACTATCAAATTAGCTATTCAGCCGCGAGACAAGCGAAAAGAAAGCTCACAGAGTTGACCATAACTGTGTAGATCGACAAAAGCCCTAACTCGCCTCCTTCCAGGGTTGGGAGCAGGTGTAGGTTCTCCCTTGAAGTAATCGTCCTCATCATCATCCAAGATGGTCCCATTGGTAAGATACTCCGACATGGCTCTAGCTTCGACCGACTGGAATGCCTCTGTCCCTGGGAAATTATCAGAACAAGGTGATACCCTTGATCCAGTCCATTTATATCCCCAATTGGTATTCATATCGATTCCTCCTAGATCAGCTTCATTGTCTGGAAAGAACAGATGGTGGACATACCAAGACAACCCCTTTGTTCATCTACTAGTTGACGAGTTTTCCTCCACATCCTACTCGACTGCCTGGAGTGGACGTATCCATCTGGATTGACTGTGGGTACGATCGTAAATGTGAATGCCTTGAGTAGTTTGGCGACTTCGCCATCCTTATTCCCGCTGGCCTCAAGTAGGAGGTAATGGAGGAAGTACAGCGCAGATGCAGGTCCAACCCACTACATAATCAGCCATAATCCCCTTCTGTGCTTTATGGTATACCTCTCGAGCGTGTTGTCCACTTTGAACGACAAATTCCCTCTCGCCAACTGGCTCTTTCCCATTCTCTGACTCGACAGCCATACGTGCTTTCCAACCCCTAATCTCCCTCCCCTCCCAAGTCTCCCCAACACTAAACTTCTCAACCTGAATCCCCAACGGTCCAAACTTGCTAGCTAGCGCATCTCCAAAGACGTCCATCTCCTCTAGTGAATGATACGAATCGTGGAAGTTGGATGAGAGGGTGGATAGATCCCATCCTCCTTCTGTCATCTCGACCTTGGCGTGAGATTGGTCCACCAAAGTCTGGAGGGAGGGGATGAATAGCGTCATATTGGATGAAGGGGGCAAGAAAGCTTGGAATTGAGGTAATTGAGATGGAGAGAGATGGAGGTCGATGTTAGATGGGGTTGATCGCCAGATGTCCAAGTCGAGCAACTACTCATCAGCAAACGCAATGCCAAGTCTTGTCTGTCAACGGCTCACGTCGATAACATCTCTCAGACGACTCTTGGTTCCTTCCTCCATATCTGTCCAGTCGAGTCTCCAGACTTGATGCCCACCATATGATTCTTGTGATGCATCATTGGGGGTGTTGACCTGTAATGGGCGTTGAGGGGTGTGGAACGGTAGATAAGCCGCGGCGGAAGAAGCTAGGACGAGGCCTAGAATGGGCGCGAGATGCTTCATCTTGCGCGAGGTAGTTCTCGTTGCTGAAGCTCGGTTTGGCGAGGGTCTACAGTCGCACTATAGATAGGACGCTTATGTATGTATGATATGTAGTCCTAGATGTAAGTTAAGATATCAAAGGAAAGAACAAGCCTAGACAGGTTAACAGGAACGGCGGAATTCCGGTAATCCGAGTAAAGGTCGCGTGACCCGTTTCACCAGGCTTCATTCTGGCATACATGTACATATGCTTCTCTACGATACATGGTCTCCCTGACTCTATTCTGATCTAGTCCGTCTCCATAGCATCTCCTCCACTTGACGGTTTCATGTCCACCAAAGCGGTCAAGAAAGACGTATAATCAATCCCAGTACCCTCTGGCACACCAGCCTCTTTCAATGTATCCATGGATAAACTTCCACTCTTGAGAGCCTCATCCAGTGAGCTGATAGCTCCGGTGAATTGAGACGAGGCGAGAGCGGTGGATAGAGTCTCTGCGTCTGGAGTAGAAGGTACCAAATCGCGAGGAAGGAGTTGAACGAGCTCGGGCTTGCCAGCAAGGGAGGATGCGACGTCTCCCTTGGCTGTGAAGTCGGCGAGGCTCGCGTCTGATGCGTCAGTCGCGTATCTCAGCTTCTAGTGCACGGTGAAGAACACGTACCGGTTAAGGATGGCTGCAAAACGCCTCCTTGGGTCCACTCTACCAATAGCTTTACAGTATCGGCGTGAGCAGTGGCCTGTCCAGTCGATCCGGCCTGAGCGGTAGTCGCAGATGCAGCAGCGGGTCGAGCGGGTGGTTCAGCAATAGGATCCATTCCTTTACTGGCTAGTCAGTCCTCAATCCTATGTAGCCGGTTGACGACTTACGTGTAATTGGAATTTTGCATGAAACCATTGAGATCAGCGACGTTTTGTAGTTCTCGCTCGAGATCCGCTCGCTGGAGCCAGAACTATCGATCAGTCACACATACCAGTCGCCGTACCCAATCAAGCAGAGAGTGAAGAGAAACATACAAAGAATTTATCGCTGGAACCACTGAAATCGAGGACGTAAGTCCTACGTGAATCGTCCTGCTCGTCAGTCCCCGTTGTACTCCGCTGGCAAACTTGTATGTACCTGGGCGACCTCGGTGAATGTCGATATGCCCACAACAAGCATCAACTGCCAGGCGTCAGCACAGTCCATTCATAGCCATGGAGATCATCCTCACTTCTTCTGAGGCTACTCCTGTTGCACTGTCGATCCATTCTGGGCTAATTAGTCTGTCGTCACCTGAAAGGGGTGGACATCAACTTACTAAACTCGAGAAGATCATCATCCAAACGTTCCAATTCGATATTCCCAGGTTGAGGTTGGGCATCGATAAACTTTGTGCCCTCTCTCCTGACACTTCTTCCGGCTGGGATTCTGAGTAGGGATGACATTACTGTACGCGGTGTTGTTACTACTGTATGAGTGAGGGATGAGGGTGGTTGCTGGTGATGTGGGGGACGTGCAGCGTTGTATGTGTATAGCCACGCGAGTAGCACGTGGATCAATCGGCTATTAGAGTTTGAGTGGCGAATGAATGCCGAATGCCGAGCCTTTCAGAGAAGCATCGCTTTGTGCTAAAGAAAGGATCACACACATTCTTCTTGATCTTGCAATACTACTAACACCACCACCACAATGTTATAGTAAGTGGTAGCTACAGATCGCTGAAACTCTCATAGCTGACAAGCAGTATAATCGTCCTAGCAGTCATCCTTGTCGCAGTCATCCTGATCTTTGTCGGTATGTCCTCACCTCCACCTTACTCCACCGATCACTAACCCCTCCAGTCCGGAAATTCAGCGAGAAACAAAGAGCCTACAAAGCAAACCATTCCACCGATCTACCTCGCACAACCCAAGATCTGGGCGAACCGGTGACGTTCAGAGGTACAGCTCGGGACGTTACCGATCGTGTATTCCGACCTGGAGAGATGAGGGGTGAGGAGTACGATTCCGAGGAGTATCGACCTTTCAATCGGGGGAACATGTACTCGGTCCCTGCTGTCGAGAGGACCGATGCGGAAGGAGATCCTGATCTACCTAGATATGGTAAGTAATTCTCAGGAGACAGTCGATGTGAAACTCACAAGTAGGTGACACCCGATCGACTACTGCTGTGAGAGCACCCGAGCGGGCGTACAACCCAAATGCACCACCTCGACAGACGGTGGCAATAAACCCAGCAGCGACATCAACGACATCACTACCACGCGATGCACCCCCTCAATACGTCCGTTCAATGTCCACCTCAGCAATCACACAGCCCCCAGTCGTATCAGCCGCGTCATAGTGCCAAAGCCAAAGTGCCAAGAGTCTAAATGCTTGTAGATTCTTAAAGTATAATATGATCCATATTCAATGTAGCCCTACTGAAATGTATAATCCGGTTCTACTTCCTGATATGTTTGTCGACAAAGTCCATACAGGGGATAATGAACTCTTCCCATCCTTCGTCACCGGGTCGCTACCGGTCAGCTTGGTGTTCAACAAGGACTATTCATGACTGACCTCGATCTTGTTCTCAAAGCAGTGCTCTCCACCCTCCTTGTACCTCTCATCTACCTCAATGCCCAACTCTCTCAATCTCTTGGCAAACTCATAGCTCTGCTCCACCGGCACAGCACTATCGCCCGTACCGTGAAGTATAAACGTCGGAGGGTAATTCGAAGTCGAATCCAGAAGATGATAAGGCGATACCGATTTGGCGTACTTGTCATACTCGTCTTCCGAGGCGAAAGTATTTTTTCGATACAGAATATCGAAAAGCTCGTCTTTCATATGAATGTAATTCAAGACGTCCATCCTAAACTTGTGTTTATCCTCCACTGTAAAGTTTGGCATACCCCAGAAAGCTTTCAAATCTTCGGGATCCATCTGATCAGGGTACTCCCAGTACCATGGACACATGAATTCGGCATTTGCAGGGTCTCGATCCATCTTGGCTTTCTCCATCACTTTCTCCAACTCATCCCCGTAGTCCTTTGACCAAGCTTCCAAGTGAGACGACTCGCGTTTGCCCAGCCCAGGGGCATCCACAAGTCCAAACACGTCGATCACGACTTTTGGTTTAGGGCTGAGGACATGACCGGATAATGTGGAAAGTGTTCCACCGGCACTGTCCCCTCCGACGACATATCGGTCGAGGTCGATGTTGTCGGCTCCCACGATATCGGGTAGATTCTTGATACACCAGGCGAGCGAGTCTTTACAGTCGTCAACGATGTCATCGAAGGATGCTTGAGGCATGAATCGGTATGCGGCAGATACGATATGGTAACCGTATTGCTGGAAAGCGTGATGGACCCAGGCGTTCTGCTATTAGCTCATTTGCTTGGTCTGGAGAAGTGAACTGACAGGTATCACATGTTTGCCAGAGATAAAGCCACCTCAACGTCAGTCAGTCTACTTGACTACGACCATCATCAGACTCACCACCATGGAACCACAACAACCAAGGAGCATTCTTCTTTCCCACTGGAGCTGGCCAAATCCGCAAAGGCAATTCGACCCCATGTTCAACTTTAAAGACATGATCGCTGAACCCAGGTGGGCATGGTGTGATACGCTTTACTGCTGTAGTCATGATGAGTTGCAACAAGTGAGAGAGGTAAGAAGCAGTCTCTCCGGCCCTTCCTTGCTATATATACACAATCAGAGGTGGCTGGGCCATTCACTGCACATTGCATGGATTCGACTCTCTGGCCCTTCCGGGCAATCAACAGACCGGGGATCGGGTAATTATCGGATCGTGCCTTGATCGTACCTGGACAGTACACCGCGGGAAAGTCGGATCGTCCACGTGACTATCAAGTATATGTCCCGACTGTCCTACATAGACTTCTCTTTACCATCCAGAACCAGTCAAGTGCAACAATGCCAGCTACAGCAAAGTGTCTAGTCAGAGGGTCTATCAGTGAGCCACACAACAACCGGAGAAGACTCCAGCTGACAACGCAAGACGTCGAT
>Ga0308160_10006423_pt1 | contig 11966 bp, 19 predicted proteins | sample PhyFR1_FD_201036 | JGI IMG/M metagenome (GOLD analysis project Ga0308160, IMG submission 201036) | Phyllosphere microbial communities from UC Gill Tract Community Farm, Albany, California, United States - DLSLF.R1 | ecosystem: Host-associated > Plants > Phyllosphere > Unclassified | place: USA... | reverse complement strand
CGCCTGGAAAGTGTGTATACAAGAAATTGTATCGAGAGTTCGAATCTCTCCTTCACCGCCACATTCTGAAAACGCAAACCCCTGATTTTCCTAGAGAAAGTCGGGGGTTTGTGGTTTTTGGCGTCCTAAAAATAGCCCCATGGGACCACCATGGGACTGGCGCCCTGTTCTGGTGCGAAATACGCCGCTGTGCCTACGCCTGGAAAAAGGGTGGATTCGCGGTATTTCCAAAGGGTTGGATAGCGATCGAAGTTCACTGGATCTTCGAATCAAGTAGAAGTGAGGATTATGGAAAGACAAACAACTCTGAGAGAACGCACTCGGCATGGACCATGCGCAGGTGAGTTTTGCCAGTGTTGGCGGCGTCTCGGTCAATGCAAGGGCGAGTGAGCGAGGCAACGTAGACCCAATGTCAGCCCGCACAGTGCTTATCTTGATGATGGCATTAAAATATCAAGTAAGCGCTTGTTTGAATTTTTATATCCGACTTCTTGATAATCTATAGTTCTTGGTCAATCGTACAATCTCTGCTCATTCATGGACGAGGCCGTCATGCTCACTAAACAAGCGAGTCGTCGTTGCGCCAAATGCAAAAAAAGGTACGAGCCAGCTGCAGAGGTGGCATCGGAGGTGGCGCCCGCTTACATGGTGGCTACCAATTCAGAGCAGTTATGCCCTAAGTGCGAGCGGAAGCGCTCAGCTGATATTGTCAGTAATGCGCTACGTGACAATGTAGAAAAACTCTGCATGTTAGCGAGCAAGAGAAACGGGTAACTAAAACTGCAGAAAAACGTGGGCGCTTTTTTGGAAGGTGCATTTAATCGGGCGGCGGGGGCACGTAGGGCTTAGGTTCAAATGGCACAGACCCAGAGGGGCGCCACCTCACGTTTTCTAGTCCATAACGCTCGGCAAGCGGTTTGCTTATGCGTTTGAGCTTGTCATTCCGTGATCTCGGGATGATGCCTATTCCCGCATCGCAGCAAGCCCAGTGCCATGCCTCTGCATTATTCATAACCTCGCTTCTTATGATGAAAGATTTAGGGGTGTGATGCAGTTCATACTCGATGATATATAAGCGGTTTGTCATGTTAGCTCCTTCTGATTTTTTGTTATCTCGTCAGAAAGAAGGTTCAGATTTTTTTCTTGTACAGGTCATGCCGCTCCGTATAAGTTTTCGTCTCGCTGGCTTTATTGAGCCATTGGTCGGTGTCGCACAAAAGAAAATAAACTCAACACGATTTTTATATTTCTCACTAGTGAGTCTGTTCACTCATGCAGGCTCTCAGTAAAAACTCCTGTTTTGCCCGCACTCCGTGCGGGCTTTTTTACTGTGTGCTCAGTATGTCTATAAAAAATATTAATACGTGCGAACATGCTTTAGGTAAGTGTAATCACCCCTATATACGTAAAGGCTACTATCTAGGCTTAAGCCCAGATGTCTATGTCTGCATGTGGTGTGGGGAGCTGCGTAAGCCTGAGCAGTGGGAGGATTTCGAGTCTCGGCGTACACCACCGGCTGGGATGCTCAATGGAGCGGAGCGCCGTTAGCCTGTCGCTAAATGGACGGCTTGCTAATAACGCCGCTTATGTTCAAAAGGCCCCTACACTTAAGCCAGGTGCGGGGGCCTTTTTATGTGCCCGCGAAAACCGCCACCCCAGAAACTGGTATACCGACACCCACTAGGCTGGTGTTACGCACGGACAGCCCCTCACTCGAAAAGGAGTTTCCCCATGACTGATAGCGGCCTGGCAGGTTCAGAACACTACACTTTCACCGATGACGGCGAGGCGTCGCGGCGCTTTGAGCTGGGAGGCGTGACGTTGCGCCCAGGTCACTACGAGTTGATCGAAGGGCAATTGCGTCTGATGCAACAAGCGGCCGACGAAGGTGTGGCCGCGCGCTACGTGTACCAGCTCGAGGGCGTGCTGCTGACCTTGCGCATGATGGACGAAATCAGCCAGGCAGAAGCCGAGGCGCTGCGCCGATATATCCAGGGAAAACTACCCGCCGCCCTGGCCGCCCTGGTCAGCGTGCCATGAGCGCGCATGACCGTAACGCGGCCCGCTACCGGCGCGACGAAGCCCTGAACACCTGGTCCCTGCGCTGGGTGCTGGATGGCAACATGCTGTTATGCGCCCGATGCTGCGTGAGGCAGTTCGCCCGGGACGCCAATCAGCCGTTTCAGCACGGCGCCGGCTGCGTGATCAACACTGAGTTTGCCAAACACCCCTGGGTCGAGCTGCGCGATCTGCTGGCTGACCTGGCACCGGTGCCAGCATGAGTGCGATTTTCTCGCTGAGCGGTATCAGCCTGCCGGATCTGGTTCGCACCAAGTTGGCCAACCACCTGGCGCGCCTGGGTCGCGCGGCGGATCTGCATACCCTGGAGCTGGCCCAGGAGCGCGCCGAAGGCTTTATAGAAGGCGTAGAGGCGGCGCGTGCGCTGACCCCGGCCACCGTCGAGGCGCTGTTTATAGCGGTTGAGGACGCAGCAGCAGCGCGCCGCCTGGAACTGCAACCATGATCGGGGAGGCCATTCAGTCGGACACGCTCAAGGCCCTGGTGAGTCAGCACGCGATCCGGGAGGCCGTGGTGGGCCGCATTGCTGGCGACGATGGTAAGTGGACCTTATCCATTCGCCTGGGTGGTCCGACCGCGCGCCTGGTAGCGGTGCGCTCCCGGCGTGAGCCGTTGCGCACCTGGGCGAGCCTGACGGCCGTAGGTCGCTTCGCCGACGCGGTGGGGTTGCGCGGCTTTACAGTAGAGCTGTGACCGGCGAAAGCTTCAAAGCCAGTTGTAGCATCCCTACCACGTCCGGCCCGTCCTCGTTGATCCATGTTCCATAGTGCTGACGGATCATGTTGCCGTTGGTGTGTCCCATCTGTTCGGCGATCCAATCGATTGAAGCAATACCCGTGGTCAGCAATTGGCTGGCGTAGGTGTGCCGACATTGGCCAGGCCCACGATAGCGAACCCCGGCCGCCAGCAGATGCGCCTTAAAAAACCGGTCGCGCACCACAAAATCGTTGGCATGTGGCAGGCCGCTTTTGGTGTTCAAGAACACGAAGTGCAGGGTGTGCTTACGTACCGTTTTATTGTCCCGCTCAACGATCTCCACGGTTTCCGCTTTTCGCTTACGCGTCAGAGCATCAAGCTTGCGCAAGGCGTCCCAAGCCGGCGCCAGTAGGCGAACCTTGCGCATCGAGCGTCGGGTTTTGGTGACGCGATAGGCACCGCGTACCTTCGACCGGCGAAAGGTCACGGTACCCTGTTCCAGGTCGACGTCTTCCCACGCCAAGGCGATGGTTTCAGAGACACGGGGGCCAGCCCAAAGCATGAACTGCACCATCAGCAGCTCATAGGTGCGGGCGGTCGGTGTGTCCAGGATCTGTTTGATTTCCGCCCGGGTGAACGGGTCCGGTGCTTCAGGATCGGGCAGGCGCACCATCAGACCTTCGGTGGGATCGTGGGCGACTTTCATCCGGGTGCGATAGAGCCGGAACACCTGACGCACGTTGCTGATAATGTCGCGGATGGTCTTGTTCTTGAGGGTTTTGGAAAGCGTGCCCTGAATCCACTCCTGCAGGTCCAGGTGATCAATCGCGTTGATCTGCACCTTGCCCCAGCGTGGTCGCACATGCACCTCGGCTTTGTTGGCGTAGCCGCGATAACTCGAAGCCGCCACACTATTGGCCTTGATCCGCAACCATAGATCCAAGTAGTGACCAAAGGTGTTTTCCATCAGCCTGGCCGAGTTGGGAAAATGGCGTGCGTAATCAAAGGTGCCCGAGTCGATCTCGTATTCAATGATGGCGAGCAAGCGCTTTGCCTGAGCCACCGTGGCCGGCTTGTTACCCCCTGGTATCGATTCGCGGCATTTTTCGCCGTTGTATTGAAAATAGATTCTCACGAAATTGCCGCGAGCTTCGACCCCACTCATGTAAACCCCTAACGCTGTGCTCGTGTAGCGACAGTCTGACGATCGGAAACAAAAAGGCCCGTTTCCGGGCCAAGTATCTGGTAGCGCATCTTCTGGTGGACGCGGCTTACCGTTTAGGCTTTTGGTTGCGTAGATGAGCGTTCTGCAGCTGGCGCTGCCGGCTGCATTTCACGTGGTCGCCGTGAGCACGCCACTTGCCGCATTGATCGCACACGCTGGTGTAATCGATGTTCCAGGGAAAGCGCCGCGCGGGTATTGCTGCAGGACGCTTAGACATTGCGTGATATGCCCCGTGTTGCTGGCTTGGCGAGCAGTTGGGCGACCACGGCCGCATCCGTTTCGCTCAACTCGCCCAGGGTGTTTGCCATCTGGCTGAGGCTTTCGAGACGGGTTCTTGATTCGGGGGTTTTGTGTACCAGGTAACCGATGACGGCCGCGCCGATAATCGCGGTGGCCACCAGGTGCCGTGCCGGTGTGGTAGCCTGCGTGCCGCTGCTGCTTTGGGTCTGTGCTTGCATGGTTTAGTCCTCGGTGGTGGTTGGGTGTCGGGGAGCTGCAACTCCTCGACACTATTTTTTTAAATAGTCAGTCCTTGCGGGCCAGGTGGATCACCAGGCCGTCAAAACGTGGCTCATGCTCAAGACATGATTGCCACTCCAATACCCCTAAAATCTGCTGCCTGCTGCAGTCGTCCACCAGGATTTCGCGCTGGCCACCGGCTGCCCGAACTTCTAGGATCTCCAGCAAACCATCCTCGCCATACGCACCTGCCTGGATGATCGGCGCGCTTTCACCCACGAAGTCCAGGCGGTCCTGCACGGCCTGTAGCTTGCTGGTTCTGCCGTCGCCGGCGTTGCCCATAAACACTTGGATCTGCATCGGTCTTGCTCTCCTTTACGCCTTGAATGTCCAGCACTTCACTGTGGTCGGCCGGGGTTGTGAACACGGGTTGCGGCTGTTAAATGCAGCGCGCACGGCGCTGTGAACGGCCTTATTGCTGTCCAAAAACTTATGGGAGCGAGATTCTTTAAGCAGGTCGCGCAACGTGGCCACGTCGGCCAACTTCTGTTTGTGTTCGGCGGCACGCTCGCAAAACTCGTTGAGGTTGATGGCGATTACTGCGGGATCGGTGCTGTGGTCGACCACCGGGTCCTCGCTCAGGGATTCAAGGTAGTCGTAAACCTCCCAAAACTCGGCGACGGCCGCATGGTCGGAGCTGATCGAGGCCTGGCGCTCGATGGCCATCCTCACGATCTGGCGTTGGGTCGCGGCGACTTGAGGGTCGCTTAATTTCAAGACCAGGCGGATACAGTCGAGCAGCGACAGCATTTGTGCGTGGTTTTTGCTGATCCGCTCCACGCGGATATAGCCGCGCAGGTCATAGCCGCAGCTGTGGCAATTGCCCTGGTCGCTGGCGTTGGCCTTACCGCAGGCGAAGCAATGGGTGTGCAACCGACGCAGTTTCGATTCATGCTCCGGCATACGCTGGGCGAACAGCTCAAGCACTGCGGATTCTTTGCTCACGGCCCGCAGCAGGAAGTGGCTGAGGGTGCCGCCATCCAGGGCGTTGAGTTGATCAGCTGCAGCGCGGCTTTCCGGCGTGACGGTTGGGCGTACAAAGTGCAGCTTCACAATTCGGGTCATGATCGCTTCGTGCGCGACCACGGCCGCGTTCTGGCTGATAGCGATCGTTCCCCGAAATGGCGGTTCGTATGTCTCGTTACCTGCCGTTTTGACGCCTTTGGTGGCCAGGGTGCCGCCGCCATAGAAGTCCTTCAGTTCGTCCCATTCGAAGGTCTTGGCATGGGCTCGATCATCGCCGTGGCGATCGGCTTCCAGGAACACCACCGGCATGCCGGAGACCTGGCCCATGAGGCGAGAGCGCCCAGCCTTGGTGGATTTCATAGGGTCAAATCCTTCATAGCCTTCGCGGCCGAGTAGTTTCCAAAGGAGGTTCAAAAGGGTGGTTTTGCCGGCGCCGGCCTCACCTGTGGCTTCGAGGAAAGGGAAGGACTGATAGCGGGCGCGGATCTGTTCGCAGAAAAGCGAGCCAAAGAAGAACACCAGCGCGACGAAGCCCTGGGCGCCGAAGCATGTCCACAGCAACTGCACCCACTTCTCGTCAAAGCCCTTTGCTTCGCGCTGCAGCTTTATAGGGACGCCTTTCTGCAGGGTCTTCAGGCGCAGCTTTCCGAACTCGAAATAGTCTTCGCTGTTGACCTTGTAGGTGGTGCCGTCCTTGATCGCGATGTCACCGTAGACGTAGCAGGCGTATTCCTTGCTGTAGCCTACGTAGTCGATCGTTGAGACGGTTTTGATGCCGAACAGTTGGTCCTTCATGAGCTTGTCGAGCTGCTGGCCACTGCCTGTGAACATGGCACCTGCCGCCATGCCGAGCAGTCGCTTTTTGAACTCGCTCGCGGCCGACAACTGGCCGCTGGTGAAGGTGTTTTTCACACTTTCGGAATCGTGGGGGAAGTCCACACGCATGTAGTACCAGGACTCGTCTGTTACCTCGTTTCGCTGGAAATACAGCGCCTGGGGGTAGCAGTTGGCGATCTCCACGACACTGCCGGACTGCTGCAGCGCTTTTTCTCGTTGTTGCGCCTGGTTCAGCAGCTGGTCGTCGTGATTTTCGCTGTCCTCGATGTCGGACATGGCTCGGTTGAATTTCTCCATGTCCAACTTGAACCAGTACAGGCGGCTCCCGAAGCCCAAGTGAAATTCCCCGCGCTTGTTCCAGTCGTACATGAGCAAAGCCTTTTCCGCCGCGCTCTCGGCCAGCAGCAGGGCGCCCTGGTGGCGGGCCTGCTTGAGGTCGGTCGCGATCTGGTCGGCGCGTTTGGTTTCGTCCTGGATGAAGCTCCAGCGCTGATGAAGGTCGTTCCAATCTGACTTGCGACCGTCGCGTTGCGGGATCTGCGCGGACTCGCAGACGAAGCCCAGGGCGCGTGCTTCGCGGACCCAGCGCCGGGTGTAGGCGTTTGCGCTCGGTTCGTTGTCCAGAGCCCAAACCAGTTTGGGCAGCTTCCCGCCTTCCCGGGTTTTAATCAGTGCCTTGAGCGAGTCCCCAGGGAATGCGTTGGAGGACATTGCAGACACGGCCGCGATGTCGTGGTGCACCAGGGCGATGGCGTCGAAGATCCCTTCGACAATCCAGATCTCCTTGGCTTCAAGCAGATCGATGCAGGGCGGGCACCACCAGACACCGCGATAGCTGTCCTTGGATTTGAAGCGGGCCTTCATCTTGCCGAAGCGGTGCGGCTGATCGATCAGGCGTTCCCACCAGCCACCTTTATCCAGGGCGAACCGCACAGTGGCGCTGCCGGCGTTGTGTTCAACGGAATAGAACGTTTCCTGGGTGAACCATCCCTGGATCAGCTCAAGCCGAAAACCTCGGGCGAACTCCAGGTAAGCGCGTGCGGTGGCGTTGGGATGTTGGTCTGTAGCCGGCGCACGTTTGCTCCAATCTTCAAACAGATCGTCGTACAGCTCTTTCACGTGCAGGGTGTGGCCACACTTTTCAGGGCGACCACAAATCACCATCCATGGCGTGTCAAAACGGGAGTACAACTCTTTCTTTTTGCACTTTGGGCAGGTGCCGCCGCGCATGTAATCGGTGCCCGTGCGGTGCTTGAGCCCGAAGTCGGACTGGAGGCGTTGCAACACGTCGTGGCGAAGATCTTCTTTCATGGGGTTACTTCACTGCTTTGAGGCTGTGGGACAGGGCTGCCATCAGGCGTTTTTGCGCAGCCATTACCGGAACGTGGGCGAGAATCGCGCCGTGGCGCAGACCGTCCGCAACAAGGCGGAACTGGTCGGCGTACCAGTGTTCGTTGAGGCTCAAGCGATACTGTTCACGCAGGTTTGCCAGCAACGCTTCGGCCTCGGCCGGTGGCAGTTGGGTGGTGACAATTACGGCGTTTGCCATCGTTAAACCTCGATTTCGGGCGCAGCTCACCCAAACCCACGGGACGTGGGGCCGGCGATTGGTTGGATTGGGTGTTACGAGTTGGTGGAGCGCAAACGCACGTTGTCAGGGGCGTTCAGGATGCGTTCATAGATGAGGCTGACGGGTACGGACCAGCAAAACCCTTTGATTGGATCCTTGATCACCACAACGGTGTCGCTGCTGTAGTCCAGATCGAGGCGCTGGCGAAAGGCGATTTCCACCAATTCGCTATGGGCAAGAGAGACCAGTTTGATTGCAACCGATTCCGTTACGTTGAGGCTGGCCACCAGGTGGTTGATGGTTCGGTTGAGAAGCGCGGACAGATCGCCCAGGTGTTCGGCTTGATGGCGCTCAAGGAAAGCCAGGGCGGCGTTCTGCATGCATTCCTGGTAGTCCAGGGCATTAGTTTGGGTGGTCATTTGGCTTTCCCCGATTTGGCGCGGTAGAGATCGATCGCGGCATACACTTCGGCGGTGCGTGCAGCCATGTGCAAGGTGTGTGCGTTCTGTATCAACTCCGCCTCTGCGTCGGTGATCACACCGTCATCGAGAGCCTGGGCAATGGCTTGATCGACCGTTCCTTGCTTGGCTGAACTCTGCATAGCCCGCGCATACATCTCTACGTTGTCCAGGTTCTCGGGGTGGGTCACGGGCACGAACATGCCGCCGTACATCGCCGCCACGTAGTTGGGGAAGTGCTGGGTGCCGGTTACTTGCTCAAGCATGAAGATCTGCGTATCCGTTAAAGGACGGCAGTTGTTGTTCTCGTAGGCGTGGTTATCAAACTTCTTGAGTGGCAGGCCGATCCTGGCGGCGGCGCATTCGCGGCCACCTTCAAAGGTGCAAATAATTGCACTCACAACTTCGCGACGGGTTTTTAGAACCTGGCTTTCCATCTTCTGCTGTTCCCTCAGTGCACTGGCCATTACTGTGCGATTACGCCGTCTTTGATACCGAGCAGTACGGCGGCGCGATGGGCCTCCCCACGGCGACACTGGCTTTGGCCATTCAGTACTGCATAGACGGTGCTGGGGTTGAGGTTGTGTAGAGCAGCAAAATTTTTCGCGGTCTGACCGTGCTTCTCCAAGGAGGCACGCGCTTGCTGGCGCGCTTGCTCGGTGATGGTTGAGTTGGGCATAGTGCAATTCCTTGCGTTTTCGTGTGATGACAAGCGCAGGATGTGGCAAAAAACTGCCATTGTAAATATGCGGATGGAAAAATATTGACTCTCTCTGAAGAGATTGGCGCAAGGCTGCGCCAACAACGTGCCCAGGCTGGGCTGACACAAGATCAAATTGCGGAACAGCTTGGCGTCTCGAAACGAACTCAAGGAAATTACGAGTCCGGTTCCAGCGATGCCCCAGCTTCCTACCTGAGCATGGCTGCAAGCGTGCTGGGTTTTGACGTGCTTTACATCGTGAGCGGAACACGCACCACGTTGAAGGCCGATGCTTTGTCGGAGGTTGAGGACAGTATTGTTCAGCAGTACCGCAGTATCCCTCCAGACGATCAACGAGCCATTCGGCGATTTGTAAAAGCCATGGCGGATGAGGCGGTTAAAGGGGCGTCTTGAATACGCTCTTTCAGCCATACCTTTGGTTCGCCCCCATATCAATGCATCAGCTATGCATTTTATGGAGTGGTAAGCATGTTGGATCGCACAAACGCCGAAGCCGGTTACGTTGAAATAGCAGCTTCTGCGTGTCATGAGCTTTCGCATATCGAACGTCGCCTGATCGGCTTCTATCGCCAGTTGAGCCCTCGTGACCAGGAACAATTGCGCAGGCTGACCGAAGCGCTGATAAGCAACCCTGACCAGCCCGACGACGATTGATTTCTCGGCCGCCGGCATAGTGTTGTCGGCGGTTTGCATCATGCGACCGCCTGCGATCCAAGCTTTTCAAACAGCTCCCGCTGTTGTGCCCTGGGCATGTCTCGAAGCCGATCAATCAGCAGCCTGTCGAACGTCTGGGCTGACGGGCTAAGCGTGTGTGAGAACGTGAGATTTGCCACCCAGCTGTGCCCACACTTTGCGTCGAGGCACTGGCAATACAATTTCGCGAAATCGGCAGATAGCACCTCACGTGATGCAATTCGGCCTTTGTGTCCGCATTTACAAGTGACTCTCATGTTCCCTCCCCAGGGTGCAGCAAATTGCCACTATCTTGGCATGTAGTGCAGTATTTTTCTCTATCTTTGAAATGTCAGTTAGCGCTTTCCGCTGCTAAGGTCGGCTCTCTCCAGTTGATGCGCCTGTCTCTCCGAAGAGCGTCATTCACTTGATTGAACAACTGGCAAATCGGCCTGATCTCGTTGCTGGTGTACACGCGATCGATCTTCTCGATGTCACCAAACCCCCCGTTGTTTTCCGGGATGATCCCGGCCAGGGCAGGGTTCATCCGCCAGGCGGCGATCACATCGTTGCGCGTGATGTTCTTCACCTTCTCCAGCTCGTCCTTGGCCTGAAAATCCCCCACAGGAATGATCTGGATCGCGTTTTCCTTGCCGTTGGGGATGTTGACGAACATCGAGCGGAAGTTGCCCACGCCCTTGCTCGCACTGATCTGTGCGCGCAAGTTGTCTTCGTCTTCCTCGGTCAGGTCCGGGTCATTGGTGTAGAAGATGTAGCCCGCGTGCGCGCCGTTGCTGTAGTAGCGTCGGCGGAACAGGGTTGCGGCTTCGTTGAGTAACAGCGCCTGCAGGCCGCCCAGGTAATCGGGTACGCCGTAGATGTTCTGTTCTACGTCGTAGTCCAGGACGTGTTCGATTTCGTCCTGGTCGAAGTCCATATACTTGCTGTCGGGCAGCAGCATCCTGAACCCTCCGTCGACCTTCACCCGCATGTTGATTGCCGGCAGATGCTGCATCTCCAGCACTTCGCCAAAGGCGTTGGTGTCGCGATAGAAATACGCCTCACCAAACACCATGTAGTCCAGGCTCGCCCGGCCCATGGTCTGCGTGCTGCAGCCTTCGGACGGGATGAACTCACGCAGCAGCAGGTTGCGTTTGAACTTGGGAATGGCGCCGTGATGCGCGTTGGCGCGTAGCAGCTTGGCCAGGCCCGCCCGCGACACCGGAGGTTTGTAGATTTCGCCGTCGTCGCTGAGAAACACCCCCAGGTACTCGCCGATGTTGCCGGACAGCACCTGCTCCGGTTCCCCGAAGGTGAACGCCCGCATGGGCTGTGGCTGTCGCGCCAGTTGGCTGGTTTGGGGCTTTTTGTGTCGTGGCTTGGGCATGGGTTCCGCTCGTGACGTAGCGGCTACGGCGCCGCTTGTTGGTGTTGAGGGGTTCATTGAACAGGGCGTGCATGATCGACCAGGCGATATCGGCGTGGCCGGTGGCGTCGGTGCGCGAAGCGCTGTAGGTGACTTGGCCACTGGTGGTGGTGCCGCGCTTGATGGTCAGGAACGCCTGGGCGATATCGGTCCAGCCGGCGTCCCATTCGATGCGGCTGCCCTGGATCGTGTCCTGGGCCTTGAGTACCAGCAGGTTCTTGGTCTCAAGGCTGTAATGGATCGGCGTGGCTTTAGGGTAGAAGTCGCGCACCAGGTCGAACACGCCATAGCCCACGCCGGTGATATCGATACCGATGTGTTGCACGTTGAAACGCTCGGTAAGCTTTTTGACCTGGGCGGCCTGGTAATTGAATGAATGCCCACGCCAGCTGTGCTTTTCCAGGATGCGGAATTTCGCCCCGGGTTCCAGCGGTGGGGCGACCACCACACAGGTGGCGTCGTCGCGGGTGCGGCTCGGATCGTAGCCAAGCCATACCGGGCTGTTGCCGAAAGGCCGATCCAGTTCCGGGTCGTAGTCCTCCCACAACGACAGGTCGGAATAGCAGCGCTCCAGGTCCTTGAGACCGAACGCGCTCTGGCTGCTGTCGATGAATTTGCAGTAGAACAACTGCTGGAATTTGTCTTCGTCGTACTCCAGTTGCAGCTGCTCGAGGTCGAACAGATCGCACCCGCCATCGATCGCGTCCTGGATGGTGATGGTCTTGCGCCATTGGCCATCGGGGCACAGCGCGCCCTGGGTGTAGGACGCCTCGGTGGGCCAGGTGCCGCCGGCTTTC
>Ga0308160_10006422_pt1 | contig 11969 bp, 13 predicted proteins | sample PhyFR1_FD_201036 | JGI IMG/M metagenome (GOLD analysis project Ga0308160, IMG submission 201036) | Phyllosphere microbial communities from UC Gill Tract Community Farm, Albany, California, United States - DLSLF.R1 | ecosystem: Host-associated > Plants > Phyllosphere > Unclassified | place: USA... | reverse complement strand
CGACGGTCGGGGGGTCTAATTCGGAATGACGTCGGGATAAGAGGGGGGATGAGATGGATCGAGGTGTGTGGAGTCGGGTACTGGAGCCGATAGCGGGGGTGATGGGGGAAAGACCAGGTCGGACTCCATCATCATCGAACGAACGGGATCGGATCATCTCCGCCGAAGACAGGGCGTCATCCTGGTAAGAAGGACGTATCGGTCGGGTAAGTCTATCGTGAGGGCTGGAGACGAAGGTAGAGATGGTCGGTGCCGGCGAAGGTCCAGGTCCGGCGTGTCCATCCGAGCTGAGGGTCAGATCGAGGAAATGCTGTCCGACTGCGTTGAGACTGAAAGAGAGGGGAGTACAGTTGATAGGTGAAGATGAGGATTCGACTTGAACGACGCTTTGAATGATGGCAGGGGAGACGGAGGAAGAGGAAGCCGTGCCAGCTGAAAGAAGAGACCCTTTTGACGAGTTCGAGTGAGCACTGTCGATGTTCAAAATGCCTGCGTCAATCAGCAAAATCCCACAGTCAGCTTTCACTATCACACCCAATGCGGGGCCTCCAAAACTCACTCGGCTTGACCGACAATCTCTGATATCCAGCTCCCTTACGCTTCAAATTCAGCGGTCTGACCACGATCCGACAAGGTTGAACGGCCATCTTGACATCCAAAGGTCGACGAGGGGTTTTATCGTGCATCAACGGTAATCTCGGAGAGTCTTGAAAAGCAGCTTGGTAGAATGCCGCAGCTTCGTTGTCGGAATACGTTGATAAAGGCATGGTTGTGCGACGTGAAGACGATGTTTGAGGATGGACATTCTGGACGAGCGAGCGGGAAAGTCGGGTGGCGAGACGGGCCACATTGTCAGCTTGTTATATGACTGCCTCATCCGGCGACGCTGGCTGGCTCTCGGAATAACCTCGTGGTCACATTCGAACAATAAGATCGACCCCAACATCAGCACCAAGAACAATAAAACCAACTCGACGAGGTGGAAAAATCAACTGAAACGCGAGAACAAAAAGAAATCGCAATGTCGAAATTTGAGCCGAGACTTGTCGTGAACGCGCGAATCGATGGTTTCTTTTGTTTGACCAGAACAATGAAATGGAAGGGCCAACATCACCATCGACACCGATGACGCCCACGAATGATAGCATCGACATTCCGGCATACTCGGCCATCGTCCAGGTTTCAAACCTCCCTCGGATCATCCCCATGTGACCATCCCGTCAGACTCCCCAAATCTTTCGCCAACGGTCCACCTCGACCCGTATGCTCTGGGTCCCCATACCCAGGCCTCCATCCAAGTCGCTTCATGCGTTCGGGGGACATCTACAAGGGGTTTCCGTCCCGCTCAGCGATCGTCCACACGTCTCGTCGAAGGTTTTCGCGCCACTCTCACCTTGCCTTCCAGCAGATCTACCACTTGTCCACCTACCACCGGCAAGCTCGTAAACGAATGCCCACTATCCCCAGTCGCCAAGATCAACCCCGGAAACTCCGGGTGTTGACAGAACAGCCACTCGGCGTCTTCCGTATCTACCACCGTTCAACTCACTTCAGCCAACCCCACGCAATCAAACATCCCGGAAGACTGTCCCCGACTCACCGGTACACCAACAACAATACGTCTTGACGAACCCCCTCTCCCCAAACTCGGGCAACATCACCTCAACCACCCTCCTCAACCTCTCCTCCCCCTCACTCGGTACCCCATCCGTCGGATGATCCGAATGACTCCTAGGTACCGAAACATCAACCACCTCCTTGGCTCCAAACGGACGCATAGGGAGGACCCGTGTGTACCCTGGGAACTCGTCGCATAGCTTGACAATCCATCGAGATCGACCGGTGCTCGGATCGGGGACAAGACGAGGTTCAAAGCAGAAGCCCTTTTCGGAGGAGTCGGGGGATAACGATCAGATGAATGGGGGTTGTTAGCGTGGTTTCGTTTCGGCGGACGCCGGAGCGAGACTTACGACCTCTTCGTTGTAGACCACTGGGATGCCTTTGTACCGTTTCGCTTCTTCTTCTGTCAATTCGAGATGAGCGACAATCCAGCACTGTCGTCGACCAGCCACGATATGCAAACCCAATCAGACTCGGCTTCTGACAACGAAGTGCTCGGTGTATTTACCTTAGAAATACATTGATTTTCTAGATTGACCAAGCTCGGCGTCCATGCTCCCGTAGCCATAACCACACGATCAGCCAAGTGTCTCGTCCCATCTTTAGCTATCACTCCTCTACATCTACCGGTCCGTTCATCGATGATCGGGCGATCAAACGTTCCCGACCTAAGACCCAGCGATCGGAGGTATCAGCTCCTTCCGAATCCCCACACAGAGAGAATAGACCTGCAACCCTCACCCTCCGAATACCATCTCCACGCCCTTTCGCTTCAATTCCTCCCCTACACTATCGATCGCATCCATCGCTGCTCCCCACCCCGCCTCAGGCCGCCAAGTACCTTTCCATCCTCTAATATTCTCTGATTTCAGATGAGGTGCTTTGGACGTGATCGCTAGCTCGTCTTCTAGCCATTCGATGGGGTCGGGGGTGGTGGATTTGGCTGTTTCGCATTCTTTTCGTAGAGCTTGGATGTTTTCCGGCAAGGAAGCCATTGAAAGCTGATCACAAGTGAAGAGTCAACTCCGATATCCTTGCGGGACTAACACGAACACAGCCCGCTCACCTCCCCAACCTCATGATAACACTCCTTGAACACCGGATCCTCCCTCCAAGCCCTCATCGTCTCGCTCGCCAACTCCCCCCTCGTCCCCGAACTAGCAAACCCTACAATCTTGTTCAAATCCGATCCTCCTGCCGATTGAGAATTCCCATACCCACCATCGGGGAACGGATACTTGTCGATGATCTTGACCCGACGATATCCTCTTCGTACGAGGTGAAGTGCGGTACTACAACCGATCGTACCGGCTCCTCCGACGATGAGGATGCTGTGGACAATGAAGGGGAGAGTCGATTGAGCTGAGGGCTGATGACGTGGCAGATGACCGAGCTTTCGAAACTCACGAAGAATCCAGCGTCAAGGGTTCCGAATGCTGTTGGACCATTTCCGGCATCCCTGTAGTCAGAGCCGAGGGATACTGAACACGGCGTGTATCCTGCTATTGCAATCGACAGGTGTCCGTCCATATCTTGAAAGGTTGTAGTAACGTAGTAGACAATCGAGGATGATCGCTTTGGACAAAAGTCTCTGTTCGTTCCTTTGTTTACTTTGTCAATTGCTCGGGCCCGTGACAAAATGTCTTCTTGGGCAGGAACGATGAGTTCGAGTCCGTTCGTGTCTTTGGAATGGTCAATGCATGTATCCAACCGAGATCCTAGTCTGACGTTATTAACTTGGGTATCACGATATTAAACCAGCATCTACATAACATACAACCGATCCGGCAGAAAAGGCCTCAAGTACACCCCTGCACCTCAATATGCTTGGCTCTACTCGCCTCCACCCTCATCGACCTCCCTTAATCCCAGCTCGAAATTCCAACTCCTAAATCTCGGCCCCGACACAGCCGACGTATAAGTACTGACATCCCCGAAATGTTGAAACAAGCTCGGGTTCCACGCCCGCCCCTTGACATTCCCATCCCTACCGATCAACCAGTCGGGTAACCACCCTTTCGCCCGACTCCTCTTCCTCCCTTCCTCCTCCATGGAGAATAACAAGTAATCCTGCCCGTGCTGTTCCCAATCATACCCCGTCTTGCCCTCGACAACAGGTTTAAAGCGCTCGATGGTCTCCCTCGCCGAACGTTCGGTGAACAAGATGGATTGGAAACAACATTGATTCGTCCGTCTCGCTGATGATCCGAGCGGGACGGGATAGTTGGCAAACTTGCCGCGGTAGAGATCGAGGCCGATGAACGGGCAGAGGAGGATGTAGAAGGAGACTCCCAAGAGAAGTACAGTAATGGGTCGTAGTCCATATCCAGCGGAGTGACCATCGATATCCCCCTGCTCGAACTTCTCCGCTTGACTCTCGAGTTGCGTATACCCTCCTCCATTCGGTCGTAAGAACCATCCCGCTGCCAGTGTAACCACCAGTACTCCCAAAGCAGGCCAAACGAATCTCCCAAAGATGACCGGCGTGTCCTCATCCGACCAAAACATATAATGCTCCGTCCAGAACAACATGACAAACGTCCACGGTACCTCTGCCTTGCGTTTCAGCTCGGGTAGGACTTGGTTCCTCAGCCGATCGTACCAATCGGGTCGTGCGATGACGTCGTCCTCCATGATCAAGATATGAGTCGGGTTGTCCCCGTAATGCAAACACCGATCGAGAGCTGCCATGAAATGTAACGCGTACGGGATGTGTCGGATATGCCCCCTCTCTTCCGATTGCCTGATCAACCAAGGTTCGAGTTCCGTAGAATGTTTCATATCCCCCAAATACGACCCATCGTCCGCTCCTCCTCTTCCTCCACGCAACAGACACTTCGCCCTGACCGCCCGTTCCCGTTCTTCTCCATCAGGAAAGAAGAGTATGATCTTGACTTGACCCCTTTGATCATCCGTCAACCCTCTCGTCAAACCCGCCAAAGCCAGGTCCAAATAATCCGCTCCATCCCTCCTCGCCTTGGTAGGTACCGCAACACACAACCTCATCATCTCCTCCCCGTCTTCCTCTTGGCTTCCATCGCGATCGTAGATGGTGGTGCGGTCATCATCAACAGCCACCGAGTTCCCATGAATCCGCCGGTCCGGGGGCTGTTCCCCGTCGGTTCCTCTCGTCGAATTCCGTTTCACCCACCTCTCCGTCTCATCCCTCAACCCATCCGAGAGTGGATAAGAAGGAAAAGCTCGTCGATAGAGTGGGGAGAGAGGGTCGTCGGCGTAGACAGAGGAGATGATGATGTAGAGGAATAGGAGGGTGACTAGGTAGACGATTGATGCCGAGGTGAATATGGCTCGTCGGGAGGAACGAGCGAGGTGTCGTAAAATCATCCAAATAGGTGTAGCTGCGACGCGGCTAGGTGGTGGTTCGAGGTGCTAGACTCAATGGCCTTTGGTAGATGAGAGCAGATATGAAGAGAGAGCGAGCTGTACAAACTGGTACGATCCTTGTTTCCCAGCGTGTTGATGAAGTCTGAGCAACGTTCTTCCCCGGTTCTCCTTCGAGCGAATGCCGAGTCTTGATTACGTAAGCACAGAAACACAGCCGCCGCAATCCTGATTGTGTGTTTCACCTCGACCAGGTTCCGAGGTCGCAACGAAACGCCTACAGTAGTACTTTGTCTTTCACTGAATTTCCCTCAGTATGGACTATCTCGAGGTAGGAACCAAACTTGCACAGTTACTCATATCAGACGTATGACGCGCTATTGCGTAGCATTACCTTGTCGCAAAGCTTCCGACTGATGGCTCAAAAGCGCCGCAGAGACTGACCTGGTGTCATCCATCCCAAATGGCATGGAATTCCGGAATATGGGTCCGAAATTCGTTTCTTCAAATGGCAGGTAGATGTAACACTCCTCTTGCCTGGAGAGGTCGGTTCGATCGCAAATTGTTCAAAACCTTGCCCTTCATTATATCCTTTTTCATAACGTATCGCCCCTAAATATCCGATGACTACAAAAAGACTTGCGTCAAGACTATGAACGGTGAATTCACAACTTCAGAAAATTGAGATGAAGTGTTTGGACAGGAAGTCCAAATCCGGATGATCACTTCGTCTATACTTGCCTTGCTATCACCCTTAATCCCTCTGGCACCCCCACTTCCGCTTTCACTCGCCCTCTTCTATCGATTTGAAAAGTTTAGCAAGCCAGTCTCACCGAATACCAAAAGATAAACACCCCATTACTAGAAGAGCTTGAAGATTTCCCTACCCGCAGTGGACTCGCCAAATCGCCTCCAAACGTCGTGTTCGCTTGCAATTACGCCCCATCAGTGCGAGAGTAGATACTTTGGGACCTCTATCAACCTTGCTCCCATCGCTGCCGCTGCTACTATTGCTGTGCCGCTGCTATCATTGCTGCAGCCGTTGCTACGTCCAGACCTATAACTTCTCGTCTCCTCAGGCCTGCATGTCTAGTGTACCAGGAAGATCATTGACAATTCTTAGCTTGATCTGCGTAAGGATCCAGGCAATACCGGGGACGGCTGGACGACCATAATGCGTACGGGTGACTTTGAGGGCGACAATCTCATGCTTCCAGAGTAGATGACAGTGACAGTGTCACCATGAAAACGTTACTCGGGAGAGAGTCAGAGGTGGTGAAGAGGTAACGGACACCACAGAGGGAGCTGGAAAGGAGAGCATAGAAATATGGACGCCAGAGCCGGGCGTCTCATATATCCCACGCTCCTCTCTGAATGTGCCGAACCCGACCAACGCCGGATCAATGGGACCCATAACGAAGCCGCAAAGGAGATGGGCCGTTCCGAGCCGACCATCAACTGCAGACAATGTTTCAGGTGGAATTGAGCCGCCCCGAGCAATCTCGAGAGACCCTAGCGTAATCATTTTTTTGTATACGCTCTCCTCTCACTCAGAACCCGGAAAAGAAAGAACAGAGACAAGCTAGACCAGACTCCGTACCGAGTCATAAGACCTTGTCCGCCTTCTCTATCGTTTGCCAGCCAATCTGACTTGTCGCTTCTCCTCGGCCTCCTTCTTGGCCTCTACGAGTGGTACGGCGGTGATTGCAGGAAGGATTTGAGTGATCCAATGGTGGTAACATGTGTAGGGCGATCAGAACGGGAAGAGATGGATAGGAACATCAAGCCGCAGCACGTCACAATGAACAAGGACAAGGTCTTCATCAGCTCTCTGTCCTCTGCCCCAACACCGTCCACTACTCACCTTCATCCTTAGCCTTCCTCTCCGCTGCCTCCTTCTCTCTCCTCTGCTTGACCTCCCTCAACCTCTCCATATCCTTCTTGAACTGATCCGTCTTGCCCGCAGCGTGCATCTTGGCGTAATGCTCCGAGGCTTGCTTTTGAGCGGATGCTTCTCTGAAGATGAGGAGTTCAGGGTTGTCGATTGAATCAGTATACAGAGCGACCAGAAAAGGGCAGGCCAGGCAGGATCCGGTGGTCGAGCCGAGACTCACTTCTCCTTCCTACTCGGGCCCATGTTGTTCCTGTCCGGCAAAGGCTCGTCCTCACTCTCATCACTACTGCCTGGTAAATCCCCCGGTCCAGGCTGACCCTTCTTCTTCCCCGATTGAGCCTTCTTCAACGCCTTCCTCTCCGCTCGAGTCATTTCCGGCTCAGCTCGGGATGCCTGAGCACCACCACCACCTCCACCAAGACCATCATCAGACGACTCGGACTCTTCTTCAGATGATTCTTCTTCCGAGTCGCTGCCTTCGTCTTCTAGCCCGAGGGTTTCCATGCCATGGTCTACAACGGAGATGTCACGGGAAAAGTGTCGTCCTCCTCCTCGAGAGACCTTGAATTTGCTACGAGCCGCATCGATTAGATGGGTGTCAAAAACAGATCAACAATTGTATTAGATCTCGGTTAAATGATGTACTATGTTCTATGACGCGCAGGACGGTTGAGAGAAGTGGTTGAACTCACCCTCGTCCTCTTGATGAAGATGCTCCGGTTGCTCCGCCTCGTGCCATATTGTCAATATCTTCGTTTCTTGTTCGACGAATTTGTTGAAGATCGCTTCTAAGGGCCAAATTGTGGTTGCTCTTACATTCACAGTGTTATGACTCGAAATGACGTTGATCTGATTCGAGAGCGCTCAATCGTTAGGGTGATGATGATTCAAGGAGATAAACACAGATAGCGGACATGGTAAGCCAGTATGTCCGTATTGCGTGAGACCTATTTGGGCTACTCGACGAGGGTACAATTGTGCTCGAATGGATTCATGGGGGCGAAGAAAGAGCGGACATTGGGCTATAGAATGAAGTCCGTTTTATGCATTACGTCATGCCCGAGCCTGCCTCGATTCATCACTCGATCAGCATCTTCAAAGGAGTCTTTATAGTTGATTCCCCCTAATGATCATGCCTTCCAGCTACGAGCTGCGTAGATCGTGGCCCATCTCTCTCAGAGCTAGAATAGAAAAGACTATATACACCTGGCTAACAATATGACGACGACTACCCTATCGCCGCCCCTGCTACACCCGCACCCGCCAGCGCAAAAAGTCTTGCATGATTTCCTCACTCGACAACTCCACCTCCTCGCTGCAGAAAGACAAGCCGAGATAGACCAAACCAGCTTGTTGGCGAGCAATTGTTCGCCAAAGCTGCTCGAGAAGCGCGGACTGGCTATCGGAGGTGAGTAGTGCCGGACGCTCAGATGTTTTGGCTGTTGGACGAAAGATACTAAAGTGGACTCGCTTTGTTAGGATTGTCTATCGCGGGGACGACCATCGGACTAGGAGGCAAGACGTAAGTCTCCGATAGAATCCCTCGCAGTCGCTTTAATGATTGACTAAAGATAGCCTTACATCACAGGTTGGTCGAGCTTTACCTACCTCAAGCGCATCATAACAGCACTTTACTTCCTACACATACATTCCGGTAAGCCCGCCAGTCTATGTAACCCATTTGATCATCACAGATCAATACTCATCCGGTTCGCCTGCACAGTACTGGAGATCCAGCACGCCTAGAACCGAATCCCCCTGCCAATTCCAAAAAGTCGCCAGCCTCTTCATCATCAACCCGTAGCTCGCCAGGAGCGGAAGGTGTCATCGCAAGGGTGACGAACGACAAGATCATACTCAGCTTATCGGATGTCCCGGGCTCTGAGTCGAGTGGGGTGGATGACTTGGGAGATCGGCTGAGGTTGTGAGTAAAGTTAGAGTCAAAACGGAGTCAGGGGATGTAGCAGATTGCTGATCTGGAATGCCTTGTCTTCTGTGGACAGGTTAAAGCTCGCTAATAGCGCCACTTTCGATCGGTGAGAGTCTGCCATTTCAACATACTACCTCCACGAGCTTATCTCGTCCCGTTTGTCATCATCTAGCATGGAATCAACCATCCGCCATCTCTCCCGTCTGATCCTCCCTCAACCATTCATCGAGACCGGCCTTCTCCCTTCTCAATCCAGTTCCAATCCTGATCTCCTTCGGGTTTTATTCGGTCTACAACCCCCGACTTTTGTTCCGCCAGAGAAGAAGGATGAGTCGCCTGTAACTTGGTTCGATGAGACGTTGAATGAGGGCCAAAAGGAGGCGGTTAGGTTTGTGTTAGGGATGCAGGAGGTTGGGTGTATACACGGTCCGCCAGGAGTGAGTTGCCGAGAAGTTTGTGTTGTGGAAATAGATAAAGATGATAACCTGATCGATGTCCCTCATTGTTCCCTCTCGTGCGAAGACGGGCAAAACATTTACGCTAGTTGAGATTATCAGGCAGTTGGTCTTGGTGCAAGGCAAAAAGGTCCTTGTCTGCGGCGCATCGAACTTGGCTGTTGGTACGCAACAACGGACGCATGATCTTGCCGTTCACTTTCCAAGCTGATCTATCTGATATCAAACATACAGACAATCTCCTCGCCCGGCTATCGCCACTATTCCCTCCTAAAACCCTGTTGCGCCTGGGTCATCCTGCTCGGATATCCCCGCTTCTTCTCCCCCGAACTCTGGACTACCAAGCGTCTCATTCGGACGAAGCTGAATTGGTCAAGGACGTCAAAACAGAGTTGGAGGGGAACATGAAGACGCTCAGTAAGGGTAAAGGGGAAAAGGGAAGAGTGTGGGGCAAAGAGAGGGGTAAAGTATGGGATGACGTAAGAGAGTTGAGAAAAGAGTCAGTCTGGCTTAGCAGTGCTTTTATCGTGAAACGATATGCTGATTTCACCGTCCGCTGGAACAGGTATCGGACAAGAGAAGCAAAAGTCGTGAAGAACGTCGTTTCCGGGGCTCAGGTGCGCATCATCTCGTCTCCCGCCCACCGATGTCTACCTCGAATCTGAATGCTAATCCCAAATGGTCACATAGGTGGTGCTCTCGACATGCCATGGAGCGGGAAGTCGGCAGATCAATAATATGCAATTCGACGTTTGTATAATCGACGAAGTGAGTGGACCGTAGCGAAACGGAGGATCTCGCACTACCTAACGAGCTCAAGTCGACAGGCAACGCAAGCGGTCGAGGCGGTAGGTCTCACTTTCTTTGCGTTGGAGGATTAGCATGTGCTGACACATATATATCACGGTGATAGGTATGCTGGATCCCGATATTGAAATCGAGCAAGCTCATCCTCGCTGGAGATCCACTGCAAGTAAGTAGCCTTCCTTGACTTTCACGCATGCCACGCTGACAATACATCGTATCCTCAGCTACCTCCAACCATTCTCAGCTCGAAGGGCTCAGCTTCCAAAACAAAGGTCAAGGTTAAACCAATCCCTATGCCGGATGATTTGGAGACGTCATCAAACAGTGTAGCAGCCGAGGTAACAGTCGACACTGGTGGAGACAATAATGACACGGATCTCGAAGGGGTCACAGAAGCTCTAGGGCAGACAGCGGTAGACAGAAGGCGCACAGAGTTGAAAGCGCCTCGAACCTTGGAGACTACTCTATTTGACCGGCTAGAAAGGATTTATGGGCCTGGAATCAAGCGATTACTGGCTGTTCAATATCGGTGAGCTTTTTCGTCGATCTTTGCGCGATGCTGTTCCAAGACTGAATTTCTACCTACGCAGAATGAACGAAACCATCTCGGCGTTTCCGTCTGAAGAACTTTACGGTTCAGCTCTGATCAACCATGACTCGGTCGCTAAGCGTCGCCTAGTAGATCTTCCTGGCATCCAAGAGCCAACTAGTGAGGACGCAATTGAGACTTTGGAACCTACGTTGGTCTTCTTTGACACTGCAGGATCGGAGATGTTCGAACGACTCGAAGGGGATGGAGAAGATGCTGCGATTCAGAAAGGTAGTGTGGGCGAAGGCTCTAGGTACAATGAAAACGAGGCAGAGATTGTCGCGAAATGGGCCCGCAAGCTAGTACGTGGGTCCAAACCCTGGTTGTCCGAAATCCCGCTGATTCTGCTTTTGGGGCTGCAGATCGGACTGGGTGTACCTGAACGCGAGATCGCCATTATTACACCATACCAAGCTCAAGTGGCACACATCTCGTCGATGCTGAGAGAGGAATTCCCAGATCTAGTCTGTGGTTCGGTTGACGGCATGCAAGGTCAAGAACGAGAGGCAGTCATACTCAGTCTGGTCCGAAGCAATGCCAACCGGGAAGTAGGTTTCTTGGCAGAGAAGCGACGACTGAACGTCGCCATGACACGGGCAAAACGTCAATTAGTGAGTACATACGGAATCGTTGACCTTGGTGGGCACGCTAACACGACCTCGGCAGTGCATTGTGGGTGATTCGTCGACAGTCAGTCAGGGGAGCAAATACCTCAAGTCATGGATGAACTATCTGGAAGAGCACGCAGATGTTCGATTTCCAGGAGACGAGCTGTAAATGAAGCTGCGCAAAGACTCCTTGTGAAGATCAGAAGAATCCCATCGCTCAAGCGACGACGACCAACACTGAGAATCTGACCAGTGATACCGGGATAACAAAGCAAAGGATATCCCTTACTGAACATATGGTCAACTCCGGGCACGGTTGACCTCAGGATATAGGTATGCATTGTTTCGGGAAATAAGGCCGACTAGCTACAATACACCGAGTCCCTATCATACAACTTGATATTTGAACTGGATACATTTGAAGAGGTCGTAATGTCATGCTTGATTCATGTCAGGCTTCGCTGCCTGTATCCCATTTTATGCCACCAATCCGAGCGGTAGCTGACGTTGCGACAGCGACATGCCATCCAGACTCGTGCTGAGCTCATTGGCATGAGCATCGTTGCCTCCTGTACGCATGGCACGTCCAACGATGCCGATGTAATTGCTCGAGTGGGAGAAGCTTTGGCTTCGAGGAAACCCATCATCGTCCTCGGTCTCCGTTTCGGTCGAAGTGGCCGCTTCGTCGTCGTCGTCTTCATCCTCGGTCTGCAACGCGACCTCA
>Ga0308160_10006421_pt1 | contig 11970 bp, 11 predicted proteins | sample PhyFR1_FD_201036 | JGI IMG/M metagenome (GOLD analysis project Ga0308160, IMG submission 201036) | Phyllosphere microbial communities from UC Gill Tract Community Farm, Albany, California, United States - DLSLF.R1 | ecosystem: Host-associated > Plants > Phyllosphere > Unclassified | place: USA... | reverse complement strand
CTTCCCGCTTCCGGTGCGCCATGCCCGGTGCCTGCGCACGCGCGCACTATCGCGGCGTGCCGTGATGCGGAACGCATGCTAGACTTGTATTTACAAGGGCGCTGCCCAGCACCGGGTCAGTTCCCGTCAACGATCGTTCGGGAACCCGTTCCGGATTCAGCGTCTCCAAGTCACTTTGAGGCGAGCGACATGGCCAGGCCAAAATACCCGAGTGATGTACCGCGTGAGCAGTTCGACCAGGTGCGTGACATGCTGGAGGCGGCGCGCCGAAAAACCCGCCCGCGCAAGCACGACCTGTACGACGTGTTCTGCGCCGTCCTGTACTTCCTGCATACCGGCAGCGCCTGGCGCAGCATGCCGCCCGAATTCCCGCCCTGGCGAACCGTGCACGAGTATTTCACGCAATGGACTATGCTGCGCGAGGGCGACCGCACCCTGCTCGAGCAGGCGCTCGACCGCCTCGGCCGCAGCGCCGAGATCGCGCGGCTGCGCCAGCTCACCGGCCAGCGATGAGTGCTCAACAATGACGGAAGGCGACTTATAGACATGATGCGCACCACAGGACTTGGACGGCACGGACCGGCCGTCTCGCGTATCGGCCTGGGCTGCATGGGCATGTCGGACCTGTACGGCCCGGCCGACCGCGATGAAAGCATCGCCACCATCCATGCCGCGCTCGACGCCGGCATCACGCTGCTCGACAGCGGCGACTTCTACGGCATGGGGCATAACGAAATGCTGATCCGCGAGGCGCTGGGCAGCCGTCCGCGCGAAAGCGTGCAGATCAGCGTCAAGTTCGGCGCGATGCGCGGGCCGGACGGCGCCTGGAACGGCTACGACTGCCGTCCGAAGGCGGTGCGCAACTTCGTCGCCTACAGCCTGAAGCGCCTGGGCACGGACTACATCGACATCTACCGTCCCGCACGGCTCGACCCCGAGGTGCCGGTCGAAGAGACGGTGGGCGCGATCGCCGACCTGGTCAAGGCCGGCTATGTGAAACACATCGGCCTGTCCGAAGTCGGCGCCGACACCCTGCGCCGCGCCAGCAGCGTGCACCCGATCAGCGACCTGCAGATCGAATATTCCGTCATCTCGCGCGGCATCGAGGAGACGATCCTGCCCACGGCGCGCGAGCTCGGCATCGGCATCACGGCCTATGGCGTGCTGTCGCGCGGCCTGATCAGCGGCCACTGGCACCGCGAGCGCCAGGGCGACAAGGATTTCCGCAGCCTGGCCAGCCCGCGCTTCCAGGGCGACAACCTGGACGCCAACCTGGTCCTGGTCGAGCGCATGCGCGCGCTGGCCGACGAACTGGGCGTGACCGTGGCCCAGCTGGCGATCGCCTGGGTGGCGGCGCAGGGCGCGGACATCGTCCCCCTGGTCGGCGCACGCCGCCGCGACCGCCTGCAGGAAGCGCTGGGGGCGGCCGAGCTGCAACTGAAACCCGAGGACCTGGCGCGCCTGGAAGCCATCGTGCCCCCGAACGCGGCCGCGGGCGAGCGCTACAACGCGGCCCAGATGGCGCACCTGGACAGCGAGATGGGCTGAACCCCTGGAAAGACGATTTTGCAACAGCGCACTTGATTCGGCGCAAGCCTGACGCGGTGCCGGGCACTGGCTTACTCAGCCGTGTTGCATGCGCAGGGGGCGGGCTGCTATAACCGGGTGATACGTCATCACCTTGTCATGCGGCCATGCTCGAACAACTCAACCTGTTGTGGTTCTCCCTCTTGAACGCCGACGCCGGCCTGCACGGCTGGCGCCTGGCCCTCGGCCTGTTTGCCGCCAACTGGGTGATCCTGCTGGTGCCGCTCGGCCTGGCGGGGCTGTGGATGCATGGCGGCGCGGGCGAGCGCGAAGCGGCGGTGCGGGCGCTGCTGGCCACCGGCTGCGCGCTGGCGGCGAATGGCGTGATCGGGCAGCTGTGGTACCACGGGCGTCCCTTCGTGGACGGCATCGGCCATACCTTCATGCATCACGCGCCGACCCCTTCCTTCCCGAGCAACCACGGCACCATCATGTTCACGGTGGCACTCGTGCTGGCCACCTCCCAGGCACCGGCGGCGCGCCGCTTCGGGCGGGCCCTGCTGCCGTTGGCGCTGGTGGTGGCCTGGGCGCGCGTCTTCCTCGGTGTGCATTGGCCGATGGATATGATCGGCGGACTCGGCATGGCCGTGGCGATGACGCTGTTGCTGCGCAGCGCGGTGGTATCCAGGCTGTGTGCCGCGCTTTCCGAATCGATGGCGGCGCTGTACCGGCGTGTGATGGCCCGCCCAATCGCCCGCGGCTGGCTCAGGCCTTGAGCGTCTAACAAGCCTCCATGGCTGCGTTGCATCGTCTCGCCGTACTAGCGTACTGTCTTCGACGATACGCCTTGCCCTGAAGGCTTGTTAAGCGCTCATGCGCTTACTGGCCCCCGGCGGCGCCTTCGGCCCGCTCGAACACCAGCTGCTTCCTGGCGTCGAAGTGGAAGATGCCGATCGGCTGGGCCTGCACGTTGGCCGACGGCTGCGGCAGCTGGGTGCAGCCTTGGGTTTCGACCTGCCACATCGTGTCGCCCGCGCGCAGCAGGAAGCTTTCCTCGCCGGTCGAGAACAATTCAATATTCAGGTCGTCCATGTCGACTTTGCCGAAATCGAACTGGCGCTGGCACTCCGGCAGGCGCGAGGCGATCACGCGCAAACCCGCCTGCTTGCTCCAGAAATAGTCCTGCGTAACCGTCACGATGATCGCGTGGTCGCTGGTGTCGATGACGTAGCTGGCCGTATCGTTGACGCAGCCGGTCAGCAGCAAGGGCGTCAGCAGTAGGGTCGACAGCTTGGTCAAAGTGGTGCGCATGCTCATGTCCGAAAGGCGATGCCCAGGTGCATCACTGCCCGCGAGTATAAAACCCTTCAAAGGCCATCGGCAAACGCTATCCGTAAGTCATTGATTTCCTTATGGAATTATCTTCTGGCGCGCTCCCTGTTTTTTTGATTTCGGCGATCATGAAAAGCCATGTTTGCCAACCAACAGGAAGCGAGACCAGCAATGCCACAAGACGACCAGAGCCTCGACCAGGGGCTGGCGCAGGCTGCACCGCCGGCGTCCCCGCCCTATGTGCCGCCGCAGCCTTTGACCCTGCGTATCAACGGCCAGGAACACACCCTGAACATCGAACCGCGCGTGACCCTGCTCGACGCGCTGCGTGAAGTACTGCAACTAACCGGCACCAAGAAAGGCTGCGACCGCGGCCAGTGCGGCGCCTGCACGGTGCTGGTCGACGGCCAGCGCATCAATGCCTGCCTGACCCTGGCGATGATGCACGACGGCCGCGAGATCACCACCATCGAGGGCCTGGCCCGCGAGGGCGAACCGCACCCGATGCAGCAAGCCTTCATGGATTGCGACGGTTTCCAGTGCGGCTACTGTACGCCGGGGCAGATCTGTTCGGCCGTGGCCCTGCTCGACGAGGTCAAGCAGCACCAGGCCAGCGCGCTCACCGAGGGCGAGCAGCTGGAGCCGGGCGCGCTGTCCGACGCCGAAATCCGCGAGCGCATGAGCGGCAACCTGTGCCGCTGCGGCGCCTATCCGAACATCGTCAAGGCGATCCGCAGCGTCGTCCTGCGCCAGGCCTGAGGAGACGACACAGCATGCAATCGATCTCCTACGAACGTGCCAGCGACGTGAACCACGCGATCGAACTGGGACGCCAGCCCGGCGCCAAGTTCATCGGTGGCGGCACCAACCTGCTCGACCTGTATAAAAGCGGCATCGAAAAACCGGTGCACCTGGTGGACGTCAGCCGCCTGCCGCTGTCCGCCATCGAAGAGCTGCCCGGCGGCGGCCTGCGCATCGGCGCCATGGCCAGCAACACCGCGGCGGGGACCCACCCGCTGGTACGCCAGCGTTATCGCATCCTGTCGGAAGCCATCCTGAACGGCGCCACGACCCAGCTGCGCAACATGGCGACCGTGGGCGGCAACCTGCTGCAGCGCACGCGCTGCTATTACTTCACCGACCCGACCTTCGCCCACTGCAACAAGCGCGACCCGGGCTCGGGCTGCGACGCCATCGATGGCCACAACCGCATCCACGCGATCCTGGGCGCCAGCCCGCAGTGCATCGCCACCAATCCGTCCGACATGAGCGTGGCCCTGGTGGCGCTCGACGCCATCGTCCACCTGCAGGGACCGAATGGCGCGCGCCAGGTCCCGGTGGCCGATTTCCACCGCCTGCCGGAAGACCGGCCGCAAATCGACACCGTGATCCAGCCGGGCGAACTGATCGTCGCGGTGGAACTGCCGGCCCCGAAGTTTGCCGCGCATTCGCACTACCTGAAGGTGCGCGACCGCGCCAGCTATGCGTTCGCGCTGGTCTCGGTGGCGGCCGCCATCGAATTCGACGGCGAACTTGTCCGCGACGTGCGCATCGTGCTGGGCGGGGTGGCGCACAAACCCTGGCGCGCCGTGGAGGCGGAGAACGCCGTGCGCGGCCAGGCGTTGACGGACGAGGTGCTGGCGAAGGCGGGGGCGGCCGCGGTGGCCGGCGCCCAGCCCTACCAGCACAATGCATTCAAGGTGGAACTGGCGCAGCGCGCGGTGGCGCGGGCGCTGCAACAGGCGGGAGGACAGTCATGACTTCGATCGGCGCACCCATCAACCGAACCGACGCCTGGGCCAAGGTCAGCGGCGCGGCGCGTTACTCGGCCGAGCATCCGGTCGAAGGCTTGACCCATGCGGTGCTGGTCACGTCCAGCATCCCCAGCGGCCGCGTGCTGCGCATCGATGACAGTGCGGCGCAGCAGGTGCCCGGCATCCTGCTGGTGATGACCCCGCAGAACGCCATGCGCCTGCCGCAAGAGACCAAGGACGGCAAGATCCAGCCGCCGGTCGGCCGCCGCCTGACGCTGCTGCAGGAAGACGATGTCTACTACAACAACCAGCCGATCGCCGTGGTCGTGGCCGACACGCTGGAGCACGCGCGCGACGCCGCGGCGCGCCTGCGCGTCGAGTACGAACACAGGCCGGCGGTGCTCGATTTCGACGAGGCCAAGCGCTCGCTGCACCCGCCCGAAAAGGTGCTGACCGAGAGCACCGACACCCAACGCGGCGACTTGCAGGCGGGCCTCCTGGCCGGCAGCCGGCGCGTGGAGGCGACCTACCACACGCCGATCGAGAACCACAATCCGCTCGAGACCCACGCCACCATCGCCGAATGGAGCAACAGCGGGGACGGCGACAAGCTGACGGTGCATGATTCCACCCAGTACATGAAGGGCGTGCAAAAGATCCTGTCCGCCATCTTCGGCATCCCGCAGGAAAACGTGACCTCGATCTGCCCCTACGTCGGCGGCGGTTTCGGTTCCAAGGGTTCGATCTGGTCGCACGTGCCGCTGACCGCGATGGCGGCCAGGCAGCTGGGACGGCCGGTCAAACTGTCGCTGGACCGCAACCAGATGTTCGGTCCGGTCGGCCAGCGCCCGGTCACCGAGCAGCGCATGCGCATGGCGGCCATGGACGATGGCCGCATGATGGCGTCCAGCCACGACACCATCGCCTACACCTCGGTGCTCGAGGACTGGATCGAGCCCTGCGGCCTGATGACGCGCATGATGTACGAAAGCCCGAACCAGGAAACCTCGCACCGGCTGGCGCGCATGAACCTGGGCACGCCGACCTTCATGCGCGCGCCGGGCGAGGCATCCGGCTCGTTCGCGCTGGAGTCGGCGATGGACGAGCTGGCGTATGCGCTGGACATGGACCCGCTCGCGCTGCGCCTCAAGAACTACACCGAGCGCGACCCGGGCAAGGAATTGCCGTGGTCGAGCAAGTCGCTGCGCCAGTGCTACGAGATCGGCGCCGAGCGTTTCGGCTGGAAGGACCGCAACCCGCAGCCGCGCTCGATGCGCCGGGACGGCAAGCTGGTCGGCTGGGGCATGGCCACCGCCACCTATCCGACCAACCGCTCGGCCGGCGAATGCTCGGCCACGATCCTCCCCGATGGCACGGCGCTGTTCCGCTCCGGCACCCAGGACCTGGGCACCGGCACCTATACCGTCATGACCCAGATCGCGGCCGATGCGCTGGGCCTGCCGGTCGAGCGCGTGCGCTTCGAGCTCGGCAACTCGCAGATGCCGGAAGCGCCGGTGTCGGGCGGTTCGACCACGGTGGCCAGCGTCGGCCCGGCGGTGCAGGCGGCCGGCCATGCGCTGCGCCTGAAACTGATCGGCATCGCCGCCGCGGACGAGTACTCGCCGCTGTCTGGCGCGCACCCGGACGAGGTCGGCATCGAACTGGGCGAGCTGTACCTGCTGGCCGACCCGGGCAAGCGCACCAGCATGCTGGAGATCGCGACGCGCCACCAGCAGGCCCAGGGCGAGCAGGTGGAGGTGACGGCCAAGGCCGAGCCGGGCGACGCGAGCAAGAAATACTCGATGCATTCGTTCGGCGCGGTGTTCGTCGAAGTGGAGGTCGACGAGGACCTGGGCGAGATCCGCGTGCCGCGCGTGGTCGGCGTCTATGGCGTGGGCAAGCTGATGAACGAAAAGACGGGCTACAGCCAGCTGATGGGCGGCGTGGTCTGGGGCATCAGCCTGGCGCTGTTCGAGGAAACGCTGATCGACAAGCGCGCAGGCCGCGCGGTGAACGGCAACCTGGCCGAGTACCACGTGCCGACCAATGCCGACATCCAGTCGATCGACGTCCAGATCGTGGACGAGGATGACCCGCATGTGAACCCGCTGGGGGCCAAGGGCATCGGCGAGATCGGCATCACGGGTGTCGGCGCGGCGATCGCGAATGCGGTGTATCACGCGACCGGCAAGCGGGTGCGGGATCTGCCGATCACCCTGGACAAGGTGTTGTAACTTGAAAGGAAAAAGATGACCCGTTTTAAAGAAAAAACCGTACTCGTGACCGGTGCCGCTTCCGGCATCGGCCTGGCCACCGCCCGCCGCTTCCTGGACGAAGGCGCCCGTGTCGTGATGCTCGATAACGACGAGGACAGCCTCAAGGAAGAAGCGGCCAAGCTGCCGCAGGAGCGCGTGCTGGTGCACGTCGGCGACACCGCCGACAAGGCCACCGCCACGGCCGCCGTGAAGGCGGCCGTGGAACGCTTCGGCGGCCTGCATATCCTGATCAACAACGCCGGCGTGGCCACCGAAGGCGACATCATGAACACGAGCGAGGAAGACTTCGAGCGCGTCATGGCCGTCAACGTCGGCGGCTACTTCCACATGGCCAAGGCGGCCATGCCGGAACTGGTCAAGACGCGCGGTGCGATCGTCATGACCTCCTCGGTCTCGGGCCTGGGCGGGGACTGGGAGCTGTTCGCCTACAACACATCGAAGGGCGCGGTCAGCAACATGGTGCGCGCGATGGCGATGGATGCGGCCAAGGATGGGGTGCGGGTGAATGCGGTGAATCCCAGCTTCACGGACACCGGGATGACCCAGGACATGATGAGCAAACCCGAACTGGTGGCCGAGTTCAAAAAACGCATGCCGCTCGGCGCACCCGAGGATCCGGAGGGCATTGCGGCGGCGATGGCATTTCTGGCGAGCGAGGATGCGCGCCTGATTACCGGCGTGAACCTGCCGGTGGATGCCGGCTTGCGGGCGTCGAACGGGCAGCCGCACCAGTAATAGTCGAGATACGTCGTTCCCGCGGAAGCGGGAACCCATGCTGAACATTCGAAGACGGTACTTCGAAAGCACCGCGGGCATTCAGACATACCGACTTCTGTTGCTCAGTATGGATTCCCGCTTTCGCGGGAAGTCGTTTCCGGCAATGCCGGGAACGACAAGGTGTGGGTACAAATTACTTCGCGTGCCCCGCCTGCGCCACATGCCCGGCCTTGCCTTCCTTGGCCTCACCATGACCGCCTTCATGCTCGCCATCCTTCGGCCGCGCATTCTCCCAACCCCCACCCAGCGCCAGGAACAGCTGCGCCTGGTCCGCCGCCAGCTGCGCATCCGACGCCGCCAGCATGCTCTCGGCCGAGGCCAGGGTGCGGTCCGCATCCAGTGCGGCCAGGAAGTCGGTGCGACCGAACTGGTACAGCTTGGCGGTCTGGCGTGAGGCCAGCGCGCTCTGGTCGCGCGCGGCGCGCAGGGACGCGTTGCGGTCCAGCTCACGCGCATACACCGTCAAGGCGCTCTCGGTCTCGCGCAGCGCGTTCAGCACCACCGCGTCGAAGTGGGCCAGCGCGCCGGCGGTGGCGGCATTCGCCTGGGCGATGTGCGAGTGGGCCGAGCTGGTCGACGGCAGGTTCCACTGGATCAGCGGGCCGAGCGAGAACTTCCAGGTATTCGCGTTGCCGAAGTCGTCCATGAAACCGACCCCGCCGAAGGACGCGCCCAGCGTGATGTTCGGGTACAGCTCGGCGGTGGCCACGCCGATGCGGGCGGTGGCGCCGGCCAGCTGGCGCTCGGCCTGGCGCACGTCCGGACGGCGGCGCAGCAGGGCGGCGCCGTCGCCGACCGGCACCGCGCTGATCACGCGCGGCGGCGTGGCGCACTGGGCGACTTCGGCCGGGAAGGCGCTCGGCACTTCACCGGTCAGCACGGCCAGGCGGTACAGCGCGGTGCGCTGGCGCGCCACCAGCGGCGGCAGATTGGCGCGCAGCTGGTCGAACTGGGCCTGGGCGCGGCTGTTGTCGATGGCGATGCCGCGGCCGCGCTGGACGCGCTCGGCGGTCAGCTTGACGAACCTCTGCTGCAAATCGACCGACTGCTGCGCCACCTTCAGCTGGTAGCCGGCCGAGCAGGCGTCCGCATAGGCGCGCGTGGTCTCGGCGGCGACCGTCACGTGGGCCAGGTCGGCGGCGGCCTGGGCGGCGTCGACGTCGGCTTCCACGGCTTCGATGGCGCGGCGGATGCGGCCGAACATGTCGAGCTGGTAAGAGACCTTGATGTCGCCGTCGTACAGGCCGGTGCGCGGCAGCTGTTCGGGAATGCCGATCGATTCGCCGGCAAGGCGGCCGTACATCGGCGCCACGCTGCCTTCGACTTCCGGACGCTTCTTCTCTTCGACTTCTTCCAGCACCGCGTGCGTGCGCTGCAGGTTGGCGGCGGCCACGCGCAGGTCGGCGTTGGCGCTGAAGGCTTTCGCGATCAGTTTATCCAGCACCGGGTCCTGGTACAGGCGCCACCAGTCGGCCGGCAGCGGATCGGATTTGAAGGCCTTGTCGGCCGCGCCCATGAACTTGGCATTGGCCGCGTCGCGCTTGACGACCGCGTCTTTCGGCACGTGGTAGTCGGGACCGACCGTGGTGCAGGCGGCCAGCGCCGCCGCCATCAGCGACAGCGTGAGCGCTTTCGTGGCAGTGGAGCGATATCGATTCATGATGAATTCCTTAATGTGCTGCCTTGGCAGCAGGCGCGGCGGCCACGGCGGCCGGCGCGGCAGCCGTGGCGCTTGCAGCGGCAGGTGCAGCAGGTGCAGCAACAGGTGCGGGTGCGGCCGCAGCAGCAGGCGCAGGCTGCGCCGCCCCCGGCAGCACCTTCACGGTCGCAGTCTGGCCGGCGACCAGGCGCACGTTGGCCGGCACCGGATCGAGCGCGATGCGCACCGGGATGCGCTGGGCCAGGCGCACCCAGTTGAAGGTCGGGTTCACGTTCGGCAGCATGTTGGCGCCGGTCGAGCGGTCGCGGTCGGCGATGCCTTCCGCAAAGCTCTCGACGTGGCCGCCGATCGGTTGTTTCGTGCCCATCAGGGTCACTTCGACCTTGTCGCCGAGCTGGATGCCGGGCAGCTTGGTTTCTTCGAAATAGCCTTCGACGTAGAAGGTGCTGCGGTCGACGATCGCCATCACCGGGTGCGCCGCGGTGGCGTAGGCGCCTTCGCGCAGGTCGAGGTTGGTGACGATGCCGTCCACCGCCGACACCACGTGCGAGCGTTCCAGGTTCAGCCTGGCCGTATCGCGGTTGACGATCGCCTGGGCCAGCGAGGCCTTGGCCTGGTCGGTACGGGTCTGGCCCTGTTCGCGGGTCTCTTCCGACACCAGGTCGTCGAGCTGGGTGTTACGCTTGTTCTCGCGGGTGGCCTGGCTCAGCGCCGCCTCGGCCGCCGTCACCTGGGCTTCGCTCTGGCGCAGCGCCAGCTCGAAACGGGCACGGTCGATCTCGAACAGCGGTTCGCCGGCGGCCACGCGCTGGTTGTCGTGCACGTACACTTTCGTGACCTGTCCCGTGACGTCCGGCGCCACCTGCACCACATAGGCCTTCACGCGGCCGTCGCGGGTCCAGGGCTCGACCTCGTAGTGGCGCCACATCTGCCAGCCCGCATAGACCGCGCCCGCAGCCACCAGCAGAGTGATACCAACCCGGCCGACCGCCGGAAGAAATTTTGTCGTCGCCATGTCAGGACCAGTTACGTGTGAAATACGCCAGCGCGCCGAGCACGATGACGAACAAAGAAAAATCGAACAGCGCGGGATGCCACACCACGCGATAAAAGCCGGTCCGGGCCAGGACCAGTTTGAGCAGGCGCGATACCACCAGCGCCGCCAGCGTGAGCAGCAGGAGCGGAGGAAGGTAGAGGCCATAGATGCTGACTTCGCCGATCATCGGATCTCCTTGATTAGATAGCGGTCATGCGGGCCGGCTGGTATGCCAGCGCCCACGGGAACAGGTCGCGCCGGATGCCGGTGAGGGCGGCCAGCGCCTCGCGCTGGGGCGCGTCGTGCGTGCCTTCGCAGATGGCACGCATGGCGTTGTCGAGCGAATCGAGCAGATGCGTCTCGCCATCCTTGTCGAGCGCGGGCAGGCGCTCGAAATGGCGCGACAGCTGCGTCATCAGCGGCGCCAGCGCGGTGTCGCCGCGGCCGAGCTGGGAACGGATCTGCTGCAGCAGCGTCATGTTCAGGCCGATGCGCAGGTCGCGCAGCGCATCGGTCGCCTGCAGGCCTTGCAGGTCGTCCGCTTTCGACTGGGCGGCCAGCGCCAGGCGCGGCGCCAGCAGGCCGATACGGTCGACCATGCGCGCCGAGAATTCCGCCAGTGTAGTCTTTTCGCCGTTGCCGAGCCGCGCCAGTTCGCTCCAGCCGGCCTTCAACAGGCGGCGCGCGGTCCAGCCGGCACCGACGCGGCGGAACACGCTGGTGGTGACGGCGGCGGCCACCAGGCCGGCGATCTGCGACAGCATGCCGTTGGTGAACGACACCATGTCGGCGGTATTCGTGTCCATCAGGGCCAGCGTGCCGACCACTCCGAACAGGAAGGGGAAGGCGCGCCCGAAGGTCGACGGCCGCGCGACGAAGATACCGAGCAGCAGGAAGGTCGGGGCGCAGACCAGCACCAGCGTTTCGAAGTTGTGCGCCGCCGGCAGCAGGACCAGCAGGTACAGCGCGGACACCGGGATCGAATAGAGCGTGTAGTCCAGGAAGCCGCGGATGAAGGGCACCGGGTTGTCCTGAGTCGAGAAGAAGCAGCACAGCACGGCGGCCATCATCGGCGCGGCCGCGCCGGCCGGCCAGCCGGTCAGGATCCAGAACGCACAGCAGCTCAGCACGGCGACGACGGCGGCAAACGCCGACAGCAGGGCCATGCCGCGGTCCAGGTGCAGCGCGCTGGGCGGGACACCGGGCATGCCGCGCAATTCGGGCGGCAGGCGGCCATGCACGCCGGCGTCGATGTGCTGGCGCAGGGCGCGCATTTCGACGGCGATGTCGACCAGGCGGTGCAGGCGCGCAGCCAGGTTCAGCTCGATCATGCCGCTCCAGCCGAGCCCGCGCAGCACCGGCGGCGCCAGCTCGTCGATGCGCTCGTGCAAACCGCCGCCCTCCCTGGCGATATCGATACGCTTGGGCGTTTCGACCAGCGCCACGACGTCGTGCAGCAGCGCGCTCCAGTGCCGGGACACGTCCGTCGCGCCCATCTCGCGCAGCGCGGTCAGGCGGTCTTCGATGCCGGACACGATGGGCACGAACTGCGACAGGCGTTCCTGCAGCGCGTTCACCGCGTTGCCGGTCCAGCGCAGGCGCGAGGTA
>Ga0308160_10006419_pt1 | contig 11973 bp, 20 predicted proteins | sample PhyFR1_FD_201036 | JGI IMG/M metagenome (GOLD analysis project Ga0308160, IMG submission 201036) | Phyllosphere microbial communities from UC Gill Tract Community Farm, Albany, California, United States - DLSLF.R1 | ecosystem: Host-associated > Plants > Phyllosphere > Unclassified | place: USA... | reverse complement strand
CCGACAGATGACTGAACATGTTCCGGGTAGATCATAGAGACAAGTGCCTACGGTGCGCTTTATACGAGTCCAGCTTGACATTTGCGGAATGGGATCATTGTGATTTTGCATCCCAGATGTGCTTGCTGGTGTGAAGTCTGCATGAATTGCGAGTTGTCATTCAGGAGGGCATTAGCTTGGTCAGCAGCAAGTAAGGATCTGCGCTTGACTCTGGCGTTCGGATCGCAGCAATAAACATTGATTCAGAAAGTTTCTAGCATGAAACACGATGCCAGACGCACAACTGATAAGCCCAATCGACTCGCGAAAGTCATGAATGCCAAAAGTGGCGTGCTACTCACACGCGAGCCAAATACAGATCCTTCGCAAAACTATCATGCACAATGCACAAACAGCTTCGTGGCTTCTTGACTGTCCGAAAATAGATGCCTCTTGCAGTCTTGTCGTTGATCGTACCTCCCGCAACCGAGAGAGTAAAAGTATCTCGAAGACATCAGGGTAGTTCTGTCAATATTTGCCCACAGAGAGAGTCTTGAATCGGCTGTAGACGATCTGCAGACTCTCATAAAGTCATCCGCGGCAAGTCCTGCCACAATTGTCATGTCTGCCGCATAATCACTTGATGAAGATATCGTTGCATCGGACTGCGATCCTCCTTGGTGATTCTTGATCGTCGGTTCGAGCCCCGCAGACCTGGAACTGACCAGGACCGGAGTGATTCCCAGCGTTGTTGTCCCGTTTTGTAAAAATTTCTTCAACGGCCGAATGAAACTTTCCGGTTTATAGGCTATCGCTGAAATCGGATCATGCCCGGTACATTGTCGGTGAGATCAACGCAAAATCTTATTGCCTTCGTTATCAAATCGGTCTTCGTGGATATTCACAAACAGGGCTTCCGTCGCCATGACTGCCGCTGCCGTTCCGAGTTTGGGAGACATCGAATGAGATGAACCACATCAATCATGACAGACGAACAACAGCAGTCATGGCAACTCCGGACACCACTATCCAAAGGCCGTCGGCCGTAATTTTACCAGCTCGTATGCTTGTGGAATTACTGTGAAATAATCTCCAGAATGTAACCCGCCGCGGCTTCCAAGGCTATCAACTGAAAAGTAGAGCAGTAGGGCTGATCAAAACGACAGTAAAAGAAGGATATGCGGACAGCGTTCGACTGATCACAGGTGACACCCAGATGCTATTTAAACCGGCTTCATGCAGTGTCGCGCAGTATCATTCATGAATTATCGTTCCGTATACGATTGTTGAGAAGAGGACAATCCAGCGACACTTTGCTGCGAGGGAGTCCCTGACTTACAGGCTTGCAGCTTGCCTACCCTACTCAAATTCCGGTGTGGGACGCTTGAGCAGTGGGCGTACCGGTGAGTGCGGGACAAGAATCCAGCGATTATGCTAGCAAGCGATGTCCGTTCACTCGCTGATGGCATCGGAGAGAATTGGGCCGATGTCCCCGGGCGGAAAGTTGACTTTTTGTGCTGCCAGCTGGAAAGAACAGCATCACTCGCTGGAGGTCCAGTTGCACTTCTATGATCTTGACGACGACAACTCTTCAGTGACGTTTGCAGGGGCATTGGTGTTGTGTGGTATATCGCCGAGAGCGCAGACACTCAAGGACCAAGCCCTGTGACATGTACGCTTGAGCGGACTCTATAGAGCTCTTGAACACGTGATAACGTGTAAGTGCATCCAGATCCAGGCGGACGATCGGATCGATGGGTGTACCTTAGTGTACATCTACTGCGACAGACTCCTCAGCTTGAGCGACTTGAAGAGAAACATCCTGCTTCGGACTACTGGCTGCTGCTTTCTGGCTGGAAAGCAAAACGCATCCCGTAAGCGTCCTCGCCGTCGGCATCTGTAATCAGACTTGCTTGGCGACGTGCTTACAGTAGCCCTTTTCCATCGTGTAGACTTCGAAGCCCAATGTGTCACGATAGAGCGAGATGGCCGCCCGATTTGATTTTCGAACGTGCAGTGTTATGTGGGCAGCCTTGTAATGCGCAACCATAGCCTCTTCTGGCAGCGTTAGAATCTTGCGATAATGTACTACCTACGAGACTGCTTCATCAGTTTATTGGCGAGTCCCAATCGCCTGTACGGCCGCAGGACCGAGATCGAGGTGACATGGCCACTAGGCACATCTGAGGGCTCCTCCTCCCTGGTCATCAGCTGAAAGAGCGGTCCTTGCCTCACATCTTTGCTAGAATGTATCCCACGACACGACCTCGGGGATCTACAGCGACGTAAGACAACTCCGGCCAGGTAAGGGCATGATACAAGTCTGTTCATGAGTGAAACGCTGCTTTCCTTCAACTTACAATATTTCAACGTATAATTTTCGGGCAAGTTGAGCAAATTGGCATTCTGCATGCCAAGTAGGTCATCAACCTATAGAGTCAGGTAGACCTTATGAAGGGGAATGTACGGTACGGTGGCTTGTCTGATGTCCATTTTGAGTGAAAGTCGGAAGTGCAAAGCGAAGCGGGCGCTTTTCTCCGTGATTACCGCGAGGTCTACTTCACACTTCGACAACCATGTCTTCCAGCGATGTGCGCTCAATTCTCGACCTTCCTCAAGCTAGCTCGTCTAACAACATCCCCACCCGCAAATTAGCAGCCCTGAAGCGACCCGACGGAATTTCCAGGGAGCTCTATGCTCTTATCGGTGACAACGCTCCATCACTTGCGGACGTCCAGGCCTCGATATCAGCTGTCAAGTACCGTGACAGACCCAAGCCCAAGGGCCTCAAGAGCAGATGGTCAGATAGTACTTCAGTGCACATACTTATATCAGGGATCGTGTCGATTTCACCCCTGCCGCCCGTGTCGATAATCCCGTCCGTTTAAAGCATTGGATTCGTGTCACGGACGACAATCCTGTAGCCTCAGGTAGGATTACTGACCTTCGCGGTTAATGGCAGTTGAGCACTTCGGCAGGTTCAATCAACACGGCCCTTCAGTAATGGAGTACAGTCAATTCGAGTACGATCAACACTTGGCGGATCCGTACTGGACTGTGCAAGAGACTGGCTACCTCTTCAGCTTGTTGCGGGAGTATGATCTCCGCTTTGTCGTCGCGGCGGATCGATATAGATTTGAAGGCTCGGAAGGAATAATGAGACGATCAGTAGAGGTGCGTAAACGGTTCAAGGCACCGCACTGAGATTAAGGAGATGAAGGACCGTTATTACACTATCTGCAGACGTTTAACTCGCACCAGAACTCCGAGCGATACGCTATCCCAACAACAACAGATACTATCATATTCCTTTGATAAAGGTAAGAGTAATGCAGGTCTACGCTGACTGAAGAACGGGAGATTAAGCGCAAGCAGTACGCTTCTGAGCTTTTCCACCTTACCGCTGCAGAGATATTCGAAGAAGAATCCCTTTACGTGGAGATCAAACGCCTTGAGCAAAACGAGCGAAGGTATAGAGCAGAACGAGACGATCTGCTGCGGACGGTCGTTGGGCTTGACAGTGGTCTCATACACCTGGACCAAGACAGCATCGATGCCGTGCTCGGCGTGGTACGTCTTCCGCTCGGGACCAGCCTGAAGATAGAACAAAAAGCGGAAGCGCCCAGAGGACGAGATTCTTGCGCCTGCTCCACCCAAAGAAAATGCAGCATTCGGTGAGTCAGCTCGATGATGCCACTGAAGAATCCAGACACGTCGAGGTGCATCCTGCGCTTACCGCTCGCTACGCCCTCCAACGGTTCTCACCTCGCAGCCAAGCATCCCATGCACCTCCCCGTGTATCTCAGATCGACCAAATTGCCTGTGCCCAGACTCAATGCCTCGGTCAGAATTTCCGAACTCGTCAACGAGATCGGTATCAGCACACAGAAATTGGTGATGCCAACTCGTTCCAATCTCGAAGAGTTCGACGCTTTGCTCATAGCCACCGGGGCTCTCGTCGACATGAAGAGACAAGTCGAGCGAGTCGGCCAGGAGCTTCGCATGCTTCGCGCGCAGAGAGACGGATATGTGCCACCGATAGAGCAAAGGAAGGTAAACTACATCGCAGACGGCAACGCTGACTTGAAGGCCAGGTCAGAATCCGTCACATCGACAGATACTTCAATGACGGGCAGGCGGAGTCGACAGATATGAGGACGGATGCATGCTGTACTCAGAACTTTGACTTGGACAACTCAATTACGTGTCCTTTTACTATCTTAGTCTACTTTGGCCTATCTTCTGCTTGGGTCTCTACTTTTGCTTACTCTGCTTGCGCTTGCGTTCTGGGTTTGACCCGAGCTTTGCGCACGCTACGTTCACTTGTTATAAGGAGCGGTCACATTGGAAGTCTTCCCGAGGTCGAGGGCCTGGGCCAGTCTAAATGCGATGTCCACGTTGCTCATGACACCTCTGAACAACTCGTGTCCCGGGCCGAAAGCGTAAACGGGCACGTCGACCTGAGATAAGCGCCAATCCATCTATGAAAAATCCACTCGCCAAAGAATGCACGCCTTGACCTTCCGATGTTCCGATATTTCCGCTCATAGCGAAGCCCTTCGGGTTGTCTTGTGGGTTGTAGAAGAAGCCGGAGGAGTTGCGGGTAGCGGGAATCCGCTCGTGGTAGTCGTTGACCTGGAAATCCTCTCGCTTGTCGGGGAATGCTGACCAGCCGTGAGCGATCGTGTATCGCGGGGACCATGTGTACGGGAATCCAGGTCCATTTGGTCCTTCGAACTGCGTGTGGTTCGTTGGCGACACGCCTTCGGGCACGAGGTAGGCGGAAAGACCTGACTTCTGATACGTGCCCACCGCGTTCCTCTTAGCACGATCGGCGTTTTGGGCGTTCAAGAATTCTAATGGTCAACAAGTTATGCGGGGACGGGTGAGAGATTACATACCAGTATCTGCTGAGCCGTAGACATCACTGCGCGCTGTCAGTCAGATCCTTAGCCAAACTCACAATCCGTGTCCGTGATCCGCGGTGACGACAACCAGGGTATCATCGAGCTCTCCAATCTTCTCCAGGTGCTCAAGAGTCGCGCGCAATGTGTCATCTAGCTCAAGCAAGTCCCCGAGCGCACGATCAACGTCTTGAACGTGCATCTCTTTGTCAATGAGCGCGGCTTCAGACATAAGCATGAATCCAGTTCCACGCTCTTTCGATCGGGTGGACAGGATATCAAGCGCTTTCAATGTCATAGACTTGAGATCCGGCTGATCGTATCTGGAGATCAGCTTTAGACAGGGAAAGTCACATACGCTCCCTGCTCGCCGAGGGGTTGAACAGCGAATTTCAGGGCATCGGTGTAGACATTTTGGTCCAGCCAGGTCGATATGTTGCCTTGAGTGAAGATACCGAGGGCGCGCTCAGAGTTGTCGAAAGCCTGCAGCTCGGTGTTGTTGAAACCAACCTGGTATCCATAGGTAGCCCAGCGCTCGAATTGCGACACGTTGCCATTGGCCGGAACTGGCAGGAAGTCCTCGGCTCCACCGCCGAACAATACGTCCACGCCCTGCCAGGGGTACCACGAGAAGTTGCCTGCCACGCCGTTCAGGAACTGTTCGATGATCGTGGTGTATTGCGATCGCTGCGAGGTATGAGCCACCGTAGCGGCAGGAGAAGCATCTGCTATGTACGCTTTGCTGACTGTAGGTCAGGACGGCTTCGCAGGCAGACGCACCGACGCCGATCTGTCCTCCAGTGATACGTCTGTACATCTCAAAGACGGTCTCGACCTTGGGAACGTTGTATGGCTTTCCAGTAGAGCTGATATCAGCAAACAGAGTGATGCGAGATATACTCGGTGTAAGCATTCAGGCCGTTGACCGTCATCTTCTTACCGCAAAACAACGCCGAAGCACTGTTTGCGGAATCCGTGATGAAAGAGTCAAGCCTGTATGTCAGCGGTTTTTGCGACAGGCACTCACGAATGAGTCATCTGGGATCCATAGGCTGGGGCTTCGTCCATCTTGAGCGTAGTCTGGTATTTCCCGTTGATTGTCTTGTGTGCAAGGAGCCGGGCGGCGGATATCATCGAAGTAGCCATACCGTCTCCGAGGAAGAAAATGACGTTCTTAGCCTTGTTACAATCGGCGAGCGGTTTGACTTCCCAGCAGGCATGCGTCTGAGACCCATTGTTGTAGGTGAAGACAACGTCGTACTTGCCCGGTTGATGTAGTTGGACGTTTCTATACGACTTGGCGAGGACATTGACGGGCGTCACAGCATGTTCTGCCTCGGCGAAGAGGTCTGCATAGTACGAAAAATTGTACTTCTCGACTTTTGTGAGCTCTAACTTGTCATAACTCACCAGTAGGCTCGGCCAAGCCGAAGAAAGTACTGATATCCACAAGCTCGCCGCCGTGACCACCGATTTGAACAGAGAACTCCGAGTCGGGAACACCGTTGTTGTATGCTTCGGAGCCGTTTACTGGAGCTTGCACCTCCACCCGGATATCGAAAGATTCTGCGGATCAGTTTGTGACTGGAGATACGACTTGCGTCCAGCGATGAAGTCTGTTTGGTCCTGGGAGTAAGCGGACAGTCACCGGTTATAGAGATTGCTTACCGGCGGAATGACACAGCCTAGTTTGGGACAGGCCGCCGAACGACGATACGTCTGGGCAGACACGGTGCTGAGCACAGCCAAGAGAGAGATCAACAGCATTCTGGCGACGGATTGCCATGAACCTCATCGTTGCCTGCGATATATAGTCTCACTCCAGCTTCGCAACGTGCTTGGCATTTTGGCTCGAATTCGCCGCCCTTTCAAATATCGCTAATGATTGGCGCAGTCGTCGACACGTGCACTTGGAACTCACCCGAGTCCTTCCTCCATACACGTTTGTATACTGGTCGAGCAGACCATGCGTTACGTCCCGGACGTTCTGATGACGAAGCGCCTGTGGTCCCGCTCCGTCCGCTGAGATTCACGTTGTTTCGTCGCGCAACCTCGTTGGTCATAAGACGTCTGGCTCAGGCACTGCCAAAACGCACCGCGTGTGATGGACTCGCAAGGCAACGGGGAAGTACTTCTGCTATACGTCAGGCAAGTAGCGTGAGGTCACTGCTTGGGGAGTTTCTGTCAGAACCGACCAAAGTGGTCATAGAGCTGCAATCCCTCGGACCGGGCTTTGGCGTACGCAGTGGAGACAGGCAAAACGTTCACGGACCCTCACCCACCCTCCCTGATCTGCAATCACCGGCAGCCTTCCGGACCTAAGCTGATATTATCATGCGGGACGTTCTTTGCTGGCGCTAAAAAGTTGTACGTCGTCCGTGGCAGACGAGGCTGGCAAAGACCGTCCCTTCGGCCCTCAAGACTGCTATCAAATGAGCCGTATCCGCCAAGCGTCCTCCGCTTAGGGTGGAAATCTGCCTACGTAGTAGCGCCAAAACGAGAACATCCATGCCCATCCGACATATTCCGGTTGTCCCCCAAGTTCTCATTACATTGCTACTGTGGACACAAGCGTACGCGGATACAGTATCGAGTAAGGACCCAACGTCCTGAACAGCGAGGAGGTCCATCTTCAGGCGCCGCACATACAGGTGGTCCCATTAATTGCTCATAAGAGCTTGTACAATATGATTCACGCGAAGATGCCGAAGGTCTGTGTAGGTCTGCCCACAGCCTACAAACAGAATAGGCTGGCCTGTAACATATGTCATGGACAGCGCGGCTCCGACCTTGTCGTCCTGAGGGTCAGCGGGGCCAAGAGCCGCCTTACGATGGTATCAAACTTGGTGAGGACAATTCCGTCTATGCCACGTTTGCGTTGCGCTCCTCCGGCGCTGGAAAAGTCTTTCAAGGATCGGTCGAATTTGGTCAACTGATCGACGGCCTCATTGCCGACCAGGGCTTCGCCGACAAATACAATCTTGTCCGGGTTGTTGACGGTGACGAGCAGTGGATCAGCTCAGTTGGGCGCAGACCTACTTTGGCCAGAGCCCTCATCAATGGCTCATTATCTTGCATCCGACCAGCCGTGTCGATCAACACAACGTCGAAGCGATATTCTTTGGCTGCCGTCAGCGCGAAACGAGGGCGAACTTGCCATAAGCGATCGCGTCCTTCGCGATGCCCGCCGCATCCTTGCCATAGCCTCTCTCATATAGCTCTACAGCGCCAGACTCCTCACTCAAGGCGCCGAGATTACGGACGTGCACCCGAAGCTGTTCCACGGCCCCGCTTCTGAACGTGTCGCATGCAGCGATGAGGACCCGCAGACCATTCTGTAGCAGCCAAAAGCAGACTTTGCTTAAATTCGTCGACTTTCCGACACCATTTACGCCGACAAAGGTGATCGCGTAAGGGTCCGGGATATCGATAGCGGCCTGTCGTTTTCGCTGAATGTCAAGCAGGATGTCCGTGGAAGTTTTTGGCGTCAAGACTCGCGTCAAAGAAGCGGAAAGCGAGTTTTGTACTTCGGTTTTGACGCCTGGACTCAGCGATATCCCGCTCGGAACTCACTAGTCAAACCGCCAAGTTTCCTCCCTACAAGGGCAGTACCAACCGCGTCGCACAGTTTCTCCGCGATGTCCTTTGCGACGTTCTTTGCCATGAGGTGCCTCTCCATATCCTGCAGTACCGGAAGAAGATCCTCTCGGCTGAGAGTTTTTTTGCCTGCAAGACGGGAGAACAAGGTGCTCCATCGAGAACTTTCGCCAGACGGTTCCGTAGGCTTTCTAGACAAGATTTCCTCCTCGGTCGGTAGTGCTCGGCTGTCCCAATCCGCTACATCGTAAGATCCGTCGGACGTCCGAACTCCTAGAGCGTCGCTTGAGACTAGTCCAGTGACGTTAACAGGAACGGCATCGCCTGCCGGTGCAGAATAATCGAAGGCAGCCATGTCTTCCTGACTGACTGTGGAATCTCCCCATTTGCGCATCAGTTTCGAAGTCGATTTCGAGGGAGACGGCGCTGGCGATGTTGTTTTGCCTTTACCTCGTCGCAGGCGAGATTTGAGATGCTGCACGTTCATCGCTATCTCTTCAGCCGTCATGGAAGGTGAGCCCGCTGGTGCGTCTGTTGCAGCCGCAAGTTGAGCTTGTTTTTGCAAGCTGATTCCTTTCCCCTCGGATTCGCGCAAGGTACGATCGAATATGCTGTCCCACTTTTCTACTTGCATTTGCTCCTGTAAAGACCGCAGTGCTGCCGAAACGTGCATAGTATCGGTCAGGGAGTCGACGAGAGAGCGGAGCGATTCTTCGAACATGGCCAGGTAGAGTTGCTTCGTCTTGTCGAGGAGCGCCGGGACATACGCTAAAGGCAGAAGCGCGGGAAAGACGACTACGAACACAAGACCCAGAGAATTGTCCGTAGTCCAGCGTACGCTGTAGCCATCTTTCTCGAGTCCGTCTTCGGCACGCTTTCCTTCGATGAATGTTTCCCGGATCAGGGCGTTCACCGGTGAGGAAGGAGTTAGAGATAGAGCGGAAAACGCAGGAGTGTAAGATCGAGACCACAGCACCAAGCCGCCTAACGAGTTAGACACAGACTCTTCTCAATGCCGGACTCACTCTGATGCGATATGGATATATGATCCAGCATGGTGGTTGAGTAACGAGTTTGTTGTGAAGTAGCCAGACGGACTAGACGCGTTTAAAGGCGACCCCTTTCAATGCTTCCCTTTCGACTTACAACCGTCACCATCATTCGCTGCTTTCCATGCCGCCTCGCAAGCGAGCTCCTCCCCCGCCAGCGCCGGTCACGTTTCCAGGCAGGGGCATGCCGCACGAAAAGTGGACGACCTGTGTCACTGTTCTCGATGACCTCTATCAAGCGGCTGAGGAAGGGTGAGTTTTGTTCCGTCACGTCTGCTGACCGCAGCCGCTTGCTGGCCGACATCTTTCGAGCTTTGCCGGATAAGCGATCGTTCCCCGATTACTATGAAACTATATCAGAGCCAGAATCGTTGGACAATGTATCCGTACGGCTTAAGCAGTTCATAGCTTATGGCAGTCGCAACTAAGCCGAGGCGATTTCGGCACTGCTGAAGCATTTTACAAGCAATTGCAGTTGATCTTCCTGAACGCCAAATACTGTAAGGCACTCAAAGGTCTGTGTTGATATAGACAACGAGGAAGGATCCCAGATTTGGAAGGACGCCAAATACCTCGAGGACATTGCTAACGCTGCTTGGCGCGATGCTGGCATGATACGTGAGGAGGTGCCGGAGACAAGAACCCAGCCTGCCTTGCCGGCGACGTCCCCTGGAGGTTCGCCGTCGAATCAGCCCCCGGCGTCTGCACAAATCGCTGCGGATAAGGCTGTGATTGCTAGTCTCGACGCGAGACTCCCTCGGTGGGAAGGACCCTTGGCCGTACTCCATCCGACGTCGATCGAGGGTATTCAAGGGAGTGGCTGGTGGGGAGAAGCCACACCAGGGCCTTCTAATGCGACAACTGTCATGAACGCTGTCGACCAGTACAAAGAGGACGGCGTAAGGCTCGCTGATATCTTCGAGCCTATCCCACCGGTCACAACTATCCCCTATCTTTCATTCAACGGGCCAGTGTCTTTTGCGGCAATCAAAATAAACGTCTCGGCCAACCGGTATCGAAACCTCCGAGACCTGGATATCGACATGTTCAGGCTGTTCGAAAAGGCACGTAGGTTCCATCCTGAAGGATCGGAAGCCTACGGCAAAGTGTTGGTACTACAACGGCTCTACAACGCATTGACAGCACCCTATCCGCTTGTCGTGTCAGGCACTCCCGAACCATCATCGACGTTGTTTGCTTCGCTACCTGCCGGACCAGGCAATGCGAGATCACTTCATGAAACAACTCAAGAGCTGAGAGCCGGGGCGGCCGATGTGGGTTTCGGAATCACGACATTCAGAGTAGGAACGAAGGATCGGATTTTCACTTCGGAGGCCCGACACAAAGGGATGTCATATCGATTAGGCAAGCGGTCACTTCGGGCTTCTGAGCTGTACTGACGCGCAGGCGACTTCATTCACCTGATCAATCCGGATGACGCTACAAGGCCGATCGTCGGACAGATCTTCAAGACGTTTGTGCCGACAAAGGGATATAGAACGCATCACGTCACGGTGTGCTGGTACTATAGGCCAGAACAGACGGTGCATACCGAAGATAGGTTGTTCTTCGACAGAGAAGTGTTTAAAACGAGTCACCTGTGCGATCATCCGGTCGAGGACATCATTGAGCGGATCGGGGTTCAATTCTACGTCAAATGGATCAGAGGGAAAGCCAAAGCGCCCGAGTATTACCCCGGCTGGCCCAATTGTGAGTTTATCGGCGGGTTATACCTAATGTAGACATCTGTCATTCCCGCTATAACGACAAATTGTGGTCCACTGTCAGAATCAAGAATTGGGGCAGCTGCATTCCGGACGAATTGCGCCAGACGGATTTCATGGCTGTCAACAATTACGATCGCCAGGTCGAGCCTGAAGTTGTGACTTCTCCCTTTCACCGCGGTGTTAAAGGTCCCGGTTTTTTTGGCGAGCCGAAAGGAAAGGCGACAGAGGAAGACGACGAGGAACCAAAGCCAAGATTACCTGCGCCACCTCCAGTCCCACGCCCCGGCCCTCCACCGACTCAGCCGCTGCCTGCTTATCGACCGCCCGTCACCAATTGGTCTTCAAGTTCGAAAAGTATAGCAGCGCTACTAGGCGGGTCGCAGGTGCTAGATCAAATCGCCAATAAAGAATTGCTTCCAGCAGACACCGGTGAGTTGATTTCGTCATGATGCGGCGGACTGGTCATTGACTGCAGTCCGGATTTTCGAGCGAGATTCCCGCGGTCAGGTGTTGTGGTTTTCTGGCCCACCGCTGGCCGCCGGGAACGCAGCGGTACCGACGCAGCCGTCCCATACCTTGGAATACCTAGAGTACATAACGAAGCGCAAGAGAGGCGAAACATGCCCACGACAAGTGTTTAAGCGGAAAGATGCGCCTGCATACGATGGTGCTGCGTCGTGGTGGTCGGAGGGACTGAGCGAAGATGCCCTTCTTCAT
>Ga0308160_10006418_pt1 | contig 11974 bp, 20 predicted proteins | sample PhyFR1_FD_201036 | JGI IMG/M metagenome (GOLD analysis project Ga0308160, IMG submission 201036) | Phyllosphere microbial communities from UC Gill Tract Community Farm, Albany, California, United States - DLSLF.R1 | ecosystem: Host-associated > Plants > Phyllosphere > Unclassified | place: USA... | reverse complement strand
TCAGACTTTGTTCTTCGTTCCCGTCAGCGTCGAGTAGTTTCGATTCCGCTTCGTCTTCCTCGGTGGCCTTGTTGAGCACGAGCATTGGGTGGTCCACGCATTGGCGCAGCCTACATGTCAGCTTTACGAACGAACAGACGTATCAAACTCCGCCCGACTCACTTCATAAGCATGGCCAAGATGGAAGTATAATTCGACATGGCACGCCCTTCAGCGTCAAGTTGTATAAACCGTCTCTTTGCCCGATCTTCCAATCGTTTATAAATCGTTCGTTCCGGTCTCGAAAAGTCGAGGATTTGCAGATCAACAGTCTTGGGCGGTAGATCCACAATCAACCGTCCGTCCTTGTCACGCATACTCTTTTCGCGACGAAGTAGACACGATTCCAAAATGTATTGAACCACATTGAGAGCTTTCGGATCTTGATTGAGGAATGGAACGGTGACGAATGATCGAAAGAACGAGTAATGACCCCATGGTTCGAGCTTGAGGAAATTGAGTAGAGAGTATAGATCGTCAAGACGGTTGACGATGGGTGTACCGGTCAATGCCCACCGACGCTGGCCGCTTAGGTGATAGCATGCCTTTGAGATCATCGCTGTTCGATTCTTGATGTTGTGCGCTTCATCCAGAACGATCCGTAGAAAATCGTCTATCCATCAGCACGTCCCTACAACAAGACTCACGATCAAAGATAGATCCACCCTCGTACGACGGTTTATCCTTGTTCTTGATCCATTTCTGATATTCGCTACCCAGCGTCCCATAACTCGTGATGATCACATCCACCTTCTTCTTCCCCTCTTGAGCTAGTAGTCGATCCACATCCACACGATCATTACCGTACCACATGAAACTAGTAAGAGATCCCTTTTCACTCATCTTGCCGAGCTCCTCGTGCCATTGCGATGCGAGCGATACGGGACACACGACCAGGGTGGCGCGGGGGATGCTGGCTGGTTTGGTGACTGTTGGGACTGCCCGCCACTGATTCGACAAGGTGACTTGCTTGAACTTGGGTCGTTTGGCAGCTTGTTCGTCCTCGACTGGTGGAGAGGAGCCGAGCTCGGCGTCGCCTTCGCGATTCAGATGAATGAGGGAAGCCATCATACACGTCTTGCCCATTCCTACAAGTCAACCATTATCCTAGTGGAAAACTCACCCATCGCATCCGCAAGAATACCGCCTTTCGCCTTGTTGTTGGATGTAGGAAAAGTCAAGCTGAGCTCGCCACTATACGGGTTCCAGTAGAATTTCCGAGTGGGATCAACCCAATCATCATCATCCTCAATCTCGATCGGATCATTCTGCCCGCGTTCCTTCTTGAATGCGTACCTGTCATCAGCACAGCAGAGCGCTGGCGAACTCACTCTTCCCATAACGGATGTAGACTTTGATCACGGACGGTCGAGTCGCCCGTTTCGCGAGCATTCATCCAGGTCAAGGCTTGTTTCTGATACGGTCGTAACGTATACAAGAACCCGTCTGGCGGATCCGTCTCTTCCAACATCGTATCACCTTGTTGAGCCCTATCCGTCAGCTTTGTCACAAGTTCAGACTCACTTCCGATAAATCGTATCCAGCTCATTCATCTGCTCATCATTCAATTTCTCAGCCTCATCCCCACTATCTTCTTCATCTTCATCGTCGCTAACTTTGGCAGATGTCTTGCCTTTACCCTTGTCGGCCGACGATGTACTGCCTTTTGACGGACTCGCACTCCGGCGCTCGGGCTTTGGTGGTTTATCAAAGTGTTGGAGCGATTTCTCGTTTATGACTGCAGATCCATTCTGTTTTTGTGCGGCGAGTAGCGCATTTGACTGGATAGCCTTGACGCCGATACGGCCTGAGGTCCATCAGCATGCTCCCTCGATTGGTATACACACCAAACAAAAGACCCAAGGCTTCTTTCCTATGTCTCATGACTTCCTCCTCCATTGTTTCTTTTTGCTCCTGCCAAAATGTCCCATTCTCCTCCCGATTCGCCTTGTCTGCCTTTTCGAACGCTTTGCGCGTCAGGTAGACTTTGACGTTGAGCAGTATTGTGCAGCCTGTCGACAAACTAGGGGGGCAGTCAATGACGTGGCCGGTGAGAGAGACTGATGGTAAGCTGCAGCCGAACGCCAGCAGAAAAACCCACTGATATCGGTATCCAAAAGATGTACCAGGAAACTAGCCTCTGTCACAGACAATCTCCCCACCTCGAACCCTCGATCATTCCTAAATCGGATAATCGAGTCCACCGTCGACTTGCCTCCCTTTTTGGCAGGAGGCGGAGGAGCAGCTTTCTTGGCCATCATCGCTCCCAACGTAACCTGTTTTGGCTTTGCATTGACCACCTTCCCCCCCACCAACTTTGCCGGTCCCGCTTTCTCCACTTTTCCGAAAAACTTCTTCTCCTCCTGCGCAGCTTTAGGTTTAGGTCTTTCAAACACAATCTTGCTCCCGGGGGTACAATATCCTTTTCCTTTTGATAAACTCCATCCTTCACATACGAACTCTCCTAGATATCCACCCGAGAACCCTGATGGGATTTGGAATGAAGAGGCGCGTGAAGGAGGCGATGGACGTTTGAGTGGACGAGAAGGTCCGGCTCCGTTTGTCGAGGAGGGAAGCTCGATCGAGACTATATCGCTATCTTGGGATTTTACCGATTTGTGGCCTTTAGCATGGCCATTCGCGGGAGGTGAGCGGGACCGGGATGGCTTCAAGGGGGTATTGGAAGCGTCAGGCTGGGTGGGCGAAGGTATACGCTTCTCCGCTACCGTCGTTGGCTTGATGTCTTCGATGATATCACGATCATCTTCTGAGTCGGAGGAAGGGAAGAAGAGATCGGGCTCGCTCTTTGAGCGGGTGGGAGCCGCGGGCGATGGTGAAGGAGAGAAGTCCATGACGGGGATGAGCAATCTATCTATGGAACGTCCAACTGCGCTACTGACTCTCTAGTGTATGTATATGCGACGGTAGATGAAAGTCAAGAGGGAAGGAAGGGAAATGAAATCATTGAAATCACAAAAAGACGCGTCGTTCGCTGCTAATGTCCTTGGAAGCGGGGTAGCGCGGGGAAGGTGACTGGACTCTTGTGCATGTGTCCTCCTTCAAACTCGCATGCAGGTATACGCTACGCAGCTTCAGTCTCGGACATGGGTATCGGAACAGTATCTGAACAAGCAGTAGTCGCAGACGTGTCACATCGTTACATTCGTAAACCATACAGTCCTATCATCCGTCCTCAGGCATCCAGGTAATCAGCCGCGGTCAATCTGGACATCAGCACTGTTCACCTTGCAATGAGAGCTTGGCTCACAGCTCCAAAGCGATATACGGATCTATCCTATCAGTGAAATCTTCCTTGATATCGGCAGCGTTGAAATCGGCATATTGTGCTTTATACGACAGATACTCGATCACTTTGAGTAGAATGACCCCCCTACCACCATAAGCACACCTCCATTAGTTACTCGCCGAGCGAACATACCTCTGGTGGACCTTGCATACTCCAGATTCCGCTTCTCCGAACGCACCTAACTCGTCAGTCTAGATCATCGAGATCACTCACTCTCGGGGTCCAACATCGATTTCAGCATTCCACTCTGTCGAGCTACAGCCCTGGTTACGACAAACGTATATCCATCTGACGACTCTAGGCGGACGAATTCGCTTTCTTTACTACTGCTCGACATGATGTGCAGTAGAGACCTCTTGAAGAGACAGCCAATTGGCAGTATAAGGTATCACGTGGCTTCAAGCGGAGGTTGCCGCTGTCCTATCTTCACCTTCGGTCTCCGTCTGCTTGCCCTTCAGCTAATTCCCATCCTATACAACTAAAACAATGGCGTAAGTCCAAAAACATGCAGTATCGCTCGGACTTGATACCGAGCGGTCTGGATGTGATGAGTCTGGGTGAATGCTGATTCGGTAGATCCGGATTCATCAACTGGGCAAAGTCCCCCGCAGCCAGGCAATATTTCTTCAGTGAGTCACTCATTGTCGTCTGACTAGACCCGGCTGACCAGAGCCAGGTACACATTTCTGGGGTCCTGTAAGTCTGCTATCAATGTGTGCGTACGGATTCTGACGAGACAGATTGCCAATTGGGGTCTACCTATCGCTGCCATAACCGACATTGCAACCAAAGATGAGGAATACATTTCCGGAGTCATGTCCCCAACTCTAGCCGGATACTCGCAAGTCACCATCTCCTCTTACTCTCTGCAATAAATCTGACAGCCAGGGCGATGTTTATGCGATTCGCGTGGCGGGTCCAACCACGAAACTACCTCCTTTTCGCATGTCACGCTACCAATCTTACAGCTCAATTAGTCCAGGAAGCTAGATGGTTGAATTACTGGAAGTTTGGCGGTAGGGAGAAGAAGTTCCCACTAGGCAGTCGGGTTGAGGATGCTAAAGACAAGGTTCAGGAGGGTGTTGAAAAGGCGAAAGATGCCGTCAAGGCATAATTGGGGACTGTATATCGCTCGGCTGCTATGTATGGTGCTCAGAATCGGAAGCTTCGGACATGTCAGTGAAGCGAGGCATACTGTCTGATATGGCCAGCCCCTATACCTGCAGACACGTCTAGCGAGACCGTTCATACAACTATATTACTTGTCTGACATGGTGCCCTGACCTACTTGAGCGATGTCTGCGCTCCACGAAGCGATAGATAAGCTTGATCACCTCCTGGTCCCTGTCTTGTCAGCTACGCACACTCAGCCTCTCGCTAGACGCACCAGACCCCTGACCACATGCCATACTTCCAGTCCTTTGTAACGCAGCTTCGTGCGTGGATCGGTATACGAAGCGGGTAAACCGGTGATATCGCAGTATTTCTTGGATGGCAGTAGTGAAGGTGGTGCTGTCGGTGTATGATCTATCGATAAGTGGACTGCCCAGCTAATCACATCAGCCGACCCACATGTGATGACCTCTCCCTTGGGCGTGATGTCGTCAAACCCGTCCCCCAAAAGCCCACCAGGCGGCACAACAGCAGACGCCATCTCCTCATCCTCATCGTCCACGGGTGTAGTCCGTCTACTATCAACCACACTCTCCTCCCCATCAGCAGGGGTCGTCGTCCCACTAGCACTAGCGGCCAAATTACTCAAACGCCCTTTCTTGAAATTGCCCACATTTCCTTTCGGTTTCCTAACATACCCCGTACCCGTCGCTTTTCTCTTCCCAGCAGGATCAATTGGTTGACCTCGGAGCTTCTGCTGGGTTTGAGAAGCGGTCAAGAAACCGTCTCCACCACTTAGCCGTTCGCGTTCGAGTGTGAGGATCTGCTTGACTCCTTTACGGACTACAGTCGTCGTAGATGAAGCTGTGCGGGCTGCTAGTTTCGATACAAAGTGGGGGTTTTTGAACGGTCGTGGATTGTCGGCAAAGTTCAAGCGGTCAGCTAGAGGCTATCGGGTCAGCTCATGGATTCTGTCGTGATTCTTTGGACACACGATGCCTCCGTCTGGTCCTGGCGTGGACGTATTGGATTTCCGAGGGGGTGGTAAGCGATTTCCACGGGCCCTATTCGTCAGTCTTGATCCCTCCCATCGCACTAGGACTCACATCCTGAAGTTATATGGGTAGGAAAATCAAAGTGAGAAGGTGGGTGGATTTAGGCGGTTTAGTTGAAGGTGGAAATCAAGGCACGGATCGGTGTAATCTATTTGGACTACACCTCCTCCTTGACGATAGTCCACCTATACAACAATGTCGCTCTATGGGGGTATCAAATTCACTATAGGAGATACCGAGCAATCTGGTAGCTCCCAATCGAGAAAGGAAGAGAATGCTCCTCGAAATCAGGCTGCGACCGAAGGTACGCCAGAGACCTATTGTACTGGACAGCTTGACTGACCTCCCAGATATTCCACACAGACCCACACAGGCCGATGATACCAAGTCTCAGGGAAAGCCTCCTGCTAAACCGAATCCAGCCGCAAAGGCGTCTGCCGCCCTCAAGTTCGCTCCTCGCATACGACAGCCCAAATCGTCTATTGGGCCAAGTACGACCTATACTGCCGAGCCGGTATTCATCGATACCCTCCGTCCTGAACCTCCTTCTACCGCCTCATCCTCCTCATCTGTAAAGGAGAAGAAACATGAAGTGGTCTTTGGGACGGATGGGAAAGCATTGGCCAAGGCGCCTGCTATGACTATAAATGCAGGAGGTGGAAAGAGGGAAAGGGGGAAAGAAGAGGAACAGCGTCGTAAACAGAAGAAGAAGCAGAGGGTGGGTTCTTTGTGAGGTAAATACTGACGAACAGAGAAGACAACAGCAACAGCAGCTGATGTCTGATTTCAAACCCGATGAGCAGTATGATCCAAATCGACCAAATGATCTGGGTGAATATCAATATTACCGCAAGAAATTACGCGAGGAGAAACGAGCTCGGTTACTGGAAGAGAAAAGGAGGAAAGAGATAGAGGGATCGGGTGGGGAGAGCAGTTATTACTCTGACTCGGAGGATGAGGCGCCAAGGAGGGATGGTGAGTTGCTCTTTGATAGATTGTGGCTGACGGGGTAGCACCTAAAATGTGGGCTCCGCCAACATCTATCTATGGGACCACTACGACATCACAAGCCAAATCTCAGGCGCCCCCACCCCCTCCGCCGGCGGCTCGACCAGTATCTCCTCCAGCTCCGCCAGCAAGTGGAGACGAAGCATACGCTAGACGCCTGGCAATGTCCCAAGCACCCACTGGCGATGACGCCTATGCTCGTCGTCAAGCCATGTCTGCTCAGGCTCCTAATCGGCCCCCACCACTTCCCGCAGGAAGCTCTTCAAGCGCTTCATGGAATCAAGCGGGTGATGACGCGTACGCCCGACGGCAGGCTATATCCACTCGCCCATCTGCTCCCGAGGGTTACAGTTCACCTCGACCTCCGCCTTCGCTAAATGCTTCAGCTCCGACGTTCAACCCGATAGCGAGTGGGGATGAGGCCTATGCTCGCCGAATGGCCCTCTCACAGGCTTCCTCGCAGAGTGCGCCGGCGCCTCTACATGATTTCGTCCCCAATTCCGCCCATCCCGGACCCGGTAAAACCATGCCGCCATTCCCACCATCACAGGTTCCGCCAGTAACAATGCCACCTTTTCCCCCACCACAAGTCTCGGCATCCTCACAGGTCATGCCTCCCTTCCCACCTGCGTATTTACCTTCCAATCCCGCTGGTCCGTCGGCACCCGCCCAGAACTTTGGGATTCCAGGGTTTGGCGTCCGACCGCCTCCTGTGTCGGCTTCAGCAGAGATCGATCCAACTGCTGAACCACCTACTGCGGGACCGAGTAGTGATGACTTTGCGAGGATGCTAGAAGAAAGAAAGAAGGCAGCAGCTAGCATCGCGGAGAGATTGAGGAATTTGGGTCCACCCGCCGCGCCGCCACCTCCTATACCCGAGCCTGACGAGTGAGTCTCATTCCACCATATTCATCCTTCATGGTCAAGAAGCTGATCCCACTAGTGGCACCGGCTCCTTTGCCGAGAAAAGTGAGTCTGTTCTCGAATGCGTAACAAAGGCTGACCAGGTAGTGATGCGCAGATGGGGCCATAAAGAGGGAACTGGTCTAGGGGCAGATGGAAGTGGTATCAAACATGCCCTTACTGCTGAACACGTCACCAAGCCCACCGATCCAAAACAACCACTATCGAAACGACAACTGGCCAAGCAAAAGGCAGCGGCTGCCAATGCAAAGAACCGGAAATGGGTCATGCACGCTACAAATCGAGGTAAAATCGTCAATGCCAACGAGGAGGAGAGGAGGAATGAGGAACAGGGCAAGTATGGAGAAGCCAGTCGGATCATTTGTCTTGTTGGGCTGGTAGCAAGTGAAGACGATATCGACGAGGATTTATCAGAAGAAATTGGAGAAGAATGTTCGAAATACGGGTAAGCTACTTTACCGCTGTGAGACCGAGGCTGATGATCAGAATTGTTGAGCGGGTGGTTCAGCATCTGGTGGAACCTCCTCCGGTGGATCCGGCAGAGTGCCTGAGGGTGTTTATCGTATTTAGCGGTATGGCAGGAGCGTGGAGATCCGTGAAAGAGCTCGATGGGCGGTTCTTTGGTGGTCGAAAACTGGTGAGCTTGTCTCTTTTACCCTCAGTCGAGGTCGAGGCTGATAGTAGCGCGCGACGTACTTTGACGAAACAAGGTTCAATGCTGGCGATCGAGATGGCTCGCAGATCTAGCATCTACGCATGCAGCATACACACATGGTGTACATATTCTCATTATCATCTGCACTGATATACAATGATCAATACACGCTGGGTATTGATCAGACTCGGAATGGTTCGACGGTTGCTGGCTGCCTTACCGCCACGGGACTGGGTGAGAAAAGGAACGAATTCTGGAAACTACCTAATCTAAACACGTTCGACAACCCAATTTGCTGAGTCGCGTGAGTGAAACTGGGATACATCCCCTCTTGACCTCCGATATTGCCAATACCGATCCTCACGCCTCTGTTCGCGCCGGTGCCGATTGGGATACCTCGATTCGGTTGGACAGGTGGGGTGATTGATCGCCTTTCTGCGCGGAGAACGCCGGTCGAGTGGAGGATCAATGGGTTCTCATTGGGAATACTGGGTGGAGGCGAGACTTTTGGGGGTACGGGGATAGTATTGATTCGCTCCTGTTGGATCTTCTTACTAAGTGCATCGAGGAGGAGTGTCTTCATCTCCAGATCGTGCGGATCGACGCCGGCCGATTCGGTAGGCTGGTGATACCATTCGATCTTTCCCTCCAATTTCTCTGAACAAATTGTGAACTTGTCATAGGTCCCTTCCATCACACCCTCACAATCTCGAATAGCTCGACCAAGTTTCTGAAGTCTCGAGATCAACGGTGCCAACAAGGATAACAAGATGGTAGCGTCATCCCTATCTACTTCTGACTTTACTGATGAAGGAGAAGACAAGGTGGAACTGGAGGCACTAGTTCCCAAAAGGGCTCTTTCGGCGTTCTGAGGCGAGATGGGAACAGGGGTAGATTTGGTGGATAGTCGACGGATTGATAATTTCAGACGAGCGAATCTGGGTCGAGGGAGGGAGGGGAGTGGAGGTGTGGCTGGTAAGCTTGTCTTTGATTCAGGTGTGGGGAGCTTGGCAAGGGAAGGAACATGGTCAGGTAATTGAGAGATGTCCTCCTCCAGTGCCGAGAGGTCGGTACTGCTTGTCAGCCTTGCTCATCGCTACAGACGTGGGAAACGCCACTTACTAGATATTAGCTGCTGCAGCCATTTTGCGTTTGTTTCGTTCGTCTTTCTCTGTTGGGGAAGATCACAGATAGAGACTTACTGTGCTGCCTTCCACTAGAACACATCGGCCCCATGACTACATGTCTGATCCCTCTACACTCCATTCATACCCTCCTAGATCCTTTATAGCCCCATCAGCCATCTCTTTGCCACACTCTACCTTATGCCAATTTGATTCCGTCCCTTGTCGCGTGTAAGAAGCATGAGAGTAGAGACGCGTCAAAGTGGAGGAAGCAAGGAAGGAGGAAGGGTCATTATTGACAAGACCTAGTCCACTTGCTCAAGCATCAATACACTCTAAACGAGGATGAGCTCAAGAGTCCCATCGGGGTCCACGGTCCCATTCACTCCGAAGCCGAACAAGAAGGCTCGAAGTAGTCGATTGACATTGAGTGATAAGGAATTCAACAATGTATGTTTTGTTTACACTTTCTCCATCTTGTTGGTATTGATGAATAGATTGCAGGAACACTTGCATCTGTAAGGAAAGTGAGGACAGATACGATTTTGGAAGAATGGGATTCACCAGAAGGACCTGATGGAATCCGGCGAATTGGTATGCCATCTCGAGCCAGGGTAGAATCACAGTCAGATCCTGATTAAATAGTACCGGATGGGCAAGGATCTTCACGCCCGACAACGGCTCAGAGTATCAGGCCTAGTTCTAGACCATCATCTTCTGCGCAGGTGAGAAGACCGGCCTCGGCGACGGGATTATCCTCAGGATTCAAAGCACCTTTACCAACCTCTGCGTCTTCTTCAAGACAACCTCTAGGAGATAGACGGGAGCCCACGGCAGACAGGACGAGTCGTCATGGAAAAGCTCCTGCACGAGTGATTGACCTTGAGCCACCTATGGAAGGGGTTGCTGCGCTGGATCTTCAGGCTCAGGACGGTGATCTGGAGGAGGACGAGACGAGGAAGCTGGCAGGAGTACCACTTGAAGTGCAGGAAGCTTGGATATGCGAGGATCTGATCTTCATACTACAAGTAAGTCTCGGGTGCTATGACGGGGCGCCAATCCTAACAGACAGGGAGTAGAGGGGACTCTGATACGCTATGACGAAAGCTATGATCCGCTAGATGAAGATCATAGACTCCAGGGGGCAAAGTGGAAAGTGGACCCCTCGTTAGGTGCGTCCAGTCGACTCGACCATCACGCGATACAAGCTGACTTGCAGATCCCTCTCTGTTGTCTCTGGTGGAACGGCTGCTGCCGCTCGCAACATACTTTACGTCTGTGGAAGCGTCGATGGAGTCCCGTAATACCACAGAATTTGGGATGGTCAGCCATGCCCTATGTAGCGGTATCCGGTCAATGCTCAAGGTAAGCTAGCTGTGTCTAAGCGGTCTGAGCCTTAGCTGACATGACAGGAGTACAAAGTCCTCACTGCCCAGCTCGAATCTCTGTTTCTCTCCTCTTCCACCTTCACCCTTCAAACACTCTACTACCACCTCCATCCGACAATACATACCATGTCCCTCTTATCTTCCCTTTGCCTTTCTCTCGAGACTGAGACCACGTCAAAAGACGTCTCGGGCGAATCGTCCGATAGTGATGATTTCGGTGGCAAGGCAGATGAGCTTGGACTAGGGGGTGCGGCACTCAAGGGGATCATGGACGTTATGAAGGGTCAACAGGGGGTCACGGGGAGTGATATTCCTGCTGGTGAGGTCATTGGGGGTGAAGTTTTAGGGATCATCTGTGAAAGGGAATCAACCATGAGCGGGTAAGCTATCGCTGTCTCAGGTATGGATGAAGCTGACAAGCTAGTGACCCAACCGCTTCGACGCTACATACCACATTACTCGAACATGCGTCTCAGCCATATTGCCGGATGCTCATACGGTGGATATCGACTGGATACTTGTCGGATCCATTCGACGAATTCATGGTCAAGGAGAGCACGCATATATCAAAGAGTGTCCTAGAGAGCGACTACACGGATGAGTACTGGGAGAGGCGCTATACCGTAAGTCACACATTGGGAGCGATTCTGACGATCTAGCTCCGAGACGGGTCATCATTAGCCTCATCCGGCAACGGTAAAGGCGCACCATCCCTATCTGCCGGCGTACCCTCTGCTCGAGAGGGGACGAATCGATTACCAGGAGGGGCATGTATACCATCCTTCCTCCAGCCTTGGAAACACAAGATCCTACTCGCTGGAAAATACTTGAATGTGATCAGGGAATGCGGGATTGAAGTCAAGAAGCCTGGACAGGTGGAAGATGAGAAAGAGGCGGTGATTATGAACGAGCCAAAGTAAGCTTGCAACCATTCCATGTGATCACGCTGATGATCAGATTCTATAAACGGATTGAAGACGCTTATATTTATGCCAACAAGACATTACTCAAGCTCATGCTAGAGGAGCAGGAACTGATACCCCATCTCAGGTAAGTTATCATCTTCACTCTCAGAAACAACCTGAACAACAGATCAATGAAGCATTTCTTCTTCCTTGATCAATCAGATTTCCTGACCAACTTTCTCGATCTGGCCAGTTCGGAATTACGCAAACAATCAAAACAAGCTTCCATCGTCAAGCTACAATCTCTGCTTGATCTGGCAATTCGTAATCCTGGATCATCGAGCTCCAATGCGTTGTACAAGGATAATCTCAAGGTTACAATCGCGAGCCAAGGGCTGTATGATTGGTTGATCAAGATTGTTAGTCGGACAGGTGGGGGTTTGGGGGATGAAGGGG
>Ga0308160_10006417_pt1 | contig 11978 bp, 8 predicted proteins | sample PhyFR1_FD_201036 | JGI IMG/M metagenome (GOLD analysis project Ga0308160, IMG submission 201036) | Phyllosphere microbial communities from UC Gill Tract Community Farm, Albany, California, United States - DLSLF.R1 | ecosystem: Host-associated > Plants > Phyllosphere > Unclassified | place: USA... | reverse complement strand
GGAATCGGCTCGCTTTGGGCCGCGGCCCGTCGGAACTTGTGCGACGAGGCTATCTTGAGCCGGCTCTCCTCCTCTCCCCCTCACCACCACCACCGCTGCACACCATGCCCGCCGCACCGCCTTACCACACGACCCTGCCGCACCTCACCAAGGACAACTGGCGCGACGAGGCGAGCAAGAAGCGCGACCAGCTCGCGGCCCTCGTCCCCGCCGAGTGGAGGCTCCCCCCCGAGGCGCTCGAGGCCGCGGGCGACGACGTGCGCGGCGTCGCTGCATCGAGCGGCATCCTGAGCGAGCGCGAGCTCGAGATCACCGAGCTGAACGAGGTCGAGGAGGTGCGTCCCCGCTCCGCTTCCCCACCTCCTCGAGCGACCGCGTGGAGCTGACTCTGGCTCGTTCCTGCACTCTGCAGCTCGCCAACCGCATCGCCAAGGGCACCTACACCGCCGTCGAGGTCACGACCGCCTTCAGCAAGCGTGCCGCCATCGCTCAGCAGCTCACCAACTGTGCGTCCTCCCTTCCCCTCCTCCTCCTGCGTCGCCCGCTTCGCCGCCGAGACAAGCTGACCTTCCTGCTCCGACATACAGGCTTGACCGAGATATTCTTCGACGATGCGCTCGAGCAGGCCAAGCAGCTCGACGAGGTCCTCAAGTCGACGGGCAAGCCGGTCGGGCCCCTGCGTGCGTCCTTCTTTCTCCCTGTCGCACGCACCGAGCGCTCCTTCTGCTCAAGATCCTGGGTCGTACCTAAAACCCACTGCTCGAGAGAGCGCACAAGGCTGACCTGCTGTGCCCCCTTCTCTCGCAGACGGCGTCCCTGTCTCGCTCAAGGACCAGTTCGATATCGCCGGCAAGGAGCTCACGATGGGTGCCTCTCCCCCTCTCTCGACCTCTCCTCGCTCTACCCAAGAAGACGCCAAAGCTGACGAACCGCGCGCTCGCTCGCAGGCTACGTCTCGTACCTCGGCCGCATCTCGAAGCGCGACTCGGCGCTCGTCGCTCTTCTTCGCGAGGCAGGCGCCGTCTTCCACGTCCGCACCAATGTCCCTCAGGTGCGTCTCACACCTCTCTACAGATATGAACGAGCGCAGTGCAGAGCTGACTCGGGCCCGACCTGCAGACGCTCATGGTGCGCTGTCTCTCCTCGACGACTTTTTGCCGACGGCGAACGGGCCGAAGCTGATACGTACGCTCATGCAGATCGGCGATACGTTCAACCACCTTTTCGGCCGCACGCACAACCCGATCAACCGCAAGTTGAGCCCGGGCGGCTCGAGCGGCGGCGAGGGTGCGCTCATCGCTATGAAGGGCTCGATCCTCGGCGTCGTGCGTCCTCTTCCTCCTCCTCTCTGGCCTGCTATCACAGCTGACTCGCCTCTCGCGCAACGCAGGGTACCGACATCGGGTGCGCTCCTCTCGCTCGCGCCTCCTGCCGCCCGTCCCTCGAGCTGACTCGCAGCTTCGCTCTCGCAGTGGCTCGGTCCGCATCCCGTCTGCCTTCTGCGGCCTGCACACGATCCGGCCGACGACTCGCCGAGTCCCTTACGGGCTCGCGACCAACTCGATGGTGCGTCGTCTCTCGCTCACGCCCCTTCCTTTCCTCCCGCGGCCTTCCCAAGTCGCCGATCTCGCTCACTCGAGCCCGACGCCTCGCCTTCTTCGCGCACAGCTCGGCCAAGAAGCCATCCTGTCGGTTCCTGGGCCGATGGCGCGCTCGCTCGCGTCGTGCACCTACTTCGCCAAGATCGTGTTCGGGCTCGCCGCCAAGTACGACGCGACGGCCTTGCCCTTCAAGTTCGACGAGGCCGCCTTCGACGCCGTCAAGAAGCACGACAAGCTCTCGTTCGGCGTCATCCGCACCGACCTCGTCGTCACGCCGACCCCGCCCGTCAAGCGCGCACTCGATCTCGCCGTTCAGAAGCTGCGCGACGCCGGTCACGAGGGTGCGTCCACACTTTCGCTTTCATCAGCTCGGCTCGACAAGCACCTGCTGATCGTGCTCTCTGTCTCGCAGTGCTCGAGTTCGACTGGACCGACTTCACCGACGCCTGGGAGGTCGCCTGCGAGCTGTACGACGCCGTGCGTCCTCTTGTTCCTCATTATCTTTCTCACCTTGGCCTCGCAGCACCTGCTCACTCACTCTCATCTTGCTCGCCTGCAGGACGGCGGCGAGGACTTCCGCCGCACGCTCGGCGCGATCGACGAGCCCCTGATCGAGTGCCTCATCAGCAACCCGGACGGCCTGCGCACGACGTACGAGGTGTGGCAGATCAACCGCACCAAGGAGGCGCTCCAGCAGGCGTTCCTCGACCGGTGGATGGCGAGCAAGGCGCAGACAGCGACCGGCCGGCCGTTCGACGGCTTGCTGTGCCCGGCGGCGCCCATCCCGGCTCCGCGTCCTCTCGGCAACAAGCACGTCGGCTACACAGCGTGCGTCCTCTCTCTCTCCCTCCCTCTCGTGCTCTCACCCTGCGCATCGTATGCTGACGACGACCCGACTGCGCGCAGCATGTTCAACCTGCTCGACGCGCCGTGCACCGTCTTCCCTGTCTGCGCGGTCGACCCGGCCGTCGACACGCCCGACTCGGCGTTCAAGGCCCTCACCGACGTCGACCAGCAGATCCACGACGAGTGTGCGTCCTCTTCCTCTCGCTTTCCTGCTGCGACCAGTCTCTGCCTCGCACAAGCTGACGAGGAACCTGAACCGCGCTCGCAGTCGACTCGAGCTTGACGGCCGGCCTGCCCGTCGCGGTTCAGGTCGTCGGCCAGCGTTGGCGCGACGAGGAGGTTCTCGCCGTCGGGCAGATCGTCGCCGACATCGTCGGCAGCAAGAACTGGGAGCAGTGAGCGAGCGAGGTGGGGTGCGAGCGTCGGAGCAGGCAACGCGCTCGAGGGCTGATCCATCGGGCATCCGGTCTAGTTCGTCTCACCGTGCATGTAAATAGCTGTCCTTGGTCGTCTCACGAGAGAGCGCGTGCGCACTGGCTGCGCGCGAGCGCGAGAACGCTCCTCTTCCTCGAGAAGAGCGCCGTTCCATCTCACCTCTTTAGGCGCGGCGGCCAACCCGAGACCTTGCGCTAGCGTGTGCAACACGAGAGCTCCAACTCGCGCAGGTCGCGCTGACGTGACGGCCCTTCGAGAGAGCTTCATCAGCTCGGCGTCGTGCTCCTCTCGACCCTCCCTCGCCGCACCTCTGCCATGGCTCGAGCTGGTTGGCATGGCTTCTCAGACGGTACTGCTAGCTGTCGGGCTACGGCTCTCGCACCGTCATCGCTATACATGCCGGACTGGTTCGTCGAGGAGCCGGCGACGTGCGGGGAAGGGTGAGCACCACTGCTCCTGGTCGACTGCAGGCACAGATGCACGGCCTGACTCTCTGTACTGCTCCCTGCAGCCATCGCCACCCGGTCGTCACTCTCCTGATTCAGCACGAGCCGACCGGCCGCCTCGCCCTCTTCGACCTCGGCCTCAACTCGAGCTGGCGCGACTCGGTACCTCCTGCCGAGCTGCCCGGGTACGACCTGTTCGACGTCAAGGTCGAGGTCGATCTCGTCGACGTGCTCGCCGCCAAGGGCATCAAGGCCGACGACATCTCGACCGTCATCCTTTCTCGTGCGTCCACTCTTCCCTCTGCGCTCCGCCCCTCGAAGCGAGCGAGCGTTCATGCTCTTCTCTCTCGCAGACCATCATTTCGATCATGTCGGCGATGCGCGGCAGTTCGCCTCGTCGCAGATCATCGTCGGCCCGGACACCAAGCACAAGATCCGCTCGCTCGACAAGCTCGACAACGTGCTTGAGCTCTCGTGGGTCAAGCCGTCGCCGCGCCTCGCGACCTTCGACCACAGCTACGACGTCTGGAACGACGGCAGCCTCGTCCTCGTCGACGCGCCGGGCCACACGTCGGGCCACCTCGCCGCCCTGATCCGCACGGGCTCGGACGAGTACGTCCTCGCCGCGGCCGACTGCTGCCACCACCCTCGCCTGCTCGCGCCCAAGCCCAACGAGGTGCACTACCGCCTCGGCAAGTGGCGCGAGGCCGGCGAGCCTCAGGACGAGCCGCCGCGGCACTCGAACTACGACGACTACGCGCTCGCCGAGCACACGCTCGAGCGGGTCAAGGCGGCCGACGAGCGCGACGACGTCATGGTCGTGCTCGCGCACGACTTCTCGCAGTGGGAGGCGTGGGGCAAGGACAAGATGGTGCGCGAGGGCGTCGAGCTCAACGGCTGGAGGGACAAGAAGCTCAAGGTCTCTCGATGAACGGCCGGGTCGTCGAGCGCACGCTGTACAGGGTCTGCAACGATGCTCATGTGCGAGTGACAATACAGATGCAGGGGCAGGCCTGGTACCACAAATGCTGCGAGATGCTGCTCGTCCTCCTCGGTCCTCCTTCTCGTTCGCCCTCGTCCACGCCGAGCTCGTCCAGCGAGCTGGCTCTTCTATAGCTTGTAGTCCATCGAATGCAGATCGTTGTCGTCGCGGTGGAGCAGGCGCGCGTACTCGAGGACTGCGAGCGAGAGGAGGAGGAGAGAGGTCCAAGCGGGCCGAGGGGTGCGAGCGTCAGAGAGGAAACAGAGAGCGCGAAGGAGAGGACGAATCGACGCACGCAGGCGGAAGGCGTAGGCGGCCATGTCGACCTCGCGGTAGTGCTGCTCGGACCACTGCTTGCCCTGTTGAGCGATGCGCTTGGCGAGCGCGTCGTGCGACCCAGTGCCGTCGGGCGCGCCGATGAAGAAGGCGGCGACGTCGGCCAGGTCGCTGTAGTCGGACTGGATCGGGATGTAGCTGCGCAAAGGGTACGAACTCAAGTCAGTCATGAGTGTTGGAAGAGCGGCGAGCGCGAAGCCGGACGCACTGGTACCACTGCGACGAGGCGAGACGGCGACGAAGAGCAGGACCGAGTCAGCGCACGCTCGCAGCGTCAAGAACAGTCTCGAGAGAGAGCGGGCGCACCGGCATGACGCGCTTGGACCACCACTCGGGGAAGATGGTCGACTTGAGGACGAGCGAGCGCGAGCTCCTGGAGGGTCAGGCAGATCCCGAGTCAGCTCGACGCTCTCGACGACTGGTCGAGCGCGACATAGAAGAGGGGACGCACATGAGGCGCTTAAACTTGCCGCTCGCGTAGTTGGCGTCGACGTCGAGCACATACTTGAACTTGTTCTCCTCGTCGGCCGACAGCCACTTGTCGAACCGGTACTCGTGCTGGACGAGCTTGCACGTCGTGTCCTTGGTGCTGCACTGCTTGGGCGTGCCCGTGTAGGCAACGTCGAACAGGTGGTGCGAGACGTCGCGCGTCGGAGCCGTGACGAGGCGCAGAGCGTCCGAGGTCGAGTCGGCGAGGTGCAGGGTCGAATCGCCGACGTCGGCGTTGGCAACTGCAGGAAGGAGGAGCGCGCACGTGCGCGTCAGCTTCGACACCGGATAATGGTCGAGGAGGTAGCGAGGAGAGAGCAGAGACGCACGAGCGACGAGCCTCGTGCGCTGAGTCTGCCTCCACGCGCTCCCCTTCGAGTGGTACGCGCCCGTCGTCTCGCCGCGCCAGAGCACCTTGTTCTGCTTTTTCTGCTCCCACACGGGGTCGCGTCCGACCTCGTCGTAGAAGTCGGGCGCGGCGATCGGGAGGAGGAGGTCGGCGTGGACGGACGTCTTGGTCGACGAGAAGAGCGGGTACAGGAGGTAAGGCCGAGGCCCAGACCTGCGCGAAAAGGACGTCGAGGCGAGTCAGCACGAGAAAGGGGAACAGAAGAGTGAGCGCGAGGGGAGAAAAGGGACGCACCACGCCGTGAAGCCGTTCAAGTCGCGCACGCCTGGATGCTCGCACAGGTCCAAGGCCTGCACGTGCTCGACCGAGACGAAGCTCCTGAGCGACGCGCTGCCGCCCCTCGACGGCGCGTCAACGGTGAGGGCCTGCGCAACGCGGCGGGCGGTCGAGTTGGGCGCGCAGAGCGAGTCGCGCGGCGTGAACCCGGTCGGCTCGGCGATCTCGAACGAGGACGAGAGGTCGAGGACTGCGGGCGCGGGTCGACGTCGAAGCTTTAGTACTCTGAGCTCGAGGTGGAAGAAGAAAGAGGGAAGGAGGAAGAGAGAGGGACGCACGTTTGCCGGCTCGAGCGAGTCGCTCGTGCCGCTCCCTCGCCTCGCCGCTGACGACGACCGACGGCTCGTCGCCCTTTGCGACGCGCAGCTCGAGGTCGGGCAGCATGTCGACAAACTCGGCGAGCAGGTCGAGGACGCTGTCTCTGCGCTCGGGCGCCTCGCCCGCAGCTTGACCCGTCGCGGCGGCGCCGTCCCGGACCTTGAGCTCGAACGACTGCTTGTACCACGGGAGCGCCTGGTCGGCCGTGAGGGCCTTGACGCGGCGGCGGAACTCGGACGGGACGAGCGACAGGAAGGGGAGCACGTCCGAGTGGACCTGGTCGTACTCGTCGACGAGGACGACGTGGTTCTGCATTGCGTAGCGCCACCTGCGGGCGAGCGAGACGAACGTCAGCCGCACGCTCGATGCAAGGTGTGCGACGAGAGCGAGAAGAGGGAAGAGAGCGAGACGCACCAGCTGTCGAACCCGGCCGGCGGGTTCATGCCGTACCGCCTGCGGTACTCTGCGACGGCGGCCTCGAGCGTCTGGCTCTGCCGGCGCAGCATGTCGTCCCACTCTTGCTCGGCGCGCTCGACGAGGTGCGAGATCGGGTGGAGGCGGTCGGGGAGGGCTGCTGCTGCGGCGTCGTCGGGTAGGGACCGGCGCGTGAGGTTGGCCGAGGTCGAGCCGGGACCGGCGGCGGCGGCGGCGACGACGGCGCCGCTCTCGGGCACCGTCGCCAATGAGCTCGACGATGCTGGAGCGGGCGCAGGAAGAGCCGGCTCGCTCGACTCGCTCGGGTCCTCGACCGGCGGATCGGCAACGACGAGGGCGCGCTTGCGCATCCTGCGCATCTGCGCCGCCCCGACCTCGCCCTCGCTCGCTCCTTGCTCCTCGACGACGTTCGACCGCTTGACGAGCCCGCGCCCGCCGGCCCTCGCGCGCCCCGCCGCCGCCTTGGCCAAGTCGGCCTCGCGCCGCGCCTTGTCGGCCTGGGCGCCGGCCTCGCCGCGGAAGACGGGCTTGGGCAGCGGCCGGCGCGGCGGGTTGAGCCGGCGCTCCTCGCGCAGGGCCTGCGCGCGGCGGAGCGCGTCTGGGTCGCGCTGGGCCGGGCGCGCGTTGGCCGGACCGCGGCGGGCGGGTTTCGGCGCTGCAGCTGCGGCGTCGGCGCCCGCGGCTGCGCGAGGTGCGGCGGCGAGTCGAGCGGCGTGCTTGGCCTCGAGGTCGGCGACGAGGGCGCGCTCCTCATCGGTGAGGAGGGCGAACTCGTCCGGGTCGAGCGCGCGCACGGCCTCGAGCAGGGCGGCATCGTCGGCCGCCTCGTCGTCGTCGACCTCGTCGTCGCTGTCACCGTCAAGCTCGCCGGCGAGGTCGTCCTCGGCGTCGTGATCGTGGCCGTGCGCCGCCGCACCTCGACCGAGACCGCCGCCGCGCCACATGGCGTCGGCCTCCTCGTCCTCGTCGTCGTCGTCGTCGTCGAGGACGGCATGCCCGTCGAGCACGACGTGCATCGGCCCGCCCACGGCGCCTGCACCCGCTGCGCCGGCGGCGCCGCCCTTTTTCGGCGGCGCCGCGTCGCGCCGCTTGTCCTCGGCGGCGGCCTTGGCGGCGCGCAACCGCTTCTCGGCCTCGAGGAGGTTGCGCGGCTTGCCCGGGATGAAGGGCATGTCGGCTTTGAGCGCGCGTGCGGCCGCGGCCGCGTTGGCGCCGAGGACGCGTCCCTGGGCGTCGCGCTCGGGCTTGCCGCGCGAGCGACCCGGGTCGGCGCGCTCGCGGATCGCGGCGGCGCGCTCGCGAGCTCCTGCGGCGCCGACACCGCCTCGTGCGGCGGCTGCGGCGGCGAGGGCGGCTTGGCGAGGCTGGCGCGCGCCGGCGGCGGGGAGGGGTGCGCGGAGCGGGACGGGCGGGGCGTGGAGGGCCTCGGCGCCGGTCGCGGGGGCGATGGCGTGTCGGCGGTGGCCGGGCGAGTGCGAGAAGAGCTCGCCGGGGAGGAGCCAGTCCTTGGGGGCGTGCGGCGGGAGGCTCAGGCCCTGGTCGGGTTGGGCGGGGCGAGGGGGAGGGGCGCGAGCGCCGGGGCGGGTCGCGGGCGCGACGGGGAAGGGCTTGGAGAGGGTCGCGCGCGGGATGAGGGACGGCGAGGTGCGAAAGTAGACGAGGCCGGCGTGGACGGTGTAGAGGGACGAGGTGAGGTCGGCGAGCGACGACGAGTCGTCGGCGTCGGGATCTCGTGCGGGCGGCTCCCACCACTCCCACGCCTGGTCGTCGCGGCGGTGGGCGGCAGCTGCCTCTGCGACGGCACGCCTCGCCGCCGCTCCCGGCGCTGCTGCTGCCCGACCGGCGCCGATGCCGTCGTCGTCGTCGTCGGGGACGAGGGGCGGAGCGTCTGGAGGCTGGAAGGCGTCCGGGGTCCAGCGGTACTCTTGCGGGTTGTAGACCGGGTCGGGAAGGCGAGGTTGGTGGTCGAACAGGTGGGCCGAGATCCAAGGCGCGACGAGGAGGCCGCACAGGAAGACGGGGACGAGGACGACGGGGTGCAGGCGGGCACGAGGGGAGAAGAGGCGGCGGGCGGACGAGGCTGCGGGTTGTCGGCGCTGGAGGAGCTTTGGCGAGGTCGGGTAGTCCCTCGCCGGCTGCCCTGCGCCCCTGTACATGGTGCGGGCGGTCGTGGCCGTCGAGATGAGGCCGGGGGGAGGGCGGCGAGACGGGGTGCGGCTGCTCGAGGGCGAGGGCGGCGTGCCTGGGTCTGGTGCAGTTGCCTGCTCTGAGCTCGTCGGGTGAGCTGAGCGGCTGTCGAGGGAGAGCGAGAGCTGCGAGAGGGACGACGACGAGCGCGTCGAGCCGCGGAGGAAGTCCGCTCCGCTCGTCGACCAAACACACACACACGGCTAGGCCTGACTAGGCTGGACAGGGCAGACCAGTCTCGCTGCTCTACACGCCCACCCGCCCCGCCATGGCGCCGCACCCTGGGCCCGACCCGGCCACGGCCGCCTCGTCGTCGTCGTCGTCCCTGTCGACCTTCCCCGCGCTCACGCCCCAACAGCGACACCGCATCGAGGCTACCCTCGCTCACCTCGAGCCACACGCCACCACCTGGGCCGACCTCACCCGCGCTCAGCACCGCCTCGCTCAACACACCCTCCACCCCTCCTCGTCCAACCCCGACGACGACGACGACGACGACGACGACGACGACGACGACGACGACGACGCCCTGTACGAGCTGTGGCTCAAACTCGTGTGGCAGCACGGCGTCACCTGGCACGACAAGTGGGCCGCAGCTCAGCAGCACGGCCCCTCGCCCTCGGCCCCGGCGACGACCGCGACCCGCAACCACCGCCGCCGCCCGAGCGACAACCTCGACCTCCTGCGCCGCAAGCTCGACCGCGTCGCGCTCGACCCACCCGCACCTCGTCGTCAAGTGCCCGACCGGCCCCAGTCGACCCCGCCCCGCCCGCTCCTCGTCCACCGCACCGCGCCCGCACCGCCAGGAGGCTACTCGTCGTCCGACGACCAGTACGCCGGCGTCCCCACCCCGCGCCCTCGCCGCACCTCGCTCCTCGACGCCCGCCTCCTCGAGGCCCGCAGGCAGCACGCGCCTCGGCCCGGCCGCGCGACGACCGGCGACGACGACGACGCGCAGCGAGCACGACTCGCACCGCCCTTGCGCTCTCGCTCGTCGCCCGCTCGCCCTCGCCCCGGCACGGTCGACGACGGCGACGATGCGCTCTTCGGTACCTCGGCTACCCACGGCCCGATGCACTCGACACCCGCGCCAAGGCGTCGTCCCTCCACCTCGACCCCTCGCGCCGCCGCACCGCCCATCCTCCCGACCTCGCCCCCTCCGCCGGCGCCCCTCTCGCCTTCACGACATCCTCTCCTTCACGCTCGCCTCTCGGCCCTCTCGCACCCTCGAGGCCCTCTCGACCCACCGCCTCCTCCTCCCCTCGCACCAGCCCCTCCTGCGCCCGACCTCGACGCCCTCGCGCTGTCCTTCTCCCGCCTGCGCCTCCTCCTCCCGACCTTCGCCCACTGGTCCGCCCTCGCCGCCTTCCACACTTTGCGCAGCGCCACCCTCGCCGAGCGCCGCGCCGCCTGGCTCGCGCGCTGCGCACTCCGGACCTGGCGCGCGCGCGTCGAGCGGGCGAGGGATCTCGAGCGGCGCGGCGAGGCGGTCGCGCTCGAGCGTGCGCGCACCAAGGACGAGCGCGTGCGGCGCGCGGCGCTCGCCGCGTGGAGGGCGCGCTTGGTCGAGCGGGAGCAAGCCCGAGAGGAGGAACGCCGCGCGGCCGAGCGCGACGAGCGCGAGCGCGCGCTGCGCCGGGCGCGGGACGGCGTCTCGCGCGTCGTCGAGCGGGGCCGGGCGAGCAGGGCGCTCGAGGCCTGGCGTGGTGGCGCGCGCGAGGCGAGGGCCGACCGCTTCCGGCTCGCGGCGCTCGGGCGGGCGGCGGTCCGAGTTTGGGCGGGCGCGGCTCAGCGGCGGCGCGCGCACGACGCGGCGCTTGACGAGGTCGCGAGCGAGCAGTGGGGCGCGTGGGAGGCGAGCAGGGCGAGGGGGGCGTGGGGCGAGTGGATGAGGAGGACGGCGTGCCGGGTCCGGGAGCGCGAGCTCGTGCGGCGGCGAGACGGCGACGTCAAGCGCGACGTTTGGGACACGTGGACCGACAAGAAGTGCGTCCATCTTCCCCTGTCCCGTCTCCCTCGCGGCGGACCCTCTCGCAAGAACGAACCCGCTGACCTTCTCGCTGCTTGCAGGCGGCAAGCCGACCACGACGCGCACCTCTCGTCCCTCGCCTCGACCCATCACGCCCGCCGCCTCGCCTCGCTCGCCCTCTCGCAATGGCGCACCCGCCTGTCGCACCTCTCGCGCCTCTCGCACGCCGCCGACGCCCGCGCTCAGGCCCTCTCGGCCCGGCGCGCCGTCTCGTCCCTCGTCACCTGGCGCCTCTCGACCCGCCTCTCGCTCCTCGCCCGCGCGCGCTCGCACGCCCTCGCCGACTCGGCCCTCGCCGCCTGGTCGGCCGCGTACGAGCACGTCGAGGTCGAGCTCGCCGGCCGCGCCGATGCGCTCGTCGCGCGCAAGGGCGCCCAGCTGCGCGCCGTCACGTTCGGCGCGTGGCACGAGGCGGCGCAGCAAAGGGCGCGGCTCGAGGTGGCGGCTCGCGGCGTCGACCGCGCGAGCGTGCTGCGCCGGGTCGGGCGGTGGAAGGGGCGCGAGGAGGCGCAGCGCGTCCAGGCGCGCAGGGCCAACGTCGTGAGGGACTTCATGCAGGTGCGCGGCGCGTGGAGGACGTGGTGCGAGAAGGCATGGGACGGCAGGAGGGCGAGGTGGGAGGACGAGAGGAAGAGTGCGAGGAAGAAGGAGGCGTTCGACTGTGCGTCCCTGTCTCTCGCTCTATCTTGCACTCTACGCCTCACGACGCTCTCACTGACTCTTAGCGCCTCGCAGTTTGGCTCGCACAAGCTCGGCAGAAGGTGCGAGACGAGCAGCTCGTCGCTCAAGTGCAGGAGCGGCAGGTCGAGGTGCGCTCGCCTTTCCCTCCTCGTCGAGCCCATGCACGCACCAAGCCTGACTCTCGAACTTCCTTGCCCGACAGCGCATCCGCTCAACGGTGCTCGAGGCGTGGAAGGCGCGCGTCATCGCCCGCAAGTCGCTCGAGCAAGACGCGAGCGCCTTCTTCGGGCGCAAGGCCGTCTCGTGCGTCCTCTTTCCCTGCCATCCTTGCTCGCCTGTCAAGCAATTCCTGATGATCTTTCGACGCAGCTCGACCTTCAAGCGCTGGGCCGCGCAGGCGTACCGCGCAGAAGATCGCCTCGTCCTCGCCGACGAGCACCGCGCCGTCAAGCTCGAGGGTGCGTCCGCATCTTCTTGTCGACCGTTCCTCCCGTGCTGCTCGGCCTCA
>Ga0308160_10006416_pt1 | contig 11978 bp, 13 predicted proteins | sample PhyFR1_FD_201036 | JGI IMG/M metagenome (GOLD analysis project Ga0308160, IMG submission 201036) | Phyllosphere microbial communities from UC Gill Tract Community Farm, Albany, California, United States - DLSLF.R1 | ecosystem: Host-associated > Plants > Phyllosphere > Unclassified | place: USA... | reverse complement strand
GGCGTTCTTGGATGGATTGGCTATCCCTCGGGATCTGGTGGATGAGGATTCTGATCTGGATATGATGGATCGGGATGACGGTGGGGTGGCGATGGCGGAAGCGGCCGGGGACGTCATCGAGGCGGAAGGTCACATCAGCAAACCCATGTCCGCGAAACGCTTCAAGGTGGATTCACCTAGACCTTTGGCGAGTCGAGAGGTGACTCCCGGAGCCAAAAAGTCGACTGGGTTCAAGCTACCCAAGGTGAAGAAGGAGAACGCAGGAACCACGCCAATGTCATTACCCGACGCTTCATCCTCGACTTCCATTGCCGACCCAACAGACGAGATGATATTCACCGGGTTGTCCAGTCGACAGGCATTACTGTTGAAGCGCAAGATCCGAGGTGGATTGAGCAAATCGGCGGCGATGGCAGAGAGTATGAGGCTGCAAGGTGGAGGCACGCCAGTGGACGAAGGTGGACCATCGCCAGGTCCGTCCGGTGACACCGAGGACATGGGCGACAAGGACAAGGCAACCGTGAAACAAAAGCGGAAAGACGTGCCAGACGTCAAGCCATCCATGTTGGGCAAAAAGTCGAACAAGGACAAGACGGTCGTCAAGGAAGAACCGGGCGTTCCGCGAGTCAAGAGCGAGGACCAAACGGCCACGCCCGTGATAGATTCCAACCCCCATATCGTCCCAGCCACTCCCGTTTCTGCTGGAGGGCCAGTGGAAGCCAGCCGTTTCGCCATCGACCTGGACGAAATCGTCCCTCGCTCGGCGACAGGCTGGGTATGGAGCCGTCTGACCGAGAAACTGGCAGGAATGTTGGAGAGCGAATCGTGGGAAACGAGACACGGAGCAGCGCTCGCCATTCGAGACCTCATCCGCGTTCAAGGTCGGGGATGTGGATTGTCCCGGGAGGCAGATCCGACGACGAATCGATTGCGACATCAGGACGCGCTGCAGGACCTCGCTAAACGCCTCGTCCTCGTCCTCGTGCGGGATCGGTTTGGCGATTTCATTGGGGATAGCGTGATGGCACCGGTACGAGAATCCGCCGCTCAGGCGCTCGCTAGCGTTACCAGATGGATGGATCCTGTGGGTGTGGGCGAAGTGGGCAAGACCTTGTTGCAGATGATCATCCAGGGCTGGGCCGATCTACCGTATGTATGGGAGCTTCGGCACGCCGGATTGCTAGGTTTACGATACATGCTGGCCGTCCTCAAGGGGGAGGGGGTGCTCGACCCTCGTCAGGACGCGCCCAGTGGAGGACTGGGGCTGTACGACGTGCTGGCAGCGAGCATGATCGGGTGAGTGGGTCATGAGACGCGCGCTTGGCTGTCATTCCTCAAATCTCTCTTCCGCATTTTAGCCTAGCCGACTCGGACGATGACGTGAGATCGGTCTCGGCTACGTGTCTGCTGCCCATCTTGCCCCTCCTCGCCGACACGCTACTTGACGACGAGATGGCCGCCCTGTTGACTACCCTGTGGAATTGCTTCTCCTCTGATGGTGATGATCTTGGAAGCAGTACCAGCGCCGTCATGGATTTACTTTGTACGTACGCGGTGCCGAAGGTCGTCGGCCTGTGCTCACGAATCCGGATTTCTCCATCACAGGCAGAATTTTGGCTTTCCCAAAGGTAGTCAAGATATACTCGAAAGCGACGGGTAGAAGGTGAGCATTCGGCGACGATCTGTCTGGCGGACAAATGCGCTGACTGACTGCAAACTCCTCGCCTAGGCAAACGCTTTCTCTGCTGGTCCCACGCCTGTATCTGTACTTCCGTCACACTATCGGTGCCGTCCGAGTTGCCGCGGTGCGAACCCTCCAGGCCTTTTTCGATGACGCCGACCTGCCTACCGACTGGATCAACTCCGACATCCTGCACCTCCTCTACAAAAACCTCATTGTCGAAGACCGCACCGACTGTCGCTTCGAGTCTTTGCGGGCGTGGAGATCCGCCCTCTCCGCGATCAGCTCGAGACCTGACTTTTTGTCGAACGATGTCTTGCCCAATGTCGCCGGATGGCTAAATATCGCCTTGACGCCGATCAATATGCCCCTCGAATCACACATCTTCCAGCAGGTGGTACCACTGACCATTGACACTGGACACAACGTCGACAAGAGCATCCTGGCAGCCGACCTTGCGCTAGTCTCGCCCGAGACTATCCTTCGCAACCGGATCGACGCCATCAAGGCACTAGCCGAGATCACTCGGTATGATGTAGCAGCCGTGAGTTTCCACATGACTGGTTGCGACCAGGTGATGATGCTGAGTACCCCTGTGATTCCCAAGGCCACACATCAAACCCTGCTCGGTGGTTATTTGACGTCGACCAGCGCTCATCAGCTATCGCTCTGCGGCATTTTGGTAGAAGAGTGGACTCGGGTGCGGGATGAGACTCTTCAGGACGAGGGCGAACAACGGTTACAGGATGCCTTGCCTTCCGTTGAGCCTCTTATCGACCTGCTGGATCGACTCGTTGACGTTGGTCCACCGGGCGACCTCTACGAGTCCAAGGCTTCGCTACAAGCCATCAGACAGGAAGCCAAGACCCTTGTCAGTCTGGTTGATCGACACTCGAAAGAGACGGTCGACCCTGCTACCTTGGAGGATCGATGGGCTGTCGCTACCGTCGAGGATATCGAGGCATTGCTTGATAGCGGCTTGGATGCCTCGCTGAACAAGCTGACTCCAGCCAAGCGCAAGCTCGCTAGTGCCGCAGTCAAAGATCGTTTGACAACACTAGCAACCGCTCTTGATCGCCATCGTCGACAGCAAGTTCAACTTGGAATCCAGGTGCAAGCCACAGCCGCTGCTGCTCTGATCGGCATGCGATTCGTTCCAGCAAAAATGAACCCTCTGATGAAGGGAATCATGAGTGGTGTCAAGGTATGTTTTTGTGCGGACGGATTCCTGACGCCTAGTCCTCATCTCTTTCATCTATTGTTTACGACAGCTTGAAGAGAACGAGTTGCTTCAGACCCGGGCTGCCAGCTCGGTGGCCAAGCTCATCAAGAATTGTCTCGACCCAGCTTTCGGTCTACCCGTTCGTCCGGCTCTCAAGCTCATCGAAAACCTTCCCAAGTTCGTCTGTAGCGATGAGATCTTTACTCCGCAATTCGAGTCGTTGTCATCCGCACAAGGTATCCTCACTCTGGCTCAAGCAGAGACAGCAAAGGTCAACGCCGACGACGTGGTGCGCAACTTGGAGCAAGAGGCTCAGGCCTTGACGCGTCGTGGAGCATTGGCTGCGCTCTCCGCGATTGTGGACAAGCTTGGCGATACTGTCTTTGAGCAGGCTCCCAACTTCTGGCATGCTATCGCCGCCCCCATCGAAGCACAAGTCGGCGAAGGTGAATAGCGCCTCGAGGTCGACCATGTGATGATAGAATTTTGGCTAACTATTCACGTTTCCCTCGCCTAGCGGACGAGACGGAGGAAGATTACCAAGCGCTGATCGACGCCTTGACCACTCTACAAGTGGTGCTGCCCTTGCTCCCGGCCAGCTTGCACTCGACCATTGATGCCCTTGTTCCCGGTATCGTTGCGGCCATCCAGAGTTCATATGCAGTCATCCGCAACGCCGCTGGCAAAGCCTTGGCAGTGGTATGTCGCCACATGGCTCAGCAGGGAATGAAGGCCGTGCTCGATGATCTGCTTCCCCTGCTCGGCGATACGAGAAACCTCCACCGCCGGCAGGGAGCGATGGAGGCCGTTTGGGGTGAGTTTGACCGAGCCTGAACTGATTAGATGCCTCGGCTGACAGCCTTCCTCCCTGTCATTTTACAGCCGTCGTTGACACCATGCAGTTCGATATCCTGCCATACGTATTGTTCATGGTTGTTCCCGTACTCGGACGGATGAGTGATTCTGACGAGTCGATGCGATTGCTCGCCACCCAAACTTTTGCTACCTTGGTCAAACTAGTTCCTCTCGAAGTGAGTTGGCAATCACACCGCTCGGCACGTATCGCGCTGATTCCCACTCTTGTTGAGCAGGCTGGCATACCTGAACCCCCTGGTATCAGTCAAGAAATGCTCGCCAAGAGGGAATCGGAGCGTGACTTCTTGTCTCAACTGCTTGACAACCGCAAAGTGCAATCCTATGTTGTTCCTGTACCCATCAAGGCGGGACTCCGATCGTACCAGCAAGATGGCATCAATTGGATGGCTTTCTTGGCCAAATACCAGTTGCATGGATGTCTATGTGATGGTAAGCTGCGCGAATCGTACACGACTAGCACCGTCTGACTTTGCTGGTTTCAGACATGGGTCTGGGCAAAAGTCTCCAGTCCATCTGCATCGTCGCGAGCAAGCATGAAGAGCGCCGCGCTCGATTTGCAGCCACCCGATCTCCAGATTCTGCTCATCTTCCAACCCTCATCGTTTGTCCCACCACACTCATTGGTCACTGGTACCACGAAATCACGAAATTCACGAATGATCTACGACCCTTCAAGTACTACGGATCTACCACCGAACGAGTCCTCTTACGCCGACAGATACAGCATCATGACGTGATCGTCACCTCTTACGAAACCATCCGAAGCGACATTGACTTCTTGCAACGAACCAACTTTTTGTATTGCATTCTCGACGAAGGTCACATGATCAAGAACTCGAAAAGTAAACTCACTCTCGCCGTCAAATCTCTTCAATCCGTACATCGACTCATCCTATCTGGCACGCCAATTCAAAACAACGTTCTCGAGCTTTGGAGTCTGTTCGACTTTTTGATGCCCGGGTTCTTGGGCACGGAGAAGGAGTTTACCGAACGTTTCTCTCGCCCCATTCTTGCCAACAAGGATGCCAAAGCCACACCCAAGCAGAAGGAAGGCGGTGAGTCTAGTCGGGTCTACTGCGGATGAGATGCGACGGGCTGACGTACACTTCCCTCGGCAGCCATTCTCGCACTCGAGGCGCTGCATAAACAGGTCCTGCCTTTTGTCCTGAGAAGAATGAAGGAGGATGTGCTGCAAGACTTGCCCCCAAAGATCATTCAAGATTACTATTGCGATCTCAGCCGGGTCCAACAAAGCCTGTACGACGACTTTCAAGCTTCCAAAGCGAGTGACGAAGCGGTCAAGTCGCTCGTGGACGAATCGAACAAGGAGGACGCGGACATGGAAGCTCCAGCTGCAACACCGCAAAAGCACATCTTCCAAACGCTTCAATACCTGCGAAAGCTCTGTAATCACCCAATGTTGGCGCTGGGCGCTGATACCCAGCGATATCAAGAGGTAGTGCGACGGGTTTCGGCTTCTGACAAAGACGTATCGAAAGATCCTTGGGATATCTCGCATTCGCCAAAGCTGTTGGCATTACAGTGAGTGCGGAGAGTTCGTGAGAGCTAAACCGCCGTACTGACACCCGCAATGACGTGCTTCAGACAACTTTTGCGGGACTGTGGGATTGGGGAAGTCAAGTCTGATCCTGGTGAAGTTGAACTGCTTGGTTCCACTTCGCAACATCGAGTCTTGATCTTCTGCCAGACTCGACAAATGCTCGATATCATCCAGGACCAACTGTTCGTGCCTCACATGCCAAGCGTGTCTTTCATGCGTCTCGACGGCGGGACCGAACCGATGAAGCGACACGATATTGTCCAGACCTTCAATGGGGATCCAAGCATCGACGTTTTGCTCTTGACGACCAGCGTGGGAGGATTGGGGTTGACCTTGACCGGAGCGGATACGGTGATCTTTGTCGATCACGATTGGAATCCATCCAAGGATATGCAGGCCATGGATCGAGCACACAGGCTCGGACAGAAAAAGGTCGTCAATGTGTATCGGTTGATTACGAGAGATACCCTGGAGGAGAAGATCATGAGGTGGGTTTGCGATGAAACTGGCTGCCGGCGGGGACATGTGTTTGCTGACATGCTGAGATTTTGTTACCTTGATCCACCTAGCCTTCAACGGTTCAAGCAGAACATGGCGAACACGGTCATTTCTCAGCAGAACCAGGGCCTCGAGACGATGAACACGGATCAAGTCCTGGATCTATTCGCAGGACCGTCTCGATCGGGTCCGGCCAAGCCTGTCAAGGATGGGCCGATGAGCAAGAATGATATTTTGGCTGGGTGAGTTCGGTGTCTGCGATGAGAACTTCAAATACCGACGCTGACGTTCATTCCTTATACTACTTAGACTGGGAGACCTTCCAGCTGAGGAAGAATATGAGGATCTGACGTTGGATGCGTTCATGTCCAAGTTTTAGTTGGCGAATGCGAGTGGGTTTGATTTCGATATGGTGCAAAATTTGGTCGAAACGGGCGTGTGCTTTTGATTTAGTTTGAGCGTTTGTTTTTTTGCATGAGCTCGAGATGGGCTTCCCTGGAGTGTAGAGACTATATTGTAAGCGTATTAGCATCATCGATCGTTATGAAACGGACCAAGACGTCCCTGAGCTGTCAACGAGATTCGGTGCTTGCGATTGTTCGATTGGCGCTAAGGAAAGCGAATGGCTCGAGCTGTTGCCATATTTGAACTGACGACCGATCAATCGCACGTTCACCTTTGTCCTTTGCTGAGCAGCTGACAAGCTTTCATCTCTGTCTTACGTTGTCGTCCTTCTTGAAATCGATCTAGTTTGACCTCGTCAGAACAACCGTCGCTCTTGTGTCACGATGGCAATGGCTCGGTCCAATACCGCCTTCCTCACAACCCTCGTCATCATCCTCTTTCTCTCCCAAACGGTGATTGCTCAATTTGAAAACATGTTCAATAACATGTTTGGACAACAGCAGCAGCAGCGTGGAGGTCATCATCAGCAGCAACAAGGGTCGGAGCATGGGGTGAGGGGATGGGATTTGCAAAATGCTGGTGAGTCGGTCCGGGGTGGTGAGAGACTCTTTGTGGTGGCTCATCAGGTGTTGATGCTGTACTCGATCAGCCGTATGCTGGAATGGACATGTCTGCTCGGGCTCCGCTTCCTGTGTGGTGTCTCCGAAAGAGTGCCCTTGTCCTTACCCGTGAGTCTTGCTGTCACGACTCATGCTAAAGCCATAAGACGACTGATTACATGCCGCATAATTCGTGGTCCTCCTCAATCCTACAGCGAGGACTACAAGTGTTTCCTCCCTGAGGCCCCCGTATCGATCACCAAGAAGCTCCACCTCAAGAGTCAAGGAGGAAGTCCGTCCAGTAATACGGAAAGCTTCGTGTGCATACGAGCTGGGGAAGGGAGGAGCCCGGAGAAGGAGTGTGATAGGGTTAGAAGGATGGCGGGTGGTATATGAATGCGAGGAAGTCAGGGTGTGAGCGGATGATGTAGACGAACGGAAGCCATATACAAAGAGCATAGCGGAGCACTCCGCAAGACGGAAAAGTTTCGGTGGGATTGGTCGAAACGGTTTTGGGCAGGATTACCCTGCGGGTCGAGAATTTGGATGGTCAGCGATGCCCTCTTATTTGGGGAAGGCTGACGGTTGGCGAGTAGAGGGATTTAATGAAGGGCAAATGAAACCCCTCCGAGCCATGAAGGCGCCCTTGATCTCATTCGATGGGAATCATTGATGTCTATTCCGATATCTCCTAATCTTCAGTTGAGAGCATCGAGATTCCTCGGGTCCTTGGCGATGCTGTATGGGCAGTCCGGACGGTGGTCGATAATACGACGTATCCGTCGTTCTGGCTCATGGAATGACGAGGTCGAGCTGACCTCCTTGATTCGTTACCCTAGTCAATGTTTGACTACACCTGTACGACATATTCTGTGCGATCGGCTCGGACCACCGGACACAACCTTGCATTTGACATTCGCTCTCGTGCTCAATCCCCTCTCGTACTCAATCCCCTCGGGCCTATTCTGCTGGCAGTATCTTGTAACCGAGGGCTTGGCATTAATCGTCTGACTGCCTTCTTGAATTCACATTTCATATCTTCCAACCAGTCTCAAGCTATCTACACGATCCCCTGCCCGATATCCCCGCTTACCCCATTATCCGATCTGACGATCTCCACCCGCTACCCCAACCGAACAGACGTCATTCCTTTCCCTGATCTTTCCTCCATTCGGTACTCCCGTAGACCAAGTGACCACCATCTGCTCTCATTCCACTCTGAGCTAGCCTTGTTGGGCATCCATATATGAGCTATCTTTCGGCTTGTGATCTTGCCGACGAAGGCAGGAAACGATGGGGACGGTTTTTAACGGAGAGAAGCGACGAATTCCTGCGAAGTAAAGATCGGGTGTTAGCGAAATGTTCACTTAAGAGGCTCTTGGTTTCGGTCGTTCGAGATAGTCGTCGGCGTGAAAGAACGCAGAACGAGTAAAACGGAAGAGGGCCAGCAGAAGGGAAAAGGTCATACACAGAGAAGGACGAGGGAAAAGACTCACGGATTCGAGCTTGCCGACAATGTTCTTGAACGTGTCTACTTGTTTGTAACAGTCTAACGGTTGAGTTGGGTTGTTACTATGGAGCGTTCGGGAAGATAAGACGGGTTAATGTCAGCCGGGTTGTTTGGATTGGCGGTGCACGGGGAAAGGCCTGGTAGGCAACGAGGTGGTAAAGCGAAAATCGTGATACTGACAGGTAACACTGGACCAACGACTCTCGGTTGGATTTGACTTGCGATTCTTCCCCACCCGTAAACTGTTGACTCTTCTTCATCATCCTCTCCACTTTATCCCTAACCTCCTCCAAATCTCGGGAAAGGACCACCGAGTTCAAACTAGACGGCGTGTTGGTAGAATCCTTGTTGGGGGATTTCTCACGGTCGAGGTTTTCCTTTTCGAGAGCTGAAGAGATGGAGGATAGGATTTGAGATTCTTCGGATCGGAGTCGAGATACTTCGGCTTGGAGTCGGGAGAGGATGATGGGGTCGTGGTGGTTGGCCGAGGAGGATGAAGAGGGGGAGTCGGAGTTGGAAGAGGAGGTGAGTTGGTGTAGGAGAGAAGGGGAGAACTGGGGAGGTGTAGATTGTCAGTCTGGTTCGTGTTCGTCAGTGAGAAGCTGGTGATTGTGAGCAGGACTCACTTGAACCGACGTCGAGGGTTCTTGAGGCCGGATGACTTGTTCTTGAGGAGCCGCCGAGTTGGCAGCCGCGGTGGTCGATTGAGAGTTGCCCATGGTGTGAAGAATCCGGCAGAGACGGGAGAGTAAAAGGAGGAGGAGAAGGGGTTTGATTCTACTGCGTGGGTATATCGAGGTGTTTACCAATGGAGTCATCTTTTCGAGGTCTCCGGTCGTTATCACCAACATCGCTATCATCATCATCGTCGTGGTTGACGTCGTTGACGAGAGGGGAAAAGAAAAGATTACGTAATCAACTCGGTCGAGACCTTCTGACCGGGTTTCATCGCGACGAGGCGAATTGATGATCGTTTTAAGGAACAAGTTGGCGAATTTTAGCAGATCCTTGATGACACTTGCTCGGGGTCATCCAGAATGACAGACAAGCATTTCCAGGGCGCAAGATCTTTGCTAGAAAACACAATCATTCGGCCCGATTTGATTGAGTTCTTCCCAGTGAAAGCCCGAGTAGACTCTTCTGGAAGGGAATAGATTCGGCCTGCGTGTTGATGATCATTCCGCCTCGGATAACGGCTGATTGAATTATTCAATGTAAGCATGATCGAGTCATCGTTACTCGCAAAAGATCAGCTAGGCTGGGAATCATGTGAGGAAGAACGTTGGAATTGGGTCTGACAGCGGGAAACTTTGTGGGTAGGAAATGCTTTGTACTTGACGAGTTGCAAGAGAGGTTCAATCGGATTTCGGTATGTATATCGGGGTACGGAGAGATGTGAGAGTCTTTGATGAGATCTGGAGGTTCTCATTGAGTATCACTCTGCTGCTTCTTCGGGCGCAGCGCTTCGTAGTCGGTGGCAGTCGATTTATCGCTAACCCCCAAGACAGCTCTACAATCGGTCGCGCGACTAGCTATGGGCGACAGCACTGTCTTCCTGTTCGTTGTGCTCCTATTCTCCTCGAGCTCGTGAATCAATCTCGAAGATCTTGAGGTGATCTGAAGGTCGCTTTCTTAACGGGTGACGAGGGATGTGATCCCTGATTGCGCCGAAAAGATGGAATGCAGCAAGTGAGCTATCGAACCAGACAAGTATGCCGTTTTGCTCATTGGTCAATGTCAAACAGAATAACAAATAGAGCATACTGCATGGAATTCATCGTCATTGTCAACACACAATCGTCATAAAACCACGGATTCGATTTGATGCTGCAAAAGATCAACGGGCTGCAAACAGTTCCCAAAAGGTGTCGGAGCGCTCGTTCGAATGTCGCTTTTGGTCGATGCGGAACTCGAAATATTTCACAAGCAACACGTTCGTCGACAGGCTTTTAAGGCTCTTTGCCAGTACAAGGAGTTGCTGCTGGCAATTGTTGTGTTGGTGATGTGTTGAGATGAACACGATGATATCCTCTATGCCGGCTTGCATGGTAATCTCCCTCCTAGGCCTCGGCGTCATTCCAAGTCACGTGACTTCTCGCTAAAAGTTGGATCGACGCGGACAAGCAAGCGAGAGATTTGGTTCAAGTGGAAGAGGTCGAAGGAGGATATGTTAATGATCTAGTTGTCATGGTCGTTCATGTCCACACAACACAACCTCATCTCAACCTAGTCACATCATGCCAGACATGGCTTCTATAGCTGTCAACCCAACAGCGTCCTCCGCTGGGATCAAGACAGCCCTCCATCGCGTTCGATTCGTAGACTATCACCCTAGCCCGATCACCTCGCTCGCTTTCACTCCGGTACCCTTTCCTAGTCCTGATCCAGCGGCAGTTCATGGACAGGGGAATGGACAGGGTAGTGCGGTTATAAAGAACGAGATGGGGGCGTTGGTTTGTGCTCGGCAGAATGGGGAGGTTCAGGTTTGGGAATGGGCCGAGGGGGAAAAGGAGGACAAGGTGGATGAAGTGACGGGGAGTTGGGTGTTGAGACGGGTGAGCGAGAGATATGGCTTGCTGTGGTGGTGCGATGAGCTCTGGTCATTGATTTCTTTTTACTATCTTCCATCATCCTCCGTGTCAATCTTCGCTTCTACGTTGTCTATCGGCACTTCATGCAGGTCTTACCCGCCATCCTAGCATACCCTACCATCTCATTGATGACCCTCGCCATCCGATCCCCCGAATTCTTCTACCCTCACGCCTCCTCATCCTCATCATCATCATCTAGCGACCCAAGTTCATCCTCCTCCTCCTCCGGAACAACGGCAAACAAGACCGGGTACGTGGGCGAAGAACGAGGCGAGGTGGGTGTGGTGAGGTTGCCGAGGTTGGACGAGTTGAGGTTGTTTACGGCGGGAAGCGATTCGGGGGATTTGGTTGAGAGGTGTTTGATGACGGGGAGGGTTTTGGTGAGTCGTCCGCGCTGTCAAGTCGAGGGTGATATGGGAGCTGGGACTGATGGTCTTGTGGTTTCTTTCGCTCGTCTTTCTGTTCCGGCTACTCGGACTTGATCGTCGTAATCGCTTGGGTTTACCCTCGTCGTCAACTACCTCTTCTATGACATACAAATAGCAAACCACCCCTCTTCCCTCTGGTCCCATCTGGTCACTCGCCCTCTCCCCGACTCACACCCATCTAGCCATATCCACCTCTGCCCCACACATCCATCTCCTCGCCCTCGATCCGGATACATCGGAATTAAGCGTAGCTTCGTTGAACACTGCCCAAGGGGGTTCGGGCGTGGGTGGAAGGTTGGAGGCGCTTCCTGGAAAAGTCAGGACTTTGGGAATCGCTTGGGGTCCGCCTAGTAGGCAGAGGGTCAAGGTGGATAACGACGGCCACGAGGATGAGCGTGAGGGGAAGGGCGGGGATAAGTGGGTTTGGAAACCCTCGTACTTGGTCTCGGCGCATTCGGATTCGTCGGTCAGGAAATTCAATTTGGCGACGGGTCGGGTGGTGGGGAGGATGAGTGTGGGCAAGTTGTCTAGTCGGGCTGCGGGGGGCGCGAAGGGGAGAAAGAGGCATAGTGTGGTTTGGGCGGTGGGGTGTTTGATGTGAGTCAGC
>Ga0308160_10006415_pt1 | contig 11979 bp, 12 predicted proteins | sample PhyFR1_FD_201036 | JGI IMG/M metagenome (GOLD analysis project Ga0308160, IMG submission 201036) | Phyllosphere microbial communities from UC Gill Tract Community Farm, Albany, California, United States - DLSLF.R1 | ecosystem: Host-associated > Plants > Phyllosphere > Unclassified | place: USA... | reverse complement strand
CCGGAAGGCGGAGTTTCGATGTCCGAAGATTTGGGTCAACACACCTTTGTGGCTTGATTGTATGCGATTCAGTTCCGAGGGTGCACACGATGATCAGGTACCGCTATGATCGATTAGGAGGGAGACAAGAAGCATCGTACGATAAGCGAACGGTCTCAATACTCCTGATCGTCGAGGAGAAGGATGGAACTTTAGTCGTCAACTGAGAGTGGCCTTGAGCTGACTAGGCATATATCCAAGTTGTCCTAGAGGGTGAGGATTGTACTGAAAACACGTACGTCAAAGTACAGTATAAACAGATACATTGTGGACATTCCCAACCTCGTTTATTGCCTCCTGACTTGGAACCTCGTAGCTAAGTCATGTACACCTACCCCGCTCCCATGTAACCAAACACTAAACCTCATGTAAACAAATCCAAGACCCAAAGCTATCCTTACCCCTTCTGCGTTGATCATTCAGTATCCATCTGGTTCATTTCCGGGATAACCCTCGAATGCCTCCACGGCCCTTCTTGCTGATACCCAAAGGTGATCCTCTGAAAGTCTGCCACTTCTTCAGGAGTACTGGCATGTTGATCGAGGAGGATGTTGGTAACCGTAATAAGATAGCTAGCCTTGGTGAGGTCGCAAACAATCTCGATCTGGCTTTTAAAAGCGATTCGTAGGAATCTGTTGACTGTCGAATTTGTAGTGGCAGCCCCGACAACCATCTCTGGGTACAAGACTCGAATGTGGGTGAACATAGCCGAGTCGGGCGGATTTGGGAGGAGGACGGAGACGGAGGAGCTGTTGACTAATCGGGACTGCAAGATATGTTGAAAGATAGCCAAGGTGGCTACTGTGGTCGACGTCAGACACTCAGGTGCCGGTAAATCAGGTTCTTCCATGTAGAGAGCCTCGATTGCCAATACAATCACCAGGTTCTTTGCCGACAAGCCGCGGAAATTTGTCGAAGCAGACACAAACCTGAGCTTGAGAGTGTCGATAGGCGGGATGTTGTCCAACGAAAGTCTGAAGCCAAGATCCGGCACTATCCACCAACTATAGTCCACCGGTGGATCCGACTCTGAATCCGTTTGTGATCCTCCATCCGAATCATCTCCTGATGCATCCGAATCCTCTCTTGGTACGAAAGGGGGAGACGCCAGATAAATAGTCCAATCGATGGTATCGTGGCCCCTCGACCATTCAATCACACGCTCGTTGGGGATGCCAAGTCGTTTGGTGATATTCTTGAAATAGCCAAGAGGTCGTTCCGAGTCGGTGCCCCCCATAGTCGAAGTATGAACGGTGATGTCGACAAGTGGCGCGTGAGATACCAAATGATGGACCAGCTGAGCTTCGGCAAAGTTGAAGGGGATGGATTGGTTGTCATACCTCATGTATATCAAGTCAGGAGGCTTGACGGTCATCGCATGCGACTGCAGGATGATGTCTGCGAGGTATCGATAATCGATGACGAGCTCTTTGAGTTGGACGAAGGGAATCTTCAGCAACCCTCGAGCAGCCGCCAGATTAGGTCGTTCGAGATGGACGGCCTTGAGATACGAGAATGCCTCTGCCTTGCTCAAGCCTGGTCGAGAAGTGTTTGGAAATCCAGATGTAAAGATGTCGAGATCCTTGGGGTCGGAAGAGATGCGAAGGGTGGTCTCTCGATACAATGCTTTGGTAGCGACTGTTCCTACCTCGCTATTGATCCGGGCGAGGCGGATAAGATCGGCTCGGTCAAGGTTTGGTCGGAGCAGAGGCCAAAGCTTCTGGAAGATAGCTGCTTGAAAGAAACGCTGAGTATCGGTAGGAGTATCGGCAATGGTGTCCACTTCGATACCTGGTGGTGGCTGACTGGTTGAATGCGCCAGGGCTGAGGACAGGGGAGGCAAGATCTTCTTCTTGTCCTGCTTTGTCAGTCTAAATTATCGCACAAATATGCTTGTGCACTGACGGGCTTTGGTACCCTCAACACCATCTTGAGTTGATTGTCATCCTTGGACATGATGCGACCCTGATGCTTATCGGTGACTCCTGGAGGAAGGTGTGACTTGGGGGTGGCAACGTGACTGCCCGGTCGATTACCGCGGCGATGGGTTATGGGCTGCAGACCGTGGGACCCGTGAACAGGTCCGTGATGTGATGTAGTCTGCGTTGAGTCTGGGGACATGATGTTCTCCCATGAGATATCGAGGGGAATCTCGTGACCACTGGCAAGGGTGGTACGCGGAACAGACAAGATCGCATTCCTCTCGCTCAAGAATTGACCTGCTCCAGTCAGCCCACACCCAGGACGCGAGTCGGACCGAACTTGCTAGTCATCTGAGTTATCTTGACAGCCTTCTCTCGACTATAATACTTGATCGAGCGCCCTTCTTGATCCTTCAACTTCTCCTCGGCCCATTCTGCGCCCATGTCCCAGCACCCAGGTCCAACGCAGCACCCTCGAGCAAGGGCTACCCAAAAGTCCTCGTAGGCTAGCCTTTCTCGGAACAATTTGTCAACGTGCATCGCGAAATAGCGTCGCTCGACGTCTCGCAGCGTAAGATCGCCGCATGGATTGCACCTTTCGGTAGCCGCGATATAGCAGAATATCTGAGATGTCAGCTTGCTTTTCGAATCCCGAGAGAAATTCGACTTGCAAGGGTATGAGCATCGAGTGCTGCGCTTCCGAATCGGTTGCTCTCGCCAGCGATTCCCTCCGTCCTCTTCTGACCCGTGAATACAGATGGAAGCAGATCACCACACGTCACCACATCTCTTCCCTCGAGAAACACTGGGTCCTGAGCAATCCTGTGAGCGGCAGGGGGAAGTGTAGGTTGGCCGTCCATCTACAAACGTCAGCACCGTCACATGCTCGACTTGATCGATTGTAAACTTACTGCTCGTATGGCCAAGATGGCGAATCTTAAGGAATTGTAAGTCCACTTGTATTGACAGTCTTTTCTGCAATATTGATTGGGCGAACTGGTGCGCCTATAACTCACATATCGACTGCCAAAGTGAATCGGTACTGGACCGCCCATGAACGTCAAGCGGTCCGGGAAGTCACTTTCAAAGTCGAAAACGAATTCATCCTCAGATGACGGATCCGGATCGGGTTTGAGGTCGGTCTTCGGACAGGAAAGGCTCTCTTCCGAGTAAATCTTCAAGAGCGTCCACATATAGATCATGAAGTTTCTTTCCCATTCGTACTCGGAGAACATCATATTCATAGCGTCGTCGAATCGGACCGGGATGATCTTGTGTTGAGCGTAAAAGCGGACCTTCATCTCCTTATACTCTTGCTGAAAAGGTTTGACGAGCTGCATGAATGCCTCTTTGTCCTGAAGATCAGCGTTGAACAAGATCAAAGACTCACTGCTGGAGATGGCCTAGTGACCATGGTGGCAGAGGTAGCCGCGGTAGACATGATAATAGTCGTTCGAATGTCAGAGTGGGTGATTGAGTAGTGAAATGGTTCTGGAAAGGGGGAAGAGATAGTCTCAAATCATCCTCCATCTTACCCCTAAGTAGTCTTTGAGATCAAAAGGCGTGTTGACGTCCATCCCTGAAGAAGCACCCAATCCACACACCACCCTCTTTTTGCTAAACAAGTCCTTTTGTGTCTCCGACCAGCTCGTCCGCAGTCATTATTGTATGCGTCGGTTGTTGGCCCTGCTTCACGATGGCACACCGGAGTGACGAGGTGATGTATGCTCTGTCGTACGATTCGAATCGAATAGATTGCAGAATTACATGTCGTCCTAGGCCTGTTGAGCTGCTATTTCGATAATTCGTCCATTGATTCGATCAATCTGTGAAAAGCTGATAGACCCGCCAAGCACTGCTCGCATGGCATGATAGATTGATCATCACTGTGTGATGCATGACAATGACGAGATGGAGATGTAAATTGTAGTGGAAGAGGTGTAGAGTACAACTATTAACGGGTCGATGCATGGTGTGGCAGCTGGTCATCACTCACCCATACAGTCACGCCTCATTGGACCGCAAAGGGACCATTACACCTCACTTGGCTTAGATTCTTGATAGCGGGATATACTCTATTCATATGAATCCACAGCAACACTGATTACAATAGCTCAAAGTAAATACTCGGTCTACATGTAATCCCTGTCTATCCCCATACTTGAATCAGATCTCCTACTCCTGTTCGTCCACTAGCCCAAGATCAAGCCATGTTATCGATGTTTTGCTTCAGCTGCTCCCAAATGGTGAGCATGATTTGCCTGTTCTCGAGATTATCCGAGGCCATGAGAGCGTAAGCGTCCGCAAAGAGCACAGGGAGGAGTAGGTTTCGGGCCCTGTATCGGAGTAGGAGTTGATCGTACTCTTTCGGAAAGTTTTTTAGCATCAAGAGAAGCTGTTCCTTCTGGCGTGAGCGATTGTCTCGCTAGAAGACTTACTTGTGAGGTAGGTTTATCCCCAGAGGAAGCCATGATGTAATTTCAGTGCTTTATAGGTGACGGACTAAGCGGTTGGTAGTATTGGGTGAAATGGATTTGGAAGAAGATGAGACGTTCCTATACCGTCTCTCGCTCCCACTTATATAGTGTTGACTGGTATCTCGAAAGTCGTGTTGTGGTCATCCCTGAAGAAGCAATTAGGCCAGACCACCCCCATTTTTGGCTAGTGTCTTCGTATGATCGGCGTGTTCTCCGCCGCTAGAAGTCTTGCTATCGTCGTCTTCGCTAGGTCGAGGCAAATGCGGATGCTCATAGACCGCAGCAAGTCCGGCTGGTCGACGTGAGGGGATTAGCACAATTAGCTTTCTACCTGATGTAGGTTCTTGATTCCTGGATATTGAGCTGCATGTAGTCTGGCTTATGTCCAGCTTCATGACCACTAATGATCGCTCCGAGTCTTGGTGAGCGCTGTATGTAGATTGTAGACGTTTGAACCGTGATAATGGTATATTGCAGTATGTATGATTGAACAACGACAGGTGGAAGGTTTCTAGCGAGGGTGCATGACGTGGCAGCCAGTCTCATCTCGTTACTCCTCGTACAGTACCAAGGGGGACGACAGATAGATCAGGTACTTCTGTCGATCATGCATACCAAGCCATCACTATCTAGGCAGTTGCAGCAACCCTGGCAAATTTACAAAAGTCCTGGTATGTCCACCTGAGCTGAAAGATACCTTGGACATACCCATCCAAAGGAGTTTTCTTGGTACTTCCGGGATCAGCCCATCTCAGACAGGACGCAAAGTAGGCGTAAGCCTGAATGTCAGCCTCGATCGCCAACGATAAGCAGTATCGTGGGTGAACGTAGGATAAGGGGAGTGGATAAGCAGGGATGGATGAGAAGGAGACTTACCAAGATTTGAGCATCACATTCAGCCCGACCGAATTCCTTTGGACCAGTAGAGCTTGAAGGATTAGAGGTCAGAAAGACACCTGGGAGAAGATCTCCACATGTCTTCTTTCGTCGAGTAGGTAGGAATTTCGGATTGACAGCAAGAGCGTAGACTTCCGAGGTATTGACCTTTTCTTCAGCATGGGACTATAGCATCAGCATCGATCATATCAGGAGCTGATGGTGCAGCTCGCACTTCGTGAATGTGTAATAGCAGCCTTGCACTGAGCATCGGTCCAGTAGATCTCTCTTCCCTGTATATCACTACAGCCTATAGTAGGGGTATGAAGGTACTTACAGTTGCTCTGCAATGTGACATGACTGGTTGAATGATCTCGAGGAATTGAAGAGGTTATGGTATTGATCAACGAGAGAGAACAGGTCTACATCCTGTTCCAGTCGAGCATGTGAGTGGATTTCAACAGTCGTGTTTGTAGCTTTCCTCGGCAAAGAAGCAAAGAATGAGGACACCCCTTTTGGCTTCGGCGGTCCGCCGATACGCTAGAAGCCCTTCACTGACTACTCCAAATTCAGGGTCCAGACAGGACTCGAGGCAAAGGATGCGTGCAGGCGATGAGATCGTTATAGCGGTATACCGTATGATGCAAAGCAGCGTGTCGAAACGTGTAAAGCAAGTGATAGAAAGTCTGTGCCGAAGTTGGCGGGTTTGACTTGGTGGCAGACCCGCTCATATCCTCTGTTTGGTCTCGTTGGTCCTCGACATGACCGAGGCGGGAACAAGTGCTACTTCACATATGTATGCATCTATAGCTCTACTAGCCCATAGAGAGGAGCCAAGCTCTTACTCCCATTGCATCTTTTCCACATATTCCAAAATCCCACTTTCAATCTTGTCCGTTACCAAGTCGCCACGTCCAGCTGCGATTTTGAGGATAGCCTCATTGAGTGGTGTAGCGCCCAAGATATCGACGTGGTCCGCCCTGATTATCAGCTGACTTCGTTGCACCAGCAGACGACTTACGTCAAAGCACCACCTCGAAGATCCAGACTTTCAGGTGTATGTGGGTATTCTGTGAATCAGCCCATACATAATCTGACGGGACTTACCTTGAGTGACTACCTCTATTCCAGCTGGGTTCCAAGGTGTTTTGCCTTTCCATCCCCTCACGCACATCCCTCCTAGACTGATGGCTGGGATAGTCCCATCTCCATTCCCGAATTTAACTCCAGAACGAACCTGTCTGTCAGCTAAAACATGGTATCGACATACCTCTGGATTAGATCCCTTGAGTGTGACGGCAGCATCTATCCACTGATGTCTTGCCAACGGGAAGTCAAGAGGTGTACGTTCAGTAGTCGCGTTATTGCATCCATTCGAAGGGTCACTGACGTCGCACTACTCGTCAGCTCATGCCTAGGATACAAGGGGGTCTTACGAAAGCAGTCTCATCAACACCATCCGACCGGCTTTCGTCCTGCTCATACTCTCCTTGCATGTACCAGTATGATCTCTCTGTCTCCTTTCCATAGCCATACAAGCAGTAAATCTTCATCGATGGCGCATTTGGTAATCTGGAGTTCAGCTCCCAGCAAGATCGAGTCACGAAAGAGGACCTACTGGACCTCGAGAGGATTAGACCATTTCGTGTGATCTCCATTATTCTCCTTCAATTTCCCTACGTCACTCTCGAATCCATAAGTATAATTCGCCTGGATCATCCTCTGGAACGCAGACGGCGTATGTGTGAGAACATAGGGACTGGCCTCGTCCATGGTCAAGTTGGGTGATACCGTCCCGACATCTAGGGACTGGTCATCGGGTGGAGTACCAGGATGACGGAACGAGAGGAATCGGCCGTGAGTATCGGTCGCGTTTGTTGGATCGTCCTATCATCAGCTCGATACAGGGGATAGACGTACAGGAGCTGCTTCGTGATTTCCCCATATACGATTTCCACCTTTGATCCACATTGAGCTTGATCCTGGCCATTGTCGGAACAGCTTGGCTCGTTCTCGGCGGGAAAAGAACTGCCATCAGTGAGGGCCCATTCAGAAAAGCAGAACTTACCTTCTCAAGAACCCAAGAACCGGCAGGATGCTATCATCAGCAAAGTCGAGCTCGTCATACTTACCAGTTCCACGGTATCCCTCATCTCACCAGACAAGAAAGCAGTCATTGCCTTGGCGACACCTTGCATCAGCTCTGAATCGACGTAAGACCCACCTAAGAGACTACCAGCAACATTGATCCATGCTTCGATATGTTCCTGATATCAGCTGCAGTCATTGTCCACAAACTTGCCTCGACCCATTCCGGTCCACCTCCTCCTCCAAAACCATGGGCATCAGGCTGAGCCTCGACCCATTTCATGCTTTCGGTCAGTCCAGCATACGATGTTCTAGATTCGGTCTTACAAGTACTATTCGTCAGCTACCGGTGTGACTGCGGGAGACATAGCTTACAATCATGACTGTTCCTCCCATACTGGCCGTCAGTTAAATCTCACCAGGACAGATCAGACTTACGAATGAGAGCACAAGACGACCTTCTTGCCGCTGTGCTTCTTGAACGATTCGATTCTAGCCTTCAGACGACTGAAATAGGCATCCCGGATTTCTAGGTTGTAATATGCTAATCTCCTGACTGTCAGTCATGTCACCACACCTTAGACTTACCAATCGTAAGCCGCCATGTCGACCGAGTTTGTATCGTATCCGAGAGTAGCTAGATTCTCAACGATCTTTTGCCAGATCCAATATCCTTGGATGAACTCGGACTGCAAATCAGCGTTATTCGGACGACTGATGTAGACACCCACAGCAGCATCTAACCCTTGAGCGGCTCTGACCTTGAATCCGGGAGGATCTAGTCCGGTTTGCAGATCTATACTCAATGCCTGCAGCCATCTCTCCCTACCCATCAGCGCATATCGGCCAGGTACACCCACTTGTTTGACATGACCGCCTAAATCATCAGCACAATCCCCCTACAATCCACTAGTTCAAAACCCAAACTCACCCTGATCATCGTAGAAGTCCCCCACAATCTCTTTCTAAAGAAAGGTCTCGAAACTGTATCCGTACTCCAGCTCTCTAATCCAGTACTGACAATCCCAGGGACCAAGATCATCGGATGATTCTTTTCCAAAGCATATTTAGCGACCATTTCATCTCCAACCGTGAAATCCCTCGATTCGAGGGCTTTACGTGCTCCTTCCACTAATGTGAGGTTGTTGAGTAGGTCACGAGGATCGAAGTTTGTTGGAAGGGTAGACCAGATTTCAGCCACGTCGCTCCTGTCCATCAGCTTGGTCAAGAAGGGGGACATACGGGATATCCGTCATGTTGAGTCCAAAGAATACTATCAGAGCACCGATAAGGATACCCCTTAACCATCAGCAATGATCTCCATAATCTATACCGAAAGCGTACATCGGGAAGAAGAACTGATATCAGCTATCTCCTCTATCAACAAACTCACTTTTCGTCCAAATACCCATTGTGACCATGTCTTGGGTTTACTCTCCCCTTCTGGGCTCTCGAAGAACTTGGACTGGCTCAGGTCTACGATCAGTACTTTTCATAAGGGATGGCACACAGCTCACCTATCTCGTCGAAAGGTGTCCCGGGTGCTTGAAATTAGCTACGTCCTCATATCAATATGTCCTATCCTACCAAGTAGCTAAGCATTAGCTGCAAGTCCGCAAGGAGTGTCTCGACTAACCTTGTAATTGCCATCACCCTATCATATAAGCCATGTACCCCTACCCAAGTCGAGTGACATACCTTGCGCTTGAGCTTGACACTAAGCTCCTCGACCTCTTTCGAAATATCATCAACCGTAAGTTTGAATCGCTGCCTCAGCGTCCCTGGACCGGTCGAGTTTGTACTCGAAGTCGAGGTGGTACCCGTAACTACTGGCTCATCATCTTCAGCCTCAGTCGTGACCTTTGGAGGCATGATGGTTGTTCCCTAAATATACACAAGGTGAAAAGTGAACGGTAAACGCGCTTGATTCTAAAATTCGGCCACGCCGGCAATTCAGTGACGCATCTCATGCCGCAGGCACAGATCTGGTACCAACATCAACAAAGTCCGTCGATATAACGGTCATTCTGCCCGTTACCGACCTATCAACTGAACACGTAGCGCAAAAGGAAACGAAGCCGAGCCTCAGGCTTGCAGAAAAAGGTCATCACCGAACGCAGACAGCTGAAGGTATCTGGCTTGCGGGGATCGAAAAAGATGGTCGATGACGGGCTTGAACCGCCGACCGTCGCATTATTAGTACGATATTCTACCGACTGAAATAATCGACCAAGATTGGAAGACCGATAACAGGGGTCCACAATTTGAGTATATATACGTAGCTCACCAAGCCCCAGATGGGCCCTGATGTGGTCTATATGCAGTCGGGTCGCAGCCTGCTTAGATGATACCGACTGCCAAATTGAAAGATCAAATGGTGGTGATGAGAATGTGTTCCGGTGAGTGTATGTAATTGATATTTCGCTGCTGTAGTTCAAAGGTTAGAACATCAGATCGCCGCCCTTTTGGGTACAGAAACAACGGAAATATAGTTCGGCATTATACATCCGGTACCACATCATGTCTACACACCGACAATCATCTACCGTTGCTTTCTCAATCATTTGCATCGGCTATACATGCTTGTCTCCGGTGCATGCACATAACATATCTGTTCATGGCCAACATAACTAGAACCATGAAAATGTCCCATTGAGCCCAGAGTCCTTCTTCATCTCCACCTTCTCCCTCACTACACGTACTCGACTTCTTCCCCTCGCGAGTAAACGCGGAAATGTATAGATACAGAATGAACAACTTCCCTCCCTAAACACATGCTACCTAATGACGGGGCCTTGGAGCTGGAACAGCCGTTCGCTTGGGTTCAGCCCTTTTGACTTGCTGGGTGAGGCCGGCTCCACAAGCTCCCTGGGATGGCTGGACGTCCTGAGCCGAGTATTCGGGTGGATAGGAACAGCCAGAAATAGGAACAAAGGCGGACTGGTTGTCGGCAGCGACTGCCCATCCGTTTCCACCGCTGATGGTCTCGGTCGATCCGGGAGAGGTGTAGGTGGCTGGAGGCATGGTGACGGGTGATCCGGTAGTGGTGTATTGAGGCAACAAGGTCATTTGAGCGGCTCCGACATTGGTGAATGAAGCGGGTGGCCATGGGTAAGAGTTGGAAGCAGAAGCGGGGATATCGTTGGCACCGGCACCACCAGTCATCCAGGCAGATGGGTAGGTTCCGGAGAACTCTTCGCCAGTGATACCGATAGCGGCACATGCTCCGACAGCAGTTCGGGGGTCGCTAGGGATCCATCCCTCACGTAGTCCCAGTCGGTAGTGCCACATGGGGTTGGGCTCTGGGATGGGACCAGTCGAGTTTCCGATCTTCCATGTCCAGAAGAAGTAGTTCTGGTAATCAGCATGGGTCGAAGCGTCAAATAATAGACTCACCTGCAGAGCGTCCATCGACCTAGTCACAACGTTGAGCAGCTCGGCCTTGGTGTTGTTATCCCAAAGTCGGTGATCATTCCAGTAGTCACATCCACCTGGACCAGCGGTAGGACCATTGTATCCAGGGAAAGCACCTTCGTAACGAGCACCAGCACCAACTCGGTTGAGCCATTGACCACAGTCGTTGACGGCAGCAGACCATTCACCGGCAGTGTTGGCACCGAATCGTCTCGAGGTCTGGTTGGTAGTAACAGCCCAATCTTGACAAGGGACTCGAGCGATATCGGCAAGATCACCTAGTCGCTGATCACCAAAGCACATGTAGGGATGTTGATCCAAAGCCATTCGGTCGGCTCCGGGCATAAAGTCGTACCAGCTGGTGATGCCGACGAATCCATCGTGCATCGAGAGCATGGGTCCATTTCCTTCACCAGTACCAGTGATTTCTCGGACCATCCGGTAGACCTCGTAGTAGAAAGATCCAACAGCTCCTTGACCAATCTCGTTGGCGTTGGGCTCGTTGACGAAACCCCAAAGAGGAACGAGGGAAGCGTACTCGGGCTGAATGAGGAATTGAGTAAGAGTTCGAATGATTTCCATTGATCGTTGAGCATTGGCAAGACCCATGGCACCTCGTAGCCAGTTGATGGGACCGATTCGACCCGAGTGGTTCCATCCGTTCTGTGATCCAGGGAGAGTGTGAAGATCAAAGTTGATTCGGATACCGTACTTTCGAGCCCACTTTAATGCCTTCAAGACGTACTCCCATGATACTCGCTCGAGGTATGGCTCCTCGGGTGAAGTAGCAACAGCCCAGTGACCGATAGGAAGTCGGACCCAGTTGATACCATTCGAAACCATCTCGACAAAGTCCCTCTCGGTGATGAATGTCTCGTAGTGTTCAGTCATGATAGCAGTAGCATTGTCGCCCATGTTTTGGATAAGAGTGTATTCGTCAACTGCGGTCCGACCATTAGATCCGTTGGCGTAGATTTCGTAAAGACCGGGAACGATAAAAGGTTCAGTGTCGAGCCATCCACCAACATTGACACCGTTGATCTTGTCGATACCCCATGTCCAGTTTTGACTAAGAGGAGGTGTCCACGAGTTGGCCTGAGCTTCCATCTTGTAAGGGTCCGAGGGGTCGTAGGACCAAGTACCACCGTATGGGTTGTCGTAGG
>Ga0308160_10006414_pt1 | contig 11980 bp, 10 predicted proteins | sample PhyFR1_FD_201036 | JGI IMG/M metagenome (GOLD analysis project Ga0308160, IMG submission 201036) | Phyllosphere microbial communities from UC Gill Tract Community Farm, Albany, California, United States - DLSLF.R1 | ecosystem: Host-associated > Plants > Phyllosphere > Unclassified | place: USA... | reverse complement strand
TATCTTTGGTTTAGTTCTTGATATAGGGCGCATGTCTGGGTTAATGCGGTTTAGCATTTAACTTATACTAAAAAATAAGTAATTCTTTAATAAACTTTCAGTAAACATGGCAATCAATCTAAAGCGCAAATCGGTACTACAACTTCTTTGTTTCAGCACCCTATTTTTGGTTTCTTCTTGTATAAGCAGAAAGAATGTGACGTATCTTGAAAACGTATCAGGTGCAAATCGTTCAACGTTAGACAACGTTGCTGCGTTTACAGAACCAATTATCCAACCGGATGATATCCTTGCTATAGATATCAGTACCATCGATCCGACAAGTGCTGCGGTTGTAAACCAGGCAGGTGCCAACATCACCGTTGGTTCATCAGTTGGTGCATCAGGAAGAGAACAGGTGACCGGTTACTTAGTTGATAAAAGCGGAGAGATTGAGCTTTCTTTGATTGGTAAAGTAAAAGTATCTGGCTTAACCACAACACAGGCCAAGGAAGTGATCAGAAGCAAAGCGAGTCGCGACTTGAAAAATCCAAGTGTTATTGTGCGGTTTGCAAACTTTAAAGTATCGGTTTTGGGTGAAGTAAATCGCCCGACTGCTTATACCCTGCCAAATGAGAAAGTTTCCATTCTGGATGTTTTGAGTTTAGCGGGTGACTTGACCATTTTTGGAAGAAGAGATAACATCATGGTGATTAGAGATGTAAACGGTAAAAAGGAATTTGGCCGCTTGAATCTGAATTCAACCGATATTTTCAATAGCCCATACTATTTTCTGAAACAGAATGACGTGGTTTATGTAGAACCGAACAAGGCAAAAGTATTACAATTGAATAATTCGACCAGAACAACTGCGGCATTGATAATCAGCGCGCTATCAACCATTATCTTGATTTATACCAGGCTGGATTAGTAGCGATAAACTAATAATTATAACACACAGGGTTAATCGCTTAAACAAAATTTACACTTAATTTTAATATGAGTTCAAAACAAAACGCCCAAGTCATGACAGAATTTGAAGATGACTTTAGGTTGGAAAGTCTTTTACGAAAGTTTATGTCCAAGTGGCATTGGTTCGTAATTGCAATTGCATTATGCTTTGGAATTGCATATTACGTGGCGCAGACACAAACTCCAATGTATCTGATTACCGCAAAGGTGCAGATCAATGACCCTAAAAGGGGTGGTACTACTGCCGAATCACAGCTGTTAGGTGAATTGGGGTCTATGGCAAGTGCTACAATTGCAAATGAGTCGGAAATTCTTCAAACCAGGTATCTGATGGAGCGGGTTGTTAAGGACCTGAAATTAAACATCACTTATTTTACTAAAGGCAGGCTTAGGGATGTACAGTTATATGAAGCACCATTTGTGCTGGATATTGTAGAACCCATTGATACCATAAGAAGCCGTGCTATTGAAACATCCTTTCTTCCGGGAGATAAAATTAAAATTACTTCTGATGCCCTTGATACTACCGTAAACTTTAACAAGCCCTTCAAATTAAATGGAGTAGGACTTGTTCAAATTCTGAAAGCGGCTACCAAGCCGACTTCCGGTGTTGTATATCCGGTTACCATTACTTCAGTGGATAAAGTTGTAGAAGGGCTGCAGGGTTCACTAATCATATTGCCTGGAACGGTAGCTTCGGTCATTAATATTTCATTCAACTATCCGGTACCTAAAAAGGGTGAGGATATCCTGAATAAGCTTTTAAAGATTTACGTGGAAACGAATGTTAACGATCGTAACAGGCTTGCCGATAGTGCTTATGCGTTCATTCAAACCAGGTTAAGTTATTTGGGTGGAGAACTCGGCAGTCTGGAATCAAACATCCAGGGCTTCCGTCAAAAGAACAACATCACACAGATGTCTGAGCAATCCAGTTTATTGATCAATAACAGTTCGCAGTATGTAAACGACCTGGCGAAGATCGAGACGCAACTTAGCGTGCTGCAAAGTTTAGAGGATTATCTGCGTTCCAATACCAAAGGTTCTACGATAGTGCCGAGCTCGCTGGTAGTTTCTGATCCCCTGTTCCAAAGTCTGGTAGAAAAACACAACAACCTGATCCTGGATCGCGACAGACGATTAATGAGTGTAACGGAAACCAATCCGATTATTGTTAACCTGAATCAGCAAATAGCGAGCACCAACAGTGATATGCTTGCCAGCTTAAGCAGCAGCAAGAACTCATTGAACATTTCGAGAAACCGACTGATGTCACAATTGAAGAATGTAGAAGGGCAAGTTCAAAATGTGCCAAAAAATGAGCGTAATTACCTTGATCTGGCCAGACAACAGAAAATTAAAGAAGAGCTGTTTATCTTTTTAATGCAGAAAGGTGAAGAAACTGCAATATCAAAAACTTACAATACGCCTAACTCAACGAATATCGATCCACCTAAATCTGGCACATCGCCGATCAGTCCCAATAAGATGATCTACTATGCAGCTGGAATATTCTTTGGATTAATTATACCTGCGGGTTGGGTTTATGCACAATACTTGTTGAACTCCAGAATTGATTCTAAAGGAGATATCACGAAAAGAACAACCGTTCCTATTGTTGCGGAGATTGGCCATAGTGGCGATGTGAAGAACCTGATCATCGGTAATATGTCCCGATCTGCAATCGCCGAACAATTCAGGGCACTACGTACCAACCTGGGTTTTTACATCAACAAATCGCATGGCAACCTGATTCTGGTAACCTCGGGAATGTCGGGAGAGGGCAAGTCTTTTGCATCCATCAACTTGGGTAATGTATTGGCGCTTTCCGGTAAAAAAGTACTCTTGATGGAACTGGATTTACGGAAACCTAGCTTGTCTAAGAAATTTGATATCGATAACCTGTTTGGATTTACCAATTATGTAAATGATCCGAAAGTAGGGGTTAAAGACATCATCAGGCCGCTTGCTGTTCATGAAAATATGTTCCTGATCAGTTCCGGCGAAATCCCAACCAACCCGGCAGAAATGCTGTTAAGTGCCCGCGCCGCTGAGTTAATCAACGAGCTCCGTACGATGTATGATTACATCATAATTGACGCGCCTCCGGTTGGTGTGGTTACAGATGCCCAATTACTTGGAGAATATGCAGACTTCTGCTTGTATGTAGTGCGACATAATTTCACGGAGAAATCTCAATTGGAAATTGTGGAAGACTTAAATGCAAACAACCGAATGAAACAGCTGGGCATTATGGTTAATGACATCAAAACTGGTAATGGTAATGGTTACGGTTATGGCTACGGATATAATTATGGTAGTTACGGCCATGATGAGCGTGCTGGCATGGGCAGAAAGTTCAAATCCTGGTTTAAAAAATCTTAATTATTATGCAGTTACTAATTATCACACCTTTCAAGAACGAAGCAAACTCCATTTTAAAGACAATGGATTCAATCGTAAATCAGACGCAACATCCACTTAAATGGATCCTGGTTGATGATGGATCGGATGATGAGTCGCCGGAAATGGTTAAGAACTATCAGGCTAAATATCCCTTTATTCACTACCACCGCCGGGAGGGCGCATCAGCATCAAGAGCAACAGGCAACAATGTCGTTGATGTATTTAATCATGGCCTGAAAGTAGCAGAAGATCTGGGTATCAACTGGGACCTGGTTGGAAAACTTGATGCAGATTTAGTCATTGATCGTACAGATTACATTGAATTCATCGTTAAGAAGTTTGATGAGTTTCCGAAATTGGGTATAGCGAGCGGTGTAATATATACCCTGGCTCCAGATGGTAAAAAGAAGATTTATGAATCTCCTTACCGTTGGCATACGCAGGGGCAAACGAAGTTTTATCGAAAAGCGGCACTGGAAAGTATGGGTGGCCTTAAGCCTTTTAAAGGTTGGGACGGCATTGATAATATCCTTGCAAGAGGTAATGGGTACATTACTGAAAAGTTTTTTGAGCAGGAGATTCTGCACTTGTATCCGACACAGACCCGTGCTGCGGAAGGTGGTTTTAAAAGAGGTTTAAAAAGAGAAGCCACCGAATACCGGAATATGGGTTATCCTTTTTATATGTATTTCTTTAAAACTTTCAAATTGATTAAAGAACGGGGACTATATCCCGGCGTATTATATTTCTATTATGGTCTAAAGGCCACGTTAACAACAAAACCGCTTGTTGATAAACAAGAACAACAAATAATTAAGGCTTTCATCTCTCAACGCTGGAAAAATAATTTTTTATATACAGGAGAAATAAAATGAAAGTATTGGCTGTCGCGTCAAAAGGAGGACATTGGGTAGAATTGCTGAGGTTATTACCTGCTTTTTCTGGCATGGAAATGGTTTACGTGTCTACGGATCCAAACCTTGCTTCTACTGTAGAAGGCAATAAATTTTACAGTATTCCTGACGCGAATAGATGGAACAAATTTAAACTGATCAGGATATTCATGATCGTGTTTAAAATTGTCTATAAAGAACGACCAAAGTTTGTGATTTCTACAGGTGCAGCCCCTGGTTTAATGGCCCTTATGGCAGGGAAAATCCTTGGTATAAAAACCATCTGGATTGACTCCATTGCAAGCGCTGAAAAGCTCTCTTTAAGTGGGAAAATCGCATTGCGATTTGTTGATCGGTTATATACGCAATGGCCCGATTTATCTGGTCCGAAGATTATTTATGCTGGTAATATATTATTATGATTTTTGTAACAACAGGTACACAGGCTCCTTTTAACAGACTTGTAAAAGTTATGGACGCATTAGCGGCTGAATTAAATGGTGAAGAAGTTATTGTTCAGGCTTCCGGTGTAAATTTTGAAACTAAAAATGTAAAAGTTGTTGGTTTCATTCACCCGGTTGAATATAATAGAATCATTAATGAGGCTCGTCTGATCATCAGCCACGCTGGTATGGGTTCCATTGTTTCTGCCCTTACCAAGGGTAAAAAGATAATTGTAATTCCCCGCAAAGCGGAATTGGGTGAGCACCGTGACAATCACCAGATTGATAGTGCCAAGAAAATGGAGGCTTTAGGATACGTTCCCGTAGCATACGACGAGGAGCAACTGAAGTCCAAAATCATTACCATGTTAATGCAGGAAGAAAAAACAGAATCTGCACTGATTGGCGAATTTGCGTCAAGCAGTCTGGTGAATTCAATACGTGGTTTCATGTTAAGTAGTTAAGAAAAAGTGATATATAAACAGGTTAGAAGCTTAAAATCTTTCTTTTTTCAGAATATCTTCATCTTCACAATCATTTTTCTTGGGCTGATATCGATTGCATTATTATGGACCAAACGTCAGGCTGAAGTTGCAGAATACACGCTCGAAGCGCTTTTCATGATTTATGCTTTTCTGGGGTTCTGGTGGACTAAAAGGCAAAAGATCATACCCAGTATACTGTTTATCAGGTATTTCAGTATACTTTACCTGGTACTTTCCTACTTGTATGCGGTAAGCTATAAAGGGGCTAACGTTCAGGATTTCCTGCTCATATATAAGTTTGTTATCTATTTGTTCTTCTTAACGTTTCTCACCGGTAAAGAACTAATGACCTTCCAAGGTACCAATCGCCTTTTTTTTGTGGTCCTTGGGCTCTTTTTCACCAAATATCTGGCAGCAATTGTGGTTATGCACGAAAACCGGCCTATATTATACATGGAGAATAACTTTGAGCTGATGTTTGTATATGCCTTGTATCTGGTAAGGTACTCGGTAACCAGAGAAAAAGCATTGCTGATCCTGGCATTTGTGGGTTTGATCACGATATTATCCTTATCAAGATCCTCACTGCTGATGTATAGTGTATTGGTACTGTTTGTTTTCTACGATTTGTTCGAAAGAACCAGGGTGTTTATCATCCCCGGTGCCATTTTGGTTTTAGGTGTGGTAGCCTATGTGGTTTTTAGCCAGCGCTCAGACAGCCTGGAAGATGTAGACAGATACCGCTTTATGCTGGTCTGGTGGACACAGGTTAAAGACTGGAATATCTTTGAGTGGCTGCTCGGCGCACCAAGGGTAAGCAGGTTAAGCGGTGGCGCCTGTAGTTATATGAACTACTTTAAAATGATGTTTAGCCGCTCAGGTGACGGAACCTGCTATTCGGTGGTATTGCACTCATTTTTACTGAGGGTAATATATGATCATGGTTTGCTGGTTTTGTTCTTTATCGTGTATTCCTGCTATAAACTACTTGTTAAAAGTGGAGTCAGGAAAGATGTATCGCTGGTTTTTATATCAATAGTTCTCATTAACGGTCTCTCCGTGTCATCATTTAATAACCTGTTTTTTGCAGTAAGCATGGTCTTTTTAATGACAACCAATTTAAGGTTCCTGGAACCTGAAGAAAATGAAGAAAAGTATAAACATAAGTTAGGAACAGAATAATAGATGAAGACAAGTATTAAGCATAATTTCTTAGGGTATTTCAATTTCTTTTACAAAGTACTGGGCTCCAAATTCATCGCTTCACTCTTTTTGAGTATTGGGGTCAGCTTTTTGGATGGTGTTGGACTGGCGATGTTCATTCCTTTGTTGCAATCCATGAGTGAAACCGGGCAGCCCAGTGCGGACCAGTCTCAATCTATGGGGAAATTGAATTTCCTTACTGGTATGTTTCATTCCTTGAATATTCCATTGAATATTTATAGTGTACTGGCCATGCTGGTTACTTTATTTTTGCTAAAGGGTGGGCTTAAATTTGTTGAACTCTATGTTCAGGTTGGGTTGAAACAGAAGTTTATTAGGACCATCAGGTATCAGCTTACAGAGGATCTTCAAAACTTATCTTATAAGTCCTTCTTAAGTCAGAATGCGGGCAAAATTCAGAATGTTATTACCTCCGAAGTGCAGAAACTGCAGGTTTCCTTAACACATTACCTAAACTCCACCAGTTCAATAGGTATGTTGCTGACCTATGTAGCCATGGCATTCTTAGCGAACTGGCAATTTGCCATTCTTGTTGCCGTGGGGTCGATGGTAACGAATATGTTGTTCAGTCGGATGGTCAAAAGTGTTAAGACGGCTTCTTTTAAAATCTCTTCTAAAGGCGATATCTTCACCGCATACCTGATCGAAGCGGTACACTATTTTAAATACCTTAAAGCGACCAATCAATTTCAAGGCTTTACCCGTAAAATTCGCAAGGTAATTGATGAAACAGAGGGTCTTAACCGTAAGGTTGGCTACTTCCAGGCTATTACGGCCAGTATCCGGGAACCTATAGTCATGATTATCGTTGTAATTGTAATTATCATACAGATCCGCTGGATGGGTGGTAACCTCAGCTCTATTCTCTTAAGTTTATTACTATTCTACCGTGCGCTTTCGTTCCTGATGAGCTTCCAGAATGCATGGCAGAACTTTGTACAGAATGTTGGTGCCATAGAATCTGTTTCTAAGCTCTCTAAAGACATGAAAGAAAATAGAGAGATTCAAAAAGATAAAGTATTCAATGGATTTAAGTCTAACCTGGAAATCACTGATCTGACCTTCAAATATGGTTCACAAACAGTAATTAACCATGTGAACATGCACATCCCGAAAAACCATACGATTGCATTTGTTGGGGAAAGCGGCTCCGGTAAAACGACCCTGGCAAATATCATCACCGGTATTCTACCACCAGAAAACGGTTACATTTCGCTTGATGGCGTAAAGGTGACCGACTACAACCTGGACAGTTTCAGAAGCACCATCGGTTATATCTCCCAGGAGCCGGTAATTTTCAAGGATGACGTATACAACAACGTGACCTTCTGGGCTGAAAAGACACCAGAAAATATCAGCAGGTTCTGGGAAGTGATTGAACTGGCTTCTTTAACCGATTTTATCAAACAGATGCCAGATAAGGAACTTACCAGTTTGGGTGACAAGGGTATGCTGATTTCCGGTGGTCAGAAACAAAGGATTTCCATCGCCAGAGAGCTTTACAAAAAAGCCGAAATCCTCATTCTTGATGAGGCGACTTCAGCGCTGGATTCTGAGACCGAATTGTTTATCCAGAAGAATATCGAAAGACTTCAGGGTAATTATACCTTAATCATCATTGCCCACAGACTGTCTACTATTAAGAAAGCAGATCAGATTTATATGCTTGAAAATGGGCGGATCAGCTATAACGGTACTTTCGATGAACTAACAGAAAAGTCGACCAGATTCGCTAGAATGGTTTCCTTACAACAGATCTAAATTTAGCGTTAACGCCTTTAGGATTATGTTATGAAAGTTGTACACTTCTGCCGGACTTTTTCAAAACTCTCCGAAACATTTATCTATGATGTCATCCGGGAACTGGATTCCAGGGACATCACAAATAAGGTGGTTACATTTCGCCGGGAGAATTCTCCAGACAGGCCATTTGATGCCGTTAGTATCCTGCAGCCATCCTTGTTACAGCGCAGTGCCAAAACGCTAAAAAAGATAGGCGGTAGCCTTGGTCTACGTAAATATAATGCTGTTAAAGAATTAGATGCGTTAAGAAGCCATTTGTTGCTCCAGTATTTGAAATCCGAAAAGCCAGATGTACTTCATGCGCATTTTGGTTTGCAGGGCCTGATGGCATGGCCCGAGACCAGAAAGCTAAACATTCCACTTGTGGTCTCTTTCCATGGCTATGATGCTTTCCGCTTGCCTCAAAACTCCATTTGGCTGGTTAAATTGCAGCGCCTGTTTCAGGAGGCGGCTGCCATCACTGTGGTATCTAACTTCATGAAAGAACACCTGATCACTTTAGGTTGTCCGCCGGAGAAACTTCATTTGATTCATGTTGGTAAACGGATCTCCGATTATAACTATTCAGGTACATTAAACTGGCCAGTGCGTAAATTCATTTCCATTGGGAGATTGTGTGAGAAAAAAGGCTTTCTGGATGGTATCTCTGCGTTTGCGCTATTAAAGGAGAATTATCCCGATTTAAAACTTCAAATTGTTGGCATTGGCGAGCTTGAAGGGGAATTAAAGGCGCTGATCAATCAAGAAAATCTGAGCAATCAGATTACCATGTCCGGATCCCTGAAACACCCGGAAGTGATCAAAGCACTGCAAGGCGCTGATGCATTTATTCTATGTAGTAAAACCGGTGCCGATGGCGATCAGGAAGGTATACCTACCGTACTAATGGAAGCACAGGCCATGGGTTTACCATGCGTCACAACCCGGCACTCCGGCATCCCGGAAGTCATTCCCCAGGAAAGTCAATTTTTGCTTGCCCAGGAAGGCAACGTACAGGATATCGCTGCAAAAATTGAAGCCTTGATCAACGCACCAGAAAATCAGTTGTTGCAGGTTAAGCAAGCCGGCCGCACAATCGTCGAGTCTGAGTTTAATCTGGAAATTGAGAACAATAAATTAATCGCATTATATAAATCATTGCAGTAAGGATGAAAACATTGGTCATTTGTATTCCATCCTTAAGGCTCGGCGGTGCTGCTAAAATTGCATTGAACCTCAGTGAATACTACCTCGAACAAGGCATTGCGGTTCACATCATCCTTACCGATCCTCATACCGAAGACTGCGGTTTCCATAAAATGCCTGAAGGGCTTCGCATCCACAATTTGCCTAAAATCCGCCTGCATCATTTTGTACTTCCTTTCGTGAAGGTCTTTCAGCTGAAAAACCTATTCCAAAAGCTCCAACCTGATGGTATCCTGGCGGTACGTCATGATGCCACTTCCATCGCTTCATTGGCCTGGAAATTAACCGGCAAAAAGGGGAATTTCGTCATCCGGGACATCAATCCCATCACCAAAACCCTCAACAGAAATGCAGTGATGGTTCGCCTGATTAAAATGGCCTACCAGTCAGCCGATGCTGTAATTGCCAATTCTAAAGATGTGGCCGCTGCACTGATTGGTAAAAACTGGATGCCCTTGCAAAAAATCCATGTCATAGATAATCCGGTGCTCAGCAAAAGTTTTTTTAAAAAAGCAGATGAAAGGGTCAGCGATCCATGGGTCAGCAGTTTAAGTGTTCCATTAATTGTCACCATTGGCAGGCTGGATAAAATGAAGGACCAGCAAACGCTTATCCGGGCATTTGACATCGTAAGGAAGCAGGGAGACTGCCGGTTGATGCTGATTGGCGATGGCCCGGAAGCATCAAACCTGCAAATTTTGATTGACAAATTGGGGCTGCAGCAAGAGGTAAAACTTGCCGGTCCGCTTGAAAATCCCTATCCAATACTCAAACAAGCAGCATTATTTGTTTTGAGTTCCAAATACGAAGGTTTTGGTAATGTCTTGGTTGAAGCGCTTGCCCTGGGTAAAAAGATTATTTCTACCGACTGCCCCGGCGGCCCTTCATACATCCTAAATAAAGGTGAATTCGGAACCTTATTTCCGGTAGGGGATCATCAGGCCTTAGCCAGAGAAATCCAGAGAAGCTTAGATTCCGTGATCGATGCCGCCCCATTGATCCGGCAATCCGAGAAATTTACGGACACGGTAATCGCCCGGAAATATGGCGAATTACTGTTTAAATGAACTAAACCTGCTTTTTAATAATAACAATCTATAACATATCTGTAAATTTACCCATGAATAAAATTATTGGCTATACCACCGGCGTTTTCGACTTATTCCATATTGGACATTTAAACATCTTAAAAAATGCTAAAAGCCAATGTGATGAGTTGATCGTTGGGATCACTACAGATGCATTGTGCCTGCAACTAAAAAACAAGCTGCCCATCATTCCTTTTGATGAACGTGTGGAAATTGTAAAAGCACTAAGCGTTGTTGATCGTGTAGTCGCTCAGGATTCCGTAGATGAATTGCGTGATCATGCTTTATATGGCTTCAAAAGAATTTTCAAAGGCAGCGACTGGCAGGGTAGTGAAAAATGGAACCACCTCGAAACCCTCTTTGCAGAAAAAGGCGTGGAAGTTGTTTACTTTGAATACACCGCATCTACTTCAAGCACCCTCATCAGATCTATTCTGGAACAACAACTGACTTTTTTAAAACCATAACCTGAACATCTTATCGATTAAAATTTACAAACCACGCTCATGCAGCTCAAGCGCTTAATCTCCAACAGGTTAATCAAAACCTGGTATATCGTCTTATCCAGAATTATAGGCTTTTTTGTTAACAACAAGGATTCAGATCTGATTCTTTTCGGTGCAAGAGATGGTGCATATTTCATGGATAACAGTCGTTCGTTATATGAGTGGTTCAATGCGCATCAGCCCAATCAAAATTATTACTGGGTAACGCTTAATCCGCAGCTTAAAGCTTTTCTGGAAGCAAAAGGCCTGCGTGTGGCGCGTATTGATAGCCTTAAAGGTGTTATGCTGCTTAATAAGGCTAAATATGCATTTTTTACCAACCGCCTTCGTGATGTTGCCATTGACTACCGTGCGGTTCCGAAAGGTTTAAAGCTCATCTTCCTGAGTCACGGACAGTCCGTTAAAAATACCCGCCTGGCCGTTAAAGCAGGGGTAGATGCCGGCTACCGGAAAGATACCCTCATAGCATCCAGCCAGATGGAATTTGCCATCAGCACCTCACCCTTTATGGCCAAGGTGCAGGCAGAAAGCAATGGCCTTAAACCGGAAATGTATAAAGTGCTGGGTTTCCCCCGAAACGACTGGATGATTAAGCCACCATTAGTGGCGCAGCAGGACTGGAACAGGTTCACCGCTGGTAAATCTTATGCCAAGGTCGTTTTATATGCGCCCACCTGGCGACGTAAAGAGCCAAAGACCATGATGTTTCCCTTTGATGATCTGGATGTGGTTAAGCTGGTTAATTACCTGGAGCAGGAAAATATTCTGCTGCTGCTGCGTTTGCATGTGCAGGATCTGGAAGACAATAAACAATGTGTCAGCTTAATTAAAAAACTAACCAGTGTTTCGCCGAACATCCGTTTGGCTACCATCAACGAGTTTGTCGAAGCTAATTTTCTTCTTCCATTTGTTGATGCACTCATCAGTGATTACTCATCCATTTATCACGATTTTCTACTCCTGAACAGGCCCATTTATTTCATTCCCTATGATCTT
>Ga0308160_10006413_pt1 | contig 11981 bp, 19 predicted proteins | sample PhyFR1_FD_201036 | JGI IMG/M metagenome (GOLD analysis project Ga0308160, IMG submission 201036) | Phyllosphere microbial communities from UC Gill Tract Community Farm, Albany, California, United States - DLSLF.R1 | ecosystem: Host-associated > Plants > Phyllosphere > Unclassified | place: USA... | reverse complement strand
AAGAGGAGGAGGTTTGTTTCTCGCTGAAATGAGGTTCAGCGACGGTGATGGATGAAGCAGAGGATTGAGGGATTTCCTCGGCCATGGTGATCGTAGGTGGCGGAAGCTGATCGATTATACTAGGGAGATGTAGTTTTGACTCCGCGCGGTCGAAGAGGGAAAAGTCGAGAGACGTTCAGAAAGATCGTGAATGCGTTGCGAAAGGCTTTGATATAATGGGTGTTTGAACAGTAAAACTTGGCCACCACCGACCTCGACCTGAACCACATCGGGTCCAGCCCACTTGGACTCTATATACCCCACCATCCGTCTCGACAGTCGACCGTAGTACAAAAGGATTTTCCTCTGACCACCCATCACAACAAGCTCACAAGCCAACAATCATCAGCCCGTCTCGATTGAACCCAAAACTGGCCGCCGTGGATATTTCGAGAATGATAACCGGAGCGCGTCGAGGCGGTGATAACGCGCTCCATGCCGGCAAGGTAGGGTCGAGTAGCCGAAGCCGAGTCGGCAGCGGCCACGGCCAGGGTGAGGGGGGCCTTTCGCGCGCGCGGGAGCCTGACCTCTTTGATTGCCGAAGAAGCTGTTCTGACCGGCTAATAGACGAATCTTTGAGGATGCGACGTTTTGATCGTCATCAACATCAATCGTCATCATCGATTTGATCAGAGATTAGAGATTAGATGAAACTCTCCATGCCCATGCCCGAAGCTGATCAAGGCCAAAGGGGGCTTACAAAGACCGAGTACAGATGATCATCAACGTGACGACTGGTATATGGTAAAGACGAGCAAAGGGGCGAACATGTAACGAAGCGAAGATGGTTGAAGTTGAAAGGCCCCGGCCATATCGGCGTTCAGGTCGCGGAAGCAACCCAAAGCTCATAGCTGGTGTCCTATCGAGTCATGCAAGTCGATCAATGTCGAACTTCTCATTGGCAGTCGACAAGACTCCGATCCGCTCTGAAGTTCTGGTCTCATTCTGACTTACCAAACGTCGAATATATGATATAGCTAGTAGCACATCTCGACATCTTCTCAGCCGACTCCCCCAAGTCACAAACCATCCCCACCTTAGCATTAGTCAAAACCCTCTGGCTCACCCAGCATGTCCAAACCTAACACCATCCGAGCCTCGGTCGTCCAAGCATGTACGGTAGGCTACGACCTCGAAGCCACCTTGACCAAAATGGAACGGCTCGTCAAACAAGCCAAAGAAGAATCCGATACCCAACTCGCCGTATTCCCCGAAGCCTTGTAAGCTCAGAACAATCCACCTCCCGATCCTCTCCTCCCAGATCTCACTCAAAAGCCCTCGAATTTCGTCTTCTCCTAGCATCGGTGGTTATCCAAAAGGAAGCACCTTCGGCTGCGTGATCGGCGAACGCCAAGATTCCGGCCGAGAAGAATACCTAGCGTACCATAACTCGGCCATCCTCGTCCCCGGCCCAACGACCGAACGGATCGAATCGATCTCGAGGGATTCTGGGGTGTTTATCGTCTCCGGGGTGATTGAGAAGGCAGGGGGATCTTTGTATTGTACGGCGATTTGGGTTCATCCTGTTGATGGGTTGGTAGGGAAACGGAGGAAGGTGAGTTTCAGGTAAAGGTCGAGGTTGGTTGTATGGTCATCAGCTGATCCGATGAAACACACCTCCATAGTTGATGCCCACCGCCTCGGAAAGATTAGTCTGGGCTCAAGGCGGACCAGAAGATGTCAAACTCATCACCACCACCCTCCCATCCCAACCTTCCACCCCCCTGAAAATCTCCGCAACCATCTGTTGGGAAAACTACATGCCTCTTCTTCGTCAACACCTCTACGACCAAGGAACGCAATTGTATTGCGCCCCGACGGTCGATGGGAGGGAGGTTTGGTTGAGCAGCATGACGCATATCGCGCTTGAAGGGAGATGCTTCGTCTTGAGCGCTTGTCAGATGAGTATTCGCTCGTTTCTCGTGGGTCGGTTTGTCGCGCGTGCTTATCTTGACTGTTTGGTTTCGTTTCGGTTGATTACTTCTCTAAAGAAAAGGATCACGTCACGCCTGGATCCGAGGGCTCAGATGGTGAGGGTATCAAAATAGCAGGAGGTAGCGTCATCATCGACCCTATGGGCAAGATCCTGGCGGGGCCTTTGCGTGGGAAAGAAGGGTACGCTGGGTTTTACCACGACGTTACTGCGGTTTACGCGAAGCTCATCTTTCCGTTCAATAGGGTCCTCACGGCCGAGCTCGATCTGGATACTATCATCCGGGGGAAATTCGACCTGGACGTTTCGGGCCATTATGCCCGGAAAGACATCTTCGAACTCGTTGTAAAAAAATGAGGTACTACCAGAACGGCCGATTACAACCACGATCGAGTCTATCGAGCTCGTAAGATATACTCCGTCGGTCCGCTCAGGTCGAAATCGAGATCGGCCAAGCTGTGCCATTTCTCTTCTGCAGTCGCCCTGCCGACCCATTTAGCTTTGGTCAAGGTCTTGCCTAGGACATTCAAGTCGAATGTCAACGGTTGAATCTGCAATAAAAGTGATGAGACCGCGCCTCGAATGAATCGAGTTGAGTTCGAACCTACAGTCGTACTCGCCTTCCCCTTTGATCCAATCGGGTATGAGCGGAATTGTGGGTTTTCCTCAGGGGTTTGGTCGCCCTCGTTCGCGCCTGTCTCCAACAAGGTATTCAAGTGGAGTTGTGCTTTGTTGCCAGTCAAGTTGACGCATCCTAGCTTCTTCCACATTCCCATGGTCTCTGAATCTCGCATGTTTTCTTGTCAGTGGCACAGCGACGAGACATTCCCTCCTTTGACAGACACACCTTCGATGGGATCCAGCAGGATGTATCGCTTGTGCTGAACAGCATACCTCCAGCCCCACGAGAGGAGAATCGCCAGGAGCCCCTGGTTCTGATGCTTTTCGGCTATGACCAGCCAATCGATGTCTGGAAGATGGCGTCTTGTCTTAGCTGGAAGCATTCATTCTATGACCATGATTCTGCCACCCACAGATAAAGTCGCCAAAGTCAGCAAGCCGATCGTCGTAATCCCCAATAGCGTCCAGAAAGCTTTTCAGGGCATCATGATCTGTACCGGGTCCTTTGTAGTACTTTTCGCTGTACGGGAGATCTGCGGAATCGTCCAAAGCCCACTGGCAGAAAGCCGCAACCTCTTGCGAGTCTTGATGAACGAGTACCTGCAGCTGCCTCTGGGGAGATTGAATCCAATTGATGAGCTGTTTTCGATTGACCTCAGACAGTTCAGACGGATCTCGCAGGCCTGGATACAGAGTCTTGTATAACTTGCATCGTGCGAATCCGTTGAACAGAGTCACCATAAACTCGAGATCGTCCTCTTTTGCCTCCCGCAGGACGTATCGCAGGGAATCGGTGGGTGGCGTCAATGGACAAGTCATAGCGATGCGAACTGATGGCGGTGGAACAGCCGTAGCGAGAGGGGAATTGCAACAAGGATTAGCTACGATTGTCAGCGCGACTTTGGAGAGGCGTGCCTGTCCAAACGGAGTTCACCTGTACATCCATATATAACTAGGACGGCGTTGCAAAGTTACGACGACTGACGACGGGCTGGAATTCCTCCTTTACATTATCCTTTGTCTCCACGAACAATAAAAACGCCAAAGACGCATTCTCGCGTTTCATCACGGCACTCATACTCGCGCGGACGCGGAACTACTAGCATGCATGCATGTGAAGGGTATGGCATACGATAAAGTCCAACAGCACACAGATACAGTGCATATAAGAAATCTTTGCAATCAGAGGAGTCGCCCTGACCTGTCTCCCTTATCAAATCTGGCTTTATTGAAGTATGTAGCGCGCTGGGGGGCAGTCTCTATCAGAGTCAGCACTGAAACCACTGCCAGGCGACGTCAACATCGACTTACCACATGCCTGCCTCCGAAAAGGCGCTCGTCCATCTTCTTCACTGTCTGCCATGCCCCGGCAAGACCGGAAAATACTACGAATACCCTGACAGCCTCGGAAGGCTCCGCTGGTGGTGGATCGATGACGTGGATCACAACTCGCTCAACGATACTACTCAGAAAGCAACGCATTAGCGAATATCGAAACGAGGAGCTCATGACGTCCAGCTTACCCATTCTTGCCACATTCTTCTCCGATGTCAGCTTGCAGATCGTCGTCTACTTCTTCCGCACTCGCTACGAGATTAGAAAGACAGACGACCTGGCTCGGCTCTCCGTACTTCTCCTCCTCTTCCTTCTTTTTGCTATCCTCGTTGGTATTGATCAATTTGCCCTTCGAAGAGCTCGCTTGCACCCATCCGCCTTTGCTCTTCTTTTTTGTGGGGTCAATGTTTTCGGCGGCAAGGGCATGGATAATCCCGTCGCCTTGTTTTCCGAGACCTTGGCCCTCTTGATGACCCCATCTTTTCATCACTAGAGAGAAGCGGATAGAGCTATAAGCGGATTTCTGGCTCTTCAAGGCAGCTCCACTCACTTCGCTCGGCAAAGGTTCCCGTAATCTCCCTAAAGCAGGTCGAATCAGCAATTTGCTCGGCGCGAGCGCCTTAATACCGTGACCCACTCTTGTACGCCGGCCTGAACTTGCACCTCTTTGGCTAGCATGGCGACGACATCCTCTCCACTCATGCCTGTCGTATCTTTGACCTCCTTCACCGCAGATTCCACCACTTCCATCGCGGCAGGTCCTTTTGCGGCGGCGATCTTCTCGGCAATGGCTTTGGCAGCTGCTATTCGTTTGGCAATCTCAGCCATACGATCTTCCGGCTGCTGAGCTGGCGTTGTATCAGCTGACTTGACGAATGCTGGAGGCGAGGCCGCGGCAGTAAACGGCGTCGTTGAAGGTGGAACGAAAGCATTGTTCGATGTCACGAAGGTCGGGACAGAGTTCATAGGCTTGATGAAAGTTGGAGGACCAGAGGAACCCAGACCTGCGCCGAGGCCAGCTCCAGATCCCAGTCCACCTCCGCCTGCTCCTGCCGAAAGAGCGACCCGCCTCGCATAAGCTTCATCTGCTGTCTCATTTCGGCTAGGTCCCGCAGAACCGCTAGCCGTCTGGAAAGTAGGAGGTGGTCTGGGCGCGACCTGACTCTGAGGCTGAGAGAGCGCTAGTCGCCTCGCGTAAGCCTCGTCCGCTGTCTCATTCCTGCTGAATTGCATGGCCTGTCGCCTCGCATAAGCCTCGTCTCCCGTAGCAGGTGAGTCTTCCGAATAGTCCGGTGCACGTGGTGGTTGCGGTTCGGTGCTGTAGAGCGAAGTCGGTGGGGCGAATGTTCTCGGAGCTATAGTGTAGTTCGTAGTAGTATTAGATCCGGCCTGTTCTTCGTCCTGCACGAAAATCAAGACTTACCATCCTTTCTCTCCTCCTGTTCATCCTCTGAGTAATAACTTCCCTCGCTCTCACTTCCTCGTCTCTTGCTCTCCTCCTCTTCTTGCCGTCTTGTTCGAGCTTCTTCTCGCTTGGCTCTCCTGTACTGCTTGTACATTTGCAGGTCATTAGGCTGGGCTGGATTATACATCTCGTGTGGCTGGAAGACGTGGACGGGCATTTCGAATTGTTTCTGCAAGCAAACGAGCCAACATGTCAGCCAAACATGCACTTCGGATCGGAATTGATATCACTACGAAGATTAGCAAGGGAACTTACCTTCTTGTTCTTCTTCCATCGGCGCTTCCCACCACCGCCTTCGGCTTCACCTCCAGGCAAGCCTCGCTTTTTCGAGCCGCCTCCTCCCGTCACACCCTCAATTGTCATAGAAGGGGGCTTGAAAATCTTCTTGCCATCGGCCGATTGGTGTACATCCCCGTTATCTGGCGCAGTGGCAGGTGAAGAAGCTGACATCGTGACGGGAGCAGAGAAAAACGTTGCGGAGGTGTTAGGTGCGTTAGACACGGGTTTGAAGCCACCGGGAAGGGTTGTGGATGTCGTCGAAGTCGTAGCGGATAGTCCGCCAGTGTATGGCTTGGCCGACGATGCGTGCACCTTTGGTTTCCGAGATGCCGCTGGTGCAAACTTGAGGGCAGCTGACCATCCTGTTTTGTTGACGGCCGACGAAGATGCTGCCGATCCCAATTCTTGCTTGATGATCACCGGACCATGATTATCGTTGGCTTGCAAAGGTATGTTGGAGGCCATAGCTACGTCTGAATATCGAGAGGGGCGCCTCACGAAATTGTCAGCGAAACTGAGTCTTTCTCTCGGTTCCATCGAGAGGAGATTATTTGTCTCCTCTCTCTGGAGGGCTGAAGATATTCATACCAGTAGTCGAGACGTCTGCTGACGATCCTGAAGGACCAGCCTGACCAGACGGCTTATTGGGATCCGCTACAAAGCTAGTACCAGCAAAAAGTGACATGCTGGGCTGGCGTCGGAGTAAAGTGTAATTGATCCTTGGCAATAGCGCTGGTTGGCGTCTGCGTATGTCGCTGTTCCCGATGACTCTATGTCTTATGAGTAGCTTGATGTGCTTGAAAGTGGTTTTCTGATCAGAATACAGATTGTCCTAGCATAGCATGTGCGAACGATTAATTCGGCCAGATGAAGGGATCCAAGATCCTGCGAAGCAAGAAATCTGCTTACGTAATCAAAATTATTGTTGTCATATCGCAAATCAAGGTTTCCAAGTTCAGCGATGACATCTCCTCCCGTGACAGAAACATGATTCAGTCTGGGTCGATAACCCTTGCCTTTACACTTGGTTCGCGCACAGCATCCATATACATATCGGTCAATCCAAACTGCGCTCGAGCAAGTGGAATCGCAAATCGTGAAGTCAAACCGGGTCAGATTCGAGACACAGTCCAAATAGATACACGACCAGGGACATTACAATCGCCGAGATCAAATCAAGAAATATAGAGCGCGACTTGCAACCCAAACACCGAGTTCACACGGACACTGCTCTAGTGAATAGAAGGAGCTTTACTTTAATGATGTCGAACGCAATGCAGCAGGATCCAAAAGCGAATGATGAAACTTCCCAAAATGACACTGACTGTAAGATATTCAAGAATAATCACTGGTTCTGATCGAGACAGAGCGCGCTGATCATACTGCTCCTTCGATGTCAGTCTACTTCCAGTACTATTCAAGCTTACAATCGCAAGCGAATATGCTAGGAGATACGGCGCGGACAGAAGCTTACCGAAGAGCTATCTTGGGAAACGCAAAGGTCGCTTTCAACGGGAAACGAGTAATGGATTTAGGAGCAGGTGAGTCCCAGAGCTGACGGAGGAAGTCGTGGAAAAAAAATCTGATGATGATCTGAAAACCCTCAGGTTCTGGGATCTTAAGCTATATGTCAGCTCAGGTATGGCCAATCACCGGGAGCGAGGTCGAAATTATATATACCAATCTGACTTATACCATCGCAGGCGGGAGCTGATCAAGTCGTCGCGGTGGAAGCTAGCTCCATGGCTGACAAGATGTCTCAAGTAGGTAGATTTTCAGTCGGATGATATATCTACCTTGCGCTGATCTGTCCCTTGACTCAGCTTATTAACGTTTCTGAACAAAGTGACATCAACCATCATCTCCGATCGATAAGGGTCGTTAGAGGAAAGATTGAAGCGTCTGAAACTCAGTCGCAGATCACAGAGATTCTGGGAGGACATGAAGAAGAGCATAAGGTGGATACGATCGTCTCGGAACCTATAGGAGTTCTACTATTCCATGAGCGAATGGTCAGTCCCGTGTTATCGTTCGCAAAGGACTTTTCGGATGCACCGGCATTGATTCACGATACATGTGCGCTTCAGGTAGAGTCATTCCTGGCTGCTCGGGATCTCTACCTGAAACCGAATGGATCGCTTTACCCATCGAGCGGTAAACTGTGGTTCGTGCCATTCGAAGACAAGGCTGTATGGACGGAAACGGATACCAAGGTATGTGATTCTTCTTTGCCAAATGAATCCATACCTGGTGCTGATTCTTTACAGCTGGTGTAGGCATCGTTCTTCGATCAACGCTTATTCGGGACGGACTTCAGCCCTCTTTTGGACGCTGCTCGAGATGAAGTCTTCTCTCAACCTGTTATTGGACCTATCAACCCAGCAACGCTGGTGGGAGAAGCGGAATGCCCGAGGGATTTCGACTTTTACACGATGACGCAGCAGGACCTGCAGAAGTTCGAGGTGGAGGTCGAGTGGACTGTGGCCAAGGTCGGATTAGTCCATGGGGTACGTCTGCTCATCGCTGGACCATTAATGGTATGGCTAACGTCCTCTACAATACTTGATAGATCGCTTCTTGGTTCGATTTGTCATTCATGCCGCCTCGTGACACCGAGGCTGTCGACACTCCGGAAAACGAAGCAGCTCACGCAGCATGGACGAATTTACCTACTCCAGCTGAGATGGCCCAAAACCAAGCTTTGTACAGTTACTATGGGACTGGAGACAACGTTCTTGATCCGGGCGAATTGCCAGACGCCCCGGAGGATGGCTGGGTCGTCGAACTGCCTACAGGACCGATGTCTCAGCGAACACACTGGCAACAATGCCGATTGCTTCTGGCTGAACCATTAGCGGTGAACCGGAACTCAACAGTGCACGCTACCCTCACGTTCACTACACACGAATCTCGGTCGTACTACATCGATCTGGATATGTGGGTTCTTCCGGACGAAGGCTATCCAGTGGACGAGCGAACGAGACGGAAGATGAGGTGGAATCTTGCGCAACAGACGCTGAATTACAGTTACGTGGAAGAGACTGTTCCAGGTCAGCAGGCATGGAAGCAGGTAACATCAGCGTATTCATAAGGATCTCGTTACATATTATCCAGCGAACGTTCGAAATATCGCATATATACCGGGTCTCGCAAGAAGTCATTATGCCTTGTCGTTAGTGGTCGTTATCATTATAGTTTCATCGCTGCCAGATCAGGCAAGAATTGGGCGGTGTCCAGAAATCGGTCGAATGTCTTGGCATCGACATGGCGGATAGGCTGAGTGATCTTGCTGTCCGAATCGAGTATGAGCATCCGTTTGAAGCTTGTGGCAGATGATTTTTGGTCAAGCCGCCGTATCATATCCGACTCGGCTGCGCGATCCACTTCAGCGAGTTGCTTGGATAAGTGGACACGCAAATCGGTGATAATGTCGAGACTGATGGGATCGAATCCTATGTGGCGATGGGCCGCTGCTACACGGAGTCGTTCTTGCGATGTAGTAGCTTTGCTCCAGGCCTGTATTCCTTCGACTCGCTGTATCTCCTGATGGGATCTCGGTAACGGGAAACGGATGTCGAGATGCGGCAGGACCGAAAGAAGCTCGGTCGCGGCGAATTTGGTATCCCACTCCACCATTGAATCCCGCCGCACAACCTGGAACAGCAGAAATACCGTTTGGATGGTCATGATGGCGGTCCATCCAGGCGTCTGTTTGACACGCGTGGCCAAAGACAGAGCTCGATTTGGATTAGCCAGCAGCCAGCTGGCCAGCAACAGAATAACTCCTCCCTCCATCTGAAAGATTCTAGCGGGAGCCCAGAATGGGTTATTTTTCGGAGGGATGGTGGCCCCATACACCCAGAATTCGGTACCGCGCTCTGCCAGATCCCTCACGCCTCGTCTTTCACAGAGCTCGCGTACCGCGTCCTCGTCCAAGATCACGGTGTCCGGGTTCTCGGTGATCCCTACCTGCACAGCTTGGCTGCGGGAAAGACCATCTTCGATTTTGGATCGAAAGGCCCGCGCGATCACCGTGACCTTGCGTCCTCGGAGTCGGCGAAAAAACTCCAGAGTAAACCCGAGACTGCCGAGTATGATGTTCGGATGGAGCGCAGTTGCAGGGATAACCTTCTTCAAGACGCTGAATGCCGATACTGCTGCCTCTGGGGTCTTGTAGTACTCTTGATGATCGAAAGCCAGGAATGTAGCGAGGAGACCGTGGCTCTCGCGAAGTGAAGCTGGAGGCTTGACGATATCGGTAAACAGCGAGCCCGTGCTATACAAGATCGCTACGACCCCTCGTTTCGTCACAGCAAGCGCCAACTAACCAGCCAAGTTGGGTCAGTTCTTGCTATTGAAAGAGGTCTCACAACTTAGACTTACGCCTTCACCCATGTCGGCGTTCCCCAACTCAGCAAGCAATTCGCTGATCCTTCGGTTCGTGCTGGCCACATTTGACGTGGGTGGAGCAGAAAAAGCAGCATGCGCAAGTATCATACGATGCGACAGCATATCTTGGTTGACATGAAAGTCCAAGATCCGGCTGATGACGAGCCGCTTCAATTGCCCTTCGAAGAGATCTTGCGGATTCACCATCGAAAGTGCCGACTGAATCATCATGTCCGCCTCGAAGAGCGCAGTCCGTTGCGTCATCCCCTCGAGCCGGATATTCACTTCGCATAGCATCTTTTGTTGTGCTTTCGGCGTTCTGCGAGCGGGCACGACCGAGGCTTTCGCCGGATTCGAGGTTCTCGGCACCAGATGGGATCGGGCAGTTTCCGAGGTAAGCGCAACAACAGGGCCAGGCGAAGGCATCACCTGTTTCGTCGACGGAGTGGAAGGGGAAGGGACAGGTGGAGCTATCATCTGCTTCGTCGACGCAACAACAGGGACAGGTGGAGTCGTCGCCTGCTTCGGAGTGGCAGGCTTTGCCGTCGTGCCGACATCGCGTTGCCATATCGGAGTGAAGTTCTTGCTAGCCGACTTATCAGGTGCGGAATCCCCCTCGGACATCATCAAGTCGATAACATCCTCTTCCGGCTCTTCGCGGTCGTCGAAGAGAGGCTGGGCGGATGCATTTCCAGGGGTCGGCACTGGAGCCGGCGTAGGGATAGGAGCGACGGTCGGGTTCGCCTCCTTCGGTTGTGCTTGCACGGGCTTGAGGTACTTTGCGACAGCAACAGTCAGCGGTTCTTCGTCGCTGAGATCCGACGAATTAGAGTCCGAAAGTACAATGATCCTCTTCTGCTTCGGCGCGCTCGCTGTGGCAGGCGCACTCGCTGCAGCAGGCGCTGACTTAGGAGATTCAATGGCAGAATTTCCAGCCGGACGTGATTTGACGGAACCCTTTCCCGCACCTTCCAAGGCCTTCTTTTCCTCCCAAACCTTCTTGGGCCTTTCGAGCTCCTGTCTTCGCTTCTCTTTCGCTTTGGACCCCGGTGATCCGCCGTCGAACAAGCCTGGAGACCAGGACCGTTGTCTTTTCTCAGGGCTTTTCTCCTTCTGTTTTTCGACCACCTTGCCCTTGTCGTGCTTCTTGGTACTCGCCGCCGTCGCTTTCACCGAGTCCGGTCCCGACGTCACCAATGGTGATGTCGTTGCGGTTGCCGGACGGTCCTTCTTCCCTTCTTTGTGCTTCTTTTTCCTCTTTTTCCTTTTTTCTTCATCTTCCTGCTTTCGCTTCTCCTCTTGATCCGACCCGGACCCTTCACTTTCGCTATCCTCCGGTAATAGCGGTATCCCCTTCTCGCCGCACTCTTGCGCGAGCTGACCGATATCGATGATCGTCCTCTTGACCCACCAGTTGAGATCCTCCTTCTCCTTTTTATAAGTCCGATCATCCGGATGTTTGGCGAGACGGAGTTTGTTGGCTCGTTTATCTCTGCGGTAGGAGCGGAGAGCTGATCGATACCACTTGTCTAAAAGAGAAGGAAAGGGTGAGTATTGTATCGCCAGGTCACGGAGCGGGACATGGGGGCTCACGCAACAGTTGCTTCGGACAGAATACTACATCGCCCTCTTTGCCAACGGGTTCCGATGGATGCGCATCCTTAGAAGCAGTAGTAGATCTAGCCAATTGTACGTTGAATTTCGCGTACTCCCAGAACTCGGAGACGAACGTCGTCCCCTCCGAAAACATGTCATGCGTGATTGGTTCTTCGCCGGAGGTTTGAGTGAGGGGATATCCATGCCATTGTACCGTATAGTGCCAGGCTAGGCCGGGTTTGCGACGGCTTGGCGCGTAAGGTTTATAGACAGCGTGCATAATGGCATCTAAGTACACGAGTGATAAAGTCAATATTCATGTCA
>Ga0308160_10006412_pt1 | contig 11981 bp, 13 predicted proteins | sample PhyFR1_FD_201036 | JGI IMG/M metagenome (GOLD analysis project Ga0308160, IMG submission 201036) | Phyllosphere microbial communities from UC Gill Tract Community Farm, Albany, California, United States - DLSLF.R1 | ecosystem: Host-associated > Plants > Phyllosphere > Unclassified | place: USA... | reverse complement strand
TCATTTCCCGCCATAGTTTGAACTAACCAGTTAATCAAGAAATTCGAATGATCACCAAACAACGCATGCATTCAGGGCCGCAATTATCGAGCCGGCTGAAAGCCGCCGCCGCCCTGCTGGCCACCGTAGCGCTGGCCCCGGCCGCCGCCCATGCCGAGGCGCCCGCCGGACCGGCCACGCTCAGCGGCGACTGGAACGGCGCACGCACCCGGCTGCTCGAGTCCGGCGTAAACTTGCGCGCCGACTACGTCTCCGAAACCTTCGCCAACGTCGGCGGCGGCCTGGAACGCGGCAAAGCCTACGCCCAGCAACTGCGCTTCGGCGCCGATTTCGACATGGAACGCATCGCCGGCTGGTCCGGCGGCACTTTCCATCTCACCTTGAACGACCGGCGCGGCATGGGCCTCTCGTCGGACTATATCGGCAACCGCCTGCCGGTCCAGGAAGTCTACGGCGGCCTGTACACGCGCCTGAGCGAAGCCAGTTATGAACAGGACCTGGCCGGCGGCAGGCTCAATCTGCGCTTCGGCTTTTTCGCCATGGGCAACGACCTGGGCGGCATGGCGCTGGGCTGCAACCTGGTCAACGCCGCGTTCTGCGCGCATCCGCTCTCCATGTCCGGCAACAGCGGCTGGTACAACTATCCGAATGCGCGCTGGGGCGCGAGCGTCCGCTACAAGCTGCGGCCGGAACTGCTGGTGCGCAGCGGCGTGTTCCAGGACAATCCGCGCCTGGGCGTCGAGGGAAACGCCTTCCACCCGTTCGCCGCCGGCACCGCGGGCGTGCTGCTGCCGCTGGAAGTCGAATACGCGCCGGGCAGCGCGCCCGGCAGCACCGCCCTGCCCGGCCACTACAAGCTCGGCGCCTATTACGATACGGCGAGCGCACCGCGCCAGGGCGGCACCGGCACGGTCGGCCAGCGCCATGGCGTGTACCTGCTGGCCGACCAGACGATCCTGCGCGACGGCCCCGGCCGCGGCCTTGCCGTGTTCGGCCAGTTCACCGCCAACCCGCGCGCATCGGCCCAGATCACGCGCTGGCATGGGGCCGGCCTGGTCAAGACCGGCACCTTCGCCGGGCGCGACGCCGACACGGTGGCGCTGGGCATCGCCCATGCTCAGGTGAATCCGCGCTTGCGCAGCGCCCATGTAGCCGCCAACCCGGTCGAAGGCGGCTATGCATCGCTGCCTGCCGGCGAGTCGGTGGTCGAACTGAGCTATGGCTGGCAGCTGCGGCGCTGGCTGGGCGTGCGCGCCGACGTGCAGTACATCGTCGATACGGGCGCGTTCGGCTATCGCCCGGCACAGAATGCACTCGCGCTCGGCGGCCAGGTGAAGATTGCGTTCTGACCCGCACCGGTCATCGGCCTGTCGCTACAGGGTTTCCTTGACGTACGGAATGCCGACGTCGTCATAGATGGAATACACCGCCGCCAGCATGTTCAGCACTTCCGGCGAGCGGTCCATGTGGCGGATGCTGAACAGCACCGGCGAGAACGCATGCTTGTCCTCGATCGGCCGGTACACCACGTTCCGGTGGTGCATGCCCTGCACGCTCTCGGGCACGATCGAGATGCCCTGCCCGGCCGCCACCAGACCCATCGCGATCTGCAGTTCGCGCACCTCGGTCACGTGGTCCGGCGCCAGATTGACCTGGCTGAACGCCGCCAGCACCTGGTCTGCGAAGCTGGGGCGTGGCGCTTTCGGGTAGACCAGCAGCGGCTCGTTGACCAATTCCCTGAGCTTCACGTCGCCGGCCTCCCCCGCCAGCCGGTGCCCGGGGAAGATCGCCGCCACCATTCTTTCCTCGCGCAGCAGGATGCGGCGGATGCTCGGGTCCTCGCTCTTGATGCGGCCGAAGCCGACGTCGATCCGGCCTTCCTTGAGCGCTTTCAGCTGTTCCACCGTCGTCATTTCATGCAGCGTCACCTCGACCTCGGGATGGCGCTCGCGGTAGCGGCGGATGATGTCCGGCAGCAGCCCGTACAGGGTGGACGCGACGAAGCCGGCCGACAGCGTGCGTTCGAGCTTGCCCACGCGCTGGGTCATGGTCTTGAGGTCGTGCACCTGCTCGAGGAGCGGCCGCGCGTGCGCCAGGAAGAACTGTCCGGCCTCGGTCAGGCGCAGCGGCCGCGAGCCTTTTTCGATCAGTTCCACGCCCAGGGTTTCTTCCAGTTGCTGCATCTGGCGGCTCAGCGGCGGCTGGGCGATGTGCAGGCGTTCGGCGGCACGCGTGAAATTCCGTTCTTCGGCCACCGCGACGAAGTAACGCAAGTGTCTCAGCTCCATCTTCATACCTTATAAGTATCGGTTACATACCAAATCAGTGTTGGACGCCTATAGCGGACGGGAATATCGTGGCATCACCCAAACGCATTATACGCATTGAATATGATCCGACATATCGAAACCATCCTCGTCGACGTCCCCACGATCCGTGCCCACAAGCTTTCCGTCGCGACGATGCACACCCAGACCCTGGTACTGGTCAAGATCGCCTGCGACGACGGCATCGTCGGCTGGGGCGAGGCCACCACCATCGGCGGCCTGGCCTACGGCGAGGAAAGCCCGGAAAGCATCAAGACCAATATCGATACCTATTTCGCGCCGCTGCTGGCCGGGATGGCCGCGAGCCAGCCGGCCAGGGCCATGGCCAGGGTGCGCAAGGCGATCCAGGGCAACCGCTTCGCCAAGTGCGCGATCGAAACCGCCCTGCTCGACGCCCAGGCGCGCCGCCTCGGGGTGCCGCTGTCCGAACTGCTGGGTGGACGGGTGCGCGACGCCCTGCCGGTAGCCTGGACCCTGGCCAGCGGCGACACCGCAAAGGACATCGCCGAGGCCGAGCACATGCTGGATATCCGCCGCCACCGTATCTTCAAGCTGAAGATCGGCTTGCGCGCCGTGGATGACGACGTCCGCCACGTGCTGGCGATCAAGCGCGCGCTGGGCGAACGCGCCAGCGTCCGGGTCGACGTCAACCAGGCCTGGAACGAGCTGGATGCGGTGCGCGGCATCGCGGCCCTCGAAGCCGGCGGGATCGACCTGGTCGAGCAGCCGGTCAAGGCCGGCAACCGCGCGGCGCTGGCACGGCTGAAGGCGCGCTTCGACGTCGCCATCATGGCCGACGAAGCGCTGCACGGCCCCGATGACGCGCTGGCGCTGGCGCGCATGGATGCCGCCGATGTGTATGCGGTCAAGATCGCCCAGTCCGGCGGCCTGCTTCCGGCCCTCGAGGTCGCGACCGTGGCCCGGCTTGCCGGCATCGGCCTGTACGGGGGCACCATGCTCGAAGGCGGCATCGGCACCGCCGCCACCGCCCACGTCTGTTCGACCTTCGCCGACCTGGCCTGGGACACCGAGCTGTTCGGCCCCCTGCTGCTGACCCAGGAAGTCCTGCGCGAGCCGCTGGTATATCGGGACTTCATGCTGCAAGTACCCACCGGCCCGGGCCTCGGGGTCGACATCGATACCGACAAGCTGCACGCGATGCGGCGCAAGTAAACGTACCAGATAAAGGAGACGACATGCTGTTCCACGTACGAATGAACGTCAACCTGCCGGCCGCGATGCCGGCCGAGCAGGCGTCCGCACTGAAGCAGGAAGAAAAAGCGTTGGCCCAGCGCCTGCAGATCGAAGGCAAGTGGCGCCACCTGTGGCGCATCGCCGGCCAGTACGCCAACGTCAGCATCTTCGACGTCGGCAGCGTCGATGAACTGCACGCGCTGCTGACCTCCCTGCCGCTGTTCCCATACATGCAGATCGAGGTGATGCCGCTGTGCCGCCATCCGTCCTCGATCCGCGAAGACGACCGCTGAAATTGACCGACCAACCGAAAGGAGACAAGAAAATGAATCATGCAGACATCGAAACCCTGGCCAAGAACTGGATCGTCGACGCCGCCGACCGCCCCGCCGAACTGCGCGTGCAGCAGGTCGTGGTACGCCTGCTGGGCGACCTGTGCAAGGCCATCGAAGACCTCGACATCACCCCAACCGAGTTCTGGCACGGCGTGTCCTACATGGCCGCCGCCGGCGCCGCCAATGAACTGGGCCTGCTCGCCGCCGGCCTCGGCCTGGAGCGCTTCCTCGACATCCGCGCCGACGAAGCCGAGCAGAAGGCCGGCCTGGAAGGCGGCACGCCACGCACCATCGAAGGCCCGCTGTACGTGGCCGGCGCGCCGGAAAGCGTGGGCTTTGCGCGCCTGGACGACGGCGTCGACGCCGACAAGGCGGAAACCCTGTTCATGCAGGGCACCGTGTTCGACCAGGACGGCAAGCCGGTCCCGAACGCGAAGGTCGAGGTCTGGCACGCCAACCTGCTCGGCAATTACTCGTTCTTCGACCGCACGCAATCGGACTTCAACCTGCGCCGCACCATCGTCACCGATGCCGGCGGCCGCTACCAGTTCCGCAGCATCGTCCCGGTCGGCTACGGCTGCCCGCCGGACGGCACCACCCAGCAACTGCTCGACCTGCTCGGCCGCCACGGCCAGCGCCCGGCCCACATCCACTTCTTCGTCAGCGCTCCCGGCCAGCGCAAGCTGACCACCCAGATCAACATCGACGGCGACGAACTGCTGTGGGACGACTTTGCCTTTGCCAGCCGCGAAGGCCTGGTGCCGCCGATCACGCGCATCGACGATCCGAAGCAGCTCGACCAGAAGGGGCTGGACAAGCCCTTCGCCTCGATCGACTTCGACTTCCACCTGTATCGCGACACCGAGGCCGCGCCGGCCGCCGATGTCGAGCGCAAGCGCGCCGCTGCCTGAGGAGCATGGCCATGATTCCGATCATTCCCGCCAAGGGGTTCCCGAATGAGGGGTTCAAGCCCAAGCGGCTTGACGATTACCTGGTGGAGGATGCCGCCAGCGGCGACCACCGCCTGCACCGCAGCGCCTTCACCGACGAAGCCCTGTTCGAACTCGAGATGAAGCACATCTTCGAGGGTAACTGGATCTACCTGGCGCACGAGAGCCAGGTCGCCAGGGTCAACGACTACTACACGACGCACATCGGCCGCCAGCCGGTGTTCATCGCGCGCAACCGCCAGGGAGAGCTGAACGCCTTCATCAATGCCTGCAGCCACCGCGGCGCCCAGCTGTGCCGCCACAAGCGCGGCAACAAGGCGACCTATACCTGCCCTTTCCACGGCTGGACCTTCAACAACAGCGGCAAGCTGCTGAAGGTGAAGGATCCGGAAAGCGCCGGCTATCCCGAATGCTTCAACAAGGAAGGCTCGCACGACCTGAAAAAGCTGGCGCGCTTCGCCAACTACAAGGGCTTCCTGTTCGGCAGCCTGAATCCGGACGTGGCGCCGCTCGAGGAATTCCTGGGCGAAGCCGGCAAGATCATCGACATGATCGTCAACCAGTCGCCGGAAGGGCTGGAAGTGCTGCGCGGGTCCTCGACCTACACCTTCGAGGGCAACTGGAAGCTGCAGGCGGAAAACGGCGCCGACGGCTACCACGTGACGGCCGTGCACTGGAACTACGCCGCCACCACCAACCGCCGCAGGCAGCCGGAAGACCAGGGCCGCCCCGCCGCCGAGGACAAGATCCGCGCCATGGACGCCGGCAATTGGGGCCGCCAGGGCGGCGGCTTCTATGCCTTCGACCACGGCCACATGCTGCTGTGGTCGCAGTGGGCGAATCCCGAGGACCGCCCCAACCATGCACACCACGCGGAGTACGCCGAGAAGTACGGCAAGCCGACCGCGGACTGGATGGTCGGCCGTTCGCGCAACCTGTGCCTGTACCCGAACGTCTACCTGATGGACCAGTTCAGTTCCCAGATCCGGGTACTGCGTCCGCTCGCCGTGGACAAGACCGAGGTGACGATCTACTGCATCGCGCCGAAGGGCGAGTCGGCCGAGGCCCGCGTCCACCGCATCCGCCAGTACGAGGACTTCTTCAACGTCAGCGGCATGGCGACGCCGGACGACCTCGAAGAGTTCCGCGCCTGCCAGCAAGGCTACCAGGGCGGCGCCATGCAGTGGAACGACATGTGCCGCGGCGCCACCCACTGGATCCAGGGCGCCGACCAGGCCGCCCGCGACATCGGCCTGGCGCCCCTGATGAGCGGCGTGCGCACCGAGGACGAAGGCCTGTACACGGTGCAGCACCGCTACTGGCTGGAGGTGATGAAGACTGCGTTCGCGCAGCAGGCTGCGCATGGACAAGGACAGGGAGAACCGAAATGAACGCCATCGACATGAACACCAAGGTCGACGTCATCTCCATGCAGGATATCCTGGCCTTCCTCTACCGCGAGGCGCGCCTGCTCGACGACGAGCAGTGGGACGACTGGCTGGCCTGCTACGCCCCCGAAGCGCGCTTCTGGATGCCGTCCTGGGACGACGACGGCACCCTGGTGCAGGATCCGGAGCGCGAGATCTCGCTGATCTACTACGCCGACCGCCGCGGCCTGGAAGACCGCGTGTTCCGCATCAAGACCGAGCGCTCCAGCGCCACCATCCCGGATACCCGCACCAGCCACAACATCGCCAACGTGGAACTGGAAAAGGTCGACGGCGCGTGGTACACGGTGCGCTTCAACTGGCATACGTTGAGCCACCGCTACCACACCAATTACAGCTATTTCGGCATGTCGCGCTACGTGATCGATTTCTCCGGTACGCAGCCACGCATCCTGGACAAGTATGTCGTGCTCAAGAACGACTACATCAGCCAGGTCATCGACATTTACCATATTTAAGTGCAGGAATCAGGAACCAGGAACCAGGAGCCGGTCATGACTCATACGATCGCACTGCAGTTCGAGGACGGCGTCACCCGCTTCATCAGCTGCAACCCCAACGAAAAACTGGCCGACGCGGCTTACCGCCAGAAGGTCAACATTCCCCTCGACTGCCGCGACGGCGCCTGCGGCACCTGCCGCGGACACTGCGAATCCGGGCAGTACGAGATGCCGCCGGAGAGCTATATCGAAGATGCGCTCGAGCCGCAGGATGCGGCGGCCGGCCACGTGCTGCCCTGCCAGATGCGGCCTACCTCGGACTGCGTGGTCAGGATCCCTGCCACCTCGGCAGCGTGCAAGACGGGTGTGGCCGACTTCGGCGGCACCATCGCCGCCGTCGAGCAGCTGTCGGCATCGACCATCCTCTTCGCGGTCGCGCTCGACCAGCCCGACGCACTGGACTTCCTGCCGGGGCAGTACGTCAACGTGACGGTACCCGGCACCGCGCAGACGCGCTCGTATTCGTTCAGCTCCGCACCCGGTGCCGGCATCGCCAGCTTCGTAGTCCGCAACGTGCCGGGCGGCTTGATGAGCGGCTATCTGACCGGGACCGCCCAGGCCGGCCAGCCCGTCTCCTTCGCCGGCCCCTTCGGCAGCTTCTATCTGCGGCCGGTACAAAGGCCCCTGCTGCTGCTGGCCGGCGGCACCGGCATCGCCCCCTTCCTGTCAATGCTCGACGTGCTTGCGGCGAAGGGTTTCAGCCACCCGGTGCGCCTGGTCTACGCCGTGACCAACGACCACGACCTGGTCGAACTCGACCACCTGGACCGCATCGCAGCCGCCCATCCCCGGTTCCAGTACGTGACCGCCGTCGCGGCCGGGGCCAGCAGCCATCCGCGCAAAGGCTATGCCACCGCCCACGTCGAGCCGGGCTGGATGAACGGCGGCGACGTCGACGTCTACCTGTGCGGCCCGGTGCCGATGGTGGAAGCCGTGCGCGCATGGCTGGACAGCACCGGCGTCAAGCCGGCCAACTTCTACTTCGAGAAATTCTCGGCCAGCACCGGAGGGACCGCATGATGCATCCGGACCGTTTCAAGGGCCAGGTGATGGTCGTCACCGGCGCAGCCCAGGGCATCGGCCACGGCGTTGCGCTGGCCGCCGCACGCGAGGGTGCACAACTGGTGCTGGCCGACCGCTCGCCGCTGGTGCACGAGGTGGCGCAGGAGGCGAGCGCCCTCGGTGCCCAGGTCGTGGTGGTCGAGGTCGACCTGGAAACCTGGGCCGGCGCGCAAACCTTGATGGCGCGCGCGCTCGAGGATTACGGCCGCATCGACATCCTCGTCAACAACGTCGGCGGCACCATCTGGGCCAAGCCCTACCAGGAATACGAGGAAGCGCAGATCGAGGCCGAGATCCGGCGCTCGCTGTTCCCGACCCTGTGGTGCTGCCGCGCCGTGCTGCCCGCCATGATCGAAGGCGGCGGCGGCGCCATCGTCAACGTGTCCTCGGTGGCCACGCGCGGCATCTACCGCATTCCCTACTCGGCGGCCAAGGGCGGCGTCAATGCCATGACCGCCAGCCTGGCGTTCGAGCACGCCGGCGACAACATCCGCGTCAACGCAGTGGCCACCGGCGGCACCGAGGCGCCGCCGCGCAAGGTGCCGCGCAACCCGGACCCGCTCAGCGAGCAAGAGCAGCGCTGGTACCAGGGCATCGTCGACCAGACCACGGCGTCCAGCCTGATGCACCGCTACGGCAGCATCGACGAACAGGTCGGCGCGATCCTGTTCCTGGCCTCGCACGAGGCGTCTTATATTACCGGCACCGTCCTGCCCGTGGGCGGCGGCGACCAGGGCTGAGGAGGACACATGGCATCTGCAGACATCGACGGCGCAAGCCTGCATTACCGCGCCGCGGGCGACCCGGCGCGGCCCTGCGTCGTGCTGTCGAATTCGCTGGGCACCGACCTGGGCATGTGGGACGCCCAGGCCGCGCGCCTGGCCGACAACTTCTTCGTGCTGCGCTACGACACGCGCGGCCACGGCGGTTCCGGGCGCGGCAACGGGAAAGAATCCTTCGACATCGCCCGCCTGGGCCGCGACGTGCTCGGCCTGCTCGACGTGCTCGGCATCGCGCGCGCGCACTTCTGCGGCATCTCGATGGGCGGGCTTACCGGCCAGTGGCTCGGCATCCACGCGCCGCAGCGCATCGGCAGGCTGGTGCTGGCGAATACCGCGGCCCGCATCGGCAGCGCCGAAGGCTGGCAGGCGCGTGCGGCGCTGGTGCGCAGCGAAGGCATGGACGGCGTCGCCGACGGCGCCGCGGCGCGCTGGTTCGGCGCCTCCTTCATCGAGCGCGCACCGGGCGTGGTAGCAGACATGATTGCAGGCCTGCGCGCGCAGGACGCCGAAGGATACGCCGCGTGCTGCGATGCGCTGGCCGGGTGCGACCTGCGCGCGGATGCCGCCAGGATCGGCAGCCCGACGCTGGTCATCGCCGGCCGTGACGACCCGGTGACGACAGTGGCCGATGGCGAGTGGCTGGCGCAGCAGGTGCCGGGCGCACGGCTGGCCGTGGTGGAGGCGTCGCACCTGTCGAACATCGAGGCGGAGGCGGCGTTCACTGCCCTGCTGCAAGGGTTCCTGGACTGATCTCAAAGAAGGATCGAGACCACAGCGCCGCCGGCCACGATCAGTGTGCCGGCGCCCGCCATCAGCGCGCCATCCCTGTGATTCAGGCGCCGGTATTCCTGCCATGCCACCAGCATCAGGCTCAGGCCGATTGCCGAACAACCCAGGACAATATTGCTCATTCATTCCTCCGTGATATTCAGGCGCCGCGCGACGCGCGCAGCGAATGGACCATCAGGATGTCGCTCGACGTGTGCGCCACGAGACCGCGCATCCTGGATTGCCGGCACCACTCGTCCACGCGCCATCCGCCGCTATCGGACAGGATGATCAGGTCGGCGCCGACTGCGTTGACATAACTGTCGCAGGAAGAGTGCGGCCGTTTCGGCATCAAAGCGAGCGACAGCCTGGAAGCATCCAGCTTCAGTTCTTCCAGCATGCGCGCGTAGGCATGCCGGGCATCGCGTTCCACACCCTCGCGATAATGTTCGATTGCACCGTTCTTCACGCCGGCGGCACGCATCTGCCCCTCGCCCGGCACCTTGTAGGCATGCAGTACCGTGATCCGGGTGTAAGGCATCAGGCGGATTGCGCGCGACAGCGTAGCGACCGACTCGCTGGAAAAATCGCAGGGATAGACGGCATGCGCGTAGCATTGGCGCGGTGCCTGGCGAACCAGCAAGACCGGCTTCATGCTGTGCCGGGCTATGTCGCGCATCAGGCCGACATTGTGCAGGACGGGCCACCAGGGATGGGATTGCCACGCGATGGCAATCAATGCCGGCGACACTTCACCGGCGCGTCTGCACGACGCTTCGTGCAGGCCGCCGTAGTCGAAGCTTGCCGAACAACGCAGGCCGTAGAGGAGCGATGCGGCGGCAGATGCGGTTTTCACATCGGTCATGCTGTGCGAGAGCGCCTTGATGCTGTCCACGCTTTGCCTGCCTTGCGCGAGCATTGCCGGCCGCCCTGCCGCATCGGGCCTGATCACCGACAGGTATTCCAGGTGTCGCCAGTTCAGCCTGGCTGCAAGCATGGCCGCGCGCTGCGACACATGGGAGAACGGGTTCGGGAACAGGGACGCCACAAGGATGGTGTTCGTCATGTCACGCCTCCTCTGGCGTGGACGATTCCCGGCGTTCCGGATGTGCGCGCGGGGTCACACCGCCGGCGAACGCCGCCTTCCCGAATGCCGCCAACCTCTCGCGTGCCCGGCGCCGTCCCGATTCTGCGATGCCATCGATGGCGCCGAGCAGGACATCGCAGTATGGCCGGCTGATCAGTCCTGGCACGCAGCTTCCACCTATCCTCCATGCCCAGGCATTGCCCTTTGGCTTGCCGATGACGATCAAGTCCGCGTGGCTGGACCGTGCGAACTCCTCCAGTACGCGCCCCGGGTTTCCAGGCCTGACCACGCAGGACGACGACCGGATACCGCTTTCAAAGCGCGCACGCAGGACGTCCAGGCGCTGCAGGGCCGCAAGCCGTCCCGACTCGCAATAGGCCGCGATCACGTTGAAAGGCAGTTCGAGTTCGCGCATCAGGCGTTCGTCGGGCAAACGATGCGCATGCAGGAAAATGAAATGTGCAAAAGGCGCCAGGGCGACGGCCGTCTTCGCGGCATCTATCGACGCCTGCGAAAAGTCGGTTGCAACGACGACAGTCCTGTATTCGGTCGCAGGCATTCGATTCACCAGCAGCACCGGCATGCGGCTCGTCCTCGCAATCTGCGTGGCGCAAGAGGGCGCGACACGCTCGAGAACAGGATGGCGCCGGCTCGCCGGGCAAACGATGAGATCGGCCAAGTCCCGTTGCGCCGCCTCCAGGATAGCCTTGACGGCGCTGGCGCTGCCAAATGCGGGAGCGCTCTGCCGCATGGCGGGATCGCCCAAGTGCGTAGCCCACCGGCCCGCCTGTCCGGCCACCTGGTACATGTTGTTCCCCTGGATCTCCACCACCAACATCTTCTTCAACTGGCACATAGCCCCTCCATTGCCGGGGCCCCCATGCGGTGCCCCAAAGCCCGTCCATTCAAACGACGTGACAGGTCGCAGGCGGCAGCGCGGGTCGAACGCGTGCATGCCGTGCATCTCGCACGCCATTCTTCGGCGACGGCTGATATGGACGAAAAGAATTCAGGCGCTCATTACGCGCCGCTTTGTCGAACAACTGTGTGATGTGCTCGGAAGAACCTGGAATGTATATCCAGGCCCTCCCGAGCCTAGGAAAGCCAGGCGAGATCGCGAGTGGACAATTGCTGCGGACAGGCGTGCAAGGCAGCCGGCCCGCGGAACAAGCCACACGGAGCAGATATTGTGGAAACGCGGACGAGCCGACTCAACGCTGCCCTGGTGGAGCGGGGATACATGCCGTGGATCGGGATGCAGCGTTTGTTCACGTCGACTGGCCGGAATGAAGATCGATACGGCCGAGTATATACCAGCTGGATTTTTCGTCAACGACGGCGTGTGTCCCCCGCTGGGTGGCGCAGGCCGAGCCTGAAAGCAAAAAACCCCGCTCGGTTCACCGAGCGGGGTTTTTTAGCTTTTACTACTCTACTGCTGCTTTCACAGCTTTATTACTTAGCCTGACGATAACCTACTTTCACACTGGTTGCAGCACTATCATCGGCGCAAAGTCGTTTCACGGTCCTG
>Ga0308160_10006411_pt1 | contig 11983 bp, 6 predicted proteins | sample PhyFR1_FD_201036 | JGI IMG/M metagenome (GOLD analysis project Ga0308160, IMG submission 201036) | Phyllosphere microbial communities from UC Gill Tract Community Farm, Albany, California, United States - DLSLF.R1 | ecosystem: Host-associated > Plants > Phyllosphere > Unclassified | place: USA... | reverse complement strand
CGTTCCCGTCCGAGTTGGTCAACACCAGGGCATAGCCACGCTCGGCCGCGGCCTCTTCCACCGCGTGGGCCAGCAACGAAAAGAACGGGTTGCTGTTATCCGGAATGACCAGCCCGATGGTCTCACTCGAGCCCAGCTTCAACGCCCTCGCCGCAGCATTGGGCCGGTACCCCAACCGCCGGATGGCATCCTGGACCTTCGCCTCAGTAGCCGGCGCCACCCGCTTCGGACCACCATTAACCACATAACTCACCACGGCAGTACTCACCCCCGCGAACCGCGCAACATCCTTACGCGTCACAGGCCCCCGAGGCCCCGGCACAGCCGAAGTGATCATGCTTGTTAAGGGTTGGCCGGGGCGTCGCCGAAGTCGCGGATGGGAAGCCGCGCCCCGTTCTGCTGCGCTGAGGCGTGGGCGACGATACCGGGAAGGGTGAAGCGTGCGGCTACCCAGGCGTTGACCGGGGGCAGCGTTCCCTCGTTGACGGCGGTGACGAAGTCGTCCGCCAGGAAGTGGTGGCTGCCCTCGTGCCCGTTGGGGGCGCCGCGGAACTCTTCCGGCAGCCGGTCCGCGTCGTGCACGGGAGCAAGCCCTGATACGAACGCGTCACGCAGTTCGGGTGCCACGTTGGCCAGGGACGGATCGTCCAGCGGAATGCTGGGCCGCGTCTCCATCTGCCCGGAGATGTCATGGACGTCCTTCTTGTCCTGCCATACCGTGACTTTGGCGAGCTGTTCGAAGCTGGCTTCGGTTCCGAAGAAGCGGAACCGGGACTCCCGGATGTGGGAGGGGTAGCCCACGCGGCGCATTTCATTGGTGCGCATCACGCCGCCGTCGTTCAATTCAAAGAGGGCCGTGGCGTTGGAGAAGTCGTTGCCGAACATGCTGATGTCCTTGTTGAAGACGCCGTCATTGCGGTCGTCCTTTACGCCGAAGCAGCTGACGCTGACGGCATGCGACGGAAGGGCGCCGAGGACACCGCCGATGGCGTGCGTGGGGTACAGCATGGGCGGGTAGCTGGCCGTTTCCTTCCAGCGGTCGCCGCCGCTGTACTGGTAGGCGTCGTAGAAGCCCAGGTCCATGTCATGGACGTAGTCACCTTCCGAATAGAAGATCCGCCCAAATTTGCCTGCGGCGTGTTGCTCGCGGGCGTAGACCGTGGCGGGGTTGTAGTAGCTGGTCTCCCCCATCATGTACACCAGGCCGGTTTCACGGACGGCTTCGATGATGCGGGCGATCTCGTCTTCCGTCACCGCCATGGGCACAGCCGAGTAGACGTGCTTGCCCGCGCGGAGGGCCTGCTCAACCAGCGGACCGTGGGTCCAGCGCTGGGTGAAGATGGCCACGGCGTCAACATCGGAGGCCAGGAGGGCCTCGAAGTCCGGCTTCACTCCGGTGAGGCCGTAGCGGTCCACCGCCTCTGCAGCGCGTTCCGGGCGCTCGTCCACCACATACACCTCCTTGACGCCGGGGTGGAGGTTGAACAGGTGGGCAAACTGGCCGCCGAACTGGCCTGCGCCAACGATGCCGATTGAGAACGTCATTGTTTCCTTCTGTGTGGAAGTGGGTGTGCGCCGGTGGCGGCGCGGAAGCAAGCAGGAATTCGGTAAACGTTTCCAGCCCTGCCACTGCTGGACTTTCAGTGGTCTACTCGAGTCAACAACTCCGCAACGCAAAAATCAAGCCGTTTTGGAGCAGAAATTAATCTCTTGCCTCACAGGATCTACTCGTGTAGATTGCTGGGCAGGTTGTTAGGCACATCACACAATCAGGAAGGGTCGAAGATGACCACCCTTACCAGGAACCCCCGTTCGCGGGAGCAAAACCCCAAGCGAACACTGCTCAACCGGAAGCTGCCCGGCACCCGCAGCGACGTCAGGATTGCGCTGTTCTTCATCGCACCGGCCATGATCGGATTCGTCCTCTTCTACCTGGTGCCCACTATTCGCGGGATCTACCTCAGCTTCACGGAATACAACATCCTCGGAGATCCGGAATGGATCGGGTTGGAGAACTACCAGGCGCTCGCCAAGGATCCCCTGTTTTGGAACTCACTGGCCGTCACCGGCCAGTACGTCATCCTGAACATCGCGCTGCAGACGTCCCTGGCACTGGGCCTGGCGCTGCTCATGCACCAGGTGGCAAAATCCACCATCATCCGGGGCGCACTGCTGCTTCCCTACCTGATGTCCAACGTCATTGCCGCCCTGCTGTGGTTCTGGATGCTGGACTACCAGATTGGCGTGGTGAACCAGTTCATCGAGTGGGCCGGGCTGCCCCGGGCGGCCTTCTTTGGCAGCGAGGAGTGGGCCATCCCCACGCAGGCGCTGATCAACACCTGGCGGCATATGGGCTACACCGCACTGCTGATCTTCGCCGGCCTGCAGTCCATCCCGGGCCACGTCTACGAGGTAGCCAAGCTGGACGGTGCGTCTGCATGGCAGACCTTCAGCAAAATCACCATCCCGCTGCTGCGTCCGGTTCTGGTACTGGTCCTGGTGGTCACCGTCATCGGTTCCTTCCAGGTCTTCGACACCGTCGCAGTGACCACAGGCGGCGGCCCGGTGAACGCCACCCGCGTCATCCAGTACTACATCTACCAGCGCGCCTTCACGGAGTCGGACTTCGGCTACGGATCGGCCATCGCCGTCATTCTCTTCCTCATCCTCGCCCTGGTGGCCTTCATCCAGATGAAGTTCCTCAAGGGCAACGAGTCGGACCTGGACTAAGGAGTCCTCCATGACCACCACCGCAAGCCGCGCGCCGCTGGCCAAGCCGGCCTCCCGCCGTCGTCCGTCCAAACGCCGCCCGTTCAATCCCCGCCGCGCCGGCGCCTGGGCCCTGCTGATCCTGGCCATCGCCGTCTCCGTCCTTCCCTTCCTCTGGGTGCTGCGGACCGCACTGTCCACCAACAACGCGCTGGCCACCAACGCCGGCAGCCTCCTCCCGGCAGAATTCACCTTCGGTGCCTTCAAGCGTGTTTTCGGCCTGCAGACTCCCGCGGAAGCCGTTGCCGAAGGCGGCTCGGGCGCCGCTATCGACTTCTGGATCTACCTCCGCAACTCCGTTGTCTTTTCCTCCATCACCACCGCCGGGGCCGTGTTCTTCAGTGCCATGGCCGCCTACGCTTTCGCCCGGCTCCGCTGGAAAGGCCGCAACGCCGTCTTCAGCCTCTTCCTCGGCACCATGCTGGTCCCGCCGATCTTCACGGCACTGCCAAACTTCCTGCTGATTAAGAACCTGGACCTGCTGAACACCATGCTCGGAATGGTCCTCCCCTACCTGTTCATGACCCCGTTCGCCATCTTCTTCCTCCGCCAGTTCTTCCTGAACATGTCCCGCGAGGTGGAGGAAGCGGCAATGCTCGACGGCGCCAAGCACCTCCGCATCTTCTTCCAGATTGTCCTGCCCAACGCCGCAGCCCCCATCGCCACCCTCGCCCTGCTCACCTTCATCGGCCAGTGGAACGAGTACTTCTGGCCGCTGCTGGTTGGTTCCCAGGATGACGTCCGTGTGCTCCAGGTGGGGCTCGGCGTCTTCAAATCGCAGTCCCCGCAGGGTGCTCCGGACTGGTCGGGCCTGATGGCAGCCACCCTCGTCTCGGCCCTTCCGGTCCTGGTCCTCTTCGCCGCCTTCGGCAAGAAGATCGTCAACTCCATCGGCTTTTCCGGCATCAAGTAATTTCCCTCTTTCCTCCACCACCTCGCGCGGGCCATGGCGGCCTGCCCGAAAACATCCCTGAAAGGTCCTCCCATGAAGAAAATGAAAGCAACCGGCGCCCTTGCTGCGGCCGCCGCAGCGGTCCTCGCCCTCTCAGCCTGCGGCAGCGGCGGCGGCTCGGCCGAAGCCGGCAAGGGCGAAATCAGTTACTGGCTGTGGGACGCCAACCAGCTTCCGGCCTACCAGCAGTGCGCCGACGACTTCACCAAGGCCAACCCGGACATCACCGTCAAGATCACCCAGCGCGGCTGGGACGACTACTGGAGCACCCTCACCAACGGCTTCGTGGGCGGCACCGCACCGGACGTCTTCACGAACCACCTGGGCCGGTACGGCGAGCTCGCCGAGAACAAGCAGCTGCTGGCCATTGATGACGCAGTGGACAAGGACAAAGTGGACCTGTCCGCCTACAACGAGGGCCTCGCGGACCTCTGGGTGGGCCAGGACGGCAAGCGGTACGGCCTGCCCAAGGACTGGGACACCATCGGCCTGTTCTACAACAAGGACATGCTGTCCGCCGCCGGAATTTCCGAGGCCCAGATGAAGGACCTCACCTGGAACCCGGAGGACGGCGGCACCTACGAGAAGGTCGTCGCCCACCTGACCGTGGACAAGAGCGGCAAGCGCGGTGACGAGCCCGGGTTCGACAAGAACAACGTCCAGGTCTACGGCCTGGGCCTGAACGGCGGCGGTGACTCCTCCGGCCAGACCGAGTGGAGCTACCTCACCAACACCACCGGCTGGTCCCACACAGACAAGAACCCGTGGGGCACCCACTACAACTACGACGATCCGAAATTCCAGGACAGCATGCAGTGGTTTGCGGGCCTGGCGGAAAAGGGCTACATGCCCAAGCTCGAAACCACCGTCGGCGCCAGCATGGCTGACACCTTCGCCGCGGGCAAGTCCGCCATCAACGCCCACGGTTCGTGGATGATCGGCCAGTACACCGGATACAAGGGCATCCAGGTGGGCATCGCTCCCACCCCCGTGGGCCCCGAAGGCAAGCGCGCTTCCATGTTCAACGGCCTGGCCGACTCCATCTGGGCCGGCACCAAGAAGAAGGACGCCTCAATCAAGTGGGTTGAATACCTGGCTTCATCCGCCTGCCAGGACGTCGTTGCGTCCAAGGCCGTGGTCTTCCCCGCACTGAAGGCATCCTCGGACAAGGCCGCCGCAGCGTTCCAAGCCAAGGGCGTGGACGTCACCGCCTTCACCGAGCACGTGAAGAACCAGACCACGTTCCTGTACCCGATCACGGACAACACCGCCAAGGTCAAGGGCATCATGGAACCGGCCATGGACGCCGTAGTATCCGGCAAGGCGCCGGTCAGTTCGCTGACGGCCGCCAACGAACAGGTCAACGCACTGTTCAAGTAACCCCCACAACCGTGGCTGCGTTTGTGGTCGCAGCCACCCGGCCGGGTGCCGCCGTCCTCCTCCTCGCGGCGGCCGCACCCGGCCACCCCTTCCCTGGCATTTCCGTTATGCGTAACTTAAGACGCACCCCTGAACACCGAAAGAGACCACCATGGATCCCCTGCACCTCCGTTCCGCCGGCACCAGCCTGCTGATCAGCTTCGACAGCGGGGAGGCCGAGGTCATCCACTGGGGCGCGGACCTGGGTGCAGCACTTCCAGGCCTCGCCATCCTCACCACGCCCGTGGGAAATTCCTCCGTGGACGCCCGCGTCCCCGCCGCGCTCCTCCCCCAGGCTTCCTCGTCCTGGCGGGGCCGCCCTGCCCTCCGCGGCAACCGGATCACCGACGGCGCTCCGGGCCTGGACTTCTCGTCCCGCCTCCGCGTCACGTCGGTGGACACGGCGGGTGCCGGGCGGGCCACCATCGTCCAGGCCGACGCCGACACCGGCGTCAGCGTCGCCACCTCCCTCACGCTGCACCCCGGCGGCCTGCTGGAACTGCGGCACACCCTCACCAACAACGGCACCACACCCTTCCAGGTGGACGAACTGGCTACCGTCCTGCCGGTGGCGCCGGACGCCGTCGAACTCCTCGACCTGACCGGACGCTGGTGCCGCGAACGCCAGCCGCAGCGCCGGCCCATCCAGCAGGGCACGTGGGTCCGCTCCGGACGGCACGGCCGCACCGGCCACGACTCCTCCCTCCTGTTCGCCGCCGGCACCAAAAGTTTCGGTAACCGGCACGGCAAGGTCTGGGCCACCCACCTGGCGTGGAGCGGCAACCACGAACAGTTCGCGGATACCATCGGCGACGGACGGACCATGATTGGAGGCTCGGAACTGCTGGGCTCCGCGGAGGTCATCCTCGCGCCGGGCGGCAGCTACAGCACGCCGGCCCTGTTCGCTGCCTATTCGGACCGGGGCCTGGACGGCATCACCGAGGCTTTCTACAGCTGGTTCCGGTCCCGCCCCCACCACATCCTTCCTGCCGCCACGGCCGGGACGGCCGCCGCGAAGCCGCGCCCGGTGGTGCTGAACACCTGGGAGGCCGTGTACTTCAACCACGACCTCGGCACCCTGATCGAGCTTGCCGATTCCGCCGCGGACCTCGGCGTTGAGCGCTTCGTGCTCGACGACGGCTGGTTCCGCGGCCGCCGCGACGACCACGCGGGCCTGGGCGACTGGTACGTGGACGAGACCCTCTGGCCGGACGGGCTGACGCCGCTGATCGATGCCGTCACCTCGCGGGGGATGGAGTTCGGGCTGTGGGTGGAACCGGAGATGGTCAACCTGGACTCGGATGTTGCCCGGGCACACCCGGACTGGATTTCGGGCCCGTCGGCGGTGGCCCACAAGGACGGCGGCCGGCTGCCCCTTGAATGGCGCAACCAGCACGTCATCGACCTCGTCAACCCGGAGGCCTGGCAGTACGTTTTCGACCGGATCTCGGCACTTCTGGGCGAGAACAACATCAGCTACCTCAAGTGGGACCAGAACCGGGACATCGTTGAACAGGGCCATGCCGGCCGCGCCTCCGTCCACGAACAGACCCTCGCCGCCTACAGGCTGTTCGACGAGCTCCGCAAGGCCCACCCCGGCGTCGAAATTGAAAGCTGCTCCTCCGGCGGCGGACGTGTTGACCTGGGAATCCTGGAGCGGACCGGGCGGGTCTGGGCATCGGACTGCAACGACGCCCTGGAACGGCAGGCCATCCAGCGATGGACCGGCGCCGTGGTTCCGCCGGAGCTCGTGGGCAGCCACATCGGCCCCACCACATCGCACACCACCGCACGCACGCATGACCTGTCCTTCCGTGCCATCACGGCCTTCTTCGGCCACTTCGGGATGGAATGGGATGTCCGCGGCGTCCAGGGTGCCGAGCGGGAGGAGCTGCGGCGCGTCGTCGGGCTCTACAAGGAGCACCGGGGCCTGATCCACAGCGGCCGCCCGGTCCACGCGGACATCACCGATGAGGCATACCAGCTGCACGGCGTGGCGGCGGCGGAACCTGCTGCGGACGGTACGACGGCGGCGCTGTTCGCCTTCGTCTGTGCCCGCACCTCGGGTGCCGAGCAGCCGGGACGGATGGGCCTGCCCGGGCTCCACCCGGACCGGACCTACCGGGTGGAGCCCATCTTTCCGGCCCCCGGCGACGCCGACTACGGACACACGTTCACCCAGGTGCAGCCGCCGGCCTGGCTCACTGACGGCGCAACAGCCAGCGGCCAGTTCCTTGGCGAAGTCGGCCTGCCGATGCCGATGCTCAACCCGGAACACGCGGTGCTGATCAAGGTCACGGCGCTCTAAGCAGTCACAACCCACGACACGTATGGCCCGGCGGAAACTTCCGCCGGGCCATACGTGTCGTGGCACGGCGACTTCGGCCGGGACGACCGCCCCCGGGAGCCCTGGCTCCGGGGTTTCGTGCGCTGGCATGATGTTGCCGCCCATCCGGTCCTCCGTCAGGTCCGAATGCCCTTATGACACCTGAACGAGTGTGGAAACTGTTTGCTACCTGACTGGAGATGATCGTGAACCAGAGTGCCAAGACCATTACCCGGACCGCCGCCGCTTCCCTGCTGGCCCTGACCGGTTTCGCCGGAACCACCCTCCCCGCGCAGGCCGCCACAGCGTCCGGCCCCGTAACTGAAGTGACACAGCAGGCTACCGGCAGCGGTTCACCGCTGCTGGGCAACATACTCGCCGGCGGAATCCTGAACGGCGGCGTCATCAACGGTCCCGTAGTGGATGGCCCACTGGTGGACCTGGGCGGCACCGGCCCCTTCCAGTTCGGCCAGTTCCAGTAACCTTCCCTGCCTGACCAACCGCTGCCCCCGGCTTCCACGCCGGGCAGCGGGGCTTTGCCATGCCCCCGATGTGCCAGCCGGCCCCGAGATCCCGAGAAGGAACATGTCCCACGACGCACGGAACTCCCCCGCCCGCACCGCTTCTCCGCGGCTGGACCTGACCCAGGCCCAACGCGGCATCTGGTACGCGCAGAAGCTGGCACCGGAGAATCCGATGTTCCAGATCGGTCAGTTTGTTGAGATCACCGGACCCCTTAACCACGATGTCCTGGCGGCCGCCCTGCAGCAGGGGGTTGCGGGCACCGAGGCCCTCACCATGGCTTTCAGCGAGGACAAAGACGGCCCGTTCCAGCATCCGCTCCCGCGGCCTGCCGTCCTTGAAGTCACAGACCTTTCCGGCGCTGCCGATCCGGAAGCACAGGCCCGGGCCCTCATGGACGCCGACCTGGCGCTCCCCCGGGATCCTTCGTCGGACCACCTGCTCCACACGGAGCTCATCCGCCTCGCCCCCGAACGGCACTTCTTCTACCAGCGCGTGCACCACCTCCTGCTGGATGGCTACTCCGCGGTCCTGGTCCTGCGCCGGGTGGCTGAGCTCTACAACACCCTCCTGGCGGACGACGGCGGCGGGCGGGCCACCGGGGAGGGTCCGGGTTTTCCGCGGTTCACGGACCTCCTGGCGGCTGAGGCCGGTTATGCGGGGTCCGACGGCGCCGCGGCAGACCGTGCCTTTTGGGATGCCGAGCTTGCCAAGGCGCCTCCTGCCACCGGCCTTGCAGGGCGGCCGAACGCTGCCGCGGGCGCACTGATCCGGGCTTCGGTGGCCCTCCCGGCCGCCGCGGCCATGGCCCTCGAGGGCGCGCCGGCGAGCGCGCCGGCGCTGGTCCTGACGGCCGCGTCACTGTACATGCACCGGATCACCGGTGAGCGCACCGTCTCGGTGGCACTGCCCGTCACGGCCCGGCGTGGACATTTGCCCAAATCAACGCCGTCAATGCTGTCGAACATCGTTCCCGTCAAGCTGGCCGTCGACCCCGGCGAGACCGTTGCCGCTACCGCCGCTGCCGTGGGACGCAGCCTGCGTGGCGCACTGGTCCACCAGCGCTTCCGCTATGAGGACCTGGACACCGGGGGCGGTTACCTCGGCCCTTCGGTCAACATCCTGCCCGTCCTGGACGCGATCGCCTTCGGCGAGGCCCGGGGCGCGATGAACATCCTCTCTACCGGGCCCGTCGACGACCTCTCCATCGTGGTCCACGGCCTCGGCGCCGGCGGTGCAGCACCGCCGCCCACGGTACAGTTCGAGGCCAACGCGGCGATGTACACGCAGGACGTACTTACCGGCCACCTTGACCGCTTCGTACGCCTGCTGGAACACGTGGCCACCCGCCCCGACGCTGTGGTGGCTGACCTGGCGGTAACCACCCCGGCCGAGGAACAGCAGCTGCTGGCCGCGGGCCAGGCGCACGGCCGGCAGTTGCCGGGCCACACCATCGTGGAAGAATTCCAGCAGAACGCGGCGGCCCGGCCGGATCAGACGGCCGTTGTGGCCCAGGAGGGCACTCTCACGTTCGCTGAACTGGAGTCCCGTTCGAACCAGCTGGCCCGGTTTTTGGCCGGGCACGGCGCAGGACCCGGCAGCACGGTGGCGGTGCGGCTGGACCGTGGCCTGTTGCTGCCCATAGCGCTCATGGCCATCCTCAAGTGCGGCGCCGCCTATCTTCCGCTGGATCCGGACTACCCCGCAGGCCGCGTGGAGGGAATGCTCGACGACGCCGCACCCCTACGGCTCCTCACCTCAGCAGCGTTTACGGCGGCAGGGTCCGGGGCGGGAAACCCGCCGGCATCCGGACACGATGAGTTGGCCACGGACGTCCCGGTCACGGTCCTGGACTCCGCACTGATGGAGGCCTGCCTCGCCGGCAAGGATGGGTCAGCTCTCCCGCCCGTCGCCGGCCAGCAGGACCTCGCGTACGTCATTTTCACGTCCGGCTCCACAGGACGGCCCAAGGGCGTTGGTGTTGAACACCTGGCCCTGCTGAACCTCTACACCTCCCACCGGGACTCCATCTTCGCCCCGGCGGAGGCGCGGCTGGGCCGCAAGCTGAGGGTGGCGCACACCGCGGGGCTGTCCTTTGACGCGTCCTGGGACCCCATCCTGTGGCTGGTGGCAGGCCATGAACTTCACCTCGTGGACAACCGGACCCGCCGGGATCCTGAGGCCCTCAGTGCCTATCTGGCCGAGGCCGGCATCGACTCCATCGAGACCACGCCCTCCTTCGCCAAGGTACTGGTAGCCGGCGGGCTGTTCGACCAGGAACGGCATCCGTCCGTGGTGGCCCTCGGCGGCGAGGCCGTGGACACCCAGTTGTGGGAAGACCTGGCGGGGCGCGGCGGCGTTGTGGCCTACAACTTCTACGGCCCCACCGAAACTACCGTGGACTCGCTCACCGCGGTCATGGAAGTTGGCACCGCACCCACCCTGGGCGGTTCGGTGGCAAACACCCGCCATTACATCCTGGACTCCGGCCTGAACCCGGTTCCGGACAATGCCGTGGGCGAGCTCTACGTTGCCGGGATCAACCTTGCCCGCGGTTACCTGGACCAGCCCGGGCTCAGCTCCGAACGCTTTGTGGCGGACCCTTTCGCGCTGGACGGCTCGCGGATGTACCGCACCGGAGACATTGTGCGCCGCCAGGACGACGGCACCCTTGAATTCCGGGGGCGGCTGGATGCCCAGGTCAAGATCCGGGGATTCCGCATTGAACTCGCCGAGATCGAACAGGTGCTGCGCGGCCTGCCGGGCGTAGACCAGGCAGCCATCACCGTAGGTACCAACCGGGCCGGATACGACCAGCTCCTGGCGTACGTCACGCCGGCCGCCACGGCCGACGGCGGGCCGCAGCATCCGCTGGACACCGCCGACCTTCGGCGGCAGGCACGGCGCCACCTGCCCGACTACATGGTGCCCGCCACCGTCACCAGCATTGCCGTCCTGCCCCTGACACCCAACGGAAAGCTCGACGTCCAGGCCCTGCCTGTACCGGAACAGGACACCTCCGCCACCACCCCGCGCAACGAGCCCGAACGGATCGTGGCCGGAGCGTTCCAGGACGTTCTAGGCCTCGACTCGGTGGGGCTGGAGGACGACTTTTTCGACCTGGGCGGGCACTCACTGCTGGCCACCCGGCTGGTGGCCCTGCTGCGGGACCGCACCGGCACGGCTCCCGCGCTCCGCACCGTGTTCGAAAAGACAACCGTGGCGGCCCTCGCCGAAACCCTGGACCTGGATACGGCCCCGGCCCGGCCGTTGACTGCCGCCGCCCGGCCTGCAGTCCTGCCGCTGTCCTTCGCCCAGCGCCGGCTGTGGTTCCTGAACCGGCTGGATCCCGCGGCCGGGACGTACAACATCCCGGTGGTCCTGGACCTGCGCGGGACACTGGACGTCAAAGCCCTGGCTGCGGCCCTCGGCGAGGTCACCGCCCGGCACGAGACGCTCCGCACGGTGTTCCCCCTGATAGACGGCGAACCCGCCCAGCACATCCTGCCGCCGGCAGAGGGGCGGCCATCCTTGGTGGCCGTGGAATGCTCCGCCGCCGGGCTGCCGGCCGCGCTGGCCGCGGAGACGGGGCGCGGGTTCGACCTGGGCCGGGACCTGCCGCTGCGCGGTGTGCTGTTCCAGCTGGCACCGGACCACCACGTCCTCGCCGTCACCCTGCACCACATCGCCGCCGACGGCTGGTCCCTGGCACCCCTGGCCCGGGATTTGTCGGCCGCGTACAACCACCTCGCCGCAGGCAGGGACGTGGACCTGCCGCCGATGCCCGTACAGTACGCCGATTACACGCTCTGGCAGCGCTCCGAACTGGGCAGTGAGTCGGATCCGGAGAGCCCCATCTCGCGGCAGTTGGAGTTCTGGGCACGCGAACTGCGTGGCGCCCCGGAGGAGCTGCTGCTGCCGTTTGACCACGCCCGCGGCACCCGCGGTGACGCTGCGCACCCGGATGGCGGTCCGGCGTCGTCCGTTGCCCTGAA
>Ga0308160_10006410_pt1 | contig 11983 bp, 10 predicted proteins | sample PhyFR1_FD_201036 | JGI IMG/M metagenome (GOLD analysis project Ga0308160, IMG submission 201036) | Phyllosphere microbial communities from UC Gill Tract Community Farm, Albany, California, United States - DLSLF.R1 | ecosystem: Host-associated > Plants > Phyllosphere > Unclassified | place: USA... | reverse complement strand
CTGCATGTCGTCCTGCGCCAACTACGTGTTCCCGGCCGGGATCCACAAGCTGGTCAGCAACTTCGCCGTGATCGGCTTCCACGGTGGCCTCAGCAGCAAGACCTTCCAGTTCGACCCCGCCACGCAACAGATGCTGGACGCCCTGCCGCCCGAAAAACGCAAGGCGATGCTGAACCAGATCGCCTCCACCATCAAGGACGACGCCCGGCAGGAACAGGCGTATTTCAGGATGCTCGGCGTGCGCGCCGACTACGTCACGCTGGGCCAGGAAGAGCGCTACCAGCGGCGCCAGCGCAGCGATCCGAACGCGGTCGGCTGGACGTATTCGCTGGACGATTTCGCGCGCCTGGGCGTGCGCGACATCACGGTCATCAATCCGCCCTGGCGGCCCGGCAGTGCCCTGAAAAACATGTCGTTCGAGGTGCTTAGGCTGGACGAGTCAGGCCGCGATTGAGGCTGGCCCGCCATCCAGCAAGGCCAGCGCCTGCTGCCGCGCGGCGGCGCGCAGGGAGGCACGCAGCGCCGCGTCGTCGGTGGTGCGTGCCAGCACCATGCCGCCGACGCACAGCGCCACGATCGCCTGCGCCCGCTGCGCGCCGTCGGGTCTATCCTCCAGCGCCCGGGCATACACGTCGGTCAGGTTGCGGATCAGCTGCGTATACGCCTTTTGCGGCGACAGCCCGGCACGCGCCACGTCGCCCGGCAAGGCGTACAGCGGACAGTGGTGGTCGACGTTGTCGAACACCTCGTCGCACAGGTAGACGTCGAGCAGCATGCGCGCCAGCTGCATCGGCGCCGGTGCCGGCGTGGCGGCCGCGTCGGGGCGGAACGGATTACAGGTCGTGAAACTGGAGACGGCGGCCGCATACAGCGCGTCCTTGCTGTCGAAATGATGGTAGAAGCCGCCGCGCGTCAGCCCCGCTTCCAGCATGATGCGGTCGATCGACACCTGCTCGAAGCCGTGGCGGTTGAACAGGCGCCGCGCCGCGCCGACGATGCGCGCCCGCGTCTGCGCCTTGTGTTCGCTGCTGTAGGGCATGTCGCGCCTCCTTCGGCACCATTATCCGCCGATCCAGAATATGTTCTTGAACATATTATGCGCCTGCGTATCCTCGCCCTTGTTCACCACGAGGAGACACCATGATCACGTTGACCACCTTCCGCATGGTCCCGCCGTTCGCCGCCGGCTACGTGCGCGACCTGCGCGTGCGCTGGGCGCTGGAGGAAGCCGGCCTGCCCTATACGCTGCACCTGATCGACTTCGACGACAGGAATACGCCTGCCTACCGCCGCGAACAGCCGTTCGGCCAGATCCCGCTCCTGCAGGACGGCGCTGTGCAGGTGTTCGAATCCGGCGCCATCCTGATGCACCTGGGCGAGCGCTGCACGGCGCTGATGCCGCCCGAGCCGGCCGCGCGCACGCGCGTGGCGACGTGGATGTTCGCGGCGCTGAATTCGGTAGAACCTTATTTCGCCAGGCTGGCCGAGCTCGACGTATTCTTCGCCGACGCCCCATGGGCCGCCGGCAGCCGCCCGGTGCTGGAAGAGATGGCGCTCACGCGCCTGCATGACCTGGACCGGGTGCTGGCCGGCCGCGACTGGCTGGCCGGCGATTTCAGTGCCGCCGACATCCTGATGACCACGGTGCTGCGCCTGCTCGACGGCTGCGGCCTGGCGGCGCGCTTCGAGAACGTGAGCGCCTACATGGCGCGCTGCATGGCGCGGCCCGCCTTCCGCAAGGCGCTGGCCGCCCAGCTGGCGCTGTATGCGCCAGCGCGCGAGATGGCCTGAAGCGCCGCCAGGCGGGGTCAGGCCACTTCCGGATTACACCCCGTACTGCGCGCGATACGCCGCCACCGCCGCCTTGTGCTCGCCCAGCGACGGATCCGCCTCCAGGTAGCCGAACAGATCGGCCAGGTTGGCGATCGAGATCACCGGGATGCCGTAGTTCTGGCTGACTTCCTGCACCGCCGACAGCGGCGACAGCACGCCGTCCTTGCCGCCGCGTTCCATGCGGTCGAGCGCGATCAGCACGGCGGCCGGTTCGGCGCCGGCGGCGCGGATCATGGCCACCGATTCGCGCACCGAGGTGCCGGCCGAGATCACGTCGTCGATGATGACGACCTTGCCCTTGAGGCCGGCGCCGACGATGGTGCCGCCTTCGCCGTGGTCCTTGGCTTCCTTGCGGTTGTAGGCGAACGAAGTATTGTGGCCCTTGGCCGCCAGCGCCACCGCGGTCGCGGAGGCCAGCGTGATGCCCTTGTAGGCCGGGCCGAACAGCATGTCGAACTCGACGCCCGAGTCGATCAGGGTCTGGGCGTAGAACTGGGCCAGCTGGCCCAGGGTGGCGCCGTCGTGGAACAGGCCGGCGTTGAAGAAGTACGGCGACAGGCGCCCCGCCTTGGTCGTGAATTGACCGAATTTCAAGACCCCGGCCTCGACCGAAAACGCGATAAATTGTTGGCGCAGATTGCTCATGACTTCCCCTGGATTCGAAAGCCCGTATTGTAATGCGCGCCGCACCATCCGGGTGCCGGCCGCCGCCGCGGTGTCAGCGCAGGCTGACCAGCTCGGTCACCTGCTCCGGCATGATCGGCTTGACCATGTGCCGCTCGAAGCCGGCCGCCGCGCTCTTGGCCATGTCGGCCTCCTGGCCGTAGCCGGTCAGCGCGAACAGGCGGCAGGGATGGCCGGCGAGCAGCGTGCGCATGCGCGCGGCGAGCTGGTAGCCGTCCAGCACCGGCAGGCCGATGTCGAGCACGGCGATGTCGGGACGCAGGCGCGCCACCGCGGCCAGCGCGCTGACCGGATCGTTGAACACCTCGACCTCGTGGCCGTGCGCGCCCAGCAGCATGCCGAGCGTCTCGGCGGCGTCGGCATTGTCGTCGACCACCATGATGCGCTTGCGTGCCGCCGGCTGCGCCGCCACCGCCACCGGCCGCGCCGCGGCCGGGGTGGCCCAGGTGGCCACGCTCACGGCCGGCAGCAGCACGATGAATTCGCTGCCGCGCCCCGGGCCGCCGCTGCGCGCCTCGACCTTGCCGCCGTGCAGCTCGACGATGTTCTTGACCAGCGCCAGGCCGATGCCGAGGCCGCCCTGGCTGCGCTCGACGCTGCGCTTGGCCTGGAAGAACAGGCCGAACACCTGCACCAGAATCTCGGGCGCCAGCCCGATGCCGTTGTCCTGCACGCTGATGCGCAGCCAGCCGGCATGCCGGCCCGACGTCTCGCGGCATGCGCGCAAGGCCACCTGGCCGCCCGGCTCGGTGTAGCGCGCGGCATTCGTCAGCAGGTTGGAGACCACCTGCGCCAGCCGCATCGGATCGCCCTGCCACTCCAGGCCAGGATCGACCTCGACGTCGAGGCGGTGGCGGCGCCGCTCCAGCAGCACGCTCGCCATCTCGACCGCCTTGGCCAGCGGCTGCGCGATGTCGACCTGCTCGAACTTCAGCTCGATCTGGCCGCGGGTGGCACGCGCCACGTCCAGCAGGTCATCCACCAGGCGCACCAGATGCTCGACCTGGCGCTGGATGATCTCGCGTTCGCGCAGGCCGCCGGTCTCGCCGCGCATGCGCATCAGTTGCAGCGCGGTGACGATCGGCGACAGCGGATTGCGCAGCTCGTGCCCGAGCATCGCCAGGAATTCGTCCTTGGTGCGGTTGGCGGTGGTCAGTTCGTCCAGCAGCCGTTCGCGCTCGGCGTGGGCGCGCTCCAGGCTGCGGCGGTTGTGGACGTCGGCGGTGACGTCCACCGCCACCAGGATCACGCCCTGCTCTTCGCCCGTCGCCTGGTCCGGACTGCTGCTCAGCGGCTCCAGGCTCAGTTGCAGGAAGCGCTCCTCGATGCGGCCGTCGGCGCGCGCCAGTTCCACGCGCAGCTCGTCGATCTCGAGCGCGGCTTTGCTGCCCTGCTCGAGCAGGCGCATCGCTTCGCCGTCGCGCAGTTCCGGGAAAGCGGCGCCGAAGGCCTGGCCTTCGAGGCCGTCGCGGTCCATCAGTGCGCAAAAGCGGCGGTTGGCCAGGCGGAAGGTGAAGTCGGGGCCGACCAGCAGGGCCGCCGCGACCGGCGCGCCGCGCAGCATGCGGTCGCGCTGGGCCAGCGCTTCGTCGCGCTGGTGGCGCTCGGTGGCGTCGCGCGTGAAGCAGCGCGTGTAGCGCAGCTGGCCGTCCTCGAAATAGCCGTTCGAATGGATCACGACGTGCTTGATCGAGCCGTCCTTGCAGCGCAGCCGGGCCGGCTGGTCGAGCAGCGTGCCGCCCGAGGACAGCGTGGCCAGGATGTGGCCGATGACGTCGGGGTCGACGTGGAATTCGGCGATGTGGCGGCCGACGTATTCTTCCCAGGCATAGCCCAGCATCTGCAGTTCGGCGCGGTTGGCCCACAGGATGGTGCCGTCGCCGGCGACGCGGTGCAGGCCTTCCGCCGCGTTCTCGACGAAATCGGCGAATTCCTGTTCGCGCCGGCGCAGGGTCAGTTCCAGCGATACGGCTTGGTCGGGATAGTCGGGGCTAGGCAACACGTCGGAAACTCCAGTCAGGGCGGATGCCGGCGCATCGTGGACAGCGGTGTGGCCGCTTCGCCGGCGTGACAGTGTAACAGATGGGTTTGACGTTCCTGCCGAGCAAAAAAAGCGTTACACTATTCGGCTGTCATCCTGTTGCGGCATTGTCACATCGGCAGCCAACAGCAGCGTCCTGCTCTCATCTCCGTATTATTTTCATAACCATGCCACGAATTATTTCCGCCAACCTGAACGGCATCCGCTCGGCTCACAAGAAGGGTTTCTTCAACTGGATGGCCACGCAGGATGCCGATTTCATCTGCGTCCAGGAGCTGAAGGCCCAGCAGGCCGACATGACCGAGGAATTCCTCGCGCCGCACGGCTACCACGGCCATTTCCACTACGCCGAGAAGAAGGGCTATTCGGGCACTGGTGTATATAGCCGCATCAAGCCGGACATGACCTCGACCGGGTTCGGCTGCGTTGAATTCGACGGCGAAGGCCGCTACACCCGCGCCGACGTCGGCAACCTGACCGTGATCTCGGTGTACTGCCCGTCCGGCTCGTCCTCGCCCGAGCGCCAGCTGGCCAAGTTCCGCTTCATGGAAGTCTTCCTGCCGCACCTGGAACAGTTGAAGGCCGAAGGCCGCGAAGTCGTGATCTGCGGCGACTGGAACATCGCGCACAAAGAAATCGACCTCAAGAACTGGAAAGGGAACAGGAAGAATTCCGGCTTCCTGCCGGAAGAGCGCGCCTGGATGACGCGCATTTTCGACGAACTGGGCCTGGTGGACGTGCACCGCGTGGTCAACCAGGAACCCGAGCAGTACACCTGGTGGAGCAACCGCGGCCAGGCCTGGGCCAAGAACGTCGGCTGGCGCATCGATTACCACGTCGCCACCCCGGGCATCGCCGCCAAGGCGCATGCGGTGTCGATCTACAAGGAAGAGCGCTTTTCCGACCACGCGCCGCTGATCATCGATTACGCCCTTTGATCCAGCGCTCTGGTCAGAGCAGGAACGCCGCCATGTCGGCAGCGGCATGGGCCAGCACCACGGGAAAAAGCTGGCCCTTGCGCTGGTAATAGACGCCGAGGACGATGCCGAACAGCACGATCGCCAGGGCGCCCGCCGCCCCCTGGTACATGTGATAGAGCATGCGCACCAGTACCATGATGCCGATCGCCGTCGAGGCGCCATAGCGGCGCATGCCGCGCATCAGGTAACCCAGCAGGAAGACTTCCTCATAGGCGCCGTTGATGATCGACATCGGAATCACGCTGGACCAGGACACGCTGGTCCTCGTCATGATGTCCTCGATCGGCCAGCCCGCCTCCGGCGGCATCAGCAGCCGGCTCACCTGACACAGGGCCAGGAAGCACGCGAACAGACCCAGGCCGTCGACCGTGCCACGCCAGGATGCGCGCGGCCACAGGGTATGCAGCGGGTAGCGGCGCGAAGCCAACACGGCCAGGGCCGTGGCGCCGACGATCAGCTCGAGCACGAGCGTGGCGTCGAGCGCGGCGTTGCTGAACCTGAGCTGCCCGGCGCCCCTGGCCAGCACCGCCTCTACCGAGGCAAGTATGGGCCAGCCGAAGTAGATCAGCACGATGCCGAGCGCCTCGCGCGGATCGGCATGGGGCGGCATGCTCTCGAGTTCGCGTACTTTATGCATGGTGATAGACTGTCATGACCGTTGATTTATGGAAATCTCGGGTCAGGATAGCATCACGAATCCTGTAAAGATGCGCGGAATGTCACGCTGCCGGCCAGTCCAGCACGCGCCGGCTTTCGAAGCTGCGCGCCTCGCCGGTAAGCGGATCGTCGAAGCCGATGCGGCGCGCCAGCAACTGCAGCGGCGCCGAATAATCGTCGCCCTTGCACGGCAGCACCACCGGATAGAAAGCGTCGTTCAGGATCGGCACGCCCAGGGACGCCAGGTGCAGGCGCAGCTGGTGCTTGCGGCCGGTGTGCGGATGCAGGCGGTAGCGCGCGATGCCGCCGCGGCGCTCGATCAGTTCCACCAGCGTTTCCGAGTTCGGTTCGCCCTCTTCTTCCTTCATCACGAAGAATTTTTCGCCGTCGACCATGCGGCTGCGGTAGGTAAACGGGAAGTCGCGGCCTTCGAGGACCGGCGCCAGCGCTTCGTACACCTTGCGGATGCTGCGCTTCTGGAACATCGACTGGTAAGTGCCGCGCGTGGCCAGGTTGTGCGAGAAGATGACCACGCCGGCGGTCTCGCGGTCGAGGCGGTGGATCGGCGTCAGGTGCGGCAGGTCGAGCTTGCGCTTCAGGCGCACCAGCAGGGTCTCGCGCAGGAAGCGCCCGGTCGGGATCATCGGCACGAAGTGCGGCTTGTCGACCACCAGCAGGTGGTCGTCCTGGAACAGGATGGCTTCTTCGAACGGGATCGGCGCTTCTTCCTCCAGCTCGCGGTAATACCAGATGCGCATGCCCTGGCGCACCTGGCTGTCCGGCTGCAGGCGCTGGCCGCCCGCGTCGACCACGTCGCCGCGCGCCAGGCGCGCGGCCCAGGACGGGCCGCCGACCTCGCCGAAATGCGCCTCGAGAAAGGCCAGCATGCCCCCGGTACGGGTCTCGTCGATCCACAGGTAGCTGGGGGCGACGCCGTCGCGCACCGGCAGCGGCACCCGGGCATTGGCTTCGGCCTGGTGGCCCTTCCTGACGAAACGTGCCATGCAGTCCTTCAGCGCGATGCGAGATTGGTGCGGTATGGCGGCAGCCGGTCCACGGGAACGCCCTTGCTGCGGGCGTACAGCGGCAGCAGCACGTTCATGTGGGCCTGTATCTGCTCGATGCGGTGGGTGCCGCCCGGGTGGGTCGACAGCAGCTCGATCGGCGCGCCGCGTCCGTCCAGCGCCGCCATCTTGTTCCACAGGGCGATGCCGGCGCGCGGGTCGTAGCCGGCGCGCGCGGCGATGTCGAGGCCGACCAGGTCGGCTTCGCGTTCCTCGTCGCGCGAGAATTTCAGCACCACCATCTGGCCGGCCGCATTCGCCGCGCCGCGCACGTCGTAGCCCGACCAGGCCGACAGGATGGCGCCGCCGATGCCGGTGACCAGGCTGGTCGTGGTCGACTTGCTCATGCGCTCGCGCCCGTGCTCGCGCAGCGCGTGCGCGATCTCGTGGCCCATCACGGCGGCGATCTCGTCGTCGGTGAGTTTCAGCTTGTCGATGATGCCGGTAAAGAAGGCGATGCGCCCGCCCGGCATGCAGAAGGCATTCACCTGGTTCGAGCGCAGCAGGTTGACCTGCCAGTTCCACTGGTTCGCCTTGGGATTCCAGCGCGCCGTCTGCGGAATGATGCGCTGGGCGATGGCGCGCAGGCGCTTGACCTGCGGATCGGCCGGCGGCACCAGCGCGCCCTTCTCGCGCGCCTGCCCCATCAGCGCCGTGTACTGCTGGGACGACTGCTCGTTGATGGCCTGCTCGGGCGCGGTCATGCGCCGCCACATGCCATCCTTGAGCGGCTCGACGGCGATCCCGTCCTGCACCACTTGCCCCTTGCCGTCCTGTGCCGCTTCGCGTGCCTCGGCCGGTACGCCCTGCATGGCGGCGCACAATGCCGCCAGGATAAATAACTTTTTCATGGTCGTGCTCACCCGCAATCGATGTCAATACTGCACATCATATCAAGTGACGACGAGGTCCTTCTTACGCAACCGGAACACGGCCAGGCTGCCGCGCAGGTTCGGCAGGAAGGATACCGGCTTGCCATCGGCCAGCGCTACGTATTCCAGCACTTCCAGCCCGCACTTCTCGGCCAGCTCCTTGAAATCGTTGATCGTGGCGTAGCGCACGTTGGGCGTGTCGAACCACTGGTAAGGCAGCGAGCGCGACACCGGCATGCGGCCCTTCAGCAGCGAGATGCGGTGCGGCCAGTGCGCGAAGTTCGGGAACGAGACGATGGCTTCCTTGCCGACGCGGACGATGTCGCGCAGGCGCGCCTCCACGTGCTGCATCATCTGCAGCGAGGACAGGCACAGCACCATGTCGAAGGCATTGTCGCCGAACAGGTCGAGGCCCTGCTCCATGTCGTGCTGGATCACGTCGATGCCGCGGCGCGTAGATTCCAGGACCTTGTCGTCGGCGATCTCGACGCCGTAGCCGGTGCACTGCTTGCCGGTTTCCAGGTAGCGCAGCATGGCGCCGTCGCCGCAGCCCACGTCCAGCACGTGCGAACCGTTGCGGACCCAGTGCGCGATGAAGGCGAGGTCGGGACGCAGGGTGCTCAGGTCTTCGAATTTCATGCGGCCTCCTTTGCCTTGGCATCGACACATTCTTCCCAGATGCGGCCGTAGTAGGCACGCACGATGCTCATGTAGCGCGCATCGTCGAGCAGGAAGGCATCGTGGCCGTGCGGCGCGTCGATCTCGGCATAGGTCACCTTGCGGCGGTTGGCCAGCAGCGCCTGCACGATCTCGCGGCTGCGCTCCGGCGAGAAGCGCCAGTCGGTGCTGAAGGAGGCGATCAGGTACTGCGCCCGGGTGTTTTCCAGCGCCTTCTCCAGGCTGCCGCCATGCTCGCGCGCCGGGTCGAAGTAATCGAGCGCCTTGGTGATCAGGAGGTAGGTGTTGGCATCGAAGTATTCCGAGAACTTGTCGCCCTGGTAGCGCAGGTAGGACTCGATCTCGAAGTCGACCCCGAAGCCGAACTTGTAGTCGTCGTTCTCGGACGCGTTGCGCAGCTTGCGGCCGAACTTTTCCGCCATGTCGTCGTTCGACAGGTAAGTGATGTGGCCGACCATCCGTGCCACTTTTAAACCGTTCTTCGGCACCACGCCGTGTTCGTAGAAGTCGCCGCCGCGGTAGTCGGGGTCGGTCAGGATGGCCTGGCGCGCGACGTCGTTGAAGGCGATGTTCTGGGCCGACAGCTTGGGCGTCGACGCGATCACGATGCAGTGGCGCAGGCGCTGCGGGAACATGATCGACCAGGCCAGCGCCTGCATGCCGCCCAGCGAGCCGCCCATCACGGCCGCAAAACAATCGATGCCGAGCCGGTCGGCCAGGCGCGCCTGGGCCGCGACCCAGTCTTCCACCGTCACCACCGGGAAGGCGGCGCCGTAGGGCTTGCCGGTGTCCGGATTGATGTGCATCGGCCCCGTGGAACCGAAGCAGGAGCCGAGGTTGTTGATGCCGATGACGAAGAAGCGGTCGGTGTCCACGGGCTTGCCGGGACCGACCATGTTGTCCCACCAGCCGGCACTTTTCGGTTCGTTGGCGTAGTGGCCGGCCACGTGGTGCGATGCGTTCAGCGCGTGGCAGATCAGCACCGCATTCGATTTGTCGGCATTCAGGGTGCCGTAGGTTTCGTACATCAGCGTGTAGTCGCCGAGGGCGGCGCCGCTTTGCAGGCGCAGCGGTTCGGCGAAATGCATCGCCTGGGGTGAGACTGTTCCGAGAGAAGCCATGGATTCGTTATTCTGGTATTACAGTGACTGCAGTTGCTCCACGGCCTCGGCGATGTCGCCGGGTTCCATCGCACGCAGGATGCGGCGGGTGCGCGTGGTCAGGGTTTTGAGGTCGCTCGCCAGGATTTCCTGCTTGACCGCCAGCAGCTGGGCCGGGTGCATTGAGAATTCGCGCAAGCCCATGCCGAGCAGCAGGCGCGTCAGCTTGACGTCGCCCGCCATCTCGCCGCACACGGCGACGTCGATGCCGGCCTTGGCACCGGCGGCGATCGTCATCGCGATCAGGTTCAGCACCGCCGGGTGGAGCGGATTGTACAGGTGCGCCACCTCGTAGTCGACGCGGTCGATCGCCAGCGTATATTGGATCAGGTCGTTCGTGCCGATCGACAGGAAATCCATGCGCTTGACGAACATCGGCAGCGCCAGTGCGGCGGCCGGGATCTCGATCATGGCGCCGACCTCGATGCTCTCGTCGAACTTGATGTTCTGCTCGCGCAGCTGGGCCTTGGCCTGGGCGATCATGTTCAGCGACTGGTCGATCTCGAAGGCGTGCGCCAGCATCGGGATCAGGATGCGCACCTTGCCGAAGGCGGACGCGCGCAGGATCGCGCGCAGCTGGGTCAGGAACAGCTGCGGCTCGGCCAGGCAATAGCGGATCGCGCGCAGGCCCAGCGCCGGGTTCAGCGCCGTGTGCTCGGTCTGGTCCAGCGGTTTGTCGGCGCCGACGTCGAGGGTGCGGATGGTGACCGCACGGCCCTTCATCGCCAGCACCGCCTTGCGGTACTGCTCGAACTGCTCGTCCTCGCTCGGCACCCGCAGCGCCTGGGCGCCGCGGCCCATGAACAGGAATTCGGAGCGGAACAGGCCGACGCCGTGGGCACCGGCATCCAGCGCCGCCGGACAATCGTCGGGCAGCTCGATGTTGGCCAGCAGCGTGATGGACGTGCCGTCCCTGGTGACCGCCGGCGTCTTTTTCAGCTTGAGCAGGCGCTTGCGCGCCTTGATCAGGGCAGCCTGGCGCGCCCGGTACTGCTCCAGCACCAGCGCGCTCGGATTGCAGATCACCACGCCGGCATCGCCGTCGACGATCACCCAGTCGTCCTGCTCGACCAGGCGCGAGGCCTGGCTCATGCCGACCGCGGCCGGGATGTCGAGGCTGCGCGCGACGATCGCGGTGTGCGAGTTCTGGCCGCCGACGTCGGTCACGAAGCCGACGAACGAGCGGTCGCGGAAGGCCAGCATGTCGGCCGGCGAAATGTCGTGGGCGACCACGATCATCTGCGGCTGGAAGTGGTCCTCGCCGGTCGGCACCGGCGGCGCCGACAGCTCGGTACCCATCAGGACCTTCAGCACGCGCTCGGCGACCTGCTGGATGTCCTGCTTGCGCTCGCGCAGGTAGGGATCCTCGATCTCGTCGAACTGTGCCGACAGCTCGTCGATCTGGGTCACCAGCGCCCACTCGGCGTTGTAGTGGCGCGAGCGGATGATGTCGAGCGGCGCCTCCGAGATCATCGGGTCGGACAGGATCAGCACGTGGACGTCGATGAAGGCGCCCAGTTCCGTCGGCGCATCCTTCGGCAGGTCGGTCCAGAGGTCCTGCAGGGTGCGGTGCACCTGGGCGATGGCCTCCTGCAGACGCTTGACCTCGGCCTCGACCTGCTCTTCCGCCACCAGGTAATGCTTGACGTCGAGCGCGGCCGGCGTCAGCAGGTGCGCGCGTCCGATCGAGATTCCGCGCGAGACCGGAATGCCATGCAGGGTGAACGATGCCATCGATTTTCCCGGGTGACCGCGGCCGGCTCGTGATTCCGGCATCGTTACTCGCCTTCGCCGAATTTATCGTTGATGAGTGCCGTCAGGGCGGCGATGCATGCTTCCTCGTCCGGACCGTCGGCTTCCAGCGTCACCTTGGCGCCCTTGCCGGCGGCCAGCATCATCACGCCCATGATCGACTTGGCGTTGATGCGCCGTGCATTGCGGGTCAGCCAGACGTCGCTCTGGTAGCGGGCGGCCAGCTGGGTGAATTTGGCGGAGGCGCGGGCGTGCAGGCCCA
>Ga0308160_10006409_pt1 | contig 11986 bp, 11 predicted proteins | sample PhyFR1_FD_201036 | JGI IMG/M metagenome (GOLD analysis project Ga0308160, IMG submission 201036) | Phyllosphere microbial communities from UC Gill Tract Community Farm, Albany, California, United States - DLSLF.R1 | ecosystem: Host-associated > Plants > Phyllosphere > Unclassified | place: USA... | reverse complement strand
GGCGTGCCGGACGCGATCTTCGTCGTCGACGTCGGCTACCACAAGGGCGCCATCACCGAAGCCGGCAAGCTGGGCATCCCGGTCATCGGCGTGGTCGACACCAACCACTCGCCGGAAGGCGTGACCCACGTGATCCCGGGTAACGACGACTCGTCGAAAGCGATCACCCTGTACGCACGCGGCGTCGCCGATGCGATCCTGGAAGGCCGCGCCAACGCCACCAACGAAGTCGTTGAGATGGTCAAGTCGGCTGACGACTTCGTCGAAGTCTCCGACCAGGCTTGATGGGGCAAGGCAGGCTGCGGCCTGCCACCTTAGCAAAGGGGGCGCCAAGCGCCCCTTTTTTTAAGCAGAATACGCGGTGGTGAAGCAAACGCACCCCGCATCCGTATCTAGAACGTCAATATTAGGAGAAACAACATGGCAGCGATTACTGCAGCGATGGTTGGCGAACTGCGCGCCAAGACCGACGCCCCGATGATGGAATGCAAGAAGGCACTGACCGAGGCCGATGGCGACCTGGCACGTGCCGAAGAGATCCTGCGCGTCAAGCTGGGCGGCAAGGCTTCGAAAGCCGCTGCCCGCGTGACCGCAGAAGGCGTCGTGGCTGCCTACGTGGCCGGCAACGTCGGAGCGCTGGTCGAAGTGAACAGCGAAACCGACTTCGTCGCCAAGAACGACGACTTCCTCGCCATGTGCAACCTGGCTGCCAAGCTGGTCGCCGAGAACAACCCGGCCGACGTGGCTGCCCTGGCTGCCCTGCCGGTCGACGGCAAGACCTTCGACGACGTGCGTACGGCACTGATCGGCAAAATCGGCGAGAATATGACCGTCCGCCGCTTCCAGCGTTTCGAAACCACCGGCAAGCTGGCTTCGTACCTGCACGGCACCCGTATCGGCGTGATCGTCGACTACGAAGGCGCCGACGAGCAGGTCGGTAAAGACGTCGCCATGCACATCGCCGCGATGAAGCCGGTGTCGCTGTCGTCCGAGCAGGTGCCGGCCGAGCTGATCGAGAAAGAGCGTTCGGTTGCTCAGCTGAAAGCCCAGGAAGACGCCGACAAGGCCGTCGCCGAAGGCAAGCAGCCGCAATCGGCCGAGATCGTCGCCAAGCGTATCGACGGTTCGGTGCAGAAGTACCTGAAGGAAGTGTCGCTGCTGAACCAGGCGTTCGTGAAGAACGACAAGCAGAGCGTCGAAGCGATGCTGAAGGCCGCCAACACCTCCATCAAATCGTTCACCATGTACGTGGTCGGCGAGGGCATCGAGAAGAAGGTCGACGACTTCGCAGCAGAAGTCGCAGCCCAGATGGCTGCAGTAAAACAGTAATAAAAAGTAAGACAAGACGGGCCGAAAGGCCCGTTTTTGTAACATGGGTGCCCAGCATCCGCGCCGTACCGAATTCGAATCAAACCAATCAAGGAGCCCCATTCATGACCAAACCAGCCTACCAACGAGTCCTTCTCAAACTGTCTGGCGAAGCGCTGATGGGCGATGACCAGTTCGGCATCAACCGCGCCACCATCGAACGCATGGTTGCCGACGTGGCCGAGGTGCAGAAGCTGGGCGTGGAGCTGGCGGTAGTCATTGGCGGCGGCAACATCTTCCGTGGCGTGGCCCCGGGTGCGCAGGGCATGGACCGCGCGACCGCGGACTACATGGGCATGCTGGCCACCGTCATGAATGCGCTGGCCCTGGCCGACGCCATGCGCCAGCAGGGCATCACCGCGCGCGTGATGTCGGCGATCGGCATCGAGCAGGTGGTCGAGCCGTACGTGCGCCCGAAGGCGCTGCAGTACCTGGAAGAGGGCAAGGTCGTGGTGTTCGCAGCCGGCACCGGCAATCCGTTCTTCACCACCGACACCGCGGCCGCGCTGCGCGGTTCCGAGATTTCGGCCGAGATCGTGCTGAAGGCAACCAAGGTCGATGGCGTATATACTGCCGATCCGAAGAAGGATCCGCACGCAACCCGCTACGAATCGATCTCCTTCGACGAAGCGATCACCAAGCAGCTGCAGGTGATGGACGCGACCGCGTTCGCCCTGTGCCGCGACCAGAAACTGCCGATCAAGGTGTTTTCGATCGTCAAGCCCGGCGCGCTCAAGCGCGTGATCATGGGCGAAGACGAGGGTACACTGGTACACGTTTAAAAAAAAATTGTTATTGCACCAAGGAGAGCAGCATGTCCGTCGCTGACGTGAAAAAAACCGCCCAGGACAAGATGGCCAAGTCCATCGAGACCCTCAAGGCTGACCTGGCCAAGGTCCGCACCGGCCGCGCCCACACCGGCATCCTCGATCATGTCACGGTCGACTACTACGGTTCGCCGACCGCGCTGCCGATGGTCGCCAACCTGACCCTGATCGACGCCCGCACCATCGGCGTCCAGCCCTACGAAAAGAAAATGCTGAACGCCATCGAAAAGGCGATCCGCGATGCCGACCTGGGCCTGAACCCGTCGACCTTCGGCGAGATGGTCCGCGTGCCGACCCCGGCCCTGACCGAAGAGCGCCGCAAGGAAATGGTCAAGCTGGTCAAGTCGGAAGCGGAAGACGGCAAGATCGCCGTGCGCAACGTCCGCCGCGACGCCAACGAACAGCTGAAAAAGCTGGTCAAGGACAAGGCGATCTCGGAAGACGACGAGCGCCGCGCCTCGGACGACGTCCAGAAACTGACCGACAAGGCGATCGTCGATATCGACAAGATGGTTGCCGAGAAAGAAAAAGAGATCATGACCGTGTAAGATGGCGGCAGAGGGCGCTTGCGTCCTCCACGCGTTCGCGAGGCGGACCGGCCAGGCCAGCCTGATCGGTCCGTTCCCTATTTGCGGATCGCCCGCCCCCGGCGACCTGTTTACCGCCATCCTGGCCAGATTTATGATTTTCAAAAGTTCGACCACCGCAGTACCCGACGCGCCGAAGGTGCCGCGCCATATCGCCATCATCATGGATGGCAATGGTCGCTGGGCAACGAAACGCTTGCTGCCGCGCGTTGCCGGCCACGTCAAGGGCGTGGACGCCGTGCGCAAGATCGTCGAGTCCTGCGTGGAACGCGGCGTCGAATACCTGACGCTGTTTGCATTTTCCTCGGAAAACTGGCGCCGTCCGGCCGACGAGGTGTCGTACCTGATGAGCCTGTTCGTCAGCGCGCTCGAGCGCGAAGTGTCGAAGATGCACGCCAATAACATCCGCCTGAAGGTGGTGGGCGACCTGTCGCGCTTCGATCCGAAACTGCAGGACATGATCGCCAACGCCGAGCGCCGCACCGCCGGCAACACCCGCCTGACCGTCAGCGTCTGCGCCAACTACGGCGGCCGCTGGGACATCATGCAGGCCACCAGCAAGATGATCGCCGCCAATCCGGGCATCACCGAATTCACCGAAGAGATGCTGGCGCCGCACCTGGCGATGGCGTATGCGCCCGAACCCGACCTGTTCATCCGTACCGGCGGGGAGGAGCGCATCTCCAATTTCCTGTTGTGGCAGCTGGCGTATTCCGAGCTGTATTTCACCGATACCTTCTGGCCCGATTTTTCGCCCGCGTCGCTGGATACCGCGATCGCGTCCTACCAGAGCCGCGAACGCCGCTTCGGCCGTACCGGCGAGCAGGTCTCCAACAACGCAAAGAAAACCTGATGCTGAAAACCCGCGTCGTCACCGCCATCGTCCTGCTGGCCATTTTGTTGCCGGTACTCTATTTCAACAATTTCACGGCGTTTGCGCTGGTGGCGACGGTGTTCTTCGGTGCCGCGATCTGGGAATGCTTCCGCCTGTTCAATCCGGGCACCCAGAACGCCCACGTCATCGCCGTGATCTGGACCGTGGCGTTCGGCATCGCGGTGCAGTTCGGGCAGTTGAATACGGCGATCTGGGCCGCGCTCAGCGTGGCATTGTGGATTGCGCGCTTCGCGCCGTCGCTGAAGACCGGCCTGCCGGCACTGGCGACGCCCGCGAATACCCTGCTGAGCCTGGTGTATGGTTTCGCCGTGGTCGGCTGCTTCGCGGCCATCGTCGACCTGTTCTCGCATTCGCCGTGGTACCTGCTGTCGGTGATGGCGATCGTCTGGATCGCCGACATCGGCGCCTATTTCGCCGGCAAGGCCTTCGGCAAGCGCAAGCTGGCGCCGTCGATCTCCCCGGGCAAATCCTGGGAAGGCGCGATCGGCGGCGGCATCGCGGTGCTGTTCATCGGCGCGCTCACAGTCGTGTCCGGCAGCCCGCTGTTCGCCGACACCTTCGCGGTGCGCGTCGAGCACGCCTTCGGCTGGCCTGCATTGATTGCGATCCTGGTCCTGATGACCGCCGCCAGCGTGGTCGGCGACCTGTTCGAATCCCAGCTCAAGCGCCGCGCCGGCATGAAGGACAGCAGCAAGCTGCTGCCCGGCCACGGCGGCGTGCTCGACCGGATCGATGCCCTGATCCCGGTCTTGCCGCTGGCAGCGCTGATCGGTTCGCGGCTGTAACCATCGCTTCGACATGGACGCGGCATCAAGCCAGCTTCGGGTTCTTGCAACTTCGGTGCAAAATCGCTGTCTTCGCTGTTGCGTCCTTTAATGGAAATCCCCATGCAACGCATCACCATCCTGGGCGCCACCGGCTCGATCGGCGCCTCCACCCTGGACGTGCTCGCGCGTCATCCCGATAAATACCAGGTCTACGCCCTCAGCGCCCATGCCCGCGTCGACGAGCTGGCGGCCCAGTGCCGGCAATACCGTCCGCAGCGCGCCGTGGTCGGCTCGCCCGAAGCGGCGGCGCGCCTGCGCGAACTGCTCGCCGGCCTGGCGATCGACGTCGACCACGGCGAACAGGCGCTGTGCGACATCGCGTCCAGTCCCGACACCGATACCGTGATGGCCGCCATCGTCGGCGCCGCCGGCCTGGCCCCGACGCTGGCTGCCGCCCGTGCCGGCAAGAAGGTGCTGTTGGCCAACAAGGAAGCGCTGGTGATGTCCGGCCAGCTGTTCATGGACGCCGTGCGCGAGCACAAGGCGACCCTGCTGCCGATCGACAGCGAGCACAACGCGATCTTCCAGTCGCTGCCCGCCCACTACGCGCGCGATCCGGACGGCGCCGGCGTGGCGAAGATCCTGCTGACCGCTTCCGGCGGCCCCTTCCTGCAGCGCGCGGTCGAGACGCTGGAAGATGTCACGCCGGAAGAAGCCTGCAAGCATCCGAACTGGTCGATGGGCCGCAAGATCTCGGTCGATTCGGCCACCATGATGAACAAGGGGCTGGAAGTCATCGAAGCGCACTGGCTGTTCGGCGCGCCGGCCGGGCGCATCGAGGTGGTGATCCACCCGCAGAGCGTGATCCACTCGATGGTGTCCTATGTCGACGGTTCGGTGCTGGCCCAGCTCGGCAACCCGGACATGCGCACCCCGATCGCGCACGCGCTGGCCTATCCCGAGCGGATCGTCTCCGGCGTGGCGCCGCTCGATCTCACCGCGTGGAGCGCGCTGCAATTCCACAAGCCGGACTTTGCGCGCTTCCCCTGCCTGGCGCTGGCCTTCGACGCATTGCGGGCAGGCGGCACCGCACCGGCGCTGCTGAACGCGGCGAACGAAATCGCGGTCCAGGCTTTCCTGGACCGCCGCATCGGCTTCCGCGACATCGACCGCGTGGTGCGCCGCGTGATGGACGAGAATGCGCACGGCGCGGCATCCAGCATCGAGGCCGTGATGGCCCAGGATGCGCAGGCGCGGCGCGCGGCCGAACGCATCGTCGGCGCACATTGACTTGAGGGAGTAGGGCGATGAATGTCATTCAGACCGTGCTGGCCTTCGTGCTGGCGCTCGGCCCCCTGGTGATCTTCCATGAACTGGGCCACTACGTGGTGGCCCGTTTGTGCGGCGTCAAGGTGCTGCGCTTTTCGATCGGCATGGGCCGCGTGGTGTGGTCACGCCGTTTCGGACCGGACGAGACCGAATGGGCGGTGTCGGCGCTGCCGATCGGCGGCTACGTCAAGATGCTCGACAAGCGCGATCCGACCACCGGCCCGGTATCCGATGCCGACCAAACGCGCGAATTCACCAACCAGAACGTGTGGAAGCGCATCGCCATCGTCGCCGCTGGCCCGCTCGCCAACTTCCTGCTGGCGATCGTCGTCATCGCCGGCCTGTACATGCATGGCAAGGACGAACCGGGCACGCGCCTGCGCGCGATGGCCCCTAGCACCGTGGCCTGGCAGGCCGGCATCCGCGGCGGCGATGCCGTCACCGCCGTCAACGGCCGCCCCGTGACGGCATGGACCGAACTGCGCTGGGAAATCATCCGCGCCGCCATGGACAAGCGCGAAGCCGAGCTTACGCTGCGCGGTGCCCGCGGCGACAGCTACCGCGCGGTGCTGCCGGCGGCGCGCGTGGCCGCCCTCGACGTCGACGGCGACGTGATGACGACCCTCGGCATGCAGATGTGGCGTCCGCGCCCGTCGATCGACCAGGTGCTGCCCGACGGTCCCGGCGCGCGCGCGGGCCTGCGCGCGGGCGACGTGCTGGTGGCGGTCGACGGCAAGCCGCTGGCGGATTTCGTCGACTTCAAGCGCGCCATCGGCGCCGCCCCGGAGCGGCAGGTCGCACTGGACGTCGAGCGCGGCGGCCAGCCCGTACGCGTGGTATTGACGCCGGCCCGCGATCCGCGCAGCGGCGAAGGCCTGGCGCGCGTGATGCTGGCGCAGGCGCCGGAAATGGTGACCGTGCGCGCCGGCCTGTTCGAAGCGCTCGGACGCGGCGCCGCGCGCACCTGGGAGACCGCATCGATGACGGTCAAGATGATCGGCAAAATGATCGTCGGCGAAGTCTCGCTGAAAAATGTAACAGGCCCGATCACCATCGCCGACGTTGCCGGACAGGCCGCGCGCTCGGGCGCAGAGCCATTCCTGGAGATCATTGCCTTCATCAGTATCAGCCTGGGTGTAATGAATCTGTTACCAATTCCCATTCTGGATGGTGGCCATTTGCTGTATTATTCGCTGGAAGTTTTGACTGGACGCCCCTTGTCCGAACGCTTCGCCGAGATGGCGCAGCGGGCCGGGGCGGGCCTGCTGTTCATGCTGATGGCGCTTGCCGTCTTCAACGACCTGGTGCGGCTGCTTTGAAAGAGGACTTCGGAACGGGTTCTCGACCTCGAAGCGGCATAAGCGCGGGCGCAGAACAAGTAACCTTGTCCAACCGGGCATCTTGAAAAACCGTCGCAAGCTGAAAATGCAACGCGCAGTAGGTTTTTCAAGATGACCATGACTGACACTCTGATTTTGCCAATGAAATTACATCCTGATCGTCTTGCCCTGCCTTTCACCCATCGTTTGATCGGCGCCGCCGTGCTGGCCCTGTGTGCCGGCCATGCCATGGCCGTGGCGCCGTTCGTCGTCAAGGACATCCGGGTCGAAGGCATCCAGCGGACCGAGGCAGGCACGGTGTTCAGCTACCTGCCGGTGCGCGTCGGCGAAACCTTCGACGACGACAAGGGCACGGCGGCGATCAAGGCCCTGTACGCGACCGGCTTCTTCAAGGACGTGCGCCTGGAAGAAGAAAACGGCGTGCTGGTGGTGCTGGTCGAAGAACGTCCGGCCATCAATACCGTCGATTTCACCGGCACCAAGGAATTCGAGAAGGACATGCTGGTCAAGGCGCTGAAGGAAATCGGCGTCGGCGAAACCAAGATCTTCGACAAGGCTTCCGTCGACCGCGCCGAGCAGGAGCTCAAGCGCCAGTACCTGTCGCACGGCCTGTACGGCGTCAAGATCACCACCACCGTCACCCCGATCGAGCGTAACCGCGTGAACATCATGTTCAACGTGGACGAGGGCGACGTCGCCAAGATCAAGGGCATCAACATCGTCGGCAACAAGGCCTTCACCGACAAGGAATTGCGCCAGGTCCTGCAGCTGAATACCTCGGGCTGGCTGACCTGGTACTCGAAGGCCGACCAGTACTCGAAGCAGAAGCTCACCGGCGACCTGGAAAACATCAAGTCCTTCTACCTGAACCGCGGCTACCTCGAAGTCAACGTCGAATCGACCCAGGTCGCGATCACCCCGGACAAGAAGGACATCTACCTCACCATCAACATCCACGAAGGCGAGAAGTACACCGTCAAGGGCGTCAAGATGGACGGCGAGATGTTCGGCCGCGAGGAAGAGCTGCGCAACCTGATCCTGCTGAAGCCGGGCGCCACCTTCTCGGGCGAGCTGCTGGAAGCCTCGAACAAGCGCATCTCCGACCGCCTGGCGAGTTTCGGCTACGCCTTCGCCAACGTCACCGGCAATCCGGAAATCGACCAGGCCAAGCGCGAAGTCACCTTCACCTTCTTCGTCGATCCGGGCAAGCGCGCCTATGTGCGCCACATGACGATCTCGGGCAACACCGTCACCCGCGACGAAGTGATCCGCCGCGAATTCCGCCAGTTCGAGAGCTCGTGGTACGACCCGAACCGCGTGAAGCTGTCGCGCGACCGCGTCGACCGTCTCGGCTACTTCAAGGACGTGACGGTGGAAACGCCGGAATCGCAGGGCACCACCGACCAGGTCGACGTCAACATCGCCGTCACCGAGAAACCGACCGGTAACTTCATGGTCGGCGGCGCGTTCTCGCAGGCCGAGAAGTTCACCTTCACGGCGTCGATCACGCAGGCCAACTTCGCCGGCAGCGGCAACACGATCGGCGTCGAGCTGAATACCGGTAAATACAACCGCACGATCTCGGTCGCGCAGACCAACCCGTACTTCACCGACGACGGCATCTCGCGCGCTTTCCAGGTCTACCTGCGCACTTCGCGTCCGCCGGCTCTGAACATCGGTTCGTACACGGTGCGCCAGCAAGGCGCCAACATGACCTTCGGCGTGCCGTTCTCGGAAGTCGACACCGTCTTCTTCGGCGCCGGCCTGGAGCGCACCAAGCTCGAGACCGACACCAGCTCGCCGACCCTGTACAAGACCTTCGTGGCGCAGAACGGCGGCCCGTCGACCGGTATCGGTACCGCGACCACCAACGCGATCCCGCTGACCGTGGCGTGGGGCCGCGACTCGCGCGACAGCTCGGTCACGCCGACCCGCGGCCGCTACCAGCGCGCCAACCTCGAGGTCGACCTGTTCGGCGACGCCAAGTACTACCGCGCGATCTACGAACACCAGTGGTACCGTCCGATCACGCGCTGGATGACGCTCGCGCTCAAGGGGGAGCTCGACTACGGCGCGGGCATCGGCAACCACGCCTACCCGGTCTTCAAGAACTTCTACGGCGGCGGCATCGGCTCGGTGCGCGGCTACGAAAGCTCGTCGCTGGGTATCGTCGACCCGTTCACGCTGGACGCGCTGGGCGGCGCCCGCCGCGTCATCGGCAACGCCGAACTGCAGTTCCCGTTCCCGGGCAGCGGCACCGACCGCAGCCTGCGCTGGTTCACCTTCGCCGACGGCGGCCAGGTCTACCAGGAAGGGCAGAAGATCCGCACCTCGGAACTGCGCTACTCGGCGGGTATCGGCCTGTCGTGGATTTCCCCGGTGGGACCGCTCAAGTTGAGTTATGCTAAGCCCTTGAACGCCAAGCCGGGCGACCGCCTGGAACGCTTCCAGTTCCAGATGGGTACCGGCTTCTGACCGGGAGTGTTATGTTAAAGATCGTGAAAGCCCCTTTGCCGAGACGCTTGATGATGGCAGCACTGTGCGCCGCTGCGGTGGCACAGGCGCCGGCCCAGGCGCAGGGGCAGGCTGCCGTGGGCCGCATCGGCTTCGTCTACACCGAAAGGCTGATGACGGAGTCGAAGCTGGCCAAGGCGGCCGACGCCAAGATGCAGGCCGAGTTTTCCAAGCGCCAGAAGCAGGTCGACGACATGGTGCAGCGCTTCAAGAGCGCGCGCGAGAAATTCGACGAGGAGGCGCCCAAGCTGACCGACATCGACCGCACCCGGCGTACGCGCGAGCTGCTGGACATGGAAAAAGACATGCAGCGCATGCAGCGCGAGTACAATGAAGACCTGTTCCAGCGCAAGAACGAAGAGCGCGCCGCTATTGCACAGAAGGCTTTCAAGCTGATCGAACAGGTCGCGGAACAGGAACATCTCGACGTGGTGCTGCAGGAAGCCGTCTGGACCAGCCCGCGCATCGACATCACCGACAAGATTCTCAAGCTGCTCGACAAATAAGGGCAGCACCATGCCGGTACCTGGTCGGAACGACATCACGTTCCGGCTGCGGACCGGCATTATTTTATTCAAAGGACGACCACATGGGCACTCGACTGGGTGATTTGGTCGAACGCTTTGGTGGACAGCTGGTGGGTGACCCGAACCTCGAGGTTCAGGGCATCGCACCGCTCGACAGCGCCGGCGCTTCGCACATCAGCTTTCTGAGCAACAGTAAATTGCGCGCACTGGCCGCGCAGAGCGGGGCGGCGGCGCTGATCGTCGCACCGCTCGACGACGCCACGGTGGCCGCCACCTACGAAGGTGCGCGCATCGTCACCACCAATCCCTACGCCTATTTCGCGCGCACGGCCCAGTACTTTGCCGACCTCGAAGCGATCCCGTTCGCGCCCGGCATTCATCCCAGCGCGGTGGTGCACGAGAGCGCGCAGGTCGATCCGACCGCCCACATCGGCGCCAATGTCACGGTGGACGCCGGCGCCGTGATCGGGTCTGGCGTGGTGATCGAGGCCGGCTGCTTCATCGGCCGCGAGGCCGAGATCGGCGAGGGCAGCCACTTCTTTGCCAACGCCACCTTCCACGCCCGTTGCAAGATCGGCAAGCGCGGCATTCTGCATTCGGGCGCCGTGATCGGCACCGACGGCTTCGGTTTCGCGCGCGAAAACGGCGTCTACATCAAGATCCCGCAGACCGGCCGCGTGCTGCTGGGCGACGACGTCGACATCGGCGCCAACACCACGGTCGACCGCGGCGCGCTGGCCGACACCGTCATCGAGGATGGCGTCAAGCTCGACAACCAGATCCAGATCGGCCACAACTGCCACATCGGCGCCAACACGGCGATGGCCGGCTGCGTGGGGGTGGCGGGCAGCGCGAAGATCGGCAAGAATTGCACCTTCGGCGGCGCCGCGATGGTGCTGGGCCACCTGGAAATCGCCGACAACGTCCACATCTCCTCGGGCACGATGGTATCGCGCTCGGTGCTGGAGCCGGGGCAGTACACCGGCTTCTACCCGCTGGCCAGGAACGCGGAATGGGAAAAGAGCGCCGCAATCGTACGCAACCTGTCCGCGATGCGCGACAAAATGCGGTCGCTGGAAAAACAGATCAAACAACTGACGGAACAGACAGAACAAAAATGACCACAGAACAGAAGACCGAATCGAAGATCCTGGGCATCAACGAAATCAAGGAATACCTGCCGCACCGCTATCCGCTGCTGCTGGTGGACCGCGTGGTCGATTACGAGATCGGCAAGACGATCACCGCGATCAAGAACGTCACCGTCAACGAAGAATTCTTCAACGGCCACTTCCCGCACAAGCCGGTGATGCCGGGTGTGCTGATGATCGAGGCGCTGGCCCAGACCGCGGCCATCCTGTCCTTCATGACCATGAACGTGAAGCCGGACGAGAATTCGGTGGTCTATTTCGTCGGTATCGACAACGCGCGCTTCAAGCGTCCGGTCGAGCCGGGCGACCAGCTGGTCATGACCGTCGAGATCGTGCGCACCTCGCGCGGCATCTGGAAATACAAGGCCACCGCCAGCGTCGACGGCAAGGTGGCGGTGGAAGGTGACCTGATGTGCACCATCCGCGCCAACGACGCAGCCCCGGCAGCTGCAGCGGGGCAGTAATGAGCAAGATCCACCCAAGCGCGATCGTCGATCCCAAGGCCGAGCTGGACAGCTCGGTCGAGGTCGGCCCGTACTCCATTGTCGGGGCCAACGTGCGCATCGGCGCCGGCACCCGGGTCGGGCCGCACGTGGTCATCGAAGGCCACACGACGATCGGCAAGGACAACCACATCTTCCAGTTCGCCTCCCTGGGCGCCCAGCCGCAGGACAAGAAGTG
>Ga0308160_10006406_pt1 | contig 11988 bp, 11 predicted proteins | sample PhyFR1_FD_201036 | JGI IMG/M metagenome (GOLD analysis project Ga0308160, IMG submission 201036) | Phyllosphere microbial communities from UC Gill Tract Community Farm, Albany, California, United States - DLSLF.R1 | ecosystem: Host-associated > Plants > Phyllosphere > Unclassified | place: USA... | reverse complement strand
CTCCGTCAGATCGTGAGCGACTCCCCGGGACGGAGGACGACGAGCGCGCCGGAGGGCTCCACGGCCTCGCGGAGACGACCGGTGTGCATGCCGTAGCCGACGTCGGAGAGCGTTGCCTCGTGCACGGGGTAGGCCAGGCGGGGCCCGACCGCGAGCACGTAGTCCATCATCTCGGAGACCTTGAGCCACGGGGCGCCGACGGGTGCGGCGAGGACCTCGACCGGGACGTCGGGCACCGTGTAGGAGTCGCCCGGGTGGAAGAGCCTGCCGTTCACGAGGACACCGGTGTTGTCGACGATCGGGACGCTCGAGTGGATCAGGTTGTGGCGTGTGCCGTGGAACGACAGGTCGAACGGGCCCACGGTGCGTCGGTCCCCGGCGGTGACGACGTCCACCACGACGCCGTCCGCGCCGGCGAGCGCCCGGGCGACACCGGCGGGGCCGATCGCGACCGCCCCGGGGTTCGCGTCGAGGATCCGCCGGACCTGCTCGGGCGTGACGTGGTCCGGGTGCTCGTGGGTGACGACGACGGCGACGACACCGGTGACGTCGACGGGCCGGGTGAAGTTGCCCGGGTCGATGACGAGGCGCGCGCTGCCCTCGGTGACGATCTGGCAGGCGTGCTCGAGCTTGGTGACCTCCATGCGGGCGACCCTACGCGGCGGCGTGGCAGAGCGACGGCGCGGCGAAGCCACCGCCTACGCGCGGACGGCCCGGGGTGGCCCCGTCGTCGACCGCACCACGAGGTGCGCCGGGGACGCCGGCAACGGCCCCGCGAGCCCGCCGTCGACCTCGGCGAGCACGGCCCGTGCCGCGACCCGACCCTGGGCAACCGGGTCTTGGGCGATGGTGGTCAGCCCGGCGACCTCGCCGTACTCGTGGCCGTCGATGCCGATGACCGAGACGTCCTCCGGCACCGAGAGGCCCGCTCGACGCGCGGCGAGGACCACCCCGAGTGCCATCTCGTCGGACGCGCAGAACACCGCGGTCGGCCACGCGCCGTCACGCCCGACACCGCGGCGCCCGTCACGCCCGCCGAACAACGCCTCCCCCGCGTCGACGCCGCCCGCGAAGGAGAACCGTCCGTCGAGGATCCAGTCCTCCCGCACCGCGATCCCCCGCGCGGCGAGGGCGTCCACGAACCCGTCGCGGCGCAGCCACGGCACCGCCACGTTCATCCCCGCCTCGTCCTGTCCGCCGACGTAGGCCACGTCCCGGTGCCCGAGTCCGCACAGGTGCTCCACGGCGATCCCGGCCACGGCGACGTCGTCCACGCCGACGTTCCGGAGGCCCGGCGCCGGACCGCCGATCACGATCATGGGGTGCCGCGTGAGTTCGAGCTCGGCGCGCTCGGTCTCGTCGAGCACGAGCGACAGCAGGACGAGGCCGTCGACCCGGTGCCGCAGCATCGACCGTCGGAACGCCCGGTCGCGGTCTCCGCCGGGTCCGCCTAGGTTGTACAGCACCAGGTCGTACCCGGCCCGCCGCAGTTCGGCGTCGACACCGCCGAGCGCCTTGACGTAGAACCACCGGTCGATCACCGGGACGACGACGCCGATCGCGCGCTGCCGCCCCGTGGCGAGGCCGGCCGCCGCCGAGCTCGGCACGTACCCGAGCTCGTCGGCGACTCGTCGCACCTCGTCGATCGTGGTGTCCGCGACCGTCGACATCCCACGCAGTGCGCGGGACACCGTCGACTTCGACAGGCCCGTGACGGTCGCGATCTCCTGGATGCCCATGGACGGTCCCGGGAGGCCCGTCACCCGTCCGACGGCCGCCGCACGTCGGCGACGGGGCCGGTCTGCGCTCGCGCGACCGTCGGCACGCTGCCCGCCCCGGGGAGCGCACTGCCCGCCCCGGGGAGCGCCGTGCCGGGCGCTGCTCCGGGGATCGGGGCAACGCGCCGTGTCCGAGCGGCCCGACGACCGGCGGGCGCGAGTTCGTCCCATCCGACGTGGCGGTGCACCCGACCGTCCGCCGCGGGCTGCACGGCGATGCGGGACGGGTCCGACCGCCACCCCGACGGACCGGAGCCGGCCGCGACGACCGGCGCCGCCGACGGCCGCGCGACCGGAGCGACGACCGGCGCCGGCGCGCCGACACCGTCGGTCGAACGGGTGCGGCGGAGCACCGACACCCGCCACCGGTCGAGCACCACCACGCCGAGCACGCAGACGAGCAGCGTGAGCGCCCAGCCGAGCGCCGGGCGACCGGTGAGCTCGCAGAACACCGTGGCCCCGAGGAACAGGATGCCGAACGTGCCGACGAAGCCGATGGCCTCCTCGATCCGCGCCGTGGGCCGGGTCGGTCCGCGCTGTGCCATGGTCGTCACCCCTTCACGCCACCGGCGGTGAGGCCGGCCACGATGCGTCGTTGGAAGATGAGCACGAGGACCACGAGCGGGATCGTGACGATCGTGCCGGCGGCCATCACCGCCGTGTAGGGCTCCTGGTGCGGCTGGGACCCGGCGAACGAGGCGATCGCCACGGTCACCGGCTGCGTCGCGTCGCTCGAGAGCTGGGAGGAGATGAGGTACTCGTTCCAGCTGGAGATGAACGCCAGGATCGCCGTCGTGAACACGGCCGGGGCGGCCAACGGCAGGATGATCCGTCGGAACGCCTGCACGCGGGTACACCCGTCGATGCGCGCGGCTTCCTCGAGGTCCCAGGGCATCTCGCGGAAGAAGCTCGCGAGCGTGTAGACGGTCAGGGGCAGCACGAACGAGATGCTCGGCAGGATCAGCGCCTGGTACGAGCCCATCCACCCGATGTCCGTGAACAGCTGGAACAGCGGGGAGATGAGCGCGACGCCCGGGAACATCGACGCCGCGAGGATCGCACCGGCGATGAGCGACTTGCCCTTGAACTCCAGACGGGCCAGGGCGTACGCCGCGCTCGTGCCGACGAGCAGGGCGATGATCGTCACGACGCCGCCGATGAGGAGGCTGTTCGCGAGCGCCCGCCCGAGGTGGTTGCCGAGCGCGGTGGAGAACGCCGTCGCGTAGTTGTCGAGCGTGACGTGCGTCGGCCACGGTGTGGCGTCGAACGTGAACCCGACGTCGCGGAAGCTGGTCACCACCATCCAGTAGAACGGCAGGAGGCACCAGACGGCGATGACGATGGCCTGTACGGCGGTGCGGATCCGCGGGCCGGTGTGGCGCTTGACCCGAACATCGCTGCGGTCGACGGCGATGTCGCGGGCTCGGGCGTTGGACCGGGGACGGTCGGCTGCGAGGGTCACTTGAGCTCCCCCTTCTGCTGGGCGGCCTGCGTCTGCACCACGTTGGCGCCGAGGAACCGCACGAAGACGAACGCGACGATGAAGATCACCAGGAAGGTGATGGTCGACAGTGCCGACGCGGAGTTGAAGCCCTGCCGGATCTGTTCGACGACGAGGATCGACAGGGTCGTGGTGGCGTTGCCGGAACCACCGCCACCGCCGGTGAGGATCGCCGGCAGGTCGTACATGCGCAGCGCGTCGAGCACGCGGAACAGGACAGCGACCATGAGCGCCGGCTTGATGAGCGGCAGGGTGATGAGCACGAAGCGCTGGACGGTGGAGGCGCCGTCCATCTTGCCGGCCTCGTAGACCTCTTCCGGGATGAGCTGCAGCCCCGCGAGGATGAGCAGCGCCATGAACGGCGTGGTCTTCCAGGTGTCGGCGATGATGACCGCCCACCGGGACGCCCACTCGCCGCTCGTCCAGAGGATCTGCTGCCCGATGACGTGGTTGAGCACGCCGTTCGCGTCGAAGATGAAGTACCAGAGCTTCGCGGTGACGGCGGTCGGGATGGCCCACGGCACGAGGATCGCGGCACGGACGAGGGCGCGGCCCTTGAAGTTGCGGTTCATGATGATCGCCATCCACACGCCGATCACCGTCTCCAGGGCGACGGTGACGACCGTGAAGAAGAACGTGTTGCCCATCGACACCCAGAACTGGGAGCCGAGGCTGCCGGGTGGGCAGGTGACGTTCCCGCACTGCTGCCCGAGCCAGTGCACGTAGTTCGTCACGCCGGCGAAGCCGCCCTCGACGAAGAGCTGGGTCGCCTTGTCGAGACCCTGGTCGAGTTGGAACGACTGGATGATCGCGCTGACCACCGGGTAGCCGATGACGATGGCGAGGAGCACGATCGTCGGGCCGATGAGGTACACGGCCCATCGGCCGTGCTCGGCGTTGAGTCCGCCCTTGCGCCGCTTCTGCGGCTCCATGCCCGTCGGGTTGGGGATGGCGGCGGGGATCTCGGTTGCTGCTGACACGTGACGGCCTCCTTGCCGGGTGTCGGAACGCAGGATGGGACGGACGGGAGGCGCGGGGCGGGGTCGACCCGCGCCTCCAGTCCGATGCGGCGAACGCCGCGTACTCGGGTGCTAACTGCCGCTGCTGGTGGCCGTCTTGAGGGCCGCCTGCATGTCCTTCATCGCCTCGTCGACGCTCTTCGATCCCTTGAGCGCGGCGTAGGTGTTGTCCTGGATCGCCTTCGTCACGGCCGGGTAGAACGGCGTGACCGGGCGCGGCTCGGCCGACTCGATGGACTTGAGCAGGGTCGGCAGGTAGGGCAGCTTCGCCGTCAGCTCGGAGTCGGTGTAGAGGTCACCGACGACGGGGGCGAGCGAGCCCTGCGTGGCGAAGAACTTCTGCGTCTCGTTCGACTCCAGGAACTCCAGGAAGTCGTGCGCGGTCGCCTTGTGCTTCGAGTACACGCTGATCGCGGCGTTGTGACCACCGAGCGTCGAGGCGCCGGTGCCGTCCTTGCCGGGGATCGGCGCGATGCCGAAGGTGTCCTTGACCGTGCTCGACCCGTCCGTCTTCGCGAGGCTGTAGACGTACGGCCAGTTGCGCAGGAACAGGAGCTTGCCGGCCTCGAAGGCGGTGCGGCCCTGCTCCTCCTGGTAGGTGATCGCCTCGGCGGGGATGTTGCCGTCCTTGAAGGCGTCGACCAGGTTCTGCAGGCCGGCCTTCGCGTCGGACGTGTCGACGTCCGGCGTGCCGCCCTTGCTGAGGACCGAGCCGCCGGAGCCGTTGATCGCCTCGGAGGCGTTCACGGTCAGGCCCTCGTACTTCGCGAACTGCCCGGCGTAGCAGCCGATGCCGGCCTGCTTGGCGATGTCGCAGTCCTGCATCATCTCGTCCCAGGTGGTCGGGGGCGTCTTGACGAGGTCCTTGCGGTAGTAGAGCAGCGCGCCGTCCGAGGTCTGCGGTGCCGCGTAGAGCGTGTTGTTGTAGGTGGCCGTCTTGACGGTGGCCGGCAGGAGCTTCGACGTGTCGATCTTCATGCTGCCGGTGAGCGGGGTGAGCCAGCCCTTCGCCGCGAACTCGGCGGTCCAGACGACGTCCACGTCGACGACGTCGTAGTTCGCGTCCTTCGCCTGGAAGTGCTGCACGAGGTCGTCGTGCTGCTGGTCGGCCTGGTCGGACTGCTCCTTGAAGGTGACCTTCTCGTCGGGGTGGGCCTTGTTCCACTTCGCGATGAGGGGGCGGACGACGTTCGAGTTGTCCTTGCCCTGCACGTAGGTGATGGGTCCGCGGCTGTCCTGACCGTTCTTGGCGTCGTCCGACGCCGAGCTGCCGCTCGAGCACCCGGTCAGCACGAGGCCGATGACCGCGATCCCCGCTACGGATGCGAACCGCACTTTGGCGCGTGTTGTCTTCACAGTGTCGTCTCCACGTTGAGATCACCAGGCGAGGACCATCGGGTCGACGCTGCCTGGAGCAGGCGACGCTGCCTGCTGGAGGAGGAAGCTACGCCCGCTCTCAGCCGTTCGCAACCGGTTGCAAAGATTCCGTGACCTGCTCGTGACCACCGTGCGCCGTTCGCTTTTCGGGTGTGAGCGCTCACCCTCGTCCGGGGGCTCGTCAGCGCGGCCGTGCGGGGTTCCGCACGATCACCGCCAGCGGCCCCGCTCCCCGTTGTCGCCGCCGCGGCCTGGCACCTACCGTCCACACCATGGCCACCACCAGCACCGCTCGTGCACTCCCCGCACCCCGACGCGTGATCGACGTCGACCTCGACGCACCGCTCCCCCGCCTCGTCGCGGACGGCACGGGCTCGTCCGCGCTGGTGATCGGCTACCGCGGCGGGCGTCCGACGGGCACGCTCGACGTCGAGCTCACCGACGACCCCGCCGACGCCGCCCGTGCGCTCGGATCGCTGCGGGAGACCGTGCTCGCCGACGTCGAACCGGTGCCGGACGCCCTCCTGCCGACGATCTCCGTCGTCGTCTCGACGGTGGTGGACCGCGTCGAGGACCTCGGTGCGCTGCTCGACGTCCTCGAGCACCTGGACTACCCCGACCACGAGGTCATCGTCGTCGACAACCGCGTCCGGGTGCCCGCCGACGACCGGCTCCCGGCGCTGCTCGCGGGTCGGAGCGTGCGCCTCGTCACGGAGCGCCGACCCGGCCTGTCCGCCGGCCGCAACGCCGGGGTCGCGGCCGCTCGCGGCGAGGTCGTCGCGTTCACCGACGACGACGTGCGGGTCGACCCGCAGTGGTTGCGCGCACTCGGCGCGCGGTTCGTCCGCGAGGACGACCTCGACGCGGTGTCCGGCGTGATCCTCCCCACCGAGCTCTCGACGCCCGCGCAGATCTGGTACGAGGCGTACTACGGCGGGTTCAGCGGCGAGCGCACCTTCGCTCCCGTCACGATCGTCCCCGATGACGTCGCCGGCACGATGCGGCACGCGCGGGTGCAGGCGGTCCGCCCGGACGGGTCGGTCGTGAAGCACTTCGCCGTGTACGGCATCGGTGCCTACGGCGCGGGCGCCAACATGGCGTTCCGGCGGTCGGTGATCGACGCCGTCGGCGGGTTCGACACCACGCTCGGCGCGGGCTCCCCGGCCCGTGGCGGCGAGGACCTGGCGATGTTCATCGAGACACTCTGGCGCGGTGGGCGCATCGGGTTCGAGCCCCGCGCGGTCGTGCACCACCGGCACCGGCAGAGCATCGAGGACCTGCACAAGCAGTTGCACGGCAACGGCGTCGGGTTCACCGCGCTGATGTGCGCCCTCGCCGCCAAGGACCGACGGCACGTCGCGGTCCTCGCCCGGCTCGTGCCCGCCGCCGCGATGGTGAAGCTCCGCGAGACGGTCGGACGGCTGCGCACCGGGAGCGCACCGGCCCCCGCTGCCGTCGAGTCCGCGCCCGTCGGTCCCGCGATCCCCGCCGTCCCGGACGCCGGGGTGCCGCGGTCGCTGGCCTACCACGAGCTCCGGGGCTTCCCGGCGGGCCCGGCGGCGTGGTTCCGCAGCCGTCGTCGCTGGCGGGACGTCGAGGCCGGCCGGTTCCACGCCGGGTGAGCCCGCGGGCGGTTCCACGCCCGACCCGCGCTGTCGGCGGACGCGTCGCTCCCTGCCCCGTAGGATCGGTGCAGCTGCCCGTACCGCGCGGGTCGGAGGAGGACGCATGCCGTTGGGGCCCACGCTCGTGCTCGAGCCCGTCACCGTGCCGACGTCCCACGCCACCACGGAGACGGCCGTCTGCGTGTGCGGCCACGCGCAGGACGCCCACGAGCACTACCGGCCGGGCAGCGACTGCGCCCTCTGCGACTGCCCGAGGTACCGCCGCCGCCGGTGACCGCTGCGGGAAACCGCCGCTTCCCCGCACCCGCCCCGGGACCGCCTTGTCGGTGTCCGGACGGCCCTGTTCACTCGAGACATGGCCAACTCCCCCGCGGCGCTCGCGTGCATCGTCCTCGCCCACGAGGACCCCCAGCACGTCCGACGACTCGTCGAGGCACTCGACCCGTTCCCGGTGTTCCTGCACGTCGACGCGCGCACCCCGGACGACGTGCACCGGGCGATGACCGAGGGGCTTCCCGACCGGGTCCGCCTCCTGCCGCGACTGCGGACGGGCTGGGCGAAGTGGGAGAACGTCGCGGCCGAGGTCTCCGGCTACCGTGCCGCCCTCGCCGAGACCGGCGCGCGCCACGTGGCGGTGCTGACCGGCAGCGACTACCCGCTGGCGAACCCCGCCGAGATCACCGCGCTGCTCGACGCCCACCGCGACCAGTCCTTCCTCATCCCGCACCCCCTCCCACACGCGGCGTGGGGCGCCAGCGGCGGGGTAGCCCGCATGCGGTACCCGCACTGGGCGTGGCGGAAGCACATGCTCCGCCTGCCGATCCCCCGCCGGATCCCGCGTGACGTCGTGCTCACCGGCGGCTCGCAGCTCAAGGTCCTCAGTGCCGCACACGCCGCCGCGGTCGTCGAGGTCGTCGATGTCCGTCCCGACCTGGTCCGCTTCTGGCGCCGCACCTGGATCGCCGACGAGTCGTTCGTGCCGACCGTGCTGAACTCCCCCGCCCTGGTCGACGGCTTCGCCGAGGACCACGTCCCGCACACCCTGTGGTTCATCGGCTGGGACGGCTCGAAGATGAAGAGCCCGCCGTGGCTGACGCTCCCCCACGCCGGTCGACTCCTCGAACGATGGACGACGGACCCCACCGCGATGCCGCACCTCTTCGCCCGCAAGTTCTCGACCGCTACGAGCTCGGACCTGCTCGACCTCGTCGACCAGGCGTTCGGACTCCGACAGCACGTCCGGACCCCGGAGGTGGGTGTCTCGTGACCGTTCCCCAGACCCGCCGCGAGGCCCGCCACGCCGCAGCCACCCCGCCCGACGCCGACAGCACCGGTCGGAAGGCCGCAGCGGTCGAGGCCGCCGAGGCAGCCGCCGCCGTCGAGGCCGCAGCCCACACCGTCCCCGACACCGGCAGCACCGCGGTCCAGAAGGGTGCGTCCGTCCTGTTCGGCCGTGGCCTGCTGTACGTGGTCGTGTGGTCGATGCAGCTCGTCGTGAGCTCGCTGATCTCACCGGTCCTCGCGCACCTCATGCCGCTCTCCGAGTTCGGTGTGCTCGCCTCGGCGATCGCGCTCTACCAGGCGCTCGTCGTGCTCGCGGTCGCGGGACTCGACCAGGCGTCCGTGCTGCAGCGCGCCGAGGACGGCGGTGACGACCGGAAGGCCCGCGGGCTCATCGCGGTCGGCATCGTCCTCGCAGCCGTCGTCACCGCGGTCGCCCTCGCCACGATCCCGCTCTGGGGCGACGTCGCCGGGTTCGTCGGCGAACACCCGATCCTGCTCGTCGCGGTCCTCTGGATCTTCCCCGCCGCGGTCGTGCAGCTCTCCCTCGCGATCCTGGTCGCCCAGGACCGCATCCGGGTCTTCGCGGTCACGAGCCTGCTGTCCTCGGTCGGCGGTTCGATCATCGGCCTCGGCCTGCTCGTGTTCGTGCACGCCGACGCCACGACCTACGCCTGGGGCGGCGTGTTCGCCCAGGCCGCCGCGATGGTCATCGGCTTCGCGGCGACCCGGCCTCGCCTCGCCGGCCTGTTCGACCGCCAGACCACCGCACGGGCCTTCAAGCTCGGCGTGCCGATCGCCCTCGGTAACCTGTCCTACTTCGTGCTGAACGCCGGCGACCGGATCGTCGTGCAGCGGCTGCTCGGCCCGGACGAGGTCGCGCGCTACCAGATCGCCTACGTCGTCGGCTCCGCCGTGATCCTCCTGCTGACCTTCACGAACCAGGCGTGGGCACCGCACTTCGCGGCGCTCCGGGACGCCGTCGCCCGTCGACAGCTGGCCCTGCACGCCCGGGACCAGCTCTACCTGCTGCTCGCCCCGGTGCTGCTCGCGGTCACCCTCGTGTCACCGGTCGCGCTGCCGATCCTCGCACCGGCGTCGTACCGCGTGCACGAGCTCACCGTCGTGGTCTTCATCGTGGCGCTCACGGCGTTCCCGGTGATCGCCAGCGGCGCGACCGGACGGCTCCTGCTCGTGGAGCGTCGCGGCGTCGCCGTCGGGGTGATCGCGGCCATCGCCGGTGCCGTCAACATCGGCGCGAACCTGCTGCTGGTCCCGCTGCTCGGCATCGCCGGGGCCGGGGTCTCCACGGTCTTCGCCTACATGGTGCTCGCGGCGCTGCAGCAGCTCTCGCTCCCTGACCGCCGGGAGTGGCGCGGCCCGCGTGCCCGGACGGTCCTCGTGCTGGCGGCCGTGGTGGTCGTCGCCGGGGTGTCCGTCCTCGTGCCCCAGGACCTCGTGTGGAACATCGTCCGCGTCGCCGGCGTCCTCGGCTGCCTGCCCTGGTTCATCCGCAGGCTCGCGATCGCCCGAGGAGGCACACCGTGACCCACGCCCCGGAACGCCCCGACCGTCGACTGCGGATCGCGGTCGTCACGAACGGGCTCGCCATCACCGGCGGGGTCGAGCGGTGCGTCCTCGAGGACACCCGCGAGCTCGTGCGCGCCGGACAGGACGTCGAGGTCTGGCACCGCGGCCACCTCGCCCCGGGACCCGACGGCGCCGAACCCGGCAGCGACCAGTTCGCCGAGCTCGGGGTCGCCCTGCACCGCACCGGCGACCGGTCCTTCGGCCTCCGCAGCGCTGCCGGCGACGCCGCACGGTTCGTCCTCGACGGCCTCCGCCTCCGCCGCTCGCGCCCCGACGTCATCTGGCTGAACCGGCCCGAGCACCTCCCCTGGGGTCGTGTGGCGTCCGTGGTCTCCGGCGTCCCGCTCGTCGTGCACCTGCACCACGCGCCGAACTACCGACGCCTCGGGCCGATCGCCGGCGGCCGCACGCACTACCTGGCCGTCTCGCACGCGATGGCTCGTGCGTGGGCGGACGTGGGCATCCCGGCCTCGCGGATCACCGTCGTCCCGAACGGCGTCGACACCGCACTCTTCCCCGCGGCCACGCCGTCCGCGACAGTCCGCGCACGCCGCACCCTCGGGCTCGACGACGACACCCGCACCGTCCTCTACTACGGCCGCCTCACTCGATCGAAGGGCGTGCTCGCGCTGCTCGAGGCCTGGCGCCTCGTGCTCGAGCAGGACGCCGAACGCCACCGCGCCCGCGCGCCGCGCGCCGCCGTGCGTGCCCTCACCCCCGCGCTCGGGCCCGCCGGCGCGCACCACGCCACGCAGCCGCACCACCCGCCCGTGCTCGTGCTCGCCGGAGCGGCCGACCCCGACGACGCCGAGGACGTCCGACGCGCCGTCGCGTCCCTCCCCGCCGGCTCCGTCGTGCTCCTCCCCGAGCGGGACGACGTCGTCACCCTGCTCCACGCCGCCGACATGGTCGTCGTGCCATCCATCGAGCCCGAGGGCTTCGGCCGGGTCGTCGTCGAGGCGATGTCCGCCGGACGCCCGGTCGTCGCCGCCGAGAGCGGTGGCACGGGCGAGATCCTCGCCGGCGAGTGGGCGACGTCGACCGTCGACCCGACCGACCCCGAGGCGCTCGCCACCAAGGTCCTCGACACCCTCGACCGCGCCGACCGCGACCCCTCCCTCGGCGAGCGCTGCCGCGCCTGGGTGCGAGACCACTACGGCCGCGGACCGCACGTGGCCGGTCTCCTCCGCGCCCTGCTCACGCACGCCCGTCGCTGAAGCCCAGGAGGCGCGGCTCCCCCCTGGCACCGCCCCTCCCGTCCGTCGCGTGCTCGCGCCCGTGTCGCCTTCTCCTCGGCGCCTGACCGTTCCGGTTCGCGATCCCCGGCGATCGCGAACCAGAACGGTCACGCCTCCCCTCCGCAACGTGCTCTCCCCGCGCGATGTCCGCCGTTCCCGCAGGCGTCCGCCCGCCGGTACCGCGCCGCCCGCCGCGATGAGGTCGCGCCCACGACGACGGTCACCCGCGGCGGCACGCGCCGCACGAGCGTGCGAGCTCGCGCGCACGGTGCGAGGCCTCACGGGCCGCACCGCACGCGGAACCTCGCACGCTGCGCCCGCGACCCGCGACCCGCGACGCGCGCGGACGCCGGACGGGAGGCGCGGTGCCCACCGGCACCGCGCCTCCCGTCCGCCCCGTGGTCGCGCCGACGGCGACGGTCACCCGCGGCGGCACGCGCCGCACCAGCGTGCGAGGTCGCGCGCACGGTGCGAGGCCTCACGGGCCGCACCGCACGCGGAACCCCGCGCACTGGGCCCAAGGCCCTCGCAAACGCGCGGACGACGGACGGGAGGCGCGGGGCCCCCCGGCACCCCGCC
>Ga0308160_10006405_pt1 | contig 11990 bp, 7 predicted proteins | sample PhyFR1_FD_201036 | JGI IMG/M metagenome (GOLD analysis project Ga0308160, IMG submission 201036) | Phyllosphere microbial communities from UC Gill Tract Community Farm, Albany, California, United States - DLSLF.R1 | ecosystem: Host-associated > Plants > Phyllosphere > Unclassified | place: USA... | reverse complement strand
TAGGAAAACTTGATACGGACTCCTGTGGACTCATTCTACATTCCGACCAGGGATGGCAGTACCAAATGGTACAATACCAAAAAAAACTAAAGCAAAAAGGGATTATACAGAGCATGTCCCGAAAAGGCAATTGCCTGGACAATGCTATAATCGAGAACTTTTTCGGGATTCTAAAATCAGAACTCTATTACCAGAAGAAATATGAATCAAGTGATCAACTTAAAAAAGATATCAGAGACTATATCGATTATTATAACAACAAAAGGATAAAACTCAATTTAAACGGAATGAGCCCGATGGAATATCGAGCTCATTATTATAACAAATCTAATAACTAAATTTGTCTAAACTTTTGGGGCACTCTAATTCGAATGCCCTTTTTTGTCTGTTAATATCAGCTATTATGGTCTCACGACTTCAGCTTTTTTAGCAGCATTACCTTCTGCTAAATGCTTTCCTTTACGTAAGTCATATACCGAAGGTGCAGCTAAGATAATAGATGAATATGTACCTACGATAACACCGATTAAAATTGCAAATGAGAACCCACGGATAACTTCGCCACCAAAGATAAACAATACGGCAAGCACGAATACGATCGTCAACGACGTGATAATTGTTCTACTTAACGTAGAGTTGATCGCATGGTTTACGACATCGCCAAGATCTTCATTATGCGCATTTGGCTTCGATACGAATTCTCTTAAACGGTCGAATACAACCACTGTATCATTCACTGAATAAGCAATGACGGTTAATATCGCCGCCACAAAGTGTTGGTCAATATCAAGTGAGAATGGTACGATACCATCCAGAATAGAGAATAATCCCAGCAAAATAACAGCATCGTGAATAGTTGCGATAGCTGCTCCAACTGAATATTCCCATTTGTGGAAACGGATTAAGATGTAGGCGGCAACAATGATGATCGAGAAAATTGCTGAACTAGTCGCTCTGGATTTGATGTCAGATGCGATACTCGGTCCAACTTTTTGAGACGAAAGAATCTCATGTTTATTCGAAGCATCTACCTTTGATAGACCTTGATTTAATTTGTCCAATACTTCCTTATCAGCAGCGTCAGAAGTTTCTTCGATATGGTAAGTCGTTGTGACACGAAGTTGGTTGGATGCACCAAATACTTTTACTTCTGTTGTTTTCTTGAAAATATCATCCAAGTTTGTACGTACAGCTTCTAAATCTACTGGCTTGTCAAAACGAACGGTATAAGTACGACCACCTTGGAAATCCACACCCAAGCTGAATCCTTTTGTGAAAATTGATGCAGCAGAAATTAGGACCGCAACGATTGAGATCGCATAAAAGATTTTACGTTTTTGAACGAATTTAAAGTTTGCATTATGCAAAGTTTTTGCAGACCAAGGGAAAGAGACTTTGATTTTGAAGTCTTTCGCCAACATCCATTCAAAAATAACGCGTGTAACTAGGATCGCTGTAAATAATGAAGTGATGATACCCACCATTAACGTTGTCGCGAAACCCAAGATTGGACCGCTACCGAATAAGAATAGGATAATACCAATTAAGAAGGTTGTGATCTGCGAATCCAGGATAGAAGGCAAAGCATGTTTATAGCCATCTGCAACAGCCTGACGGATCGATTTGCCTAAACCCAGTTCTTCACGGATACGTTCATAGATTAAGACGTTTGCATCGACCGCAGTACCCATTGTTAATACGATACCCGCAATACCAGGTAAGGTCAGTACAGCATTTAAGGATGCCAATACACCCATGATGATAAATACGTTTAACAATACTGCGATGTTTGCTACAATACCTGCAGTATTGTAGTAAGCGATCATAAAGATCATCACTACAATAATACCGATGACAGCCGAGTTAACACCAGCATCGATGGCAGCTTGACCTAAAGTAGGGCCGACAACTGCTTCTTCAACGATTTTAGCAGTCGTTGGAAGACGACCAGCTTTCAATACGTTTGCTAAATCTTTGGTATCTTCAACGGTAAAGGAACCTGAGATCGAAGAGCTACCATTTGGAATTTCACCGTTTACAGAAGGCGCGGAATAAACTACATTATCAAGAACGATAGCAATTGCGTCTCTGTTTTGGGCTGCTTTTGCAGTGATTTTCTTCCATTGATGAGCACCTTCGCTGTTCATTTGCATGCCAACCACCGGTTGATTTTTCTCATCAAAGTTTGCTGTTGCATCAGTGATTACATCACCTGTTAATACAGCACCATTATCTTGTCCAGACCCTTTAATTGCATATAATGTCAATTGCTCAGGTGTTTTTTGTTCTGGTTTAACAGCCCATAAAAGCTTCAGATTTCCAGGAAGGATTGATTTTACTTCAGGGCGTAGCAAGTAAGCATTTACTTTAGCGGTATCTTTTAATGAAGCCATACCTACCATTGGACCTGGCATAAGCGCCATTTGTTGGTTTTCGCCCATATAAACTGCAGGACGCAACACTTCAAATAGTGGGTTTTTCTGACCTAGGTTTACAGCAGCACTGTCTTTCTTAGCATCTTTTTTGCCTCCTGTTAGATTAGACAACAAATCATCTGATTTTTTGCTTGTATCTGCAGCAGCATTTACCGCTGTAGAAGGAGCAGCTTTTAAGGTTGAAGCTAAAGTTTTGTCGATATTCTCTAACACAGGATAAACTTCCTGATTAGTATACGTCTCATAAAATTCCAGTTTGGCGGAACCTTGAAGTAAGTTACGAACACGGCTTTCATCTTTTACACCAGGTAATTCGATCAAAATACGGTTTGTACCTTGTTGGATCTGAATGTTTGGAGATGCAACACCAAATTTGTCGATACGGGTACGGAGTACCTTGTAGGAGTTTTGGATGGCATTGTCTGCTTCTTTCTGAAGGAATGATTCAACTTTTGAGTCTGAATCACCAGGTTTAATTAAAGCCGCATTATCTTTTGTTGAAAAGAATGTCGAAAGTGGAGTTGTAGCACCGATGGATTTGTACTCTTCCATAAATAAAGCAACCACTGTTTTTGTGCTCGTTTTGCTTTTTGCCACTGCTTGCTCCAACGCTTTGTTGAATTTCTCATCTTTTGGATTGTTAGCCAAATTACGAATCAATTCGTCTAATGAGATTTCCATGGTCACGTTCATACCACCTTTCAAATCTAATCCCAAAGCGAGTTCATTTGCTTTGGCTTCCCGATAGGTGTATTTTGCAAAACCTAAATTGTACACTACTTCACCTGCCATTGAGTCTAGATAGCTCTTCTCTTTCGCCAAGTCTCCTTTGGCAAAATTCTCAGCATCTCGCTCCACTTTGCGGGTCACCCAAGTAAATGATAGGGAGTATAGACACGCTAATGACACCACTATCACTAAAAGTTTAATCAGCCCTTTACCTTGCATCGTCTGTTATAATTGTATTAATTTTAATGTTAAATACTGTTTATGTAATTGATAATTAGTTCTCGTTTAATCACATTTTACCAAGAATGGCAAAGGTATAAAATTTTTGTAGAATGAAAAGTTTTATTTATGCCAATTAGGTCAACAGCATAAAAATAGGAGAATTGAAGAAAAAAAGAAATATTAATTGATTTTATTTATAAAAAAACCTTCATGATTAAATAATCAACAACAGTTAGGAAAGGGAAATGAAGGTTATTTCTGGCCAATAGAAGCAAATACTTTCAAAAAAAAGGTCCTACTCAGAAAGAGCAGAACCTTTTACATTGTTTAGTTGCTTATACTATCTCAAAGTGTATTTGATACCAAAAGAAAATGTTGATGCATGGAAATCACTTCCATGGTTTAATTGCCAATCTGGTTTCCAGTCCGCGTGAAATCCAATAGGTGCAGATGGAATTTTAAATTCCAAACCTAGTTGTGGTCTTAGGCTTATTGCTGTATAATTATCTCCAATATCAAAAAAAGTAGCCTGTGCACCAATACCTGCATACCAACCTAACCCTGCAGCTCCGCGAAAAGGTCTAGCATGTTGCCAGTCAGCGCCAATAGCTACAACATGATCGTCAAACATCACCTGTGCTTGACCGTTGTTAGCTCCTCCGATGGATTGTTTATATTGAACACCCCAAAGATCAGCGTGTTTAGTACCATCAAATACAACACCTATTGCAGCGCGTTGAGGAGATTGAGCTTTCGCTTCCTGTGCGCCAAATGCTAATGCTGCGACAGCAGCTAATGAGAGTAATGTCTTTTTCATAATTATCTTATCTTTATATTTTTATTAATTAAAATAACTTTTCGTGTTACAACAAAAGCAAATAGCTTGCCAAAAAATGATCATGGCCACGGGATGCCTTCAGTGGATATTTAATTCATAATGTTTCTAATTTGTCTCCTGATTGTAATTTGTATATTTTATTTTTTATTATTGCTTATTTTTCTTAAATTTGCCTGGCAAATAGAAAACCCAATACATATTTGCCATGCAATTAGATCCACAAAAATTCGTAGCAGAAGGTCTCACATACGACGACGTCTTATTAATTCCAGCTTATTCTGAAATTTTACCCCGTGACGTTGATACGAGTACTTCGCTAACAAAAAAAATCAAATTAAATATTCCATTGGTTTCTGCAGCAATGGATACGGTAACTGGTGCTGATTTGGCGATAGCAATCGCACAAGCAGGCGGTATTGGTATGTTGCATAAAAACATGACTATTGCAGAACAAGCCGCCGAAGTACGGAAAGTAAAACGTTCTGAAAGCGGTATGATTCAAGATCCAGTAACCTTGTTGGCAACAGCAACGGTAGGTGACGCCTTCAACATTATGAAGGAGCATAAGATCGGTGGAATCCCAGTTGTAAACGAAAAAGGCCAATTGGTAGGTATTGTGACCAATCGTGACCTTCGTTTCCAGAAAGATATGAGTCGTCCAATCAATGAATTGATGACCAAAGACAACCTAGTCGTTGCTCCCGAAGGAACGGATTTAGTGAAGGCTGAAGAGATTCTTCAAAACGAAAAGATAGAAAAACTTCCGGTGGTGAACAACGAAGGTATTTTGAAGGGGTTAATTACTTTTAAAGATATACAAAAATACAAGCACTACCCAAATGCGGCCAAAGATAGTCACGGTCGTTTATTGGTAGGTGCCGCTGTAGGTGTTACACCAGATACATTGGACCGTGTTGAAGCGTTGGTAAAAGCGGGTGTTGATGTTGTTACAATCGATACGGCACACGGACACTCTAAGGGTGTAATCGATAAATTGAAATTGGTGAAATCTACTTTTCCTGAGCTGCAGGTAATCGTTGGGAATATTGCTACCGGTGCAGCAGCTACAGCATTGGCAGAAGCGGGGGCGGATGCTGTCAAAGTAGGTATCGGACCTGGATCAATTTGTACAACCCGTATCATTGCCGGTGTCGGTGTTCCGCAGCTTTATGCAGTATATGAGGTTGCCAAAGCACTTAAGGGAACTGGTGTGCCATTGATCGCAGATGGTGGTATCAAACAGACAGGTGATATTGCAAAAGCAATCGCAGCTGGAGCAAGCACGATTATGGCAGGTTCTTTATTCGCTGGTGTAGAGGAAGCTCCAGGTGAAACAATTATCTATGAAGGCCGTAAGTTTAAATCTTACCGCGGCATGGGATCAATCGAAGCAATGGAAAAAGGGTCGAAAGATCGTTATTTCCAAGATGTGGAAGATGACATCAAAAAATTGGTTCCGGAAGGTATTGTTGGCCGTGTTCCTTATAAAGGGACATTAGCCGAAGTTGTTTATCAGTACATTGGGGGCTTGCGGGCTTCTATGGGGTATTGTGGCGCTGCTTCAATTGAAAAATTGCAGGAAGCCCAATTTGTCCGTATTACAGGGGCAGGGTTGAGAGAGTCACATCCACATAATATTTCCATTACGAAGGAAGCACCAAATTATAATAGCAGAGGCTAAACATTGCCTAAATGATATAAAAACCGATAATCTTAATTATCGGTTTTTTTTGTGTAAAAATATTAGCAAGATAGCCCCAGTGATCGGTAGGAAATTTGTACTTTTATACCCTATTCTCAGGTTTTAAAATTTAAGGAGTTAATTTGGATTATTTAGCGGGTTTAAACCCTTCACAACGAGGAGCCGTAGAGCAAACAGAAGGTCCTGTGATGATTGTTGCAGGAGCTGGTTCAGGAAAAACACGGGTAATTACTTATCGTGTAGCACACTTAATTCGAAAAGGTGTTGATCCATTCAATATCTTGGTGTTGACATTTACCAACAAAGCAGCCAAAGAAATGCGTGCGCGTATCGTTTCTGTCGTTGGGAGCGAAGCGAAGAATATTTGGATGGGAACATTCCACTCAGTATTTGCCAAAATACTCCGTGTAGAAGCTGAGTTGATCGGTTATCCCAGGAACTTTACGATCTACGATACTGATGACACCAAAAGTTTATTGCGTACCATTTTAAAGGAGATGAATCTGGATGATAAGCTGTATAATGTCAATCACGTTTACGGACGTATCTCACAAGCAAAAAACAATCTGATTTCACCGCAGGAGTATAATAAGAATGAAGCTATATTGGCCGAAGATATTTCCAACGGACGTGGTCAATTAGGACAGATTTATATGACCTACGCGCAGCGATGCTACCGTGCGGGAGCAATGGATTTTGATGATTTGCTCTTTAAGACAAATGTGCTATTGAATAAGCATCCTGAGGTGCTTCATAAATACCAGCATCAGTTTCGCTATTTGATGGTTGATGAGTATCAGGATACGAACTTTTCCCAATACCTTATTGTTAAGCGCCTGGCTGCAGTAAATGAAAATATCTGTGTGGTAGGAGATGATGCACAGTCTATCTATGCATTTCGTGGTGCGAATATTCAGAATATCCTGAATTTTCAGAAGGATTATCCAGATGTGAAGATCTTTAAATTGGAGCAGAATTATCGATCGACCAAAATGATCGTTAATGCGGCCAATTCGGTTATTGCCAATAACCAGAACCAATTGGAAAAAAATGTTTTCTCGGATAATGAGGAGGGAGAAAAGATCAAGGTTTCACGTGCCTTTTCAGATAATGAGGAAGGAAAGATCGTCGCAGACCTGATCATCGAGGAGAAATCGTTAAAGGGACTTAATTATAAAGATTTTGCCATTCTCTACCGTACCAACGCTCAATCTAGGGCAATGGAGGAGGCCTTACGTAAAATTAATATCCCTTATAAAATCTATGGTGGTACCTCTTTCTATCAACGGAAAGAAATTAAGGATCTGATTGCTTATTTCAGACTTACCTTCAACCCAAATGATGAAGAAGCATTAAAACGCGTGATCAACTACCCGCGCAGAGGAATAGGGGATACGACCATAGAAAAGATTATGATCGCTGCAGATCAGAATCAATATCGTATTTGGGATGTTGTTGCAAATGCAGCTCAGTTTCTAGATGGTCGTAGTGCAACATCTGTTGGTGGTTTTGCACAAATGATACAGAGTTTTCAGGCTTTAGCCAAAAACAGCAATGCATTTGATACCGCGATGCATATAGCACAACACTGTGGAATTCTGAAAGAATTATATGAAGATAAATCGGTAGAGGGACTGGCACGTTACGAAAATATCCAGGAGCTTCTCAATGGTATCAAAGAATTTTCTGAGCGGGAAGATATCGAAGAGCGGGGGCTTGACGTATATATGCAAGATATTGCTTTGTTGACAAACGACGATAATGATAAAGATCCAAACGCTGATACAGTATCATTAATGACAATACACTCTTCTAAGGGATTGGAGTTTCCAATTGTTTTCATTGTGGGCTTAGAAGAAAACCTATTTCCTTCCCAGTTGTCATTGAATTCCAGATCGGAATTGGAAGAAGAACGAAGACTTTTTTATGTCGCCGTTACGAGAGCTGAAAAAAAATTACTACTTTCGTATGCTACTTCGCGATATCGTTGGGGAACGTTGAATAATTGCGAACCCAGTCGTTTTTTGGATGAATTGAATCCGGCATGTCTTGCTTTGGATTTTAAACCACGACAAACTTCCGCCTCAGCCGGTAGTTTTCAAGGCGAACGGATTGCATGGCAACAAAAGGACAGCGATGATACGTTTTCTAAACCTAAGCCAAAGCCTATGGTGAAGACAACGTCAATACTGCCGAAAGCCCACAAACCTACTGCGGGTTTTGCTCCTTCAGATACATCAAACCTTCAGGTAGGCATGGAAGTTGAACATGAACGCTTCGGATTTGGGAAAGTTGTTAATCTCGAAGGAAACAAAGGAGATATAAAAGCAACTATTTTCTTTAAAGAGTTGGGACAGAAACAATTGTTGCTTAAATTTGCAAAACTTAGAATAATTCAATAATAAAATACCAAAACGGCGTCTTGATCGTTTAATTAGGTACTTATATTAGCTATATGAACTTTGACTACAACAGCACTAGACCAAAATTGATCCTTGCAGAATATGGTCGCAATGTGCAAAATATGGTAGATTACATCTGTACTCTACCCACAAAGGAAGAAAGAAATAAACATGCACAGATTGTAATCGATATGATGGGGGTATTAAACCCGCACTTGAGAGATGTGTCTGATTTTAAACATAAACTGTGGGATCACTTACAGATTATCTCAGATTTTAAATTGGACATCGACTCGCCTTATCCGATTGCTACTGCAAAGAGCGTGAAACACGAAGTGGAGCATTTGGGATATCCACAGCACTCCATTAAATTCAAACACTATGGTTTTACTGTAGAGAAAATGATTGACCGGGCTTTATTGGCAACTGATGAGGCCAAAAGAGAACAAATGGTTATCGGTATTGCCAATTTTATGAAAATGGCTTACCTCACCTGGAATAAAGACTCCGTTTCTGATGAATTGATCATTCAGGATTTAAAAGAATTATCAGGCTATCAATTGACATTGCCAGAAGGTACTGTATTGACTAAACTTGATTTTAAAACGCCGCCTCCGGGAAATCGCGTGAAAGGCCCTACCAACAATAATTCGAGCGGAAACAATAACAATAACAATAATAACAATAACAATTCAGGTTATCAGTCTAAAGGTGGGGGCAAGCCGCGCATGACAAACAATAATAATAATGCCAAGCGCAATAACTACGGAAGTAACAACAATAGTTACGGCGGTAGTAGCAATAATAATAGTTACGGAAGTAATAATAACAATAATAGAAATAGAAAGCCTCAAGGTAATTATAATAACAAACGAGGCTAGTTCTTTAAATTTTGTTTAAAGGAGCAGGCAATTGCGAAGTGATTAACAGATTTCTTTACAATTGCCTTCTTTTTTATTGAACCTCGCTGTTTTACAGGACAACAAGTTTCTACAGTCTTCCTCCTTTGAAAGCCTTGGGTGTAAGGCAACTTGTTGTCTTTCTGAATGCCGGTGCCAATAAGTCTAAGGCAGCAGACACAACAACGGGGATACTATACTAAGAAGATATCACTTATATATAAATGAACGCATTTGAAATAATCGGTGGAAAACCGTTAAAGGGAGAGATTATTCCTCAAGGAGCAAAAAATGAGGCCTTACAGATCCTTTCTGCAGTTTTACTGACAGAAGAACCTATGACCATCAGTAATATCCCTGATATTAAAGATGTCAATAAGTTGATCGATCTGTTGGGTGCTTTAGGTGTTAAAATTAATCGCATAGATAAAGACACATACGTCTTCGAAGCTAAAGATATAAACATAGACTATTTCCAGTCACCTGAGTTTAAAGAAAAAGGAGGAGGCTTACGTGGTTCTATTATGATCGTCGGACCTTTGTTGGCCCGATTCGGCAAGGCTGCTATTCCGAAACCAGGAGGTGATAAAATCGGACGAAGACGATTGGATACGCACTTTTTGGGCTTTGAAAAATTGGGCGCTAAGTTTATATACGATGCGACTACCCATTTTTTTAATGTAGATGCAACGGAGTTAAAGGGAAGCTATATCTTATTGGATGAAGCTTCTGTGACGGGTACTGCAAATATCGTGATGGCAGCAGTATTGGCAAAAGGTACAACGACAATATACAACGCGGCTTGTGAACCTTACTTGCAGCAACTTTGTAAAATGTTGAACCGCATGGGTGCTAAGATATCAGGCATTGGATCTAATTTATTGACTATCGAAGGAGTAGAACGTCTAGGTGGAACTTCACATCGTATGTTGCCTGATATGATTGAAATAGGTTCTTTCATCGGACTGGCAGCAATGACAGGTTCAGAAATTACCATTAAAGATGTCTGTTTCGAAGAACTTGGCGTTATCCCATCTGTGTTTTCGCGTTTGGGTATCAAGTTTGAACGACGTGGTGACGATATTTTTATTCCTGCACAGGAATCATATGAAATTGATACATTTATCGATGGATCTATTCTGACAATTTCGGATGCTCCTTGGCCAGGTTTTACACCAGATCTATTGAGTATTGTGCTTGTTGTTGCGACCCAAGCAAAAGGAAATGTATTGATTCACCAGAAAATGTTTGAAAGCCGTCTGTTTTTCGTGGACAAATTGATTGATATGGGGGCTCAGATTATTCTATGTGATCCACACCGTGCTACAGTCATTGGATTGAATAAATCACACCACCTAAGAGGTATTGAGATGACCTCTCCAGATATTCGCGCGGGGGTTTCCTTGTTGATCGCAGCATTATCAGCCAAAGGTAAATCTGTTATCCATAATATCGAACAGATTGAACGTGGTTACCAAGATATCGAAGAACGCTTACGCAAATTAGGAGCAGATATTAAACGTGTCGATGCTGAGCCAAAAGGACATTAATTGAAGCGTTGATAGCAAGTTCTGTCTACAAGATAAAAAGCCCTGGATAAATTCTGGGGCTTTTTATGTGATATCTGCGTCAAATAAGGTAAATTTGTCTATACTACATTTAAACAGATATAGATATGAAAAAATATCTAAAAAAGTACGCCTTAGTTTTCCCTTTATTAGGCACATTATTTCTCTTCCATAGTTGTCAATCCTCTACACCTAAAGAGGCCAAGTTACATGAAGAATCAAACACAACAACAGATATCCGCTCTTCTAAACGGATCAATGCCGCAGTAATAATCCAAAAGGTTACATTTCCCAATATGCCTTTTGAAAAATTGCTCAAATTAATGACCTTAACAAAAGACAGCTCACCTGTAGATTTGTGGAAAACAATAGCGGCGTTACCCGAGACGGAACGAACAAAGAAAGATAGCTTTGATATTGGAAATCCACTTCAGCGCATGGAACTGATGCTCGCTCCTCTGCTAAAGATGGAAATTAGATTCGATCAGCAACAGGCTAAATGTAATGCAGAAGGCCTGACTTATCGCCTGCAGCATTATGTCAATTATAAAGAGGGTTCCGGCGAGGCTTTCTTGGCAAACCGTCAAAAAGAAGATATTAATTTAACACTGAATCATCCACAGGGTAAATTCGATGGATTGGCGAAAGTTCAGATCCGCATAAATCCCAAAGAATATATGATCGATAAGACTGGTAAAACAAAAGTAATTGCCGGGATTACCTGTCAACAGGCCATATATAACAAAATTGACGGTACAGATAAGATACTTCCAAAATTTGTTGTTTGGAAAAGCCCCAGAATTCCGAAAGGAATCAATTTGCTTCATCCTTATGTGTTTGAAGAAAATGAGGGGATCCTGGAAATTGATGCCTACTTGAATGATGACGAGAATTCTCTATTACGGTTTACCACCACAGCTATAGAGGAAAAGCAGTTCGGATCTCAAGAATTTGAGGTAACGAAAAAGCATACGAAACCCCAAGCAGCAAATGATCAAAGCAATATCGACCAACGAGTGCTTGCCGTAGTATTTCATTAGAAAATGCAATAAAAAAGGAGTTGATAATTTTTGCAGTGCCCCCAAAAAGTTAGACACTTTCTGGGGGCATTTTTTATGAATAAGAAAAAGAAGCACAGTTTTGAATTTAAGCTGAGCTGTGTTAAACAGATGGATGAGCATTATCGCTCTGCAAA
>Ga0308160_10006404_pt1 | contig 11992 bp, 10 predicted proteins | sample PhyFR1_FD_201036 | JGI IMG/M metagenome (GOLD analysis project Ga0308160, IMG submission 201036) | Phyllosphere microbial communities from UC Gill Tract Community Farm, Albany, California, United States - DLSLF.R1 | ecosystem: Host-associated > Plants > Phyllosphere > Unclassified | place: USA... | reverse complement strand
TCAGCTGCCAAGACTGTAAGAAGTACGACGGCCTCATCCCTCGTGAGATACCGGCTCGGGTGAGGTTCGACGAGGGCGGTCGTGGGGTTCGACAAATCAACTTCGAGACGGGTGACGTCGCCCGGGATAGGCCTCTTCTCGGCCTTGTTGCGAGCCACGACATCGTGTACCAACTCGCTCTGGACACGACGTAAGGCGCCGGTGAAACGGTCGAGCTCGTCGCCTTTGAGTTGTCGTCTCATCAGGTGTGCGTAGCGCAGGGCCATCAGAGCGATCGACTCAGCTGGATCGAGGGCCATTTCGATGCCTCGTTCGACTCGCGACACTTCTGTGGACGTGGAGCCGAAGAGGGCAAACCCGATGGCGGCTGCGACTGCCTCGGACCCCAGGTACTGCTTCGCCAGGTGACCTTGCGCCGGGTCCTTGGTCGTCTCGATCTTGAAGTCGACCATCCACGGCAGAAGTGACGAAAGGCCACGGTGAGCCGCGACGGGATCAGACGTATTCCAGAAATTGACCCACCACGACAGATTGGTAGGAGGCTCGCGCAGGGTTTCCTTGAGCTTGTCGACGTCGAAAACCCCATTGGCCAACGGGCTTCCGATCGTCACCATGCCGACGACGTCAAGGCCCACCGGTAGGCGCCGCAGGAGGTCGGCGGCGATGACAGACCCGAGGCTGTGACCCACGATCACGATCGCGCCCTCTGATGGCAGCGTGCCGATGATTCGATTGAGCACCTGTGCGCGAATCTGCGGATTGGACAGATAGTTGCGAGCCTGTTTGAAGAAGGGGACACCGGTCATGGCGCCGACCGCAGCGTCCAGCCCCAAGATGCCGTCGCCCCGAACGTGACGTCCGAGTCGAGACTCGATCGCGCCCATTCGTGACTCGAACGCACGACGGTTCTGACGTGCTGCATCCCGGGTCGGGGATTTCAGCGTGACCTCGGGAAGGGTCTCCTTGACGTCCCATCCGATTAAAGCATGTGCGTATTTCGGTGCAATGACCTGGGCGGCACCAAGGGCCGGATGGCCGAGCTTTTCGAGCGAAGCCGAAAGGGTGCTTTTCCAGTTGTCGTCTTTGTCGCCGTTTCCAACGCCGTGGAGGAACAGCAAAGTTGGTTCGGTAGTCACAGTCGATTCCGTTCGGGTCAGGTCGGTGTGAAGCTTCGGCTTGAGGTTCGGGCTCAGGCGTAGGACTTGATGACGCTGCGGATCGCATCCGCGTGTTCGTAGATGCCGTCGAGGGACTCGATGGCGTGCTTGGTCTCGACCTTGTCGGCGCCGAAGACGCCGAGGTACTTCTGCTTCTTGCCGTTAAAGTGCAAGCGCGCGATCGGTTTGCGGTTGTTGTCGTCGAGCAGGACCGCGAAGTACGACTTCGCGTCGCGGTGCACGATGCGCTCCGGCTTGACCTCGCTGCAGGCGATCGCCTTGACGATCTGGTAGCCCTCGAGTTCTTCGAGGGTCGTCTCCGTCTCGGTGTCTCGATCGAGGTCGGCCTCGACGACGGCCTCGCTGCTGACCGCACCCGAGGGCGCTTCGGCCGGCATCGAGGGGAAGTTGGGGGAGCCGAGCGCGGTCTTGAGGCGGTCGTTCACCTGATCGTTGAGGAACTGTTTTGAGGCCTTGATCACCAGCGGCGTGAACTGGTCGCGCACCTTCTGGGTGAACGAACCCTCGTAGACGCGGGTCGTGACGAACTTGATCCAATCGTCCGACGGCTCACGGAACTGGGCGGCGATTGCTCGCTTGAGCTGACCGACGTACTTCAGCTCCTCAGCAGCGCTGATGACGGAGTCGAGGTCGAAGACGTCCTTCGTCAGCTTGCTGAGCTCGGGGAGGAGCGTCTCATCGATGTCGGACAGGTCGAGCACGAGGAACGGCTTATCGTCCATGCGGTTCGGCTTGTCGAGGTCTGTGTAGAAGTGGTAGCTCTCGCCGTTCGTCAACACAGCGATGCGGGCGTTCGTCACGGCGAAGTATCGGAAGAGCTGCGATGCGTGCTCGATGCGGAGCGGCTCGGTCGACTTCTTGCACTCGATCAGGATCTGGACTTCGCCGTCGCGCATGATGGCATAGTCGATCTTCTCGCCCTTCTTCACGCCGACGTCGGCTGTGAACTCGGGTACCACCTCAAGTGGGTTAAAGACGTCGTAACCAAGGATCGTCGAGATGAACGGCATGATGAACGCGTTCTTGGTCGCTTCTTCGGTCTGAATGGCCTCGCGCTGGTTCTTGACCTTCAGCGCAAGTGCGGCGAGCCGCTCGGCAAACTCCATCGTTGTCCCCTTTTGTGACGGTTTCTCAAGAGACTAGATGACCCGAAAAGGCAAGCGGACCACGTATGCCTGCTGGCTGACCCCTATTCGGGGACCGAGCGGTGGCGAGCCGCGGACGGGAAGATGCGCCGCGCGACTGCGTGGGGGAAGGCAACTACCCGGCTTAGGGCGGGTCACCTTATCTTTCTCGACCCGTAAACCCGTCCACGCGCTTACTTCGTAGTAGGCGGCGTCGATAGCTGACGCAAGTAGCGAACGCTGAAGATAGGAGATGCACATGCGATCAATTCGTCAGGTTCACCGCGTTGCTGTCACGTGGGAGGACTTCATGCCCAAGAGGGGCAATGGCGGTGTTACACAACACGAAGAAGTCGATCATTTTCGACGAGCGATCAAGGGAAACGATGAACTTCGTCAGAAGGTCATGGGCGAGTTGCGGGAACTTGCGGGGCTCCGAGCCGCATATGAATTTGCTCTCCTCACCGCGACCCTGGCCTTGTATGCCGTGGTGGCGAGCCTCGTCATCCGCCCCCTTGATGCCCTCGAAAGGGAATCTTGGTATGCGGAATTTGCCACCGTCGTGCTCGGGATGGCTGGGACAGGGGTAGCGGCGTTTCTCTTCCTCTCCATTCGCGCCTCCCTCGTACTTTCAAAGGCCCGACATGCTTCGTCCTACCTTGAGGCTTATAGCGAGGTACTCAGCCGCCCAAAGACAGCGACGCGGCCTCGGTGGTTTCAGTGACATCAATTGCCGTGGTGATCCATCGGGCTTAACGGCCGATGGGGTCTCTACGCCTGAAAGGTGTCATCGTCGTTAGTTGCGAGGTGTCCGGCGATCATCTCGAACGTTCGCTCTTGATGGGCGACTCGGCGTTGTCGCTCGACCGCGTCGGGGTGAAAGAGTGCCTGCCGCCCCGGGTGGATCGTGGCGTAAACCGAAAAAGGTCGATCGAGAAGGGGATCGAACGCAACGGCTCGCCGCCAGGCTTTCTCCGCATCCCGACCCTGGAGGAGCACAACATCAATCTCCGGTGTGAGCTCCAAGAGCTCGAGCAAGACCAGCGCTCCAGCCTTTGACTGCGCTGCGTTCGGCGCCGCGTTGATGTACCAGGGATATGCGTTCCACGGCAGGACAACCCTTGAAGCGATGCCGTAGCGATCGAAGAGGTGAGCCATTCGCTCGGCTGTCGGGTCGTCGTTCTCGAGACTGATGAAGCCGGAGCCGGTTCCGAGTTGAGTGGCCGGGCCCGGGTCGCGCAAGATGCTGATCACCCGCGCATCGATGCCACCGTGGTGAGGTGGGACGTAGGGCACCCAGCCGCGTCCGTCGCGATCTCGGATGCTGTCCACGAAGGCGTTGAGCGGGGCGATGTGGGGCGCCGTGAAGGCCCGTGCGGTCTGGTCAGCGTGGAACGCAGGATCGGCCATCTGTCGGGACATGTCGCGAACCTAGCAAGGCGACGTGCATCACCGGGATGACCCGCGCCTCCTCCGGGTGGCTGCCCTTTCTGAAGTGACGGCAGCGAGGCTCAGGCGCGAACCCGGTACGTGGTCGCGACGGCGCCGGAGGCGAGGTCGTGGCGGGCGGTCGGGGTGAGGTCGAGGGGGTGGGGGAGGCTGGCGAGCAGGTAGGGGCCGTGGCCGGCGACCCAGGGGTAGACGGTGAACTCGCACTCGTCGACCAGCCCCCAGCCGACGACTTCGGTGGCGAAGGTGGAACCTCCGAGGCGGAGCGGGCCCCCGGGGCGGCTCTTCAGCTCGCGCACCGCCTCACGCAGGTCGCCGCCGAGCAGCTCGGCGTTCCAGTCGACACTCTCGAGCGTCGTCGACGCCACGTACTTCGGGATCTCGTGGATGGTCCGCGCGAAGGGCTGCATCCAGTCGGGGAACGCCTCGGAGGCGGGCGGGCGCCAGAACTGCTCCATCAGCTCGTAGGTGAGCCGCCCCAGCAGCAGACCTTCGGCCCGCGCGAGAGTCTCTGTGGCGAGCTGGTGGACCTCGGCATCCGGTCGGCCCTCACGGTGGTCGATGCAGCCGTCGAGCGTGACGTTGATGGAGTACGTGAGCGTCCTCATGCCGGGGAGGCTAGCTCTGCTGCGGAGGCGCCACCAGAGGTGCCCCCCAACCGGGGCACCGGTGGGCAGTCGACCCTGCGGGTCGTGCAAAATTGAGGTATTCACGCCTATCATCAGGGGCATGGGGGTTCATTTCGACGACGCTGCCGCGTCCGCGCTGATCAGGGTCGCGCGGGCCGCAGACGACGCATTCACAGGGCAGGGGACGACTCGGCGCAGCGCCGCCGAGACGGCCATGGACGGCTTCAGCGGGGGCTACGCCGACCTCTTCCGCGTCGCGTGCGCGACCGAGTCCGAGGAGCGCGGCCGACTCGCCCACGCCATGGACGACCTCGCGCAGCAGGTCGAGAAGGCGAGACAGCAGGCCACCGCCGAGAACGCCCGCCGCGACGAACTGGCCTCGTGGCAGGCGCGCGACACCGAGCGCGACGACCGGAACCGCGCCTCCTTCTTGGGGGATCTCGTCGGCGACGTCGAGGAGTTCTTCGACCCCCGACCCACCACGCCTCCCGTGTCGCCCACGCCGATCTCGGTCGCGTTCTCGAGCACCCAGCGCACCCGGACGAGCAGCGGCAACGGATCCGGCACCAGCAGCGCCACGACCGAGAACCTGCGGACGTTCGTCGTCCAGGCGAAGGCGTGCAACGTCGTCCTGCGCCAGCAGCTCGGCCTCGTGTCCGACGCCTGGGCACGCTTCGTCGGCGGCAGCTCGTGGGTTCCGCTCGGCACGGTGTCGTTCGTCGACGGTGGCTCACGACTGGCCGACGAGAACGACGAGGACGTCGCCTGGGTCGAGCACATCGCGACCGCCTTCGAGCAGGCCGGCAGCGGCACGCTCACCAACCGCTCGCTCGACCTGGCCGTCGCCGCCTTCCTCGAGGCCCAGGGCAACGACCCGGTCGACCTGCTCTCGCACATGGACCCCGAGGTCGCGGCCGCGTGGCTCGCCGCGAACCCGAGCGTCCTCGAGGGGCTCGTGACGTCTCCGCCCGCATGGGGCACGCCGTCCACGATCCTGCAGGCGATCGTCGCCGCCGAGCGCGCCATCGGGGCCGACCCCGTCCACTACGCCTCGGTGCTGCAGCAGCTCTACGTGACGCGGGCCGCCGAGAAGACCGGCATCGACCTGGCGACCTGGGACACCTCGCGCGGTGCCCCGGCCTTGATGGGTCAGGTGGCCGGGTCGTACGAGTACTACGCGTCGCTGTACCTCGACAATCCCGACTTCACGTGGGCCGGCATGGCCAACCTCGTGGGGCCGGACTTCGCCGCCGGGTTCCTCGACCTGCACTCGTTCCGCGACCACATCGCGACGATCGCCCCGCTCCTGCCGCCGTCGATGCGGCCGCTCACCGACCAGGTGGCCCAGATGGGCGACGACGAGCTCGCCTTCTACGAGAAGACGTTCCTCGACATGCAGAAGAACATCTTCTACGACGCCTCGACGATGCACGAGGCGTACCTCGCCGACGGCATGTCGGGGATCACCGAGCTGCAAGCCGCCGGGCTGCTCAAGGGGCCGAACCAGACGGAGGACGAGGCCGTCTTGTCCGAGCAGAGCACGCTGCAGGCCTGGCAGAACATCGACACGGGCATGCGAACCGGCCAGACCGACCTCGTCGACGAGGGCAACAAGGCTCTCCTCTATCGTGAACAGCACGACACGATCCAGCGCAGCTACGACGACATGCGCGATCACGAGCCGACCGGGGAGGCGCTCACGACGATGCTCGGAATAGTCGGCGACGCGTCCATCCCTGACACCAAGACGCTCGGCCAGTACGAAGGCGGCTTCTCGGTGCCCGTCGATCTCGTGCCCACCCTTCCCGGGGTGCAGGGCTCGATCGAGACCTTCAACATCCCCACGACGAACATCTCGGACTTCGACGTGCGCTGGGATTACATCGAGAACGACACCCTGCCCGCCTGGCAGGAGCTCGCGCACGGCGACCCTGAGCGAGCTCGTGAGCTCGTCGGCGGTTCTGTCCCCGATCGCATCGACGACCGACGCCTCGACCACCGCATCGGCGGTCTGGTCGACGACCTGCACGACTCGGAGTTCGTATGGCAGTGACCCGCACCCGACGCCTCGTCGCCACCCTGCTCGTGGCGACCACGGCGGGCCTCCTCGCCGCGTGCACGCCCGCGGACGAGCCCACCCCCAGCACATCCAGCCGACCCGACGGAAGCGAGCCCGCCGTGAGCCACCATGGTCCGCAGCCCACAGCCATGACGACCGAAGACGGGGTCGAGGTCTGGGACCTCACCGTGCCGCCGAGCGCCGAGGCGTTCGGCATCGACACGAGCGACGGTTCGACGTCGGGGGTGCAGGTGGGTGCGTACAGCTCGTCGGGCGGTGGGGGGCGCCCGGTGCGCTTCGTGTTGCCCGGGGGCACGTCCGTCGACGTCCGGGCGAACGAGGTGACCTTCCAGCTCAACGACTCGCCGGAGGGTGTCGACGATCCGACGACCGGCGAGGTGCTAGTGCCCGCCGGGCGGTCGTTCGGCTTGCGGGTGGACACGCCCGCCGTGGAGGGAGCCGACGCCGGCGTGGCCGGCTACCAGGAGGCGCTCGACGGGCTCGGACTGCCCTCGGACACCGTCGGCGAACTCGAACAGAAGATCGCGGCCGGTCCGACCGGCAGGCCGGGCGACGCCCCCGAGCGGATCGCCGTCAGCGCCTCCCTCCCACGAGAGCAGGGGATGCAGTTCGGGGTGGGGACGCGATTCCGGCCGGACCAGGACATCACGGTGTTCCTGCTCGAGTACTACGCGAACTGGGACGTCGTCCCGATCCCGTGATCCACTGCCCGTGACCGGGCGAGCCCCTCGACCCGCTCCCGGCGGCCGGGGGTCGAGTGGTCGCGAATCGTCGTTCGGGCATTAGTTGAGGACGATTCGCGACCACTCGATCACGCGTGGACGACGGGGCGAAGGTGATCCGCGCCTCCTAGGGGGTCGTCGGGCGGAGGTCCGCGAGGGGGCGCGACCAGGCGACCTCGCGGGCCAGCTGGCCGGTGGCGCGGAAGAGCTGCACCTGGTGCGTGTCGGGGAGGGCCGCGGCGAGGGCATCGCGATCGGCGGGGGTGAAGCCGAGCTTCTGCCAGAAGGGTCCGGAGCGGCGGGAGAAGAGCCAGGCGTGGCGGGCTCCGTGCGCGGCGGCGTCGATGAGGGCGTGGCGGGCGAGACGGGAGCCCGCGCCGCGCGTGCGGCCGGTCGGGGCGACGGCGACGCTGCGGATCAGGGCGTGGGTGCCGTCGGCGCTCAGCTCGTAGCCGGTGCTGCCGACGACCGTGCCGGTGGCGTCACGGTCGACCCAGAGCCGGAGGCGCGGCGTGGGGGAATCGAGACCGGCGAGGGTGAGGTCGGCGGCCGCGAGGAAGGCCCGGAGGTCGGCGCGGGCGTCGGCATCGGTCGGGGCGATCGGGACGAGGGGCATGGTCGCCATTCTTGCCGGTGGCTCGATGGGCTCGGTGGGCTCGAGTAGGGCGTGTGGGTCCGACAGGCCCGAGTGGGCAGAAAATGTCCTTCGGGGGCGGTGGCAGGACACTTTCTGCCCACTCGATTCCGCCAGGGCGGGCCACGGCGGACCAGAACGGGCCGCGCGGGGGAGTCGCGTGAGCGGACACCGACCTAGCATCGAGGGATGCTGTTCGTCGTCCCCCTCATCGTGTTCGCCGGGTGCGCCGTCGTCTTCGGCACGACGCTCGCCGCGGCCAGGGGTCGGCTCGGCGTGAACCACCTCGCCGGCATCCGCTTCCGGCACGTGATGGCGTCACCCGAGGCGTGGCGGGCCGGACACCGGGCGGCACTCGTACCGGTCACGGTCGGGTGCGCGCTCGCGGTGGGATCGATCGTCGTGCCCCTCGTCGTCGGCCCGTCGGAGGAGGCGATGGCGTTCTGGGCAGCAGGCAGCATGATCGTGCTGCTGTTCGGAACGCTCGTGGGGGCGTGGCGGGCGGATCAGGCGGCGACGGACGTGCTCGCCTCGTCGTAGGGCCTTCGCGACGTCGCATCGGTCTACCCCTGGAAGGGGGCTGTCCCTCCGCGGGGATCGACCAGATGCTGTGGATGCCTCACGAACGGATCGTCAGGCGTCGAGGGGAACGACGATGACGTTGTGGTGGAACAGGCTCACGAACACGGGCCGGGTGTTGATCGCGTGTGGCTTCATGGTCTTCTTGTTGGTCGTCGGAGGAGCGGCGAACGCGGCCGCGGTCGGTGCCTTCTCCGGGGCGAGCCAGGCTGCCGGTTCTGACGGTGCGGCGCAGCCCCTCGTCGCCGTCGATGCCACCACGAGCCCGACCCCCACTCCGACGCCCACCCCGGTCGTCAGCGTCACCCGCGTCGACGAGAGCGAGAGCGTCCCGTTCGAGTCGGTCTCGGTCGACGACCCGAACCGCGACGTCGGCACCAGCGCCGTGACGACCACGGGACAGGCGGGCACGAAGGTCCACACCTACGAGGTGACGACCACCGACGGAGTCGAGACCGCGCGCACCCTCGTCAGCGAGACCGTGACGGTCGCCCCGGTGCCGCAGGTCACGAGCGTCGGCACCCGCGTGCCCTACGTCGCCCCGGCACCCGTGGCTGCGCCGGCGCCGGCGCCGGCTGCGGGTGGGTGCGACTCGAACTACTCCGGGGCGTGCGTCCCCGTCGCCTCGGACGTCGACTGCGCCGGAGGCAGCGGCAACGGCCCCGCGTACGTCCAGGGGCCGGTCACCGTCGTCGGCTCGGACGTCTACGACCTCGACCGTGACGGCGACGGGATCGCCTGCGACCGGTAGGCGCTCGCCGAAAGTGCCTCCGGACGAGGGTCGAGTGGTCAGAAAGTGTCCTTCACCCGCGGCGGAAGGACGTTTTCTGACCACTCGATCGAGCCCGCCGGCCCGGGCGCGGGCTGACCTCCCCAACGGGGGCTCGTCTGCGCGTCACGTGTCGCTCTACCGTGTGGGCAGGGGGAACGACATGAGCGAGACCGTGGCGCGCGGAAGCGTGGCGATGACGTTGAAGGCCCGGCGACCGGCCTACTCGGTGATGCAGGAGTGCCTCCGAGTCCAGTCCGAGGCGCCCGCCCTGACCCGGCGGCAGCGCCTCTTCGGGTACACGCCCCTGAGCGCCGACGCCCGCAGCTGGTACCAGGGAGCCCTCGGCGAGATCGAGGTCGCCCGCGTGCTCGCCGAGCTCGGGCCCGAGTGGACCGTGCTGCACTCCGTCCCGGTCGGCTCGGGCGAGTCCGACATCGACCACGTGGTCATCGGACCGACGGGCGTCTTCACCGTCAACACGAAGCACCACGCAGGCAAGAAGGTCTGGGTCGGCGGCGGGACGTTCATGGTCGACGGACACCGGACCACGCACTCGCGCAACTCGGCGTACGAGGCGACCCGCGCCTCCCGGCTGTTGTCGACGGCGGCCGACCTCGAGGTCGCCGTGACGCCCGTCATCGTGCTCGTCGGAACGTCGTCGCTGACCGTCGGCAAGAAGGCTCCGACGGTCCCGGTGGTCGTGGCCGCCCGCCTGCGCAAGTGGCTGATGAACGGGCCGCGGGTGCATTCGCCCGAGGCGCTGGCCTACCTGACCATGGTCGCGGAAGAGCGCGGCACCTGGCACACGAAGGCGCTGGTGCTGACGGACACCCTCCGTCACGAACACCGCTTCGAGCGCCTGCGCCGCGACATCGACGACGCGGCCCGGCGGCGTCGGCGGTGGCGGGTGGGCACGGCTCTCGGCATTCTGGGGGCGAGCGGGGGAGCCGCCATCGCGCTGGTCGCGACCTTCATGAGCACGATCGTCGCAACCTTCGGATGACGGCCCCGCCACCGAGCATCCCTACGATCAGGAGGCGCGGTCGCCACCCCTAGGCGACGGACACTGCCTCAGTCTCGCTACGGACGACGGTCAAGGTGCCGTTCTTCTCCCTCTTCCAGGCTTTACCCGAACTGTCCGTGAAGTGGACCGATGTCACCTTCTTGTTCTCTGACGCGGTGAACGGACGCAGAGGCTCATCGCACTCGTCGACGGGCGCGGCGTACGTCCAATTCGACGAACGACCCGCCCCCTTGCTCTTGCAGTCTTCGAGGACATAAGACCCCGGGGGCACGCACGCGAGGGTCGGCACTTCGCTGGTCGAGTAGTTGTGCACCTCGATGGACACGTCGTAGACGGGGTCGGCCGAACTGTTCGCGACGACGACGCCGAACGTGTTCGCGACTCCCGGGTTCACTTTGATCACGGACCATGCGTTGACCTTGGAGGCCTGCTCGCGACTTCTGGCTCGTCTGGCCACGGCATCGCGCTTGGATTCGATGCGGTAGAGCTTGTTGGCCTGAAGGCCAGCCGCGATCGCGGCGATGAGGGCTCCGGCCGTGGCGATGGCGGCGACCCAGTCTGCCGTGCTTCCGGTAAGTGAAATGTCCATGAAGTACATCTACCGGACGCGTGCGGGATGGCGGATCAACCGCGCGACGGAGGGTGTCGCAGTGCGTAGGCCCGATCGAGTGGTCCGAAAACGTCCTTCGTCGGGCGGGGAAGGACGTTTTCTGACCACTCGACCGAGATGAGAGGGCGAGCCCGAGGAGGCGCGGGTCGCGTCGGCGAGGCGTCCTCGTGTAACGAGTGGGTGAAGACTGCAGCCCGTGCAGACTGCCGCACGAGCATGCGCGCATCCGCGGCGGGGTGCGGAGAACGGGGGCTGCGGGGGAGCGCCGACCCGCGCCTCCCGGGCTCCGGCGAACTGGCCGCCGCCGCGAACCTCCCTTATCGTTCACCCGAACGATAAACGGAAGGCCATCCCCGCATGACACCGATCGTCCCCGAACACCGACACGCGCTCCGCCCGGCGCGAGGCGCCGACGGCAGCGCAGGCCCGAGCCGCGCGGACCGCAGCGCAGGCCCGAGCGGCACAGGCCCGAGCCGTCGCACCGTCCTCGCCGGCGCCGCAGGACTCGCCGGCCTCGGCCTGCTCACCCTCGCCGGCTGCACCCCCGCCCGCAGCACCCCGACCATCCCCGAGGCCGCCGCCACCGGCACCCCGCGCCGCGGCGGACGCCTGCGCATCGCGCGCCCGGCCGCCTCCGCCGCCGAGACCCTCGACTCCGCCAGCTCGCTCTCGGCCTACGAGTACCTCGGCGCCCTCTACAACCGGCTCGTCAAGCTCGACGACGCCGGCGTCACCGTGCCCGACCTCGCCGACGACTGGTCCGCCAACGCCGACGGCACGAGCTGGACCTTCCGCCTGCGCGAGGGTGTCCGCTTCCACGACGGCCGCCGCTTCACCGCCGCCGACGCGATCTACTCGATCGAGCACATCCTCGACCCCGACACCGCCTCACCCCAGGGCGAGGTGCTCGCCGCGATGATCGGCCCCGGCGGCATGACCGCCGTCGACCCGCTCACCCTGCGTTTCGACCTGCTGACGCCGAACGCCGAGTTCCCCTCGCTGCTGACCGCGTACCAGTGCTACATCGTCCCCGAGGGCAGCGCCGACCCGAGTCAGGGCGGCGGCATCGGACGCACGGGCATCGGCACGGGCCCGTTCCGCCTCTCGAGCTTCGAGCCCGCGGGCACCGGCAGCGTCGAGGCCTTCGAGGACCACTTCGCCGGCCGCCCGGTGCTCGACGGCATCGACTTC
>Ga0308160_10006403_pt1 | contig 11995 bp, 10 predicted proteins | sample PhyFR1_FD_201036 | JGI IMG/M metagenome (GOLD analysis project Ga0308160, IMG submission 201036) | Phyllosphere microbial communities from UC Gill Tract Community Farm, Albany, California, United States - DLSLF.R1 | ecosystem: Host-associated > Plants > Phyllosphere > Unclassified | place: USA... | reverse complement strand
CCATGTCCCAATCGTCCACCACCACCGCGAAGTTGTAGGTGGGGTAGCCGTCGGGGCGGAAGATGACCATGTCGTCCAGCTCGCTGTTGGCGATCTCGATGCGGCCCTTGATCAGGTCGTCGAACACCACGCTGCCGCCGACCGGGTTCTTGAAGCGAATCACCCGGTTCGGGTCGTCGCGGTAGGCCAGGTTCTGCTCGCGCGCGGCGCCGTTGTAGCGCGGCTTTTCCTGCTTGGCCATGGCCGCCTCGCGCATCGCGTCGAGTTCCTCGCGGGTCTCGTAGGCATAGTAGGCCTTGCCGGCGGCGAGCAGCTGTTCGGCCACTTCCTGGTAGCGGGCGATGCGCTGGGTCTGGTAGACCGGGCCTTCGTCGTAGTCCAGGCCCAGCCAGTCCATCGCCTCCAGAATGGCGTCGATCGCCGCCTGGGTGCTGCGCTCGCGGTCGGTGTCCTCGATGCGCAGCACGAACTCGCCGCCGCGGTGGCGCGCCTCCAGCCAGCAGTACAGCGCGGTGCGCGCGCCGCCGATGTGCAGGTAACCGGTGGGACTGGGGGCGAAACGGGTGCGGCAGGCCATGGAACGCTCGGAGCAAACGGGAATCGGGCGATTTTACCCCGACAGGACTTGCGCTGCCCGGAAGCAGTGCGGTGCCGGGGCCAATCTTGCGGGGCCGCGCCGTGCCACCACAAAAGACCTTGAACCGTCGTGATTCGCCCGAGGCGTGTTACCGCTTGGGGTAGGCGCTAGCGCAACAGATCGCCGTGCACGACGCACTCGCCGTCGCTGCGCGCCGGTCCCGGCGCGTCGTACAGCACCAGCCAGCTCGGCACGCCGCCGGACAGCGCCGGCGGCAGGTTGCACAGCGCTTCAGCACGGTCGCTGTCCTCGCCATGCGGCAGCGCCAGCGACTTGACCAGCTCGCGCTGGAACCGCACCGGCTCACGGTTGGCGGTCAGCGCCGCGCGCGCGCCGGGCCAGCGGAACAGGCGGATCTCGCCGTTCAGCACCATGGTCGGGCCGGCCAGCAGGTACAGGTCCTGGCCGTGGAAATGCAGGTCGCGCACGCCCAGCCCGCCCAGTTGCAGGAAATGCTTGCGCAGCAAGGTGCCCTCCGCGTCCAGCGGCACCAGCCGCAGATGGTCGTGATGCGCCTCCACCGCGATCTCCAGCAGTCCGGCCCAGCCGCGCAGCACCGGGCCGCGCAGGCCCAGCAGCAGGCGCTGGCCGTCCACCGCCATGCCTTCGATATCGAAGCCGTTGTCCTTGCCGGGGATCTTCAGATAGGCGCCGAAATGCGCATCGTCTTCGAGCAGTGCGGTGAGCTGGTTGTGCTTGGCGTCGCCCTTCAGCCGCAGCGCGCGACGGCCGTCGGCCGCCTCGCGGACCAGTTGCGGCGCGCCGTCGGCATCGCGCTCGATCGGCAGGCAGGCGAGCAGGCGCCGGTTGGCGTCGAGCTTGAGCTTGGCCAGGCGCTTGCCGTTGTCGGCATCGCCGCGGTCGGGCTTGGCGTTCTTGCGCTTCATGCCGTGCGAGCCGACCACCCACAGGTAGCCGGGCGATAGCGCCATGCCTTCCAGGTCGGCCTCCTCGTCGTGGTCGCCAGGCAGGTCGAGCAGCTCGCCGAGGGCGAAGCTGCGGCCTTCGCCGAAGCGCAGCGCCTCGTCGCCGACCGACGCCAGCGCGTGCAGGCGATCGACCGCGCAGGCTTCGTCGCCGGCCACCCACAGCCAGTCGTCGGTGAAGGCGGCGCCGGACAGGTTGGCGTGGACCAGTGCGCCGGGCGCGAATTCCAGGCGCACGGCGTGCGGCAGCAGGGTCTTGGGCATGGGGCGATGAGCCGGGTAGCGGAGCGGAGGCGACAGCAGAGCGCATCGTGCGTTCGGATGGCGTGTGTTGCGCAACGCATGCGGCGGTGGCGGATGGCGACGGCCGTTCGTGCGGCGCGGTCGTTGCCATGGTCTCGGCGCGCGGCCGTTGGCTCAGCGCCGTTCGGCATGTCGGTGACTGCTTTGGGCGCAAAGCTACGCTAGCGGTGACGCCGTACCAGGCGAATGGCGCCTCGGTGCGGCAGCGGTGCCGGCCTGCCGAGCCCAGCGCCTGCGCACGGATTGACCAGGCGGCTACTCGAAGCCGCCCAGCTCCGCGCGCACGATGGCCGGCGCCAATTGACCGCGCCAGTCGCGGTCGTTGGCGACCTGGGCGCGGGCGCGGCTGGCCTCGAACGCGGCGAAGTCCAGCTCGGCCAGCGCCCAGACCTGCTCGCCCTGGGTCTGCGCGACGATGCCGTCGGCCGGGAAGCCGGCATCCATCGGCGCGTAGATCGCCGCCTCGCCGGTGTTCACGTCCAGCGCCGGGCTCCACTCGGCCAGCCCGGCGGTCACCGACTGCGCGACGAAGATGCGGTTCTCCAGCGCGCGCGCAAGGCAGCCGATGCGCACGCGGGTGGCGCCGGCCTCGGTGTCGGTGCAACTGGGCACCACCAGCAGCCGCGCGCCGGCCTCGTACTGGGCACGCACCGGCAGCGGGAACTCGCTGTCGTAGCAGACCGCCACGCCGGCGCGCACGTCGTCGCCCGCGGCGAACACCTTCAGCGCGTCGCCGCCATCGATCAGGCCGGTGTCCTTCTCGAAGCCGGTCAGCTGCAGCTTGTCCTGCCAGCCGTGGCTGCCGTCGGGCGCGAACCAGTAGGCACGGTTGCGGTAGCGGCCCTCGCCGCTGGCCAGCAGGAAACTGCCGGCGACCAGATGCAGGCGATGCCGCTGCGCCAGCTGCGCGAACAGCGCCAGATACTGCGGATGCAGCGCCTGGATCGCCGCCAGCGAGGCCGGCAGGTCCTCGGACACGGCGCTGGCGAAGGTCGCGGCCAGTTCCAGCGACAGGTATTCGGGCAGCACCGCCAGCTGCGCGCCGGCCTGCGCGGCCTGGCCGATCAAGGCCGCCTGCTTGTCGGCGAAGGCAGCGAAATCGACCGGCGCGCCGATCGGGTATTTGGCGACGGCGATCTTCATGCGGCGGGCTCCAGTGGGCGGGTCCAGAAACTCAGGGTGTGCAGGATCTCGCCGCGGTCGATTTCGTCCCATGCCAGCTGCATGCGCAGCGACGGCTGCCGCACGTAGCCGCGCTTGTGCCAGAACGCGTCGTTGCCGCGGTAGCCGGGCGGGCGGCGCGGATCGTCGGGGTCGCGGTCCACCGCGCAGAACGCGGTCAGCGCGAAGCGGCCGAGCGCGCGCGCATGCGCTTGGCGATGATCGAAGAAGGCATGGCCGACGCCGCGGCCGCGATACGCGGGCAACAGCACCGATTCGCCGAAATAGAACACGTCCGTGACCGCGATGGCGCTGTCGGCGAATGCCGCGCCGAATGCCTCGGCATCGTCGGCGAGCGGCAGCCCGGTGGAGGCGCCGACCACGCGCTCACCGTCGCGCGCCAGCACGAACACGCTGTCGGGCGACGCGGCATACGCGGACAGATACTCGCGCTCGTAGCCCAGGTCGCCGGCATACAGATACGGCCAATCACGGAACACGGCGATGCGCAGCCGCGCGACATCGTCCAGGAACGGGGCGATCTGCGCGCCGCGCAGGCGCTGGATGGGAAGCGGAGAGTCCATCCGTGAACTCTACCGCAGGCGTTTCCGTGGCGCTGCCGGCTTGGCGATGCCCTGGTCGGTGTTGCTCCTGGCGCCGTCCCTGGCGGCGGGCCTCCTGCCCGGTGCTGCGTCCTGTGGCGGCGTCCATGACCGCTGTTGCGTTGCGCGATAGCGTCTTGTCCAACCTCTCCGCGCATGTCGCCGTCCTTGGCGGTGGGCGTCCCTGCCCGGCAGTGCGTCCTGCAGCGGCATCCATGACCGCTGTCGCGTTGCGCGATGGCGCCTGTCCGGCCTATCCACGTATGTCGCCATCCTTGGCGGTGGGCGTCCCTGCCCGGTCATTGCGTCCTGCGGCAGCGTCCATACCGCTGTTGCGTTGCGCGATAGCGCCTGTCCCGCCTATCCACGCATGTCGCCATCCTTGGCGGTGGGCGTCCCTGCCCGGTCATTGCGTCCTGCGGCGGCGTCCGTGGCCGCGATCCCAGTGCGCGGTCGTGTCTGTCGGCCGATGCCGCAGTTCGGCGCATGTCGCCGGCGGGCCTATCGCGCAAGCAGGCGTGGCGTAGGCAGCGGGCGCAACGCTTCTATCGACAGCCTCAGCGCCACCAGCGGCACAGCAGCGCTGCCTGCGCCGGCAAAACCAGCAGCCGTGCGCGTCCCTGCGCTTCCCAGGTCACGAAGCCGGGTCCGTGCGCGCGCTGCTCGCCCTGCCCGGCCGGTGCCCAGGCCGAATCGCCGCGCAGGGCGCGCCATGCGCAGTAGCGCCAGGGTTCGGCCTCGCCGGGCAAGGCGGCGCGGGCCTGCAGCGCCGCCGCCAGGAACCCCAGACCGTGCGTGGCCAACGCCTCGCGGCTGCGTTCGCTCAACCGCAGCCACAGCGCGCCGCCGCGGTCGGCGGCGGTGACCAGCGCCGCCTGCGCGCTGCGCGCCAACACCGCGCCGGCATTGCCGCGGTGCAGGCCGCGGGTGTCCAGCGCGTCCGGCAACAGGGCCTGGACGCGACGATGCAGATGGGTGTGTGCCGACATGACGGTGTCCTGGTCGCGTGCCGGTTCAGCGCAGCGCCGCGCCGAGTTCGTACCAGTCGATCTTGCGGGTGATCCACATGATCGCGGCGAGGATGCCGAACAGCAGCAGCGAACCCATCAGCAAGGAGTTGTCTTCCGAGGCCAGCAATCCGTACAGCGCGCCGTACAGCACGGTGAGCATGCTGGCGAAGCCGGCGGCACGGCCGCGGCTGCGCAACACCCCGGACAGATAGAAGAACTGCAAGCCGATGCAGGCCACTGCCGAGACCAGGTACGCCTGCCAGAACGGGATGTGCTCGGACAGGCTGAGCAGCAGCAGGAAGAAGATCGCCAGCGCCAGGCCGACCAGCAGGTATTGCAGCGGATGGATCGGCAGGCGCTTGATCAGTTCGAACAGGGCGAAGGCGACGAAGGTCAGCACCACGAACAGGATGCCGTACTTGCTGGCGCGATCGGCCTGGGTGTAGACGTCGACCGGATCGACCAGGTCCACGCGCAGCGCATCGATCTCGCCGCCGGAGAACAGCTGCGCCTGCGCGCCGGTCGCCAGCGACGACAGCGCCCAGCTGGCCTGGAAGCCCTTCTCGCCGATGCTGCGCTCGTTGGGCAGGAAGCGGCCGCCGAACAGCGGATGCGGCCAGGGCGAAGTCAGCGCGATCTGGTTGTCGTCGCCGACCGGCACGATCGACAGGCCCTGGGTGCCGTCGAGCACGAATTCCATTTCCACGCTGTGCAGGTCGGTGAGCTTGCCCTGGCGCGCATCGGCCAGCACTGGCAGCAGCGCATGCACGCCCTTGGATTGGCCGGCCAGCGCCAGCGAACCCGGCTGCAGCGCCAGCGCCTTGCCGTCGGTGCGCAGATTGGGCGTACCGACCAGCCCGCGCACGTCCTGGATGCCGACCACCAGATACGGCTGGCCGTAGCTGCGGCCTTCGACTGCCTCGTAGTCGAGATCGTCGAATTGCGCCTTGAGCCGCGCATGCCAGCTGTACACCTGCACCTTGAACAGGCCGATGCTGCGCTGCGACGGTTTCAGTTCGCCGCTGATCGCCAGATGCTTGGGCGTCTGCACGTCGTAGCCGTTTTCGGTTTCGCGCTTGACGCTGCGCTTGCCGTCGGCATCGACCACCGCGACATCGCGCACCTGCGTCCACGGCACCACCCGCAACGGGCCGAGCAGGCGCTGTTCGCCGGCCTTGCTTTGCGACACGCGTTCCACCGCCTCGTCGCGGTAGCGCTGGCGGTCTTGCACGGTGCCGCGGATCATCAGCAGCGGGATCAGCAGCAACAGGATCAATCCGCCGATGGTGGCGAATCGCAGAACGAGCTTGAGGGATTTCATCGACGGTCCTCGGTGATGGAGGACGCCAGGGTGCCGCGCCTGCGTGTGCGGGGTTTGAGGCGAATTTGAAGTGAGTGTGAAGTGGGTGGCGGGTGTGCGTGAGGCGGGGCCGCAAAAGCCATGGTGTAAAGCGCTCGCTTGCGAGCGACGTCGGGATCAGCATTTGCGGCGGACAGCGTCGGCGCTGAAGCCTCTCCCACAGTGCACCCAGCAAGGTGGCCGCAAGTCCCCTGTAGGAGCGGCTTCAGCCGCGACGAGCGAAGTCAGACATCCCAATGCTGCCGGCTGTCTGTCGGGGCTGAATCCCCTCCTACAGTGCACCCAGCGAGTTGGCCGCGAGTCCCTTGTGGGAGCGACTTCAGTCGCGACGAGCGAAGCCTCCAGCCTTCGCAATCAACGACGCCTTAGAAACCGATAGCCCGCGGCCACCCACGGACCCGATCCTGCAGTGGATCCAGGCGCAGCTCAGCCCGCCGGCAGCGACAACCGCGCAACCGCGCCGCCGCCCTCGCGGTTGCGCAGGCTCGCCTCGCCACCGTGCAGCCGCGCCACTTCGCGCACGAACGGCAGGCCCAGGCCGGAACTGCGCTGTCCGGTAGCCGGCCGCGCCAGCGAATAGAAGCGCTCGAACACCCGCTCCAGCGCGTAATCGGGAACACCGGGACCCGCGTCCTCCACCAGCAGCGCGATGCGCGCGTCCGCGTCGCGCTCGGCACGCAGCACCACGACCCCACCATCCGGCGAGAACGCGATCGCGTTGTCGAGCAGATTGTGCAGGGCCTGGCGCAGCAGATAGGGATCCCCGGCCAGCGCCAGTTCCGCCTCCGGTGCCTGCACCTGCAACTGCACGCCGCTGGCGCGCAGCTGCGGCGCCAGCGCCTCGGCCAGTTGCGCGAACAGCGGCGCCAGCGCGATGCGCTCGCGCCGCTGCAACCAGCCGTGCTGTTCCACCTCGGCCAGCGCCAGCAGCTTGTCGATGGTTTCGGTGAGGCGCTGCTGCTGCTCGGCGATATTGCGCACGAAGCGTTGCCGCTCCGCGTCCGGCAGTGGTTCCTGCAACAGCTCGGCGGCGCCGCGGATCGCCGCCAGCGGACTCTTCATCTCGTGCGTCAAGGACTGCACGTACTGCTCGACATAGGCCTTGCCCTCGAGCTTGCGCCGCATCGTCTCCAGCGCGCGGCCCAGATCGCCGATCTCGTCGCGGCGCGGCGGCGGCGGCGGCACCGGCTCGCCGGCGCTGACCGCCTGCGCGTAGCGGTTGAGCCGGCCGATGCCGCGCAGCAGGCCCCAGGTCATCAACAGCCCGATCAGCGCGGAGATGCCGATCAGCCAGGCGCCGCGCAACAAAATGTTGCGCTGGCTGGCGACGATGAACGGCTCGATGCTGCGGTTGGGCTGCGACAGGGTCAGCACGCCGATCAGGCGCCGGGCGTCGTCCGGATCGTAGATCGGCGCGGCCACGTGCATCACCGTGTGGTTGGGGTCGCCGTCGCCCTCCGCGCTGGAGCGCGCGCCGTATTCGCCGCGCAAGGTGCGGTAGACGTCGTTCCAGCGCGAGTTGTCGCGGCCCAGGTCCTGGCCGCGCGAATCGAACACCACCACGCCGGCCGCGTCGGTGATGGTGACCCGGTAATCGACGCTGCGCTTGGGGAAGCGCCACACCATCGCGCGCGGATTGCGCCGCTGCGCCGCGCCGAGGTCGCGGGCGAAGGCGCCGCTGTCGATGCGCCCGGCTTTCAGGTCGGTGGCGGCCATCTGCGCCAGCACGTTGGCCGCATCCACCAGGGTCGATTCCATCGCCTGGCGCACGCCGGGCTTGACCTCGTTGACGAACACCCGCATCACGAAGAACGCGGCGACGCCGACGATCAGGAAGAAGCCCAGGAACAGCCTCAGCCCCAGCCGCATCTCACTGTTCCAGCGCGTAGCCGATGCCGCGATGGGTGCGGATCGGGTCGTGCGCGGCGCCGGCCGCACGCAGCTTGGCGCGCAGCGTCTTGATGTGGGTATCCACGGTACGGTCGGCGCTGTCGGCGCTGCTGTCCCAGCCGCGGTCCATCAGTTGCGCGCGGCTGAGGATGGCCCCGGGGCGCTGCAGCAACGCGGCCAGCAGCGCGTATTCGTAGCGGGTCAGGTCCAGGACGGCGTCGCCATAGTGGATGCGGCGGCCGTCGCGGTCGATCGCGAACGCGCCGTGCCGCTGCCAGCCCGGTTCCGCTTCCGCGCTCGCCGCAGGTGCCGGCCGCCGCAGCCGCGCACGCACCCGCGCCACCAGTTCGCGTGGCGAGAATGGTTTTGCCATGTAGTCGTCGGCGCCCAGTTCCAGGCCGAGCACGCGGTCGATCTCGTCGTTGCGCGCGGTCAGGAAGATCACCGGCACCTGGCTGAAGCTGCGCAGTTCGCGGCACACCTCGAAGCCGCTCAGGTCCGGCAGGCCGACATCCAGTACCACCACGTCGATGCCGCCGGCGCGCGCCTGCGCCAGCGCCTCGCGCCCGAGCAGGCAGTGCCGCACCTGGTAGCCCTCGCTGCGCAAGGCGTACAGCACGGTATCGGCGATGGCGGATTCGTCCTCGACGACGAGGACACACGGGGCGGTGGACGCGGACATGGCGCGCAGCATAGCCGCAACCTCCGCCCGCCCGTACACTGCCGCGATGAACTATCGCCACGCCTACCACGCCGGCAACCATGCCGACGCGCTCAAGCACACCGTGCTGCTCGCGCTGATCGATGCGCTCAAGCGCAAGGACAGCCCGTTCTTCGTGCTCGACACCCATGCCGGGCGCGGCCGCTACCTGTTCGCCGGCAGCGAGAGCCGCAAGACCGGCGAGGCCGCGGCCGGGGTGCTGAAGCTGATGGGCCAGCCCACCTTGCCCGAGGTGCTGGAGCGCTACCTGCGCGCAGTGCAGGCCGACAACCCGGTGGGCGCCCTGCTCGCCTATCCCGGCTCGCCGCTGCTGGTCGCCCAGGCCATGCGCGAACAGGACCGGCTCGCCGCCTGCGAACTGCAGCCCGAGGAAGCGGCCGAACTGAAGGCGCTGTTCGGCAACGACCGCCGCGTGCAGGTGCATGCCGGCGACGGCTATGCGGCGATCAAGGCGTTCGTGCCGCCGAAGGCCGGCGCGGCCAAGATCGGCCGCGGCCTGGTGCTGATCGATCCGCCCTACGAATCGCAGGACGCCGAATACCCGCTGATCGCCGCGGCGCTGCGCGAGACCCTGACCCGCTGGCCGCAGGCGATGTGCGCGGTGTGGTATCCGATCAAGCAGCGCCGCAGCCTGCAGCCGTTCTTCCGCAAGGCCGCGGCGATGCCGGCCAAGTCGGTGCTGCTGGCCGAACTGCAGGTGCGCCCCGACGATTCGCCGCTGCGGCTCAACGGCAGCGGCATGCTGCTGCTCAATCCGCCATGGCAGTTCGAGCAGGCGCTGGCCAGCGCGCTGCCGGCGCTGAAGCAGCATCTGGGCGAGGCCGGCGCCTCCAGCCGCCTGGAGTGGCTCAAGCGCGAGGAGTGAGCCGGCGCGCGGAACGTCCCGCCACGCCGCAACCGCGCGCGTGCCGCGCACGGCGCTGGGTCAATAGCAATCCCAGTTGTAGGCGACCCGGCTGAAATCGCCGCGCTGCAGGTCGGCCGGATCGATGAAGAAGTTGGCGATGCCGCTGTCGCCCCACATCATGTCGTCGTCGCTGTCCAACTGCAGCAGCAGCACCTGCCGATCCTGCGGCTTGCGCGGATCCTCCTGGGTGAACTCCGGATAGCCGCCGAGCTTGTGCCCGCTGCGATTCAACGCCTCGTACAGCGCCTCGTCCACGTCGTCCTGCGGCAGCGCGTGGCGGCCGGCGTAGGCCGCGGTGACCTCGTCCAACGGCCGGCCCAGCGCCTGTTCGAAGTGCACGTCGCTCGTGCCGATGCTTTCCTCGCCGACAGCGAAATGCATCGCCCGCGGATGCGCCGGATCGAACGGCAGCGCGTCGGCGGCCGGCAACGGCACCTCGGCCTGTCGCGCCGACGCCTCCGGCCGCGGCCAGTACACCACGCGGAAATTGCGTTGCGCGCTCAATGCGGCCAGGTCGGTGGCGCCGTCGAGGTTGGCGCCATAGAAATCGTCGCTGCCGATGAAGAACTGCAGCATGCCGTGGGTGGGATAGCCGCGCAGCGGCGGCATCTTCGCCAGGTCCACCTGCGCCAGCAGCGCCAGCGGCTGGCCATGGGCGTCTTGCGGGTATGCCTTGTCCGCGGTCCAGTACGGGCGGCCGCCGACCTTGCTGGCCAGGCGATCGTCCTGCGCCATTGGCTGCAGGCGCAGCTGCGCCACCGGCTTGCGCGTGGCGTCCAGGCGTTGCCGGTACGGCGCCAGCACCGCATCGGCCGGCACCGGCACCTTTGCCGCGGGCGCGGGGCTGGACGATGGCGCCACCGTCGGCGCCGCCTGCATCGTGCGCTTGAGCCACCAGAAGCCACCCAGCATCAGCCCACCCAGCACCGCGACCAGCGCCAGGGTGATCACGGTGGACAGCAGCACAGCGTTCGAGGTCTTCATTCCGTTGTCGCCCACGATGGACCGGGCGCCACTGTAGCAATGCCGCTCAGCTGCCGGAAGCGGCCGCGGCGGCGCCCGGCTCCGGCTCGAAGAAGCTCCAGCGCACCGCCGGGAACTGCTGCTTCAGGCCGCGCTCGATGCGGGTGATGTCGGCCAGCAGCGCCGCCGCATCGTGCTTCTGCCGCAGCGTGGCCTGCACCGACACCATCACGTCCTCGCCCAGTTGCATCGCGATCAGGTGGATCACCCGCTCGATCTCCGGTTGCGCCTGGAAGAACGCATGCAATTGCCGCTGCATTGCCGGGTCCACGCTCTGCCCGATCAGCATCGCCTTGATCTCGATCGCCACCAGCACCGCGACCACGATCAGCAGCGCACCGATGGCGATGGTGCCCAGCGCGTCCCACAGCGGATTGCCGGTCAGCACCGTCAGCAGCACCGCGGCCAGGGCCAGCGCCAGGCCGAGCAGCGCCGCCAGGTCCTCGCCGAAGATCACGATCAGTTCGGCCTGGCGGCTTTCGCGGAACCAGGTCCATAGCGAACGCTCGCCGCGCACCTTGGCGATCTCCTGCAGGCAGGTGCGCAGCGACACGCCCTCGGCGACGAGCGCAAAGCCCAGCACGGCCACCGCCCAGCCCCAACTGCTCAAGGGCTCGGGCTGCAGCAGCTTGTGCACGCCCTCGTACACCGAAAACATGCCGCCGATGCAGAACAGCATCACCGCCACCAGGAACGACCAGAAGTAGATCGCGCGGCCGTAGCCCAGTGGATACTCGGCGCTGGCCGGGCGCTTGGCCTGGCGCATGCCCAGCAGCAACAGCAGCTGGTTGCCGCAATCGGCAAGCGAATGCACGGTCTCGGCCAGCATCGCGCCCGAGCCGGTGGCCAGCGCCGCCGCGCCCTTGGCCAAGGCGATGGCCAGGTTGGCGCCGAGCGCGAAGAAAATGGCGCGCCGCGAATCGCCGCTGCCGGACATGGCCTCTCCTTATCGAAAATCCCCGCACAGGGTAGGCAAACGCGGTGAGCGCTGCGTTCACGGCATCCGCCCCGGGTAATGCGAGAATCCAGGCTTCGTCGAGGATCATCCGGCCATGGCTACCCGCAACCGCATGCCTCCGTGGCATGAAAACTTCACCTTGCCCAGCGGCCGCGAGCTGCTGATCCGGCCGATCCGGCCGGAAGACAGTGCGCCGCTGCAAGGCGCCTTCAGCCTGCTTGGGCCGACCGAGATCCGCGAGCGGTTCCTGCATTCGGTGCAGGAACTGACCGAGGACATGGCGCAGCGTCTGACCCATCCCAATCCGAAGACCGAACTGACCCTGGTCGCGGCCGAACCGCTGCCGCCGGGCGAAGCGGTGGTCGGCGCGGTGGCGCGCGCGGCGATCACGCCCGGCACCCGCGAGGCCGAATACGCGATCCTGGTCAGCAGCTTCGTCGCCGGCCAGGGCCTGGGCCGGCAGCTGATGCGCAAGCTGGTCAAGTGGGCGCGGCGCA
>Ga0308160_10006402_pt1 | contig 11997 bp, 14 predicted proteins | sample PhyFR1_FD_201036 | JGI IMG/M metagenome (GOLD analysis project Ga0308160, IMG submission 201036) | Phyllosphere microbial communities from UC Gill Tract Community Farm, Albany, California, United States - DLSLF.R1 | ecosystem: Host-associated > Plants > Phyllosphere > Unclassified | place: USA... | reverse complement strand
GGCCGCGGTCGAACGCCACCCGCCCGACGAGCCGGACGAGGTCGGCCACGTCGACCAGTGGTGCGGGCTCGGGAGTCATCGCCCCATGGTCTCACGCACGACGGACACCCTTCCCTCAGGCCAGCGCGGTGCGCTGACGCGAGCGCGGGTCTCCGACGTGAGCGCGCCCCTCCGGAGGGGCGCGCTCACGCCTGTGGGTCGCGGTCGGTCCAGCGCCCCGCGCTGACCACAGCACCGACCGAGGCACGTCCGGCGGCTCGTAGAATGAAGCAATGACCTCTCTCCCCCACGACGAGCCTGCGAACCACGCTCCCGGCGACGACGCGGGCATCGATCCCACCGATCTCGAGGTCACGCTGCGCGTCCTCCAGACCATGGCGACGATGGACGAGGAGCACCCCGACTACCTCCAGGTGCGCCGTGCCACCGCCAAGATGTTCAAGGCGGTCAAGAAGGAGCGCCGACTCGACCGTCGGGCCCGGATCGCCGACGCCGACCGCGCCGTGATCGCCGCCACCGCGACGGGCGCCCCCGACCGCATCGACGACGAGACGCGGGGCATCCCGCTCGCCACCACCACGACGGCCCCGACCGCCGGCGAACTGCTGGTGCCGCGCAACTGCTACATCTGCAAGCAGCCGTACACGACGGTCGACGCCTTCTACCACCAGCTCTGCCCGCAGTGCGCGGCGATGAGCCACGCGAAGCGCGACGCCCGCACCGACCTCACCGGCAAGCGCGCCCTCCTCACCGGCGGCCGCGCGAAGATCGGCATGTACATCGCGCTGCGACTCCTGCGCGACGGCGCACACACCACCATCACGACGCGGTTCCCACGCGACGCCGTCCGACGCTTCAGCGCGCTCCCCGACAGCGCCGACTGGCTGCACCGCCTGCGCGTCGTCGGCATCGACCTCCGCGACCCGGCCCAGGTCATCGCCCTCGCGGACTCCGTGGCTGAGCAGGGTCCGCTCGACATCCTCATCAACAACGCCGCGCAGACGGTCCGCCGCACGAAGGGCGCGTACCAGCCGCTCGTCGACGCAGAGCTCGCCCCGCTGCCCGACGGCCCGCTGCCCGAGCTCGTCACCTTCGGCCACACGAACGACGCACACCCGCTGTCGCTCGCGGCGTCGGTGTCCGCGCACCCGATCCTCGCCGCTGCGGCCGCCAAGGCCGACGCCCTCACCGAGGCGGCCATGACGGCCGGGTCGTCCTCGCTCGAACGCCTCGCCGCCGGCACCGCGATCGACGCCGGTGGACTCGTGCCCGACGTCGACCACAGCAACAGCTGGGTGCAGAACGTCGACCAGGTCGAGCCCATCGAGATGCTCGAGGTCCAGCTGGCGAACGCCACCGCCCCGTTCATCCTCATCAGTCGCCTGCGTGCCTCGATGGCCGCATCCGACTTCCCGCGCACCTACGTGGTCAACGTCTCCGCGATGGAGGGCGTCTTCGGTCGCGGGTACAAGGGCCCGGGCCACCCGCACACGAACATGGCGAAGGCCGCGCTGAACATGCTCACCCGGACGAGCGCGCGGGAGATGTTCGAGACCGACGGCATCCTGATGACGAGCGTCGACACCGGCTGGATCACCGACGAGCGCCCGCACCCGACCAAGGTGCGACTGGCGGAGGAGGGCTTCCACGCCCCGCTCGACCTCGTCGACGGCGCGGCGCGGGTGTACGACCCGATCGTCCGCGGCGAGGCCGGCGAGAACCTGTTCGGCGTCTTCCTCAAGGACTACCGCCCGAGCTCCTGGTGAGCTTCGACTCGCGGTCGTGGTCGAGGACCCGGCGATGATCGGTCCGGCGGCCGTCCGCTTCCTCCGGGAGGCACCGCTCGGTTCGCGGGTCGTCGTGCGCTTCGCACTGCCCGAGGGCGCCGAGGCGGGTGCGACCGACGCCCTCGGCGAGCTCGTCGAGCGGTCGGACACGGGCTGCACGGTCGAGACCAAGCGCGGACCGGTCGTGATCGCCGACGCCGACGTCATCGCGGCGAAGCCCGTCCCGCCTGCGCCGGCACCACGGGAACGCCGCCGCTCGGCCTAGGCTGGGCCGATGAGCAGCGAAGTCACCCAGGACCCGTCGCCGACGCAGCATCGCGTCGAAGTGACACTCCGACGTCCCTGGTACGGCGCGTTCCAGCGTCCGACGGTGGTGTTCGACGGGCGCGGCCAGCCGGCGCAGTGGGGTACGGGGAGCTGGCAGGTCGGCGGGACGGACGTCTCCTTCGAGGTCTTCCTCTTCAACCGGGTCTGGCGGTACGGCGCAGCCCGGACCACCTTGACCGCCGGCGTCGACACGTCGCTCGTCTACCGCGCCCCGCTCCTGCCGTTCCTCCCCGGTCGGTTCACAGCGAGCTGAGCGGTGGCTCGGAAGCCCGTCGGCGGCCGCCCCTAGGCTGGCCGGATCACCCCATCACGCACGGGCATCGGGAGAACACGGCATGGCGAAACGCACCGGAACGACGGCACCACGGCTCGACCCCGTCCGTCTCATCGGATTGAGCGACGGCGACGAGGGCGCCCTCGACGCGCACGACAGCGTCGAAGGCCTGCGGTTCGCCGACCTCGACCTGTCGCACCGCGACCTCTCGGGCATCACGATCTCCGAGTCCTTGCTCACCGGCATTCGAGCCGACCAGACCGACTTCCGGGCGGCGTCGTTCCTCGACTCCCGGCTCGAGCGGTGGGACGCGCCCATCCTCCTCGCCCCACGGATTCGGCTGCGCGACGTCGAGCTGGAGGGCTCTCGGGTCGGTTCCGCCGACTGCTACGACGCGAACTGGCAGTCGGTGCGGGTCACCGGGTGCAAGCTCGGGTTCGTCAACCTGCGCGGGGCCGTGCTGCAGGACGTCCTGTTCGAGGACTGCACGATCGACGAACTCGACCTCGCCGATGCGACGGCCACCCGGGTGCGCTTCGTCGACTGCACCCTCAACAGTCTCGACGTCACGCGGGCGAGGCTCACCGACGTCGACCTCCGGACGCTCGAGCTGCGTCGCATCGCGGGCATCGAGCATCTGCGGGGCGCGACGATGACCCCGTTCCAGGTCGGCGAGCTCGCGGCGATGTTCGCCGAGCAGTTCGGCATCCGAGTCGAGGACTGACCTCCCGGGTTGCGCCAGCGCGGTGCGCTGACGCCACCGCGGGTCTGACCCGTGAGCGCGGGTCTCCGGGGACCCGCGCTCACGCGTGTGCCCCGCACCCACGCCGGTTCCCCCGCGCTCACGCCAGCGCCCCGCGCCCACGCCGGTTCCCCAGCGCTCGCGCCAGCGCACCGCGCTGACGCCCGAGCCACCGTTACCCGCTACCGGGGCAGGCGGACCCCGATGCGCTCCAGGTGTGCGTTCGAGAAGGTTCCAGCGGGGTCCAACTCCTCGAAGAGGTCCCGTGCGTCGGCGAGCCGCGGCACGACCTCGGCGATGCGCTCGGCCGTCAGCAGGTTGAGCTTGCCCCAGTGCGGGCGGGCACCGAAGGGCGCGAGCGCCTCCTCGATCGCGGGCAGCACCGCCCGGACCTCCTCGGGCAGGTTGCGCCAGGTGAAGTGCACGGCGAGCATCTCCCGGTGGTACGCACCGCTCAGCCAGAGCTTGTCGGGCGCCGCCGTGCGCAGTTCGGTCACGAGCAGCAGCGGAGCGATGCGGTCGCCGAGCGCACGCAGGGCCGTGATCGCGGCGGGTCCGTCGGCGCGGTCGATGAAGTACTCGGTCTGGATCTCGTCGCCGTTGCTCGGCGTCGACTCGAGCCGGAAGTGCGGCAGTCGCTCCCACCAGTCGCCGGGGACACCACCCTGCAGCGTGAGGTTGTCGGGGTCCGTCTCGACGAGGTTGCCGGCGGTCAGGGAGTCCCGCTGCACGCCGAGCCACGACTCCGGGACCACGGGCAGCTCGTCGTCACCGGCGGCCAGGCGGGTCTTCCACCAGATCTGCTCGACGGTGTCGCCGAGCCAGTTCGTGAAGATGCTGACGCTGTAGGCGCCGCCGGTGACGCCCTCGAAGTCGGCGAGGACGGCGTCCCACGGGACGTCGCGGTAGACGTCCTGACGCACGCGGTAGGCGGGCTGCACGTCGACCGTCACGCGCACCACGATGCCGTACGCGCCGAGCCCGACGACGAGTCCGTCGAAACCGGGGTCCCCACGACGGACGTGGACGAGCTCGCCCGTGGCGTCGACGTACTCGAGACCGCTGACGGCTGAGGACAGGATGCCGTTGTCGTTGCCGGATCCGTGGGTGCCGGTCGCGATCGCGCCGCCGATGGAGATGTGCGGGAGCGAGCCCATGTTGTGGAAGGCGAGGCCCTGTTCGGCGAGCCAGGCGGCGGCGATCCCGTAGCGGGTCCCGGCTCCGATCGTCACCGAGCCGGCGGCCTCGTCGAACACCGGGTCGGCGGGGATGTCGAGCACCGTGATGAGCGTGCCGTCGGAGTCGGCGAGGTCGGTGAACGAGTGTCGGGTGCCGAGGGCGCGGACGCGCGTGCCCGTCCTGGCGGCCTCCGCGACGAGTGCGCGGACCTCGTCGATCGACGTGGCGTTCACGATCCGCGGCGCTGCGAAGGTGTGCGTGCCGGCCCAGTTGCGTTCAAGCGTCATGAGCGCAAGCTTGCCAGAGCCGGGACGACCCGCAGGCGTTCCCGAAACATTTCCGATCAGGCGGGCGGGGCGGCGTGCTTGTTCTCGAGCAGGATGCCGACGGAGACGAGCACGACCGCGCCGAGGAACTGCGCGATGATCCAAGGGATGCCGCTGAACGGGAGCGGGAGGACCGGGTTCCACACGATCGCGACGAGCAGCGTCGGGATCATCCACAGCGGCTGCTTGGCCTGCCAGGCGAACACGGCCATGATGAGCGCGAGGATGCTCACCACGAACAACACGATCGTGAAGGCGTCGAGTTCGAGCAGTGCGAGCCCGAGCATGAGCGCGACCGCACCCATGATGCCCGGGATGAGCGCCGGGCGAAGGGCGAAGGGTGCGGGTGCGGGGGTCGGACTCGGCATCCCACGAGTTTACGTGGAGCGGCGGGGCGTCGCCGAGCGGTGCGGCGGGGCCGATGCGGCACAATCACTGCATGGGGGTTCTCATCTACGGTGCCGGAAGTCACTACGACTTCGACGACCGCGTGCTCGCCCACCTCAGGGCGGCGATCGGCAACAAGCTGCGTCGTCGGGAGTCCTTCTTCGTCGAATGGACCAAGGGGGCTGTGGACGGCGGCGGGCGGGTGAGTCTCTGGATCACGAGCGACGTCCCGCTGCAGTTCCGGTTCGCGCAGCCGGAGCCGTCGGTCAACCAGGCGTGGGTGCGCGCCCTGCTCGACTCCTCCTACACGCCGGGCGGCATGATGCTGACGCCAGAACCCAGCACTGCGACCGATCCGGAGACGGCGTGAGTGGAGGGCTTGCTCAGCGCTGCTCCACCAGCGCGGCGAGTTGCTCCGTGACGATCCCCCAGCCGGCGTGGAAGCCGAGTTCGAGGTGTTCGTCGCGCTGGGCGACCCCGCTGTGGAGCGCGGTCGCTCGGTAGCGGGTGCCGTCGGGGTGGTCGGCGAGGTCGATCACGGCGGTGATGAACGGCTGCTCGGCTGGCCGCCAGCCTGCGGTCAGCGCCGTCGTCCAGACGAGACGCTGCTCCGGAACGACCTCCAGCACGCATCCGGTGATCTGCGGCACGAAGTCGACGCCGTCCTCACTGAACTCGGTGCGGAAGGACCCGCCGGGTCGCAACTCGAACTCGACGACCCGACACACCGCCGGCGACGGCACCCACCACTGCCCGAGCGTCGCGGGGTCGGTCCACGCCGCCCAGACGGCCGATCGCGGCGCGTGGATGATGCGCTCGACCAACAGGTCGCGCTCGTCGGCCGGTTCGGGTTGGATGTGATCGGTGTCGGTCATGCGGTGCTCCTCCGTGGTCAGTCGGCGTCGTCCTCGACGCGGGCGAATCGCGGTCCCTCGTAGCCGTCGCGCGAGACGGGCTCGACGAACATCGCGAGCGGTCGCACCCACGACGTCGGCGGGGTCGTGGTCGTCCGGTAGAAGACGTACGGCTCCTCGGTCTCGCTGTGGCGTCCGACGCCGATGACCTCGTAGCGCGCACCCTTGAAGTGCCGGTAGGTGCCGGGCTCGACGCCGAAGGACTCGCCGTCGTCGGTGCTGGCCGTGCTGTCGTCGCTCATGTCGCGATTCTAGCCAGCGGGCGTCGCGGAGTCAGTGCTCGCTTCGTCGGCCCGGAGCTCGGACACGTGCCGCACCAAGTCCTGCATCTGACGGGGGAACGCCTCGCCGATGTCGATGCCGAACCGGTCGGCGAGCACGAGACACGACCAGATGGCATCACACAGTTCGTGCTCGAGCTGTTCGAGTCCGATGCCGTCGATGCGACGCGTCCCGTCGAGCGTCATCACGATCTTGGCGAGGTCACCGACGTCGCCGACGAAGCCGAGGGCGACCTCCTGGTTCGTCCACGGGCGTCCGATCCGCTTCGTGCTGAGATCGTCGTAGGCGGCGGCGACCTCCATCGCGTGGGCATTCAGCGTTGCGAAGTCCTGAGTCATCCCCAGAGCCTAGCCAGCGCCTTCGACGCCTGCCTCGATCGGCGTTCCGTCGGAGAGGTCCCGGACATACTGGCGGCACACATACACCCGAGCGAAGCGTTCCCTGAGCTCCTGCTCGCGCTCGATGCCCGCATGGACGAACGCGCGCACCGGGCTGCTGAACCCGGGCGGAGTCGTGAACCCTTCGGCATCGTCTCCGTCTTCCAGGTGCACATGCAGGTACTCGAACGCTTCGGAGAAGCCGTTGCGCCGGTACCAGGAGTTCGCTGCCTGGTCCTCGCGGGTCCACGCATCGAGACTCGTGGCACCCGCCTCGACCAGTCGCTCCACAGCTGTTTCGAGAAGAGCTGTGCCGATCCCCCTGCCCTGATGATCGGGATGTGTCGCGACCGAGTCGATCGTGGCCTCATCACCGTCGACCCTGACGTCGAGCAGGCCGAGCACCCGTCCGTCGGTGTCGACCGCGACCAGCCCGAACGACGGCGCCACGACATCGGGGCGGCGAGGCCACACGTCGTCGTAATACTGCGTCGAGAGGAAGGCGAGCACTCGGCAACGCACCCAGGATGGTTCGTCGGTCGGCTCGGAGGGGCGGATCGCGAACGGATGCGGATCGATGGTCGTCACGGTGCCCCATCGTAGAGGCGAGGCTCGCCCATCGGCCAAGCACTCACCCGGCGGTGGGTACCACGTCCCAGTGCTCGCGGATGAGCTTGTCGTCGACTCGGAAGATGTCCGCTGCCAGAACGGGGTCGTCGGCCTTCGCGCCCACGCTCTGCGAGAACGTCCACACGAGGTCGCCGTCGCTCAGCGAGATGACCGACTCCTGCGGCGGGAAGGTCGCGGAACCTGAGAAGAAGGACTTGAGCGCCGCCGTTCCGTTCGGTGCGACCGGGTTGTGCTGGAGGTAGGCGGGGTCGAAGGCCTTGTCGAGGATCGAGACGTCCTGGTCGCGGAACAGCGTGTTGTACGCGCTCACCGCGAACGTCCGGTTCTGCTCCTCCTGCGACTCCGACGGCGCGACCGCGGGCTTCGCGGGGTTGTAGAGGTCGCTGAACATCGTGTTGGTGTTCCCGCTCGCCGGCGTCCCGGTCGCGATCGGCTGGTCGAACGCCCAGCGCTCCACGACGGCGCCGTCCCGCACCCGGAACAGGTCGACAGCGGCCTCGCCCGTCCGTTCGTCGGCCGGGTCGGAGGCGACCTGGTAGTGCACGGCGACAAGATCACCGTCGGCCGCGGTGTGCTTGACGACCGCCTGCGCCCCGGGGACCCGTGTCCGGTCGGCGGTGAACTCGGCGAGGACGCCGCTCGGGCCGCTCTTCTGCCCAGAGCCGTGCGCGACGGCGTCGGCCGCGACCAGCTTGTCGGTCGTGGCCACCGCTTTCGAGGAGGCGGGGTCGGGGAAGGCGTCCGTGTAGAGCTTGAGCACGGCGGCGAGGTTCTTCTGCTCGGTCTTCGAGTCGCTGCGGTCGCCCGTCGAGCCGCCGTCGGCACTTCCCTTCCGCGCCGTCGAGACCGAGGACGACGGATCGGGCACGGCTGCCGAGGTGGCCTGGCACCCCGCAAGGAGCGAGACGCCGGCGAGGACGGCAACGGTGCGGGCGAGCGGGACGACGAAGGCACGTGATCTGGTCATGGAATCACTGTGCGACGGCGTTCTGAACCTCAGGTGAGGTGTCCCTGGGCTTCGCTGGGAATCCGTGTCTTTCAGTTCTGCGGCGGTTGCCGCCCCGCGAGGTCTTTCAATCCGGGTGTTCTATCGGATCTGCGCGGCTTCCCGCGCCAACCTTCCGCGCCGAGCACGGTAGGCCACTGCTCGCGAGGCGGTGGCTAAGCTCCGCTCATGACTGCCCCTTCAAACAAGCGTCCATCGTCGACGAAGATCATCGGCAGTGTCGCTGGCCTGATCCTCATCGCCTTGATCATCTGGATAGCCATGAACACGATTGGGAGGGTGTAGCGAGGGCGCAGGCATTCCTTGCCCACAACAACGAATCCGTTCCGGCTGCAGGCCTGAGAACCCTCAGACTGGGCTAGCCGCTCGGCCGGGTCAGCCAGACGATGACGACGATCATGATGACGACGATCAAGAACCCGATCGCTGCGCGGATGATTCGGCGGCGACTGAACGTGCCCTTCCGCAACGAGTCTCGGGACACGCGGTCCAGATTCGGGAAGATCGCCTGAAACGGCGGCTCGGGCTCTCCTGGTGGGCTCGGACGCGCCGCTTCTCCCGTCGGCAGATGCGCGTTCCGGTCACGTTCCTCATCGAAGGTAGCCATATTCGACTCTACCGAGCACCGGTCCGGCCCCTGATACGGTCGAAGCTTCGGCTGGACCCGGGGGCGGGGGAACTATGCAAGGTAGGGCACGTCGTCGCGCCTGGTCGCCGGCGCTCATCATCACCATGGCTCTTGTTCTGGACGTCGCCATGCACGTCTATCCGCTACGCCTCCTGGCGCTCGACTTCCGGACGGTTCGGCGGCACCGCGGTGCCGTCGAGTGAGGCTATGCGGTTCCCGGAGGGCACCGAACTGCTTCGCGTGCGGAATGCATGCACCAACGCCGGCAACGGCGGTTGCTGGTCTCTCTTCACCGTGCGACCACCGATCGGTGAAGCGCGTGCCGCGTTCGAGGACACCTACCTCGTCGAGTTCGGGCGAGTGCCCGGGACCTTCTGGGACCCGCAGCCGATCAGCGTCTCGGCAAAGGAGTTCGGCGACGACGTCTGGGTCGTGCGCGGCGACTATTGGCGGGACGCGCCCTAGCGGATGACGCCGGGCCTGCACCGAAAAGCCCCCTCCGTCCCGGTGTTGCTCGGGGATGCACGGGGCCTCGTCGTGGCGGTACCGATGGGATTCAGTTCCATTTGCGCCGTCACGAAACCATCGCGCCCTTGCGAAAGCCCCGCCAGATCAGCGCAAATGCCCGCGTCGCCGCCCAGGTTCACCCACCCGTCCACGGGGAGATCTGCACCATAAATGCACCACGGCGTATGCGATCCGCTGCCGTGAGGACCCGGGTCCGATCGGACTTTCCTGACGCGTCGCCGTCTCAAGATCAGCTCACGCGCGGTCGGATGACGCCGGACCGAGGGGCGACCGGTCGCTCCACGCCACGCGCAGTTGAGCGCTGTAGAGTTTGGGACATGTCGAGTCCCGAGTCAGACAGGCCAGGGGTTGTCGGTCACACCGCCAGCCCCGTGAACCAGTAGTCACGACGCCCACGATCGCTGTGGGCGCATTTCTGGCGTGCCCGGGGTACTGGCCGTGGTGACAAGAAGAACCATTTCTTGATCTCTCACCTCGGAGTATTCGATGCCTTTTGCTCTCTACATGCTTGCCCTGGCGGTTTTCGTCATGGGCACCTCAGAATTCATGCTCGCGGGATTGCTCCCCGCGATCGCGACCGAGCTTCACGTCTCGGTCGGCACGGCCGGCCTGCTGACCTCGGCCTTCGCGGTCGGTATGGTCATCGGCGCGCCAGTAATGGCGGCGTTCGCTCGCCGCTGGCCACCGCGGCTCACGTTGATCGTCTGCCTTCTCGTGTTCGCGGGAAGTCACGTGGTCGGAGCGATGACACCCGTGTTCTCGCTCCTCCTCATCACCCGGGTGCTCAGCGCTCTTGCAAACGCAGGATTCCTCGCCGTAGCACTGAGCACGGCAACTACCCTCGTGCCAGCGAACCAGAAGGGGCGGGCACTGTCGATCCTGCTCTCCGGCACGACGATCGCAACCGTCGCGGGTGTCCCCGCGGGGTCTTTACTCGGCACAGCGCTGGGCTGGCGAACGACGTTCTGGGCGATCGCAATCCTCTGTATTCCGGCGGTCTGCGGAGTCATCCGAGGGATCACGAACGACGCCGGTCAGACCGATTCAAGCGCTTCCTCGCCACGGCTTCATGCCGAGCTCAGCCAGTTGGCACAGCCGCGGCTCGCCCTGGCCATGGCACTCGGAGCGCTGATCAACGGAGGGACCTTCGCGGCATTCACTTTCCTCGCACCCGTCGTGACCGAGACCGCGGGGATGGCTGGTGGGTGGGTGTCCGTCGCGCTGGTGATGTTCGGCATGGGATCGTTCCTTGGCGTCACGATTGCAGGGCGACTGTCGGATCGACGCCCCGGCGTCGTGCTTGCGGTCGGCAGTCCGCTGCTGCTGACAGGCTGGATCGCATTGGCATTGGTCGCATCGCATCCCGTGGCGCTTATCATCCTCGTCTTCGTTCAGGGCTTCCTGTCGTTCGGCGTGGGTAGCACCGTGATCACTCGTGTGCTGTATGCGGCGTCGGGTGCGCCAACGATGGACGGTTCGTACGCAACCGCAGCATTGAACATCGGAGCTGCCGCGGGGCCCGTGCTTGGCGCGTTCGGGCTCGCGGCCGGGCTGGGCTTACTCGCTCCGATCTGGATCGCAGCGACGCTGACAGCGATCGCTCTCGTCATCATGCTCCTCGAGGGGCACGCGCTCACGAAGGCTGCTGCGGAGGCGAGTCGATGACTCACCCGAGTGCGCTTCTCAAGCTTCGTACATCCTCGACACCTGAGCCGTCATGCGAGGTCGGATCTGACCCCGTTCGAACCCCGCCGAATGAACCTTGATCGGCACACTTGTCCGAAGACCTGCATGACGCTCGCACCACGCCACAGCCAGAAAAGCAGAAAACCCCCGGATAACCAGGGGTTTTCTATGGCGGTACCGGTGGGATTTGAACCCACGGTGCTCTTTCAAGCACACAACTTTTCGAGAGTTGCACCTTCGGCCGCTCGGACACGGTACCGGGGTCGAGTGTAATAGAAGACGAGCGCCGACGCGAATTGAGCGATGCCGGTCATCCACAGGCGGCGCGGAGGGCCGGCGGTGTCGGCGGCCGCGCTTAGGCTGGCCGCATGGCCAAGGCACCCTCCCCCGCATTCCGCTGCACCGAATGCGGCTGGACCACCGCCAAGTGGGCCGGCCGATGCGGCGAATGCCAGCAGTGGGGCACGGTGGTCGAAGCGTCGGCTCCCACCGGCGTCCTCGGCAAGCTGACACCGATCCGCGCCGCCGACGAGCGCGCCGCACGTCCCATCACGCAGGCCCGCGCCGACGAGGCACCGCGCTGGTCGAGCGGCATCGCGGAGTTCGACCGAGTGCTCGGCGGCGGCATCGTCCCCGGCGCCGCGATCCTCCTCTCCGGCGAGCCTGGCGTCGGCAAGTCGACCCTGCTGCTCGAGGTCGCGTCCCGCGCGGCGAAGACCGGCGCCCGCGTCCTCTACGTCAGCGCCGAGGAGTCGGTCAGCCAGGTCCGCCTCCGCGCCGAACGCACCGGGGCGCTTCACGACGACCTCTACCTCGCCTCCGAGACCGACCTCGCCACCATCCTCGGCCACATCGACCAGGTGCAGCCCAAGCTCCTCATCGTCGACTCCGTCCAGACCGTCTCCTCCTCGCAGTCCGACGGCC
>Ga0308160_10006401_pt1 | contig 11998 bp, 16 predicted proteins | sample PhyFR1_FD_201036 | JGI IMG/M metagenome (GOLD analysis project Ga0308160, IMG submission 201036) | Phyllosphere microbial communities from UC Gill Tract Community Farm, Albany, California, United States - DLSLF.R1 | ecosystem: Host-associated > Plants > Phyllosphere > Unclassified | place: USA... | reverse complement strand
CCCGGCCGGGCGATCGGCTTCGGCTTGATGTCAATCGCGATGTTCATAGGCAGCATGGACAGTGAGTCGAGGGAACCGTCTCATCTTGTGGCTTCAGCTTGAAAATGCTCGCGCTTACATCAGTGCTCTTCATCAGGATCATAGGTCAGACGGTCGATCCTGTCTCTTTCGTCTTGGTCGCGTCAGTCGCTTCTTGCTTTATCTCCCCACTGTGAGTTGTGTTACTACCTGGGTTCTTCATTCTGCTCACTACAGCTGGCTCCTGCTCGATAGTGTACCGTCGTACTGGGATTGGAATATCGGCATATGGCTCACAATCCTCGCTATCGCTGTGAGTGGAGGCGAACGCATGGGCTTACGGCAGATCGCGGCGGCATTGGGTCAGACAGGCCTAGTCATGGCGACCCAGAGGGATCATGGTGTCCGGATAGCTATAGTGGGATACGGTCAAGTTAGTCCTTCAGTCATCAAAATCCTCAGTCTACTGTATCCCGCCGTCGCATAAAGCTTATCGCAGATCGTATGCTCGGTCGTGGCGCAAATCCTCTTCACTGCCGATATCCCGCCACTAGCCTCTTTCGCTGGTATGACGATGATCATTTGCGCGGGGGTGTGGGCTACTGTATGTTCCCACATGGATAAGCTGATGTGAAGCTCAAAAGCGATGGTCATACCTCGGCGGTCTCGCGTGATGGGCCGGAATCAGACGCGCTATTGGTAGAAGAAACGCCGGGGGTGATTGGTGACTACCGACCGGTGCCCTTGACACGTACGGTTTGACCAGAGGGAGCTGCAAGACCGTGGATAGACCGTCAGGAAGTTCAGTAGAGGTCAAGCCAAGATATAGATCAGGGCAACCCCAATTGCTGAGAGCGATGCCACAACACGCAAGCAGTCAGCTCGCGTCGCAATCCACACGCACGCATGCACACGATATCCATCAGGCATCATCGCTAGTGATACCCTCGCCTTCTGTCTCGTACTTTCACATTACCGGACATGTACTGTACCTCACGCCTCGTCCTGTGGCACACGGGTATACTCGCTCTCTTTCAATGCCACCCCGTCTTCGTTGCCACCGTTTGAACCTTCCCTTGCCGGTGTTTTGAGCTGGAGATCAGCGAGACCAGCAAACAGACTTACGATACACCAAACCCCCACCGTAATGATGATAGCAATCCCGAGGAGCGTCGACAGACTCGGTACAGTCCCAGTAAAGATGTACTGCGCAATGACGACGAAAACGACCTGGTATTGGCGTTAGCAGGGGTGACGGGGCCACGTCTCCTCATGTAGATCGGGCTTGTTTCAACGGCGTCTATGCTCGGACCTTCACGAGAACTGGGATCCTCAAGAGGAGAAGAAAGACAGGGCAGAAGGCAGATAGGTGAAGACGATAGATACGGCCAGCAAAACCCCTACACTCACCTCGAAGTATCCTAAAACGGCCATCTTCGCCCCGTGTTCCCGTTGTATCGCCGCGACCTGCGCAAGCTGCGCGAGTAGTCCAGACGTCTGGGATCAGAATAGGACGAGATCGTGCCATGGCTACTCACAGCGAGGGCGAGGACGAGTACCCAAGACTCGGGGGAAATTGACCAGACAACAGGTCTGGACTCTACCAGCATCCACCTGCAGTGAGTGTCACGCGGCGGGAGTCTCGCCTGGCCCATATCGCTTCGTGTCATGCGTTCGATTGATGAGTGCAAGGTGCTAGTACTCACATCGGACCGATCGCCGAGGCAGCCAGAGAGTACACAAGAAGCATGTACGTCGGATCATTGATCCCGATGATGCGTACCAACAAAGCTTGCGTCAGCGCCCCAGCGTTGAAGTCGTCTGCTCAGTGGGCTGGATCTCCAATGTTCCGACCGACTTATGGATATACGTCCATATCCTCGAGCGGAACCGCGAGCCAGCTGGTGAGACTCACTGTCCACACTATGAAAGAAGACCGAGGCGCAGATTGCTGTGAACCCAAGCACGCGTTCCGCCGTCTCCGCCGCGGTGTACGCCAGGTCCTCGCCGAACAGGAACTCTGGTTTGACGACGAGGAGGACAGCCGCTGTGGAGATCACTGTGATCAGTCAGATGTTTGCTCGATCCATGGCTCCCTTCGCTCTTTGCCGTCAGTCACTGCCTCACTACGATCTCTCCTTTGTTTGCCCATCTGTCTTCTCGCTCTGCTCCTCACTGTTTGTCTCCTGCGTATCGATCCTCCATTTTCCTTCCGAGACTTCTGCCTCGCTATCCATCCTGGTGGAATTCCGGTCATGGTCCCCTATGCACTGAACCGGGCTCTGAGGCGACAACCACCCTCGACTGGACCACCAGACTCACTCACCAGCCGCGGTTCCCTGGACCGAAGTGAACGGTTCACCCAGGACCAAAAAACATAACAACGCGATCGGAAACGGCCGCAATCTCCCCACAGCCATTGCGTCAGACAAGGGAAGATATCGGAACCCGGTGTACAGAGTACATAGACCCGCCGTGTGGTTTACGCCTCTGAACCAGATCAGGCGGTTGGTTCTGTCACGTAGATCGAACAGTCCAGTGAAAAGATCGGGCTGTTTGACGCGGATATAGATAGCGCACGCGATCGCTGTGAGGCTCTACCATCAGGTTTATCGCGCAGGACCGGAAGCTACGTGGCGTGCGGGAAGATGTCGTCGCACAAGCGCGCTAGATGCACCAGCCAAGGTCAAGGCCTAGACGCAGTGCAGTGACAGGGTTTGCCCGGTGTACAACTCACCATCCGAAGGAAAACCACTTGACCCGTTGGGAACCCTTTCCGCTCGAGCAGCTGCGCCATGGCGTCCATGATGGAGAAGGCGAAGTCAGCAGAGAGGAACAGCGCGGTCGGACCGTATTTATGATCGAGAAAGAAGCCCATGTCGGGGAGAACGGATCGAAGAGCGAACGAAGATCAGCGAAGAGGTGCTGGTTATATACCATTCATCAGTAGCGCAAAGGATCAGTACTGCAATAAGCGCCTCGCGACTCAGTTGGTAGACCGTCGGAGTGATGGGAAAGGAGGGCTCTGATGGCTTCAACACCCTCTCGCGGGGATCCCGGATCATCTCGGCTCCCCGGCAAATCTCCAAGGCCGTCGCGCAAGATCAGCAAAGGATCCCCATGACCACCACGTCGAAAGAAGGAATAGAATGCGTATCGTCTGCATGCATCTTTCACACGCGTGATGCGGCTTGATCGTCTCCCCGACAAACTCTTCTTGCCAATCGCCCTCTCACGCTGCGATATTGATTTCAGCGGCGCACTAGTGCCTGTTGTGGGCTCGGGCAACAATAGCCTCCGCCTCGGCCAGCCGCTCGTCCTCCTCGGCCTCTTGAACCTCCTCCTCGAGCCTGATCCGGCCGTCACGATCTCGCGTCCTTCTCCAAGCGATACCAGCGACGAGAAGGAGCGGATGGAGAACAAGGCAGATGATGAGTGTGATGAGGACAGGAGTAGGTCGGGGCAGCTGAGAGTCCGGCAGGGTAGGCTGCGATCGGGGTGAAGCAAACAGCAGGGTGAACAGGAGGTATTCGGACGCGAGGGTGAAGAGGCTGTCGTCAGGGGTGATTTCTGAAGAGTCAAAGGTGTGTGAGTCACTCACTATTGCCTCCTGAATCCGGCCCAGAGCGCGACGATGACATTGACCGAAGCGATACCAATTACCGCTTGCCAAGTGTGCGTGCCCCAGTCTTTGCGAGTCTCAGTCACCCAGCCCATGGCGATGAACCCGTTATGAAGCCAGTCGAGCTCGAACAGGATGGCGAGGAGGAGGGTGGTTGGCGCATGAATGAGGATGGTGTCCATGGGTCGTTTGAGGGTCTGCGGGTATTTGAGCAGGGTGAGGTGGATTGTAAGGCTGGGGATTAGCCGTGCACTGGGCAAAGTCGCTGAATACTGACACATTGAGCACGTTGACAAGAATGAGGATTTCCGCTACAAGCCAAAGCTGCAGAGTCTGGTCGTTAGCTCCATGTACCATGACGACGCCAGGATTCACGCACAAAAGCAACAGCCCAGGCAGCCTGGATCCAGTTGGCGATAGCGAATCGGATTCCGATGCCATGTACCAAGGTCTCCTTCGTCTCGGTCTTGCGTACGAGCAAAAGCAGGAGACAGAATCCGACTGCAAGTCAGCTCCATCCTCGGTACAGCTGCGAGACTCACTTTGCAGCAAGAACAGGAAGGCCCAGTAGAAGCCGACCATGTAGCTGTTCGGGCTCATCAAAGTAGGGTTCACCAAGTTCAGTCCGCCTATACGTCAGCGACTCTATAACATCACGCCCATACGCCGCAGCGTAACAGTACGAGACCCCGTGTCGATGCCAATCCAACGCACCTAATCCAGGCTTGAGCGCGAGGGCACAGACAAGATTCGTTCCCAAGCCCATGAGGACCGAGATGGGGATCGCAATCTGGAGCCGAACGAGCTTCATCGACTCGCGAAACTCTTGCGGCGTGATCATAGCCTCTGGGGCGTCGTAGCTCGACATGGTGTGAGCTGAGGTATGGAGATGTGAGGACAAGAGAGATGTGAAAGGTGCGCTTGGTTCGGTCTTTGGCGTGGGCGAAGGGGTGAGACGGAATGACGTCGTGTTGCCCATTTGGGTGGCGACGGGACGGGTTATTACGATTTAAGATCTAATCGTCTCAGGGAATCGTAATGGCCATTACAATTCTCGGCCCGGCGTCGATCTGCCGAGATTGTCCGTGGCGCTACGGGTCGAGGGAGCAGGCTATGCTCGGTGAACGTCAAACACGCAGCAGGCTTGGACAGGGAGTGCTGAGGGGCGCTGAATCGCTCGTACATCTCCTAGCCGAAGTGGTCGAGGAAGACTCCGTGTCTTCGGCGACTTTCTGCCGAGTCTACGAGAACCCGGAATGCACCACGTCGATTCATTTTCGGCGTTCGGTCTTCCCAGGTAGCTTGAGGCTCTTATTTGACATGAATAGCCACATAATCCGAGTAAGTGATATGCGACTGCGAGTCTTGAGGGGATATGGCTTCGCGTCTGCTCACACGCAAGCGCTGCTGGCGAGCGTGTCAGCTCACCGCCCACACTGCCTCTGCCGGCGGTCTCCCATCTGGTACCTATACTCTCGGTTGTTATTCGGCTTACGGCCCTGCTTCTCCTGATCCGATCCGAAACTGTATCATAAAAGATCTCGCGGGCCTTGTTATCGCCAGATCCTGACGCTCTCTCGACCTACGAATCAAGCCACTTCGCTGGGAGTACGACACCTTCCACCGCTGTTACTCTGCAGCAAAACGCCATCATTCTGCGCAGCTCCGGTAGTTATGGCTATTCTCCGCCGCTTCCCCCATCCGTCGGACAAACATTCCCTCGGGGGTAAACAAGATCCCCGAATAGAATCAAACACCCAATTGACCGGTTCACGCTTCTGCCTGTGCCTGATCCTATGTGTTTTGCCATCTCTCCGTGGGCATCTTTAACGCCTTTGCAGTCCCTAACGTCTTCAAGGCGCTCACCACAGACGTAATGCATATAAGAGTACGCCATACGCTGAGCAAATATAGATTCATGCTTCGATACAAACAAGCCGTACTTCGTTGAAAAGTGGACGTGTGTGTTCTTCTGACCTTTTCTATTCCTCGTCTTGTGGTTGCTTGTCCTTGCTCCGTTTCTCTCGTCTCGTCGATCCTTACTCTTTTCCTCCCTGATCTTACGCTTCACGCCCCGACAATGCGCTACTCCGCACACCTCTTCTTAGCCATCGCGCTCGTGCTGGCGCTTTGTGCCCATGGCGCCGTTATCGCTAGACCGCATGCCGCCGTCCGGGCCGGCGTGTACAAACAAACCACTCGAGAGCAAATTATCGCTCGACGTAACAGGGTGATCAGGCCGCGTGTCAGCGGTGCATAGAGACGTGAGTGCTCCTTTGTAGTTGTTAATCGGCCCCGCTGAGCATGAAGGGGGACGCACGACGAACAGCGCTACCTTTGACTCTGACAGTCTTGTGCGCTGCCATTACGGTGATCAAATTAGCATAGAACACGGAAACGCGCAATGGCGTATACTAGGCCGGTCCTATCTCACACTCCTTCGCTCTCTTTACTTTTTCAGACATTTACAACCATGTCACGGACAATGTCATCATGCATACATAAGGCTTCCTTCGAATTCGAGAGGTCGCACGATGAGTATGAGCCTCGATCTTCTATGACGCCTGGAAAGCCCAGATCAATGCCATGCCATGAAACGGACGCCCGCGTGCCGGCTGTGCTCGGTGCCCGTATCAATCCGCCCATTTGCTCTTGGCCAAAGGCCCATCCAGCTTCCTTTTCGGCTTGTCCTCGTCCATGAACTTCCCCCGTCCTTTCTTGACTGGTTCATCCTTCGCCATTGGCGGGGGAGACACCGATCGCAGCCTTTTGGCCGGTGGCGAGCGGCTAACGCTTGGACTCCTTCGACGAGGAGGCGTGCTGTCTTTTCGTCGACGAGGAGGGGTATCGTCGTCTCGCTTTCTCGGTGGTGGGCTGGCATCCCGACGTCGCGGAGGCGTATCGTCCCGCTTACGACGGGGCGGCGTGTCGTCACGGACATTACGACGTGGAGGTGGGGTAGACGATCGACGTCGGCGGCGCGGAGGGGTGATGGAGGGTGACCGAGATGGAGAGCGAGATCTGGCTCTATGGCCAGGATCAGACGGGGTGGGCGTTCGTGATCGTGATCGACCACGAGGTTCTCTGTCAACCCGACGTCGAGGGGAATTGGATCGGACGGGCGTTATAGAGCGCGCGCGAGTATTCTTCGATCGCAGTGGCGGAGTGATAGATCGTTCGCGTCGGCGTGGAGAGGGTGATCGTCGACGCGGGGAAGGTGATCGCCGGCGTGGAGGAGCGTTGCGCGAAGGTGACGGAGATCGCTGACGACGGGGCGGGGGTGAAGGCGACCGACGTCGAGGCGAAGGGGGTGACTGCTTTCGTACGCCGTAGCCCCTTCCTGGACTTCTGCTCCTGCTCCGAGGCCTGCCCTGACCGCCTTGACCACCTTGACCAACTTGACCACCTCGATTGCCAAACCCAGCGTCGCGACCCCTCGCGCCGTAGCCTGAATCGCGTTCGCGTCCACCAAAGTCTCCTCGACCGCCATAACCTCCTCGTCCACCGTAACCTCCCTCTCCGCCACCTCGTCCGCCATATCCTCCTCGTCCACCGTACCCACCTCGACCTCCCTCCCTCTCCCGATCGTCAAAGCCGCGTCCCGGTGGCGGCGGTCCCCGACGGAAGTCGTGTGGTGGAGGTGATCGACCACCCGGTCCGTCGGGTCGGCGCGGTAGTGTATGACCGTCCTGATGATGAGCTGAGCACACTCGAGACCAGTTTCTGGATGCCCTCTGGTAGAGTCTCCACTCACTCGTCGGTCGAAAGAGTCGGAAGCCTGTGTCCGACCAGGCGGTCCGGACGCTCCTGGTGGAGGTCGTCCTTCCCTTTGCGCCTTCTCCAATTCGGCCTTCTTCGCAGCGATAAACTATACGTCAGACCTGTCGACGCAGACCGACATCGCAGCTCACCTCAGCAGGGACCCCTCCTACCGTACTCTGAGCAGACAGTAGCAATTTCCACAGCTCAGACATGAACGCCGCAGCGCCGTAAGAGTCCATGAACCCGGTCAAGTTCACCTGCATCCGCTTCGGATCTGGGATCTGGGGTAAGTCACGTTCTGGAAACAACAACGCTCCAACCTACCGGCTCATCTTTGTTCTCGAGGAGACTGTAGGCGTACTCGACCACGACATCATCTTCAAAACGGATCAGCTCTGTGATCTTTTTGGTAATCCATTCCCGAAGTACAGAGATGTTGACCTTGCGCAAGTCCACCTGAGGGTGAGATTACCGCGGTGATGCACTCAGGTTCCACTGACCTTTTCAGAAAAGTGCGGAGGGAACTTGGTCGCTTTGATAGAGGCGGCTGTTTTATCTTTGAACCGCTGGACATCAGCTTGGCTCCGTTGGTGGAGTATGATGCGCCTCACCGTATCCTGATTCGCGTCGGTTCCTCGGAGACCTGACTGTCAGTACATGTCGCTCGTTATGAGATCTGCAACCTACCGCTCGACATGATGGTGCTTTAGAGAGCTTCTACACCTGTTCAGCGTTCAAGATGGATGAGTGAGCCTGACATCTGAACGTTGAGGAGATCAGCCGGATCCGAGTGTGGCACTGTGTCATATCAGGCTGAGATCTCACGATTGGCCGCAAATCCGCGTCCACACCCCGGATTCACACTCGGCTCCTTCAGTCAGACATCTCGCACTGTTTACCTCTCCGTCCGTACACTTGCAACGCCTCCTGCACTCCCATACAAACGGCACATAACTATACGGGCCGCTCATACGGTGCAGGCCCCGCTTCAGCATGTCTGCTTCACAGACTGGACATCTTGACGGCCTCGCACCTCTCCCAAACATCTTCGACCCGGAAGCCATGTCGTCATCTCAAGCTACAAACTCCGCCGAGCATCCGAGAGAAGAATTCATAGGTCTAGATACCAGCTTGGCGAATCTTGCGCCTTTGAATGATTCAGTACAAGCACAGAACGACGACACAGAAGCCATCACAGCGGACGAGCCGGGGGTGGACGTTGCGACGGAGAACATCGAAATGGCAGAAACAGACGACACGGACGATGAGGGTCCTATTATCGTAGCTCCAGCTTCTCCGATGGAGGATCCCCAAGCCAGAGTGGAGCTTGGCGAGGAAATAGTCGAGACGGAAGAGGACCGCCCGGAGATCAATTCAGATCTTTTCGGATTCCTCAAGACTATTCAGGATACAGGAGAAGAAGAGGTCGAGGAGAAAGTAGAAGACGAGGGTATGGAGACGGGTGGGTGCTGTTCCGATTCTTTGATCTGACCGTACTCACGCCAGCCCTCAGCTCGCCTATGTCTGATTTGCCGGACCTGCCAAGCGAACTCCCACCCTCGCCTGAACCGCCCACGCCTCCAGCCTTCCCTGCGCCACCTGTAGAAGACGAGATAACTTCCATTGTCCCCGGCTACTCCAACGACCCGCTGGCACCCGTCACTGCCGCAGATTCTGCTACCGAGCAAGCGCCCGCATCCGCTGTCAAAGTCACACCCTTGGCGACCGCTGCGGCCTCATCGACCAAAGCACCTGGAAAACGTTCTCTGGACCAGTTAGACAACGAAGACCCCAATGAGGAAGAAGAGATAGAGCGCAATGACGCGGAGGGCTCAGCAGGAGAGGTGAAGGCCGCACAGAGCCGTCGGTCTGAAGTCCAACAGTCACCTGTCAAAGCGAAACCCAGGCTGGAGAACGTCAGAAGAGTCGAATCGGACGACAGCAAGTCAGCTCGATGTAAGATAACATTTGCTTCGTTTGAGCTTCTTACTTATGCGCAGCGGCGAAAAAGCGCAAGGTTACAGATCCCCTCGGCTCTACCTCGTCCGAAGCTTCCGAGCAAAAGGACAAGAACATCCGTGCCCCTCGTGAGTCCGCTTATAGTGCTTGGACACACCGACTGACAACTAGGTTCGACGATCATGACCGACATCCAGCTCAAATCACATTTGAAGGGCCAGACGCGCGAGGTACAGCTGGCTCCGTGTCTCCGACCGCGATATGCCAAATGGGGAAAGTGTACGCAGTGCGTAAGCAAGATTGGAGGCGATTCGTGTCGGTTCAGAGAGTACAGAATCTTCCGGTAAGCGTAAGGAGCAGAGATTGCTGTCACATAAGCTTATGGCAGGATCGATCCAGAGACGGCGGACATTATAGGGCTCGCAGAGTTTGAATCTACGGTGTGGAAGGAAGCGATGACATCTTTGCCGAAGACATTCAACGTGCCCTTCACCGAAGACCATATGAAGCGGATAGAGGCTAGTTGAGCATGCTCCAAAGATGGCCAAACTGATCGTCAGCGGACAGTGTCTCCGATGCTCTTGCCCCTGATCACGCGAGAACTGCGGCATGTTGTACGCAATGAGGCTATACAAAGAGGAACAGATGCGGCTCGCCACAGAGCAGTCTGCGGTAAGTCCTCAGTAGATAATAGGTGGCAGTATAGCTGAACACCAGACTTTTGCTCTTCGACCATTTTCGGTGGCTGGTTCTTCTGCAAGAAGTGCGGTCGGGATTACTGCCTGGTGTGCGAGCGATACTTTTCCGACTCGGACGAAAAGATGGGTCAATCCCCTTGGCATTTACCCGACGCGGCTCGGCCCCGACTTCTTCGGTGTACACCTAAGAACGCTGCGTCCGATGAAGTCAAGCAAGAGACCGGTCGTCAGAAACGGGGCACCTGTTTCCATTTCCGACCCGACTTGCAACCCGTCTCGAGGTTTTCCGAAGACGAACTACGCCAACACTGGATCTCGCTCGCAGAGTTCGTACTACATTCCGAAGGGAGTGTGGGCGAGCGTCTGAAGCTGCTGGGTCTTTCAGGAGCAGACGACGAGACGGTGTCTCAGATGCAGGACTGGCTTGCTAAGCTATCACACGGTAATGGCGCCAGGGTTCCAGCTATGACGGACGAAGAAGTGCGCAGACTCTATACGAAGCGAACGCATCCAGTCGCCAGCGTTCCCGATCCGGCGGAGATGGAGGATAAGAATCAAGAATTCATCTTCATCCCCAACAAACAGCTCACACTGGACGTATTCGATCAGCTGTGGGCGAGAGGAGAGCCTATCGTCGTGGATAAAGTAGGGGACGAGCTGAAGATGAGCTGGACGCCAGACGACTTCATCAAGCGTTTCGGCAAGGAACTGTGTGGTGAGTACACCGCACGTAAACCTAAATCATCTCTCACACGCAGTCATCATCGACTGTCAGACGAACGATCCGCAATCACAAACTCTGAAGGAGTTTTTCGAGATCTTCAAAGATCCAGAGAACCGGTCGGCTAAAGTTTTGAAGCTGAAGGTGAGGACACTTATTCGGCAGATCGGTGGTGTGCGAAGCTGATGATCAGGACTGGCCGCAGACAAACGAATTTGCCGAAACGCATCCAGACTTGTACAACGACTTCTGCAACGCTTTGCCCGTGCCGGACTTTACCAGGCGGGAGGGTGTCCTAAACCTTTACGCGCATGTAAGCTGTTCACTGATACGATCAACTGCAGCTGACGACAGTTCCCTCCTGGCCCGACTCGTCCCGACATAGGACCGAAGATGTACAACGCATTTGTAAGGTCACCAGCACGGGGCCTGGCGTGGATGAGCTGACTTGCAGGCTGCGAAAGAGACCCCTGGCGGTCAAGGATCGTGAGTCGCTGCAATCGGTATAGTGGGCTCATTTCAGGACTCGTCTTCACATGGACGTTGCAGACGCTGTCAATGTCATGCTATACGCCTCTGATAGAGCAGACGGCCAACCAGGCTGCGCTGTATGGGACCTTTTCCGCGCCGAGGATGCCGACAAAATACGGATGTATCTCAAGAAGAAGTTTGACAAGTCACACAAATTCACCGATCCGATCCACTCGCAATTGTTCTATCTCGATTCGAACAAGAGGAAAGAGCTCGCGGAGAGGTATGGTGTGGTCTCGTGGCGGGTGTACCAGTACCCGGTATGTCTGGGCTTGTTTTTCATTTTGACGTCGGAAGGAGGCTAATGACAGGGCCAAGCGGTATTCATCCCGGCCGGATGCGCGCATCAAGTATGCAATTTGGCAGACTGTATCAAGATCGCTCTCGACTTTGTGTCTCCTCGTACGTTCATTTGCAATCTCTGCTACAGCAGCTGATGAGATAGACAACGTGACGCGGTGCCAGCAACTCACGCAAGATTTCCGCACTGAGAATTTCGTCAAAGCGTGGAAAGAAGACGTCTTGCAGCTGTACAATGTTTTATGGTGAGTTGATAGACTGACAACGCTGACGTCAGGTACGCATGGACCAATGTCGGCGAGACTCGCCAGCGGAGGGTAGAAGACGAAAAGTCGAGAGAAGCAGAAGCTCGACAGCGCAAAGCTCACCTGGATTCCCTGGCCAAGG
>Ga0308160_10006400_pt1 | contig 12001 bp, 13 predicted proteins | sample PhyFR1_FD_201036 | JGI IMG/M metagenome (GOLD analysis project Ga0308160, IMG submission 201036) | Phyllosphere microbial communities from UC Gill Tract Community Farm, Albany, California, United States - DLSLF.R1 | ecosystem: Host-associated > Plants > Phyllosphere > Unclassified | place: USA... | reverse complement strand
TTCCACCTCCGCGCGGGGCGAGGTCCTCGAGGTGCGTGTGCACCCCGAGGACCTCGGCCGCGTGATCGGTCGCGCCGGACGGACCGCAAAGGCGCTGCGCACCCTCGTCTCGGCTCTCGCCGACGGCAAGCGGGTGCGTGTCGACGTGGTCGACACCGATTCCTAGGGAGACGACCCAGCTCCGGGTGGGTCGCATCACGAAGGCGCACGGGCTCAAGGGCGGCATCAAGCTCGAGCTCTACACCGACGACCCGGATCGTCGGTTCACGCCCGGAGCCGTGTTCACGCTCCAGGTCCCGGACGACTCGCCCTGGGCCGGCAAGACCATCGCGCTCGACGAGCTCCGCTGGTACAACGGCCACCCGGTCGCCTTCTTCGAGGGCATCGGGGACCGCACCGCAGCCGAGACGCTCGCGCGGGCGATCCTCTGGGTCGAGCAGGACGCCGACGCCGAGACCGGTGAGGACGACGCCTGGTACGACCACCAGCTCGTCGGGCTGAAGGTCCTCCGCGACGGCGTCGAGGTCGGTACCGTCGCGCGGGTCGACCACCTGCCGGCGCAGGACCTCCTCGCCATCGACACCCCGTCGCGGGGCGAGGTCCTCGTGCCGTTCGTCTCGGCGATCGTGCCCGCGGTGGACATCGCCGCCGGCACCGTCACCGTGACGCCGCCGACGGGCCTGTTCGAGGACCCCGAGGACACGTCCCGACCCGAGACCGTGACGGACTAGCGCGCGTGCGCATCGACATCGTCACGATCTTCCCGGAGTTCTTCTCCGTGCTGGACGTCTCGCTGCTCGGCAAGGCCCGCTCCGGCGGCCTGCTCGACCTGCACGTGCACGACCTCCGCTCGTGGACGACCGACCGGCACCGCACCGTCGACGACACCCCGTACGGCGGGGGAGCGGGCATGGTCATGAAGCCCGAACCGTGGGCGCTCGCGCTCGAGTCGCTGTTCCGGCCCGACGGCTCGTCGACCCTGGTGGTCCCGACGCCCGCCGGCACGCCGTTCACGCAGTCGATCGCGCGCTCGCTCGCGTCGACGTCGGACCACCTCGTGTTCGCCTGCGGGCGGTACGAGGGGATCGACGCCCGGGTCTTCGAGTGGGCCGCGGCGCACGCCACGGTCGTCGAGCTCTCGCTGGGCGACTACGTGCTGAACGGCGGCGAGGTCGCTGCGATGGCGATGATCGAGGCCGTCGGGCGACTCGTGCCCGGAGTCGTCGGCAACCCCGAGTCCCTCGTCGAGGAGTCCCACGAAGACGGGCTGCTCGAGTACCCGTCGTACACGAAGCCCGCGTCCTGGCGTGGCTTCGACGTGCCGGACGTGCTGCTCAGTGGGCACCACGCCCGCGTCGGTGCGTGGCGGCACGAGCAGCAGGTGGAGCGGACGCGGCGCGTCCGGCCGGATCTGCTGCCGGACGCGTAGCGCGCGGCTGGCGCTGCGTGCGGCTGGCGCTGTGCGCGGCCGCGCGCGGGCGGTCGGACGCGCGCTCCGCGAAAGCGACAGCAGTGCGCCACCTGCTGGCGGGCGTCTGTCGCGCTCGCGGCACGGACCGCGCCGCACGGCTGTGACCTGTCGCTCCCGCGGCTTCGGTGCCGGCCGCGCACTGCGAGACAGGAGGCGCGGGAGCGGCCCGCACCGCGCCTCCCGGCCCGGACGTGACCGCCTGGGCTCGGTGCGCCGCTGGCTGCGGACCCTCAGGCGGTCGCGTCGGCGCGCTGGGCGCGACGCAGGGTGAGGACCTCGGGACCGGCGTCGGTCACGGCGACCGTGTGCTCGACGTGCGCGGCGCGCGAGCCGTCGACGCTCTTGAGCGTCCAGCCGTCGTCGTCCTGGAACAGGTCGGCGGTGCCCTGCATGAGCCACGGCTCGATCGCCACGACCAGCCCCTTCTGGAGCTTGAGACCGCGCCCGGGCCGGCCGTCGTTCGGGACGTGCGGGTCGCCGTGCATCGTCCGGCCGACGCCGTGCCCGCCGAACTGCAGGTTCACGTCGTAGCCGGCGTCCTTCGCGACGCGACCGATCGCGTACGACACGTCGCCGAGCTTGTTGCCCGTGCGGAATTGGGCGATGCCCGCGGTGAGCGCGCGCTCGACGGTGTCGATCAGGCGTTGGTCGTCCTCGCGCGGGGCGCCGACCTGCACCGTGACGGCGGAGTCCGCGACCCAGCCGTCGACGCTCGCGGCGAAGTCGAGGCTCACGAGGTCGCCGTCGACGAGCACACGGTCGTACGGCAGGCCGTGCAGCGCCGCGTCGTTGACCGAGGTGCAGAGGTTCTTGCCGAACGGCGACTTGCCGAACGAAGGGTGGTAGTCGACGTAGCAGCTCACCGCGCCGCGGTCGGCGATCATCCGTGCGGCCACCCGGTCGAGGTCGAGCAGGTTCACGCCGACGTCGACGGTGTCGAGCAGTTCGTCGAGGACGTCGGCCACGAACCGTCCGGCGGCGCGCAGGCCGTCCAGCTCGGCGGGGGTGCGGAGTTCGATCATGGGACCATCCTCGCGCGTTTTGCGGACGTGGGTTGCTGTGGCAAGATGGGTAGCCGTGCCCTGGCTGGACTCTGCCACGGGGGAGTCGCCGACACCGGGCACACACCTTCACTTACCGAATTCGATCCGCGGCGACCCGTGTGCGTCCGCAGAGAGTGACCCAATCATGAGCCAGCTCCTCGACCACGTCGACGCAGCGTCGCTGCGCACCGACGTCCCGGACTTCCGCCCCGGCGACACCATCAAGGTGCACGTCAACATCATCGAAGGCACGCGCTCGCGTGTCCAGGTGTTCCAGGGCGTCGTCATCGGACGCCAGGGTCACGGCCTCGGCGAGACCTTCAAGGTCCGCAAGGTGAGCTTCCAGGTCGGCGTCGAGCGCTGGTTCCCGGTGCACTCGCCGATCATCGACCACATCGAGATCGTCACCAAGGGTGACGTCCGTCGTGCGAAGCTCTACTACCTCCGCGAACTCCGCGGCAAGGCTGCCCGTCGCAAGATCAAGGAGAAGCGCGACTCCTGATCGCCTTCACAGTGAGCGTCCGCGAGCCGGACGCCGCTGTCGGCCCCTCGTCCATGTACGGTTGTGCATCGACGGGGGGCTTTCCCTTTTCGTGGACTCCTGCGGTCCGCGACGGGATCCTGTGGTTGAACGAGAGCGGAAATGACGGACACGACTGACGAAACCGGGCGCCGGCCCCGTGTCGAGAAGAAGCGGAACGGTGTCCTCACCTTCCTCCGCGACCTCGTCATCATCTTCATCGCGGCGTTGCTCGTCTCGTTCCTCGTCAAGACCTTCCTGATCCGGTCGTTCTACATCCCGTCGGCGTCGATGGAGAACACGCTGCAGATCAACGACCGGGTGATCGTCAACGAGCTCGTTCCCGACGTGGTGTCCCTCAAGCGCGGCGACGTCGTCGTGTTCAAGGACCCGGGCGGGTGGCTCACCGGGTCCGAGGTGCCGAGCGTGACGCCGACGACCCAGCCGGCGAAGGCCATCGACTGGCTCCTCACCCAGGTCGGCCTCGGCACCGGCGACAGCGACGACCACCTCATCAAGCGCGTCATCGGCCTGCCCGGCGACAAGGTGTCCTGCTGCAACGACCTCGGGCAGATGTCCGTGAACGGCGTGCCGATCAAGGAGCCGTACCTCAAGCTGCCCACGGGGGAGACCCGCGCCTCGGGGACCGACTTCTCGGTGACCGTGCCGAAGGGCACCATCTGGGTGATGGGCGACAACCGCTACGACTCGAAGGACTCGCGGTACAACGGCGACACCCCGTCGAAGGGGTTCGTGCCGCTGTCCGACGTGACCGGCCGTGCCTTCGTCATCTCGTGGCCGTCGAGCCGGTGGACCTGGCTGGATGACCACCCCGAGGTGTTCGCGGGCGTGGAGGAGCGAGAGAAGTGACCGCCGTCCGGCCGTCGCTCCGGCTCGAGAAGAAGCTCCTGGCCGACGGCCGGGTGACCGTCATCGGGATGGACGAGGTCGGCCGCGGCGCGATCGCCGGGCCTGTCGCCGTCGGGGTCGCTGCCGTGACGCTCGACGTCGGCCGGGTGCCCCAGGGACTCGCAGACTCGAAGTTGCTCACCGCCGCTCGTCGCGAGGCCCTCGACCCCGTCGTCCGCCGGTGGACCCGCACCGCGGTGGGGATGGCGTCCGCCTCGGTGGTCGACGAGCAGGGCATCGTGCCGGCGTTGGGCCAGGCCGGGGCCTCGGCGATCGGGGCCCTCGTGGCGGACGGCCTCTCGCTCGACGGGGCCGTGGTCGTGCTCGACGGCTCGTTCGACTGGCTCACTCGTGCCGTCCCCGTGACGCTCCGGCTGCCGTCCGACCCGCTCGAGGTCGTCGTGCGGGTCAAGGCCGACCGGGACTGCGCCTCGGTCGCTGCGGCCTCGGTCGTGGCGAAGGTCGCCCGTGACGCGCTGATGACGGCTGCGCACGACGAGGCGCCGCACTACGCGTGGGCGTCGAACAAGGGGTACGGGTCGACGGCGCACTACGACGCGATCCGATCGGTGGGGGCGCACGCGCTGCACCGGAAGAGCTGGTTGCACCAGGCGTCCAGCGTGGCGCTGGACGGGTTCGCCGAGTTGGACGCGCTGGCGGGCTGAGCGCGTTCGGTCGCGCGTCGGGCTGCGGGTCGGTCGCGCGTTGTGGTGTGGGTCCGTCGCGCGTTGTGGTGTGGGGTCGGTCGCGGTGTGTCGTCGGTGCTCCCGTCGCCGTAGACTGTGGGCGCGATGGATGACGACGAATTCGACGACTACGACCGCGAGGTCGAACTGGCCCTGTACCGCGAGTACCGCGACGTCGTGTCGCAGTTCCGGTACGTGGTCGAGACCGAGCGACGTTTCTACCTGGCCAACGAGGTGGAACTCGCCCGCCGTGACACCGAACACGATTTCTACTTCGAATTGACGATGAACGACGTCTGGGTGTGGGACGTCTACCGTTCCGACCGATTCGTGAAGTCCGTCCGGGTGCTGACGTTCAAGGACGTGAACGTCGAGGAACTCACTTCCCGCGAACTCGAGCTGCCGAAAGAACTCGCGCTCGACGAGTGATCTTCACTTCTTTTCGGCGAATCTGAGAATCGCCGAGACAATTGTGCCGGAATGCATTCCGCCCGCTAATGTGAAGGGGATTTCCCGTCCCCTGCACAAGGAGCACGCCATGGCACAGAAGGTCACCGTTCAACTCGTCGACGATCTCGACGACACGCCCATCACCGCCGGCTCGGGTCGGACCGTCGAATTCGCCTTCGACGGATCGTCGTACGAGATCGACCTGACCGACGACAACGTCGACAAGTTCCGTGAGGCGATCTCCGACTACGTCGCCGCTGCGCGCAAGGTCTCCGGCCGCCGTTCCGGTGGGACTGCTCCGAAGGCGGCGCCGAAGCGCGGCAACTCGGGAGAGCTCGCCAAGATCCGTGAGTGGGCGAAGGAGAACGGGTACGAGGTCTCGACCCGCGGGCGTATCTCCACCCAGGTGCAGGAAGCGTACGCAGCCGCACACTGAGTGCCCCTGCTGCAGGACCCCGGACGGCTTCGGCCGACCGGGGTCCTTCCTTGTCCTCCACAGGTCGTCGTCCGCCGGTTCCCGTCCACAAATCGTCGAGGTGCGACTTGATGGCGCTTCGATTCCCGGGATCGTCGTGGCGGAGGCAACGACATGGAACGAACACCGCTGCGGAACAGCAGTCTCGGACGATTCGGCGAAGAACAGGCTGCGGAATGGCTCGAACGCCACGGGTTCCGCGTCGTCGAACGCAATTGGCGATGCGCCCGCGGGGAGATCGACATCGTCGCGTGGCAGTCCTGCACGCTGTGCTTCATCGAGGTGAAGACCCGGTCGGGGAACGCGACCGGCCATCCGTTCGAGGCGATCACGGCCTCGAAGGTCACACGACTGCGCCGCCTCGTGCCGGCATGGTTCGCGGACCATCCCGAGGTCTCGGCGCGGATGATCCGCATCGATGCCGTCGCCGTGCACGTCGACGGTGACCGCGTCGGGGTCGAGCACGTGGCGGGTGTGCTGTGACGACGGACATCGGGCGCGCGTCGGCGATCGCGCTCGTCGGGGTCCAGGGTCGTGTGATCGAGGTCGAGGCACACCTCACGAGCCAGCTGCCCGGCTTCAGCATCATCGGTCTTCCCGACGCGGCCCTGGGCGAAGCGCGTGAGCGGGTCCGGTCGGCCAGCGCCGTCGCCGGCTGTCCGCTCCCGGCGCGGCGGATCACCGTGAACCTCACCCCGGCGTCGATCCCCAAGCGTGGCTCCGGGTTCGACCTCGCCATCGCCATGGCGGTCCTCGGGGCCGAGGGCATCGCGCCGCAGGTCTCCCGCGACGTCGCGTACATCGGCGAGCTCGGACTCGACGGGCGGGTCCGGCCCGTGCCCGGGGTCATCCCGATGGTGATCGCCGCGCGGGACGCCGGCATCCAGACGGTCGTCGTGCCGTTCGGCAACGTCGAGGAAGCCCGGATCGTGCCGGGCGTCGAGGTGATCGGCACACCGTCGCTCCGGGCGAGCGCGATCACCGCCGGTGCGCTCCTGCCGCCGGTCGAGATCGACCCCGTCCTGCAGCCCGCCGTGGCAGCGGTCCGTCCGGACGTGCACGACCTGGCTGACGTGATCGGCAACGCCGTCGGCGTCCGGGCGGTCATCGCGGCCGCGGCCGGAGGGCACCACGTGTTCCTGCTCGGCCCGCCCGGTGCCGGCAAGACGATGCTCGCCGAGCGGCTGCCGGGCCTCCTGCCGGACCTCGACCCCGAGGCAGCGCTCGAGGTCGCGGCCGTCCGCTCCGTCAGCGGGCTCGGCAACCAGTCGTGGAGTCTGCGACCGCCGTGGGAAGCGCCGCACCACTCGTCGTCGGCGATGGCCCTGATCGGCGGGGGCTCGGGGCTCCTCCGCCCCGGTGCCGTGTCGCGGGCCACGCGCGGGGTGCTCTTCCTCGACGAGGCGACCGAGTTCCCCCGGGCGGTCCTCGACGCGCTCCGCCAGCCGCTCGAGTCCGGTCGGATCACGATCCACCGCAGCGTCGGCAGTGCTGAGTTCCCCGCACGGTGCCAGGTCGTGCTCGCGGCGAACCCCTGCCCGTGCGGCAACGCGGGGACCCGGGGTGGCCCACTGTGCTCCTGCAGCCCGAGCACGGTGCGGAAGTACCTCGGACGCCTCTCCGGACCGCTCCTCGACCGGATCGACATCCGCGTGGCGGTGCCCCGGGTGACGACGGGCACGATCCGCTCGGCGGAGGGCACCGCGCCCACCACGGCCGAGGCGGCAGCGCGTGTGGCCGCAGCCCGACGTCGGATGGCCGATCGGCTGCACGGCACCGGCTGGGCCTGCAACGCCGAGGTCACCGGGCCGTGGCTCCGGTCGGAAGGTCGGGCAGAGCCGGGCGCGACGGCACCCCTCGACCGGGCACTCGACTTCGGCACGCTGACGATGCGGGGGTGGGACCGGGTCATGCGGTTGGCGTGGACGATGGCCGACCTCGACGACGTCGAGCGTCCGGGCTCCGCCGAGGTCCGGCGCGCGCTGACGCTGCGGAGCGCGCTGTGAACCCGTCGTCCGGCGACGACACCTTCGCCCGGGTCGTCTGGAGCGTCCTCGCCGAACCGGGCGACGCCGTCGCGGGAGAACTCGTCGCGGCGCTCGGACCGGACGAGTCCCTCGCACTGGTCCGTCGTGCGGCCGCGGGCGGCGCGAGCGAACTTCTCGAGCAGGTCGGTACGGACGCGTCGTTCGCCGACGGCCCCGACCGGGTCCGCGCGGCGCTCGAGTCGGCGTTCGACCGGTGGCGACCGCGCCTCGGGGGAGCGGACGACCGCGCCGTCGCGGCCATGGCGTCCGCCACCGCGGTCGGCGCGCGCCTCCTCGTCCCGGGCACGCCCGAGTGGCCGAGCGGGTTGGAGGACCTCGGGCCGCACTCGCCGTTCGTGCTGTGGAGTCGTTCGGAGCTGGACGACCCGGTCGGCGCAGCCGGCTGCCGCGGGGCGCTCGCGATCGTCGGGTGCCGGGCGAACACCGTCGCCGGGGCCGAGGCGACGGCGGAGATCGCCTCCGTCGCGGCGGACGACGGCGTCGAGATCGTGTCCGGCGGCGCGTACGGCATCGACGCCGTGGCCCATCGGGTCGCCGTCGCCGCCGGGACCCCCACGACGGCGGTGCTCGCCGGCGGTGTCGACCAGTTCTACCCGGCGGGCAACCACGACCTGCTGCGCAACGTGCTCGGACGGGGCCGGGTGCTGTCCGAGTCGCCACCGGGGACCCGGCCGACGCGGTGGCGCTTCCTGCACCGCAACCGGCTGATCGCTGCCCTGTCCGGGGCGACGGTGGTCGTCGAGGCCGCTGCTCGGTCGGGGGCGCTCAACACCGCCCACCACGCGTTGCACCTCGGTCGTCCGGTGTTCGCCGTGCCCGGATCCTTCGCGTCGGCCGCCTCGGTCGGGTGCCACCGGTTGATCGCCGACGGCACCGCGCAGATCGTCGTCCAGCCCCGCGACCCGGTCGCAGCGGTGTCCGCGGTCCTCGTCCACGACGCGCCGCCGGTGGCGGAGGTCCTCGTCCTCGGGACCCGGTCGGATCCGCACGTCACGCGGGCGCTCGACGCACTCGACCGGCGGCCGCTCCCGGTGGAGGAGATCGCCCGTCGCAGCGGGCTCTCCGTCGACGACACGGCGGACGCCCTCGCCCTGGCGCAGCTCGAGGGGCTGGTGGTGGCACTGGCCGAGGGATGGTGCCAACGATGACGGACGTCGGACCTACGCTGGGCGGGTGACGGAACGCACCGGGGAACGGCTCGCAGTGGCGGTGGACGCGTTCCTCGCGCACGCCCGCCACGGCCGCGGACTCAGCGAGCAGACCGTCCGCGCCTACGCCAACGACCTCGAGCAGCTCGTCGCGTTCGCCACCACTCGGGGAATCGATCGCCTGTCGGACCTCGGCCTCGAGCTGCTGCGCGACTGGCTGTGGGACGCCGACCACCGGGGCCTGGCTCGGTCCACCATCGCTCGCAAGTCGTCGTCGGTCCGGGCGTTCACCCGGTGGGCGAGCGAGTCCGGGTGGATCGCGTCCGACCCGGGCGTGCGGCTCCGGGCGCCGAAGGGGGCGTCGCACCTCCCGCGCGTGGTGTCGTCCGACCAGGTCCGGACGATGCTCGACGGATTGGCCGCTCGGGCTGCGACCGACGATCCCGGAGCGCTCCGCGACCTCGCGGTCGTGGAACTCCTGTACGCGGCGGGGATACGGGTGAGCGAACTCGTCGGCATCGACGTGCGGGACCTCGACCGGGGCCGGCTGACCGTCCGGGTGCTCGGCAAGGGCGGGAAGGAGCGCGTCGTGCCGTTCGGGGTGCCCGCACGCGATGCGCTCGAGGCGTGGCTCGACCGTGGTCGCCCGGCGTTGCTCGCCAGCGCGCAGGCGGGTGACGGCCACGCGACGGGCAACGGCCGCGCGAGTGGCGATGGCCGCGCGGCGGGCGACGGACGCGCTGCGGTCGGCAGTGCCCGGAACGCCGCGCCGGCGGCGGACGCGCTGTTCCTCGGTGACCGCGGTGGCCGGCTCGGCGTCCGTGGCGCGTACCGGATCGTCGCTCGGCTCCTGCAGGACCTGCCGGGCGAGGGCCCGAGCGGTCCGCACACCTTCCGGCACACGGCGGCGACGCACCTGCTGGACGGGGGAGCGGACCTCCGTGCCGTGCAGGAGCTGCTCGGGCACGCCAGCCTCGGGACGACCCAGATCTACACGCACGTCTCCTCCGCACGGCTGCGCGAGGTCTACCGGACGGCCCACCCCCGCGCCTGACCGGACTCACCCCGTCCAGGCGGTCTCGGGCAGCAGCACCGGCCACGCCGCCGCGGGCAGGTACGGCGTCGGATCGACGTACCGGTCGTCGAGCCGTGCGCCGAGGTGCAGGCACGGGTCCGCTGCCGGACAGTGACCGACCGACACCGTGCCCACCGCGTCACCCTGCGCCACGGTGTCGCCCGTCGCGACCCCGGGCGCGACGGAGTCCACCGTGCTCCGGAGCCCGCCGCCGTGGTCGATCGTCACGACCCCGCGTCCGGCGACCTGCCCGGCGAACGTCACCGTCCCGTCGTCGACGGCCACCACCACGGTCCCGAGCGGTGCCGCGACGTCGATCCCGCGGTGGCCCGCTGCGTAGTCGTCCGCCGGGGCCTCCCACGGCCGGCCGACCACCCGGCTACCGGTCGGCCACACCCACGGTGCCTCCGCCGTCGCAGGCGTCGGGCGGTCACGGGCGACGTCGTTCCGGACCGGCGATGACGTGGCGATGGGTGACCCGGTCGCACGGGAGTCGATCCCGTACTGCAGTGGGCACAGGAGCAGCAGGAACGCGACGACGACTGGACCCGGGTGACGGAACGACATCCGCCCAGCATCGCGGTGCGTGGCGCCGATCGCGCCGAACGCGACCCGTCCTGTGGACGGTGACCCGCGCCTCCTGGACCGTGGAGGGGAAGCGGGAGCGATCCGGACGAGCAATGCGACACTCCACCAGCGGTTCGACGCGCGGAATGTCGAAAGACTCGTGGATCGCCCCACCCGCCCGCCCCGCCCGCGCGCCCGGTTGGCCCCCGCGCCCGATCCGGGAGTACAGTCGGGGCCGCTCCGGAACACGCAACGCCGCTCGGACGGCGAACCAGCCGACCGCCGGGGCACCGTGCAGCATCCCGCACGGCGGCGGGAAACCTGGAGCATCGTGTCGAACGCGACAACGCAGCACGGCGAAGACCGTGCCTTCAAGGGGAAGGTCACGCTGTTCGCCATCGCGGCAGCGGTCGGCGGCTTCCTCTTCGGATTCGACTCGTCCGTCATCAACGGTGCGGTCGAGGCAATCAAGGGCGAGTTCGGCCTGTCCGAGGCCGCGAGCGGCTTCGCCGTGGCCTCGGCGCTCATCGGCTGCGCGTTCGGCGCCTACTTCGCCGGCCGCCTCGCGGACCGCTGGGGTCGCACGCGCGTCATGTTCTGGGCCGCCGTCCTGTTCTTCGTGAGCTCGATCGGCAGCGCGTTCGCGTTCGCCACGTGGGACCTCGTGATCTGGCGCCTCGTCGGCGGTCTGGGCATCGGCACCGCGTCGGTCATCGCGCCGGCGTACATCTCCGAGGTCTCGCCGAAGGCCATCCGCGGTCGCCTGGCCTCGTTCCAGCAGCTCGCGATCACGCTCGGTATCTTCGCCGCGCTCCTGTCCGACCAGCTCTTCGCGGTGACCGCCGGCGGCGCCTCGGAGCAGGTGCTCGGCCTCGCCGCGTGGCGCTGGATGTTCCTGGTCGGCGTGATCCCCTCGGTCGTGTACGGCGTCCTCGCCATCACGCTCCCCGAATCGCCGCGCTTCCTCCTCGCCAAGGGCAGGACGGACGACGCGCGCGAGGTGATGGGCAAGATCGTGCCGCGCGACACGGTGAACACCAGCCTCGAGGAGATCCAGGACGGCATCAAGAAGGAGGCCAGCGAGAAGAAGGGCTCCATCCGGGGCAACCGCTTCGGACTCCAGCCGATCGTCTGGGTCGGCATCATCCTCGCGGTGCTGCAGCAGTTCGTCGGCATCAACGTGATCTTCTACTACTCGACGACGCTCTGGCAGGCGGTCGGCTTCAAGGAGGACCAGTCCTTCCTCATCTCGACCATCACCTCGGTCGTGAACGTCGCCGTCACCTTCATCGCGATCTTCACGGTGGACAAGCTCGGTCGGAAGCCGCTGCTCATCGCGGGTTCGACGGGTATGTTCGTGTCGCTGCTCATGGTCGCGATCGCGTTCTCGCAGGCGACGATCGTGAACGGCGAGCCGAACCTCCCCGGTGCGTGGGGCGTCATCGCGCTGATCTTCGCGAACCTCTTCGTCGTGTCGTTCGGCGCGACGTGGGGTCCGCTCATGTGGGTCCTGCTCGGTGAGATGTTCCCGAACCGCATCCGTGCGACCGCACTCGGCATCGGGTCCGCGGCGAACTGGATCGCGAACTTCCTCGTCACCATCACGTTC
>Ga0308160_10006399_pt1 | contig 12001 bp, 17 predicted proteins | sample PhyFR1_FD_201036 | JGI IMG/M metagenome (GOLD analysis project Ga0308160, IMG submission 201036) | Phyllosphere microbial communities from UC Gill Tract Community Farm, Albany, California, United States - DLSLF.R1 | ecosystem: Host-associated > Plants > Phyllosphere > Unclassified | place: USA... | reverse complement strand
CCTGGCGGCTCCAAGCCAAGTGGCGGTAGGTGCAGATGACCGACGGATCAAGGGCGATGTCTCGGTGACGGAAGACACTGGTAGTTTGTCCGATTGATATGAGTTCATGCTGATCCATCTTGTCGCTGATGCAGGTGGTAAGGAGTGATGAGAGAAATGAAAACACCCGATCCAAGTCTTTACACAATGATTATATGGGCCATCCACGGCGGTTGCTGGAAGGCCGGTTCTGGAAACACCCTTTGATGGCTTCCGCTCGGGTACTTTACCATCAAATCCGCAAGGTGAGGACCGATCAGTACTCCGGTCACCTGAGGGGTCCCTGCAAGGCAGCTCATGGAAGTTATTGAGGCATCAACTCGACCGAGCTCTGACAGCGAAGAGTGGCAAATCAGCGGAGTCAGCAACCTCAACCTGATTCATCTAGACTCTGTCTACTATCACCACAAGTGGTTCACAACCACTGTCCACCATCCGCACAATCACTTAATCGGTCATGCCTCAGTACGGGCAGGCTCCATTTCTCCATGCTCAATGGTGACTGCTGTAGCGACATGAGCACTCGCGTATGAGCCGGCATCGCCCTCTGGTGAAGACTCAATGTCACCTCGTGGCTTTATCAGCACCGCGGTCAAAGCCGCGAGGCTATCAAGCAGGGTTTCGGCGTCGACATCAACATCATTGCCACCCAGACCTTGTTGATATTGGCGATATGAGGCTTGAACCCTAGTATGTAGGTTTCTCAGCTCCTCATCTGCCGGATACGATTGGCGAATGTCGGTGGTGGCGCGCGACAAAACAGCCACATAGCTCAAGAGGTGATTGAAAGCTTGCTGAGTCGGATGTCTGGCATCGGTGTTTCTGCTGATAGACGGACCGGCCAGAAGTACTTGAGAGCCCTGTAGGATTAGCTTGCCCAGACAATAAGCTTCACCCAGCCTCGATTGTCCTTCTTGCCAAAGAAGGGAAAGTCCACGTGACTCAGCGGGTGAATTGATCGACCATGGGCATGAACTTGTGAGTCCAACTGGGTAATGGCATGCTGCCAGGAATATCCGTCGTCAAATAGCTCTCGAGCATTAGGAACTCCCGTATGACTTGATTCGAGGGGCAGTATCTCGGAAACGGCCAGGCTATTGGCGAATGTCGACACGTCACTGTGAAGTGGCCAAGAATATATAGATTTAGACAGTGTGAAGTGTAATGCAGTGTCACGTTGAGCAGTACAGTGCGGGACAGCTGACCAAGATTGAGACCAGTTCAAGACCGACAATGCACCCAGTGGAATAGAAGGCCATAGCAGAATCAGAAGGCGGACACCACTCAAAACGGCCAAAAAGCCGACTGGTGTCCTGAGTCGAAAGGAGGAGGAGTTGTCTTCCGTTGCTTATGTCCGCTGACCCTGAACCCAGTCTGTACAGATGTACAAATGGGTTGGAAGAATTTCACTTTTAAAAGACATGTAAATCTGAGCTGCATGTAATCACAATCTACGTTCTTTTTCGCTTGCGCCGCCTGCCCCAGGCGACCTTAAACTGTCCATGCTGTCCCTGTCTTGGCTTCTCCTCCTTCGCCTGTGTAGGGATCCTAGGGCATCTCCCAAACGACGAAGTCCATGAGGCGGTTCAACTTGTCGGGGGAGCCGTGGTTCCAGCGAGCTGATGGAAGTCATACCGCCCAATGGTCCTGCTTTTACATTTCGCCCAAGCTCGACCTCCCCGGGATCTGGAGTAGTTATTGAGCCACTGTGGCTTGTCTCCTGGGGCAGACTGATATAAATCGCAGGGGTGTTCAATGAGCTTGATAGACCTCGCTCTTTCACATGATTCAAGAGCTCCCCAGTCAACTGTATCAGGCTGCCGACCAAAGCATGGGTATTCGGAATGTCGTCTGTACCGCCAGGCATATCAAGGTGCTTGCGATACCGAGTGTAAGAAGACCGCACCTCAGTGCACGCGGCCTGTAATGGTTCGTTGTCAGGGTGTCGGCTAGTTGCATCAGTGGCCGCTCGTGACAATATCGCAATCCGGTAAAGAAGGTGATTGAGATCGTGCTCCTCGGTGTCTCCGGGGAAGGTGTTTTCAGACAGCGCTCGACCCTTCATCAAGACCGCCGAAGCCTGAAATTCAGTCCGAGCAATTGAGATGTCAGACTTACCCAGTCTTGATTCTCCCTTTGGCCAAAGGATGCAAGACCCGCCAGCGAGGGAGGCGAAGCTGAGGTCTCATCATGTTGGACAATATCATGTTAACTATCAGACTGAAGAGTTGCATGTACTCGCTCGAATCAGAACTGCCTATATACCTATGAATCCCTTATCGAGCCAAGCATACCCATGCGTCCACTTGCTTACTGGCTGAACCTTATTACTACCCGAACGCCCCAGGTGTCTCAGACTAATCATCCGATCATCCAGCTCGATCGAGTATTCCTCCTATTCCCCTTATGGTAAGTTCTAGATTCTAACATATCATGCTGCCATGTGTAGCCAGGCTCAAAGAGTTCCTTGGTGTTGGGTACTCCAGTGCGCGACCGAGACTCGGGAAAGGACGCTTGGAGGCTTGGTGCGATACTTGTCATTGTTTGCTGCGTGAGGTGTCAGACGCAAATATGTGATGGACGGTGAAATGAGTATATTGACAAGCACTACATAAGCTCGGCGGGGATTCAAGTCATGAAATGGATTGAGTGCAGGAAGGCTATGTCCGTATTTCATTTGAAGGGAAGTGAGGTTTTCAGGGTTCAGTATCCCTTGTCCCGGAGACCATCGCCACCTGATTGATCCCTTGTTACAACGGCGAACATACAAGACCTCCGAGTGTGGCGTTGGTGGTGGACTCAAGACTGGGTACTGACTCAGGCTAGCGGCGCAAGTAGATCGCGAAAATGATATGGCGACATTTGGGGTACCTGGTCATGTTTTGTAAACATTGGTAGGCCTAGTGACAAGGATGTACACCAAGCAGATAGCTTCATCCCGAGAATGATGCACAAGGGACGTAACGTCTAAAACATAGCGCTCGTAAAGATAGATATATCGAGACTTCTCCCTCTACGGCCGAGGCCAAGAAACGACGCATTCCCTATGTCAAGTTATGCTGCATCCCTCCGCCGCCGGGAATCGGCCGTTCCGGAGTATCCACCTGGTCTCCAATGAACAGCTCGACTTCTAGTCAGACCTGAAAGGGCGGGCTCGGTGGTGACTCCTTCGATGCACACAGCGTCACGTCCCAGGTCTGGCCCCGTCATCGTGGCGAACATTTCCAGTGAATCGCTGGCCTGACAACTTGTAGCCTGTGTGTAATTCACAGGAGTACCTTGAATGGAGCCTCGGGGAGAGATCGCAGGTCCTGACAAATCAGTGATAGCTGTGTCGATCATTGGTAGACTGGGCCGTGAAGCTCTAGGCTGGCTGGCGTCGGTAATAGAGGAGTGCGGAACGAAATCCGCAACCGTGAGCCTGTTCCATTGAGCGGGTGTCATGTGTGCCGCCGTGAGGTTGTTGAGTGCTTCCGCAAGTGACCTTGAGCCATCCTCGTCGCCGTTACGAAAAGCTTGATAAGCATTGATGGCCTGAGATTGAAGCTCGTACCAAGCAGGGATGTCATTTTCGTTCGGTCTGTGACTTTGGTCCATGGTGCCGAGCAACTCACGTTTGTCGTTTGTAGCGAGAGACAGAATCGCGATACGTCCAAAGACGCTCCGGTGGTCATTGATCTCACGACCGTTCATCACATCGTTTCGTGCAGACATAAGCTCGCCTTCAGTCTACATACTAAATCAGCCTCCATTGATAGTGTCGTCAAAAGGACTTACCCATTTGACGTTATGAAACCTGTAGAACGATGTGCGCCCGATCTTACTGAGACCTCCCCGAATACCTTCCCTCTTTGTGTCACGATAGACGCCCAGTCCCTCTTGCCACTGGTCTGCCGGGTCGAAGATCTGCTGAAGAGTTGGAATCTTGTCGGTAGCAGGATGAAATGAGAACGAGGGTGAAGACATCGTAGGGTGCAAATTCCGTTTCGTAATGGATTGTAAGTATGTTTGATTGTGATATCAGCGTAGTGTAGATTCAAGAGCCAACGGATGTCAGGTACTGTTGATAAGGACGTGGGTGGCTGACACTTCGAGCAGGGGTTGCGGCACCGGGGCGGAGAAGGACTGCTGAAAGTCAAGTCCGATTGAAAGGTACTCTGACGCTGGGGTCGCCACTCAAAACAACACCAGTTGAAAGGTTGTCCGATGACAAGGGTTGCCCTCGGTCAATCGGCGCGACACCCCTTTCATTGCAGTCCGTCGCTGCGTATGGTCCATCAAGATCCTTTCAGACGGGTTTCCCTTTGTAGCGCCGTCACTTCTGGCGACATTGCCCTGGAGTCCGGCTCTGGAACGGGAAAGCAAGGTAATCACTTGATCAGCGGTTTGCCACCCGTCTGAGAAATTTCAGTGCGGGCTTACTCGATATCCCCACAGTCAATGAGACAGACTAGGCTCGTGTCTTTCTGTGACGATAGCTCCCCAGAACATGAAACCATTAGGCGCAGGCTGAATACCAAGATTGAGTGCAAGCTGTTTGACTTACAATGCGTTGTGCAACGTGGGCATGATCTGTTACCACCATGAGTAGTATCAGTGTTGTGCCATGCTAGATCGTGTTATCTATGACTTCTTGGCGCCATGTATCAACAATTGACCTCGGTACTGCATGTCACTATACACATAAACATCGGATTCGAACACCGTGAAGCTCTCTCTTTCTTTCCTCTACGTCTCTCTATCTCTGCCATTATTCGGTGGGAGAAGGGGGATACTGGTACGAGAGGCTGGAATTTGTGGAACGGGGAGTGGGAACCCAGTCGTCCCCAAGGTTGGACGGTCCTACAACGAGTTAGTCTTGATACGACTATACACTAATCAAGATCACATACCAAGGTCAGTCATAAGTTGATGAAGCCTGGTCGACTTTCCTTCTTTGCCTGTCGAAGACTTCGTGGGTGGGTGCAATCGCTGACTCTCTTCTGCCGTAAATGTCGAAGGAGTTCGGAAGAGGCTCATCAAGGTGTTGATACTCCGGCAGTGTTCCAAGGTGTTTTTAGTATGAGTCTCCGTCCAAGCATCATTGTGCGGATCCTCATTGATGCTGTGTGCCAGGTAACCTTGATAAGTCTCTCGATAGTTCTCGAGGACAGGCCTGAGGCTCTTTGCCAAATCACTCTCACCAGCATGCTCGACTTGGTTCAGACCGTGATGTGCGATAAAGAGTGAATCGACAATTGCGTCATTCATGTGACTTTGTAAACCTTCTTGGCGCAATACGGTCCTGGGCAATTCGCGATGTTCATGGTAATAAGATCCAGCCTCGTAGAAGGAGTGGTACATCTCATTCTGTATGGCGATCAGCAATATACTCTCGAAAGACAGGGTGTAGACCAGATTACCAAGCGCTTTTCAGTCGTTATCTGCTCAAATTTATCGAGACCCTTTTGGTTCATGCGATGATGTTCAGGAGCTGGCTTGGAGAAGGATCCACAAATCACCTCCTCGGCTTCTTCCAATGCTTTCACATCATACATACCGCAATGGTCAGTGACGAGTGATAGATTGTTGATAGTACTGGGAGTATGACAATTCGAGTAATTGGAGACATAAGAGTGTGACCCTCCTCGAGCTACGAGGGGCGCCAAGGTGGTCGAAGAAGATGCTTTTGATTGGGATGACCGACTAGAGCGTCGTTGTTCGGGAGACATCTTCCTTGTTCGATCCTTTCTGGCGAGAGGAGATTGTGGTCTATCCATGTTGCTTTCGTGGATATCGTACCAAATGTATTTGAAAGTGAATGGGACATGTTGCCCCGATCCGCCTTTTATATATAGCAATTGTCGGAAGGTTGCTGCGGGCTGGCAAAGTACTCCGCCCTCCGCTGAAAGGAGGTTGATGCATTCCGTTTCATCGTCGGTGAACTCCCCTTGCGCAGTCTCGGACCACCTTCTGAACCATCGGCTCCTCAAACCTCCTTTATGGCCTCGGTCGCTTGTTACAAGAGATGCATGTCATAGCTCTCCCCTCACATGATGTCCGGACGCTGCGAGGAGTACCAATGGAGGCTGAATGGTTACCTTTGGGTATATGTTAGTCAAAGGTGGGTGAGTGAGTTAATGGGTAGTATCGATTACATTTGCAACACGGCTTGACCGAGGTAAAGAGGCAGAAATGAAAGGTTGATACTGCGATTTGTGAACCCGTAATTTCTCATTCGAAATGCTGTGAGTCAAGTATTGGTATCACTTCGTATTGATACATCGAAAAAGTCGTTACCGGGTCATCATGTCGTACAGCAGGTCCCCTTCTCCACTTCTGTCCCCTTCTCCTTCATCACGTCCAATCGACAAAAGCAGCTACTCTCAATCTCGATATCAGCCACAGCCAACGCCAAATCCAATTCCACCTTGATCATCCTCCCTTCCCCACCTTCATCCCTCCCCAGCCTCTTCAGGCACTCATAATACCCATGCAACGCCCAGACATTCTTCGGATGCCAGAAACTCCTTGCTAACTTCCCATCCAACCCCAGATCCTCTGCGTACGTCGCAAGCGCTTCTTCTATATGCCCTTGTTCCAGCTTCAAAGCGGCGTAGGTGTGTCGGGTAGGTTGCATCCATGACCATGGTTCTGCGTACAACAGGTTATCGTATGCAGTGATTGATTCTCGGAGATGGGTGAATGCTAGATCGTAGTTCTGTCGACGGTATTCGATTTCACCGTTTAGCATTGCTGTTCCTACTTTGAATACTTCGGATGCTTTATTTGGGAATACCAAGCGGGTAGAGGGGACTCGTTTGATCGCTTCAAGGTAGAAATCGCGTTGTTCGATTGCTTTATCGACTTGGTTCAGAGCGGCATGGGCGATACCTTTACCGTAGTGCACGAAAGCGGTGGTCACCGAATACGTGACCGGGTCAGACGGCAGCGGAAGTTCCAGTAAATCGGTCCACACTCCAAACCTGACCAAGACGTGTACCCGGGTCGATCCGGAGGATTCCATAAAATCGCCATGGACCGAATGACACCAATCCGACTCTAGTAATCTCTCCATCTCGGTAGTGTACTTGAGAGCGACTCTGGATTGACCATTAAACATAGCCGCGTAGATAAGTGACGCGTAATTGTGCAGCGCATAAGTGGTAAAGAACCCATCTAGACCGTGGATATTGATATATTTCGCATCGGCCTCGATGGCAAGTGCATTCGAAGTGATGGCGCGTCGATAGTCACCAATCAGAATATCAAGATGTGATGGCATATGTGTGGAATGGCCTCCGTCGGGGACTAGGTGAAGAAGTTTGTCGCCTGCTACTACTGCCTTTTCGGGGGATTGTGACATTTCCTCTAGGTGGATGTAAAAGTGGAGTAGACCGGCGTGGGTGTCGGATTCGGGATCTTGAAGGGCTTTCTCCAGTACGCGCTCGATTTCGAGGGCGTATGATTTTGAAGTCGGTTTGCCAGTGTGTAGATCCCATAGATTCCAGGGTGTTTGAATCATCATCGATTCAGCGTACAGCGCAGCGACGTCCAAATCATCCGGATATCCCTCATATACCTTCTGCATAGCGTCCATATATCTCTTGTCCCATGCATCGCAATCCCTATCTTCGTTCGACTGGGGCATCCTAGCATCCAAAGCATTCATCAAACCCCTCTCCAGTTCCGACGCTCCAGTCGCTTTGTTCCCCTTGTCCACCGCCTCCCTGATCTTTGGTAATACCGTATCAATCTCACCCACGCCAAACAATGTCCATTGGTGATTATAGTCCCCTCCAAGAGCATATGCAATACCCCAGTAACCCATCACCGCATCTGGATCGTGATAAGTACATTGCTCAAAGCATCGTATCGCCTCTTCGTGATGAAAGGCATAACACCATATCAGGCCGTAGTCGAACCATTTCTGCGCTTCTGGACTAGCAGTGGTGATCTTCCTGCTTCGTGCTCGTGTGCCCAAGCTGTACTGGTATCCCGAGCTTGGTAGTGCTGTCATGGTGTGAGGATAGATGGTTGCTCACTCTTAGCCGGAGCTGAGTTGAAGCGTGGAAGGATGGGGGATCGGACATAGCCGATCGGTCAGGCACACCGCAGCGCACCGTTGTTGTCGGACATAAGCCCAGTACCGACAAATCTGTCAAATGTAGAGACCGCCACACTGTGTCCGTTCGGTGATTGTTTTCTGTTGATTCTATTTCTCCGGCGGAGCAGTCTGTTCTCTGTCTAGGGTGTGTCGAATTCAAGTCAACTTAAGTCCATCCCTATACAAAGGTCAAAGTAAGTACATACACTACATCATACATCCATAATATACCGTAGCTGACTGTATCAGGAATCGTCAAAATGGTATGTCTAGCTTCTATCGAATCGGTCAAGGTCAAAGGAAAAGGAAACGCGTGATGGATATTAAAGGATTGAAAGATGAAGAAATGTCTGGAGACTGGAAATCACAGAAGAAGGAAAGGAAGATGGAATGCCAGATCATCTGGACGAGGATCGGAGAAGGACATCAAGAACTAGACTAATCCACAGGCCGACAAAACCGCCGCACAGAACCCCATGAAGGAGCTCCGAATCGAGAAGTTGGTCATCAGTATGTCGACCTAGCTGGAAATCATTCAGGATGAGGCTAACGGAACAGACATCGCCGTCGGAGAGTCTGGTGATAGACTTACTCGAGCCTCCAAGGTTCTAGAACAACTTACCGGTCAAACCCCCGTCACATCCAAGGCCCGATACACTGTCCGATCTTTCTCCATCCGAAGGAACGAAAAGATTGCCGTTCACGCTACCATCCGAGGACCCAAGGCTGAGGAGGTTTTGGAGCGAGCATTGAAGGTCAAGGAGTACGAGTTGAGGAAGAGGTGAGTCAAGGCCGGGCCGGCCGCAGGCGGGCGTGGTGGGGATGTACTGGTTGAAGAGGATGGCATGGGATGGATCGATGTTGGACATGACGGCAAGGACCGATCGAACACCGTTCTGGGATGTCATTTCGTCGGTCTGCGTCAAGCCCATGATCCCATCGCCTACTCGTCTCCCTCACCAAACATCACCACTCGCCTAATAAAATGTCGGATGCTGACTTGACAGGAACTTCTCCGCAACCGGTAACTTCGGTTTCGGTATCGAGGAGCACATTGATCTCGGTATCAAGTACGACCCAGGAATCGGTATTTTCGGTATGGATTTCTACGTCGTCATGGGTCGACCAGGAATGAGGGTCGCCAGGAGGAAGAGGATGACTACCAAGGTTGGAGCTCAGCACAAGGTCCGACCTGAGCACACTGTTGCTTGGTTCAAGCAGAGGTTTGACGGTATCGTTATGCGATAGGTGTGGGGGCTTGACGCATGTATGACATACTGGACTAGACGTGTCGCTGTCGGGCGCGCGAGCGAGCGGAGATGTGCTCACCAACTCTTCTGGGGACATAGGGTCGCTGACAAGCTCGAGAGACACAGTATTGCTAATGACCGATTTCAAAGCTCGCCGAATCCCGCCCTCTGCACCTTTGGGTCCGCTTTCGCGCACCATCATTCAGCCGGAATCACTATGAACACGCGGACATATCAGGAGGGGATGCATCGGCGGAAGGACAAAGTCGAGGAATGATAAGATCGCACCTGGTAGGATGGTGGCTCATACATATCGGAAACGACGGACGTATCATGGCCCATCCCTAGCTGGAGTGGAATAGCTGTTGCTCATGGAGTCTAAACTGCTAATGCTTGAAATTACAATCTTCTACTCGTATACCAGTCTTGGAATCATTACAGGATCTCCGACACAGCGAAAATACACCTACTTCAACGCCTTGATTATCTCAATAGCCAACTCCGTATCCCTCCTAGCATCCTCAACACTCGTCCGAACCTCCTTTCCAGACGTAATACACTCATACAACTCCCTGAATTCCAAAGTGTAGGGATCTTCGAATGTCGGCCGGAAGGTTTGAGTAGATAAACCGCCGTCTTGGTTGGATTGGATTGTTATCGTCACCGGGAGTCCTTTTACGTATGGGCTGAATGTCAGTTCCGCTCCGACGGGGAGGTTGACGTACGTATCATATTGAATCTTGATCCGTTCTTCATCGGTGTATATTTCGATATGGGCATCGAATAAAGGGACTTGGTCAATACCCATCTAGACATGTCGTCAGTACATGTGACTCGTGACTCGACAGCTAAGTCACACAAAGCCTCCTCTGCATCAAAGGGGGAGATGAGGACTTGACATACCTCGTAATGAGCTTTGAACCCCCCATAATCAAACACCACATTCCACCACCCCACCCCTTTTCCATCAACACTCATTCCATCCCTAGTAGCATACTCCACCCCTTTTGGACTACCCAACAACTCTCGCATAGCACTCAGATCATGTGAAGCGAGGTTCGTCAAGATGTTCCAACTGGGTGCTGTGCGAGGATCGTTCCCTAAGGATTCACCAAAGTTTTCGATTAGGGAAGTTTTGCGGATGGTGGATATTGTTGAGGAAGGGGGGATGTCGGTTGGGTAGAGGGGGTAGGTTGAGGATTGGGATGTGAAGAATGGGTTCTGTCACGTTAGTATCTAGATGTAAGGGGCAAGAGAGGAGGTTCATCATGATTGTATCAATCGTTAGGCTAGTCATCATCATAGTGAGATCGACCGCGAGCATCCTACCCCACCCAGTCAACCAGCAAAAGAAAGGAAAACCAAGGAAGGAGGAAACACCACCCCGACGGATCAAAGAGACTTACACTTCCAATTAATTCCCTCACCCTTACATACTTGATCTCCTTCCCCTCCAACCGCTCCTTAACAAGCTTCACAGGACCAGCATATCTCCTCATATACCCAACAAATACCACACAGCCATCACTATCCACTCTAGCTCGTTCCAACTCGTCGACCTCTTTGAGGGTATTTGCGAGTGGTTTCTCGATGAATATGTGTTTATGGTGCTTCAGGCAGAGGAGGGCTTGTGGGACGTGGAGCTCGGAGGGGGAGAGTATCAGAATCAGGTCGAGCGATTGACCGAGGGGAGAAGATAACATCGTTTCGCTATCATCAGCTTCACCCCCGACTTCCTCATTTCAAGCAGGACGATTGGAGATCAAATAGGTGGACGTACAGATCATTGAACCTGGCTTCTGGCCCAACATGAAAGTTCTCCCCACAATGCTCCAATAGCTGGTTTGAGACATCACAAATCGCTTTTAAAGAGTACATATGAGGGGAAAGCATGATATTTGGAAGCTAGGTCGTCAGTCGGTCGGTTATGCCGGAATGAGAAGAGCTGAGAGCTATCGCTCTCGCTTCTCACTCTTGACGTACATGTACGATCTGAGCTACTTCACCACATCCAACTACTCCTACATTGAGGATCCGCTTCGACTCCTTGATGACTATTGACGTCGACATTGTTTGTCGTGAGGTTGATAATGTGATCAGAAGTAAGAAAGGCGACAGACAGTAGCTCAGGTACGTGCCCCCACTTTCTCCATTCTCCATTCTCGGCATCACTTCGGTCATCCGGATCACGGTGGTCAAGGAGTCTCTGGTAATCGACGACGCTTCGAAAAGTGACCTCTAGGCGACATCTCTATGCATGTCTGAAGACGTCGCACCTAGTGTGTGAGTATCAGAGATATATAGCATTACAAGATCTGAGACTTCACCTCGTAGGTATGAGAGTCTATGTATACTCGAAGGGACTGTCTGGCCATCGTTCCCTCGGTTACTAACCTGCATCAACGGAGCTATTTGCTGCGACGGAAGCATGCATCCGTGAAGGCACCGAGTCGATAGTATCAACCCTCCCGCCTAGATAGATACTCATATGATTGGGGTTCCATATTGATCCCCACACCAGGCCCACACAGACATCCTCGCTGCCAAGCATGCAGCCGCCCCCGGCGAAAAAGGCGAAACGCCGCGTATCCGACGCCCATCGCCAGCGAGTGTCTGTCTCGTGTGA
>Ga0308160_10006398_pt1 | contig 12002 bp, 10 predicted proteins | sample PhyFR1_FD_201036 | JGI IMG/M metagenome (GOLD analysis project Ga0308160, IMG submission 201036) | Phyllosphere microbial communities from UC Gill Tract Community Farm, Albany, California, United States - DLSLF.R1 | ecosystem: Host-associated > Plants > Phyllosphere > Unclassified | place: USA... | reverse complement strand
GAGATCGAGCGACGCTACGGCGCGATCGTCGACTTCGAGGACCGTCTCGCCGCGTCGGGGACCAGCATCGTCAAGGTGATGCTCCACATCTCGAAGGACGAGCAGCGCGAGCGGCTCGGCGAGCGACTGGACCGCCCCGACAAGCACTGGAAGTTCAACCCTGCCGACATCGACGAGCGGCTGCTGTGGGACGACTACCAGCAGGCGTACCAGACGGTCTTCGACCGGACGTCCACCGCTCGGGCGCCCTGGTACGTCGTGCCGGCGAACCGCAAGTGGTACGCCCGTCTGGCGGTCCAGCAGCTCCTCCTCCGCGCCCTCGAGGACATGCAGCTCTCGTGGCCCGCAGCGGACTTCGACGTGGCCGAGCAGCGGCAGCGGCTCGCCGAGTCCTGACCACGGCGACCGGCCTGGAGGCACGGATCACCCCCGCCCCGCGTCCCGCGCCGGTCGCGGGGCTGGCCAGCGCGCACCGGATCACGTAGACTCACTCGGTCGGCCTTCGACGCCGTGACATTGTGATCACGGGCTTTTCGTTTGGGTGTGTGTTGCTCGAGGGCTGGAATCACGTCGATCCGCGACGGGATGAACCCCCTCCGCAAGCAGCCCCCGCCGATGTCGCTGTCGGGCGCTGCGGTACGTCTGCACCCCGAGAAAGTAGCCATGGCCCCGTACAACAAGGGCGGCGCGGACAACCGCGCCTCCGACCGTGTCCGTCACCCGAACGGCACCCCCGCCGCGCGCAGCAGCAAGCACCGCGGCTTCCGCGCCGCCGAGCCGTCGCAGCCGCGCCAGAAGCAGCGCTGGGACGCCGAAGAGCGCCGCGGCCGTTCGGCGCAGGGCGAGCGTCCCGCGCGTCCGAACTGGGAGCCCCGTGATGCCGGCGCCCGTCGTCCGGAGCGTGACGACCGTGGTGGTCGTCGGTTCGACCGTGACGACCGCGCCCCGCGTCGGTTCGACCGTGACGACCGTGCGCCCCGTCGCTTCGACCGTGACGACCGCGCACCCCGTCGTGACAGCGACGACCGCGCCCCGCGCCGGTTCGACCGTGACGACCGTGCGCCCCGTCGCTTCGACCGCGACGACCGCGCTCCCCGCCGGTTCGACCGCGACGACCGCGCTCCCCGCCGTGACGCCGACGACCGTCCGCGCCGGAACTTCGACCGCGACGACCGCGCCCCGCGCCACTTCGACCGCGACGACCGCGCCCCGCGCCGCTTCGACCGCGACGACACCGAGCGCAAGCCCTTCGTGCCCGCCGACGACGTCAAGCTCGAGAAGCTCCAGGCCGAGGCGACCCTCGCGGCCGACGTCGAGGGCGTGACCTTCGCCGACCTCGGCATCGGCGGCAACATCTCCCGCGCCCTGGCCGAACTCGGCGCCACGAGCCCGTTCCCGATCCAGGCAGCGACGATCCCCGACGTGATCGCGGGCAAGGACGTGCTCGGCCGTGGCCGCACGGGCTCCGGCAAGACCATCGCCTTCGGCGCCCCGCTCGTCGAGAAGCTCATGGAGAACGGCGGCGGCACGAAGCGCAAGATGGGCCGGGCCCCGCGTGCGCTCATCCTCGCGCCGACGCGTGAGCTCGCCCTGCAGATCGACCGCACCGTGCAGCCGATCGCCCGATCGGTGGGCCTCTTCACGACGCAGATCTACGGCGGTGTCCCGTACGGCCGCCAGGTCGGTGCGCTCGAGCGCGGCGTCGACATCATCGTCGGCACCCCGGGGCGCGTGCAGGACCTCATGAACAAGGGGACGCTCGACCTCAGCGAGGTCGTCATCTCCGTGCTCGACGAGGCCGACCACATGTGCGACCTCGGGTTCCTCGAGCCGGTGCAGGAGATCCTCTCCGCCACGGCCGAGGTCACCCCCGAGGGCAACCGCGCCCAGAAGCTCCTGTTCAGCGCGACGCTCGACGCCCAGGTCGCGTCGCTCGTCGAGCAGTTCCTGCACGAGCCGTCCGTCCACGAGGTCGCCGGTGAGGACCAGGCCTCGTCGACGATCGACCACCGCGTGCTCGTGGTCGAGCAGCGCCAGAAGGACCAGCTCCTCGAGGAGCTCGTCGCCGGCGCCGGCAAGACCATCGTGTTCGCCCGCACCCGCGCCTACGCCGAGCGGCTCGCCGACCAGTTCGAGGACGCCGGCATCCGCGCGACCTCGCTCCACGGCGACCTGAACCAGTCGCGCCGGCAGCGGAACCTGCAGCTCCTCACGAGCGGCCGCGTGAACGTGCTCGTCGCGACCGACGTCGCCGCCCGTGGCATCCACGTGGACGACGTGTCGCTCGTCGTGCAGGCCGACGCGCCCGACGACTACAAGGCGTACATGCACCGCTCGGGCCGCACGGGTCGTGCCGGCAAGGAGGGCACCGTCGTCACGATCGTCCCGCGCAGCCGTCGCCGCAAGATCGAGGGCATCCTCGAGCACGCGGAGATCGAGGCGGACCTCGTCGACGCCGCCCCCGGGGACGGGATCGTCGCGGAGCTCGCCGCGCGGTAGTCGCGAGCAGACGCAGGACGGGAGGCGGGGTGCCCGCGGGCCCCGCGCCTCCCGTCCGTCACATGGTGAGCAGGAACGGTCGGGTCGCCGCCGTCGACCCGACCATTCCTGCTCACGATGCGCCGCGTCAGCGGTTGAAGAAGAGCAACCCGCGCACGTACCCGGCCTGCCCGGCGTGCTGCGTGCAGTCGTCGAGGATGCTGACGAGCCGCGCGCCCCGCGTGACGGGCGGGTCCCACGCGTCGTCGACCACCGGGTCGAAGTCCGCCGGCTCGAGCGTGCCGACGTACGCGACCGTGCGGTCGTGCACCGCGCGGAGGTAGCCGACCAGCAGGTCCGCCGAGGCGCGGACGCGTCCGACGTCGTCCCGCGACATGCCGTAGCCGAGCGCCTCGGCGGGGAACGGCAGTCCGAACCGCTCCACCCAGCCGTCCGCCGTCCACACCTGCTCGGTGCCCGCGAGGTCCGCGATCTGGGCGTCCTGCCCGCGCGCGATGTGCCACGCGAGCCAGGCGAGGGTGTTCGCACCGGCGGCCGGACGTGCGGCCAGCTGGTCCTCCGACAGCCCGCTGACGGCGCGCTCGACCGTGGCGGGGACGCGGGAGAACGCTTCGATGAGGAGTTCTGAGGGGGTCATGCCGGCAACGCTACGCGCGGTCTGCGACACCGTTCGTCACGGCTGCAGGCCGGCGATCGTCCCCGCGACGGAGACCGATCGCGAGTGGCGTTCGAGCGCAGCGCCGAGCCGGTCGAAGGCGTCGGCGAGGCCGGCACGGTCGCCGGGGGCGATGACCTCGCGGAACGCCGACGAGTAGACGGCGCCGATCTCGCGCGCCACCTCGGACCCGGACGGGGTGAGGTGGAGGAGGATGCTGCGGCGGTCGTCGGGGTTCGGACGACGCTCGATGTGGTCGCGCTTCTCGAGCCGGTCGATCAGGCTCGTCATGGCACCCGTGGAGAGCTCGAGGTACTCGCCGGCCTGCTTCGGGGTGATGCCCTCGCCGTCGGCGGACGCGAGGAAGAACACGAACCGGGCGTCCGTGGCGTTCAGCCCGCGGGTGGAGCTCTCGTGGTGCAGGACGCGCGCGTGCTGCATCTGCAGGACGCGGAACGCCGTCATCAGCTTCGCGACGTCGCCGTCCGGGTCGACCTCGGGGATGCTGACGGTCGGCGACACGGGGGCAGGGGGGAGCTGCGCGGCGTCCAGGGGTCGCGCGAGCGCGGTGGTGGTGTCCGTCATCGGGCGGCTCTTCTCGGGAGGGTGATCGCCTGCGCGATCGGCGGGACGGCACGGGTATGCCGTCGTGCTGCTCATTGAACAAGTATCTCACCGATTGAAGTACCCCCAACTGTGGGGGTGTAGCTTCCCTTGTGAGCCACACGGCGCTCAAGTAGCTTGATCGTCGTAGCAACCACGGCGCCGTCGCGACCAACCACCGCGGAACCCCGGCGCCCCTTTGGATCAGGAGCTCCGTCATGTCCCGTGTCACCCCGCGCGCTGCGCGTCTCGCCGCCTGGATCGCCATCCCCGCCGCTCTCGTGGCCTCGGGTGTCGTCGTCTCGACCGCGTCCTACTCGGCCTTCTCGGCCACCACGGTCAACCCGACCAGCAACTGGACGGCCGGCAGCGTCGCCCTCACCGACGACGACAACAACACCGCGCTGTTCAACGCGACCGGCCTCAAGCCCGGCTCGACCGGTGCGAACTGCATCACGGTCACCTCGACCGGCACGCTGCCCTCGACCGTGAAGCTCTACGGCACGAACGCGGCCACGACGAACGCCCTCGCGTCGAACATCAACCTCACCGTCGAGCAGGGCACGGGCGGCGGCTTCGGCTCCTGCACCGGCTTCACCGCGGCGTCGACCAACGGCACGCTCTACAGCGGCACCGTCGCGGGCTTCGGCACGGCCTCGACCAACTTCGCCACGGGTGTCGGCAGCTGGGCCCCGACCGGCAGCGGCTCGGAGTCGCGCGTCTACCGCTTCACCTACACCGTCTCGAGCACCGCACCGAACACCGTGCAGGGCGGCACCGCGGCCCTCGGCTTCACCTGGGAGGCCCAGAACAGCTGAGCCGGCGACACGGGAGCGTGATCGACGCTCCCGTGTCCACCGCGTGACGTCCGGGACCGAGCCCGATGCGGGCCCGTCCGTCACCGTCCGACAACGCGCCCCCGGTCGAAGGCAGTCATGGTCAGCATCGAAGTGCACGGCGGTCCCACGCCGCACGACGTGCTCCGTGACGCCGTCGACTGGGGGCGCGTGGTCGTGGCCACGCTCGCCCGCGGCGTCGTCGCGACCCTGCTCGGGCTCGCGCTCTGGGCGGCTGCTCCCGCCGTCATCGGCTGGCAGCCGACGACGGTGATGACCGGATCGATGGAGCCGCGGCTCACCCCCGGCGACGTCGTGGTCTCCCGCCCGGTGTCGGCCGGTGACGTCCGCATGGGCAAGGTCCTGCTCGTCGACGACCCGGACCAGCCCGGGCACCTCCGCATGCACCGTTACGTTGAGGACGGTCCGCGCGGCACGATCGTCACGAAGGGCGATGCGAACCCCCGGCAGGACTCCACGCCCGTCGAACCCTCGGCCGTCCACGGAGTCGCGTTCCTGCGGGTCCCGTTCGTCGGTGCGCCGATCGTCTGGCTCCGTGCGGGGGAGTGGGGCAAGGTCGGGATGCTGGCACTCGGGCTGGTCGCGGTGCTCGCGCTCTGCACGATCGACGGATCGCTGCGGCGGTTGGTCGGTCCGGCGGGGCGCTCGTCGGAGGACGATGCGTCGCGCGACGCGGGTGGCGGACCGGACGGCGTTGGTGACAGCGGCGTCGGCGCCGGTGACGGCCAGGAGGCGCGGGTCGACCCCGCCCCGCGCGTCGCCACGGCCCCGACCACCGCCCCGACCGCCGTCGTGAGCCGCCGTACCCTCCGTCGCGCGGACCGCCGAGCGCGTCGGTTCCGCCGGCTCGGCGGCGCGGCCGCCGTCCTCGTGCTCGCGGGCGGAGCCGGGTTCCTCCTGCCGGCGGAGGCCGTCGCCGGACCGTGGTCGCGGACCACCGTCACGTCCACCTCGTTCGACGCTCTCACCGTCCCGCAGGCCACCGCGCTCGCCTGCACTCCGAACGGCGACGGCTCCGTGAACATCGGCTTCACCTACGGTGGGCCGGCCGCGACCTCGTTCTCGGTGATGAACGGGACGACCGCACTCGCCACCCAGTCGACCTCGCCCGTGCGCGTCGTCGGCTCCGGTCTCCTCAACCTCGGCCAGGTGTACACCGTCACCGTCCGCGTGAACTACCTCGGGAACTGGACGTCGACGAGCACCGCGACCGCCCGGATCCAGACGGCCCTCATCGGTACCAACCTCAGTTGCGCCTGAGTTCTCCACAGGTCGCCGCGGGGCACCCGGCGATGTCCCCGGCCGGCGCTACCGTGACCGCATGCGCATCCTGCACACCGGCGACTGGCACCTCGGCCGCACACTGCTGGGTGCCGACCTGCTCGAGCACCAGGCGGCCTTCCTCGACTGGCTCGTCGACCAGGCACGGGCGCGTGCGGTCGACCTCGTCGTCGTCGCCGGGGACGTCTACGACCGTGCCATCCCGCCGGTCGACGCCGTCCGGATGCTGTCCGGGGTGCTCGAACGGCTGGCCGAGACGGCCACGGTCGTCATCACCCCGGGCAACCACGACTCCGCCGCACGACTCGGCTTCGGTGCCGGCGTGATGGACCCGCGGGTGCGGATCCTCGCCGAACCCGCAGGCATCGCCACCCCGGTCCTCGTCGATGACGCCGACGGGCCCGTCGCGGTGTACGGCATCCCGTACCTGCACCCCGACCTCACCCGGTACGCCCTCGCGGCGGTGCCCGACGAGCCGCTCGCCCGCTCGCACCAGGCCGTCGTCGGTGCGGCGATGGACCGCGTCCGCGCCGATCTCGCCCAGCGGCCCGGTACGCGCAGCGTCGTCGTGGCCCACGCGTTCGTCGGCGGGACCGAACCGAGCGACAGTGAGCAGGACATCCGCGTCGGCGGGGTCGACCGTGTGGCGCGTGCCGTGTTCGACGGCATCGACTACGTCGCGCTCGGGCACCTGCACGGGCCGCAGCGGGTGGGGGACGGCGACCGCGTGCGGTACGCGGGCTCGCCGCTCGCGTTCTCGTTCGGCGAGCGGCACCAGCAGAAGTCCGTCACCGTCGTCGACCTCGACGACTCCGGGCAGGTGACGGCCGAGCTCGTGCCGGCGCCCGTGCCGCGGCGGCTCGTCGACGTCCGGGCCACGATCGACGAGATCGAGTCCGGGGCGCACCGGTCGGCGGCGGACGCCTGGGTCCGCGTCGCCGTGACGGACACCGTCCAGCCGGAACGGATGTACGCCCGGGTGAAGGACCACTTCCCCCACGCCCTCGCCATCACGCACGAGCCCGCCGACCGCGCCGAGCGTGCCGCCGCCCGTGCGGTCACGGCGACGTCCGACCCGGTCGAGGTGGCAGCCGACTTCGTGTCGTTCGCCACCGGCACCGCGCCGGACGACGACGACCGCGCGATCCTGACCGAGGCGTACGAAGCGGCCGCCCTGGCCCTCCAGCGTGAGGGGGACCGCTGATGTACCTGCACCGGCTCGAACTCCGCGCGATCGGCCCCTACCCGGACCTCGTGTCGATCGACTTCGCCGCGCTCGCCGCCTCCGGGGTGTTCCTGCTCGAAGGGCCGACGGGTTCCGGCAAGTCGACGATCATCGACGCCGTGGTGTTCGCCCTGTACGGCGGACTGGCCGGTGCCGACGCGAGCGACGACCGGTTGCACAGCCAGCACGCCGACCCCGCGGTCGAGCCCTTCGTCGAGCTCGTGTTCGAGACCGGTGCCGGTGTGTACCGCGTCCGACGCACGCCGCAGTACCAGCGCCCGAAGCAGCGGGGGACCGGCACCGTGAAGCAGCAGGCCTCCGCGCAGTTGTTCCGCCTCGCCGGGCCGGCCGACGTGGCCGGTGAGCCGATGTCCTCGCGCATCCCCGAGGTCGCGGTCGAGATCGCCCGGATCATCGGCCTCGACAAGGCGCAGTTCCTGCAGACCGTCGTCCTGCCCCAGGGCGAGTTCGCCCGGTTCCTGCGGTCTCCCGGCGAAGACCGCCGAAAGCTCCTGCAGTCGTTGTTCGGCACGCAGGTCTACGACCGGACGGCCGACGAACTCGCTGTCCGCCGTCGCGCCGTCCTGGCCGAGGTCGAGGGCGCCGACGCCCGGGTCCGCGACGCCCTGAACCGGTTCGCCCAGGCTGCGGGTGTCGACGAGCCGGACGAGTCCGACGTCCCCGCGACCGTCGCGGCACTCCGAGCGACCGCCGACGCCGCCGAGTCCGCTCGCGCCACCGCGTCGCACGCGGCCGCTGCTGCGGCGGCGCACGAGCAGTCGGTCACCGCTCGTGCAGCCGCACTGGACCGCCGCGCCGTCCTCGTCGCACGTCGTGCGGAACTCGACGCGGGTGCCGACGGGGTCGCCGCGGCCCGCGTGCGCCTGGCGTCGGGCGAACGCGCTGCCCGCGTCGCGGTCGTCGCCGACGGGCTCGACGGCGCACGCGCCCGCTCCGACCACGCCGCCGCGGCGGCGGACGCCCTCCGCGCACAGCACGGCGTGACGACCGACCGAGACGCCCTCGCCCACCAGCGGACCGCCGCGACCGAGTGCCTCGCCGCGGTCCGGCACCGCATCGACCTCGAACGGGCGCTCCCCGGCAGGCGTCAGGCGATCACCGATGCCGTCGCTCGCGGAACCCTGCTCACCGAACGCCTCGCCGACCTCGACACGGCGCTCGATGCCCGCCCCGCCGAACGCGCCCGCATCGTCGAGGACGCCCGGGCTGCCGCCGCGCTGGCCGCCGGGTCCGAGGCCGCCCGGCTCGAGGTCGAGCGTGTGCGTGCACTCCGGGCCGACCTCGTCGCCCGGGCCGCGTCCGAGCGGCGCGTGCAGGGTGCCGAGCAGACCGTCATGGCCGCCCGCGCCACCGCCCACGAGCTCGTCCGGGTCGAGCAGCAGTTGCGGGAGCGCCGCATCGCCGGACTCGCCGGAGAGCTCGGCGCCGCACTCATGCCGGGCGACCCGTGCCCGGTGTGCGGGGCGACGGAGCACCCGGTCGTCGCGACACCGCAGGACGACCACCCCACGACCGAGGCGATCGAGGCCTCGGCCGAACGTGCCCGGCGTGCCGAGCGAGCCCTCGGCGACGCCGCGACGGCCCTTGCACTCGAACGGGCCGAACTCGCCCGGCTCGTGCAGGTCCTCGGTGACGTCGACGACGACACCGTCGACGCCCTCGCGGCGGCGGCCGACGCAGCCGTCACGGCGGCGCACGACGCGGCCGTCCGCGTGCGCGACCTCGAACAGCAGCGGGCCGCACACGACGAGGGAACGCGCACCCTCGAACGGCAGCGGAACGAGGTCGACGCCGAACGCGCCGTCCTCGCCGGAGCAGCCGCAGCCGATGCCGAGCGCCTCGAGCAGGACGAGTCGGCGGTGTCGGGCGCCATCGAACGCGTGGCCGAACACCTCGACGCTGCGCCGGAGACCCTGCGCCAGGGGGTCGAGTCGCTCGACGCGCTCGTCGGCCGACTCGACGCGGTGCTCCAGGCCGACAGCCGCGCGGACTCGGCAGCAGCAGACGTCCGCGAACGTGCGGCCGAGGTGGACCGGGTCCTCGCGGAGCAGGGGTTCGACGCCGTCGCCTCCGCCCGCGCCGGGGTCCTCGACCGAGCGGACGCCGAAGCACTCCGGGCCGAGGTCGCCAGTGCCGACCACGCCCGCGCGGTCGTCGACGCGGGACTCGCCGAACCGGCGGTCGTCGCCGCGGCCGACGACGACCCGGCAGCGCTCGACCTCGACGGAGCCCGCGCAGCACGGGACGCCACCGCAGCCGCGGCCGAGGCAGCCGTCCGCGCAGCCACGTCGGCGGTCGACCAGGCCGTCGCGTCCGAACGGTGCGCAGCCGAGCTGGACGCCGCGGTCCGTGCTCGCGACGACACCTCTGCGCGCAGCCGGGCCGTGGTGCGGCTCGCCGACGTCGCGGCAGGGGTCGCAGCAGCCAACTCCACCGGGATCACCCTCGGCACCTACGTGCTCATGCGCCGGTTCGAGGACGTCGTCGCCGCGGCGAACGACCGGTTGCGGGCGATGCTCGCGGGCCGGTTCGCGCTCGAGACCTCCGACGAGCGGGAGTCCGGCTCACGTGCACGGCGCACGGGCCTCGCACTCGCCGTGCACGACCAGACGACCGACACCGTGCGCGACCCCCGCAGCCTGTCCGGCGGCGAGACCTTCACGGTGTCGCTGTGCCTCGCGCTCGGTCTCGCCGACGTCGTCCAGGCCGAGGCGGGCGGGGTCTCCCTCGGCACGCTGTTCGTCGACGAGGGGTTCGGCACGCTCGACCCCGAGACGCTCGACGACGTGATCGGGCAGTTGTCGCGCCTGACCGCGGGCGGACGTCAGGTCGGGATCGTCAGCCACGTGGAAGAGCTGAAGCAGCGGATCCCGGAGCGCATCGCCGTGCGGCGCACGTCCGACGGCGGATCCCGGGTGACGACCACGGTCTGACGCGCCCGCCCCCGCCGCGCCACCGTGCGAGGCCCCGAGCTCGGTGCGAGGCCCCCGACGTCCCACCGTCAGCGAAACCTCGCACGGTGCGGATCCAGGACGCTGCGCAACCCCGCGCGTCAGGGCGACGGCGAAACGTCCACCGTGCCGTCCGGCGGCGGCAGGATGTCCGCAGCGACCCACGGGAACACGAACGTGAACAGGACCCACACGATCGCCGCGAGGAGCACGAGCAACTCGATCACCTTGAGCGCCGCGGGGCCGGGCAGGATGCGCCAGACGAACGGGAAGATCACTTCGACGTCTCCGAGAGTTCCTTCGGGGTGCCCTCCGACGCGGGCATCCAGTAGTCGAGCTTGGCGTGGGTGACGTACCGCTCCTTCGCCGACCACATCGGGTGGCACGCGGTCAGGGTCAGCCAGCGGTCGTCGGCCGTCGGCTCGACCCCGGGCTTGTTCGGCACCGGGGCGATGGTCTCGACGTGGTCGGGCGTGACGATCTGCGAGTCGGTGACCTTGTACACGTACCAGACGTCGAACTTCGTCTTCGCGTCGGTCACCCGCACCACGACGTCGTCGCCGGTCTTGAGCTCGGCGATCTGGTTGAGCGGCTTGCCGTAGGTCACCCGGTGCCCGGCGACGGCGAAGTTGCCCTCGGCGCCCGGCATCGCGGTGTCCTGGTAGTGGCCGAGGCCGATCGTGTTGAGGACCTTCTCACGGTCGGTGCCCTCGCCGATCGGGCGCTCGTAGTCCTTGCCGAACCGGGGGATCTGCATCGTGCCGAAGACGTCGGTGACGTTCGGCGGCTCGGCGAGCACGGGAGCGGGCCCGCGGTGCTCGGTGCCGGTCCCCGAGACGTCCTTCTGCCCGAGGCCGTCGACGAGCTTCGTCTGCTCGTTGACCGCGACGACGTCCGTCCACCACGCCGTCCACACCACGTACAGCCCGGTGCCGGCGCCCGCGATGATGAGCAGCTCGGCGATGAGCGAGACGATGGCGCCACCCACGGTCTGGCGGCGACGCGGTGCCCGTCGTGCAGCACCGGCAGCACCGTCGCGGCGGTCTCGGCGCGACGGGAGTGTCTCGTGTGCGGTCACGGGGCTCCTGATCCGGATGGGGTGGTCGGACAGGTCTATCAGATCACGACGACGACCCCGTGACGAGGTTGTCCACAGCACCGTTACGGTGAAGTGATGCAGCACGTCCTCCGCCGGTTCGACCCGGCCGACACCGACGCCGTCGTCGCCCTGTGGCAGGCCTGCGGTCTCGTCCGCCCGTGGAACGACCCCCGCCGCGACATCGCCCGCAAGCTGACCGTGCAGCCCGAGCTGTTCCTGGTCGCCGAGGACACCGAGGACCCCGCCCACCCGGTCGTCGGAGCGGGCATGGCCGGGTTCGACGGGCACCGCGGCTGGGTGAACTACCTGGCGGTGCGGCCGGACCTGCAGGGCTCGGGGCTCGGGCGCGCGTTCATGGCGGAGTTCGAGCGACTGCTGACGGACCTCGGCTGCCCGAAGCTCAACCTGCAGGTCCGGGCCGGCAACGAGCAGGTCATCGGCTTCTACGAGGCACTCGGCTACACCGACGACCGCACGGTCTCGCTCGGCAAGCGGCTCATCCCCGACGCCTGACGCCCGCTCCGGCCGCCCCGAGTCTCGGCTCCGCGGACAGTTTCGCGGCTCTGCGAGCACGAAACTGTCCGCCCAGGCGAGACTCGCCCAGTGCGGCGCTGCGACCCCCTACGCGAGCGCCAGCCCCACCGCGGCGCCGAACGCCAGCACGATCCCGGCCCACTGCACGGGCGTCAGCCGCTCGCGGAGCACGATCCCGGCGAGCACGACCGTCCCGATCGGGTACAGCGCGTTGAGCACGCTCACCACGGGCAGGGTCGCCGGGTCCGCACTCGAGTGCAGCCCCGCCTGGATGAAG